>OIXV01000041.1_pt1 | contig 116278 bp, 87 predicted proteins | sample 1587771 | NCBI WGS metagenome assembly OIXV01 (sample SAMEA3888893, study PRJEB22519) | human gut metagenome | biome: human gut; feature: human-associated habitat; material: faeces | place: Denmark | collected 2010
GCCACTGCCAAAATAAGCAGCACCATGATCACACCGGGAACCGCCCTCCGCAATATAGCAAAAGTCGCTACAGCACCCGCCGCCGAAATCAAGAGACACGCAACATCCAGCCGATGCTTTTGGGGCTTCTCTTTTTTCAGAAGGCTCCCTAGGATTCGCGCCGCTGCCAAGAGGGTAGCAACCGAGGTAAGCAGCGGTATGTAAAAGTAGTAGGCGTTTTCCTGTATATTAATATACGAATACGTGTCCACAAGCTCCCTTGTGACTCCCCCGGAAGTGAAGGCTGTGTATGTTACCAAACTAAATGGTAATCCCTGCAAAATGAGAGCCGCCACTAAGCTTCCAAATACGATCAGCCGGCACTTTTCTGCTGGAGTATTTTCATGCAAAGGTTTCACCCCCTCAAACTATATTCATGCATATACTGCCCTGATCCCACCTTCTGGCTTCTGTCTCTTATCCGCAACAGAGCCAGGAAACCTTGATGCTCATGATAAGTCAAATCCTGGGGCACCTCTTCGGTCAGCCGGGATGTTACAATGCCTGGAAAAGGCCTCAAGCTAAGGTGCATTCACCAGAAAGATAAGTCTCGCCGCAGTCGCCCAGGAACCATTGGATTTTGCCTGGGAGCACCCGCTGCCTCATTTGGCTGTCCCACTGAGACAGGGCCTCCCGGGGAATGCTTAGGGTGACGGTTTGGGTTTCCCCTGGAGCCAGGCAGAGCTTTTGGAAATCGCACAGGGCGCGGACGCGGGAGGTGACTACTCCCTGGGCCCGGTGGAGATACAGCTGTGGGACGGCGCTGGCAGCCCGCAGGCCGGTGTTTGTAATGGAGGCGCTTACCGTCAAGGTCTCAACTTTCTCCGCCTCTGCGTCCGCTGGAGCCGCCAGAAGGCAATAGGAAAAGGTGGTATAGGTCAGACCACCGCCAAAGGAGAAGGCGGGGCGCTCCCTGGCGTCGTAATAATCCATGCCCCGGTAGGAATCCTTATAGTTGTAGTACACCGGCAGCTGTCCCACATGATCCGGCAGGGATACCGGCAGACGGCCCGCCGGAGCCGCCTCGCCGAAGAGGAGCTGGGCCAGCGCCTCGCCCCCGGTGAGACCGGGGTAAAAGCAGCAGAACAGGGCATCGGAGTGGGCCGTCACCGCCTCCGTGGCATAAGGCCGCCCTTGAATGAGCACGGTCACCACCGGCTTTCCCGTATCCTTCAGCTGGGCCAGGAGGGTAAGCTGGTCTCCCGGCAACTCCAGGCGGCTGGTGTCCACGTTCTCTCCGCAATCCATGGTGGCCATGTCCTGGGCCTTGAGGGCGCCGTTGTTGTGGAACTCACCGCCTCCAAAGCGGCTGGAGGTGCCGCCCAGCACCGCCACAATTACATCCGCCTCCCGGGCCGCCTCCACCGCCTGTTCCATCAGATCCGGATCTGACCCAAAGGCAGGGCAGCCAGGGGCGTACGCCACCTGCACCGGCGTACCGGCAGCCCACTGCTCCAGGCCCCGGCGCACTGTTACCCCCGCTTCCGGCCGCACCGGCGGGGTATAGTCTCCCAATTGACAGTAAATATCATCGGCATTGGGCCCCGTCACCAAAAGGCGCAGAGGCTTGGTCCCATCCAGAGGCAGAAGGTTCTGCTCATTTTTCAGCAGTACCATGCTCTCCCGGGTCAGCTCCCGGGCTTGGGGATACCGGGCCGGGGTGTAGCCCTGCCACAGGGCATGCTCCGCCACAAAGGGCTCCTCAAACAGGCCCCGGCGGAACTTCAGCTCCAAAATCCGGAGGACCGCCTCATCCAATCGGGCGCCAGACACCAGTCCCCGCTCCACAGCCTCCTCCAGCTGGGCAAATCCGGTATCCCACAGGCCCATGTCCACGCCGGCCTCCAGGGCCACGGCGCCGGAAACCGTCCGGTCCCCCGTCATTGCATCCAGTTGATCAATGGCCACGCCATCGGACATCACAATGCCCTGGAATCCGTATTCCCCCCGGAGCAAATCCGTGAGGAGCCATCGGTTGGCATGGCAGTACACTCCGTCGATTTCGTTGTAAGCTGCCATTACGCCGGATACACCCGCCTCCACGCAGGCCTTCACCGGCGGCAGATGAATTTCCCGCAGCTCCCGGGGACCAATCCGGGCCGCACTGGCATTGACTCCGCCAGTGGTCTCTCCCTGGGCGCACAGGTGCTTGGCCACCACATCCACCCCCTGGCTCTGAATCCCCCGGACAGCCGCCTGGGCCATACGGGAGGCCAGGACCGGATCCTCGCTGAAGCACTCCTCACTGCGTCCCCAACGGGGGTCCCGGAGGACGTCCAGCGCGGACACCAGCGCCAGGTCCACCCCCATCTGCCGCAGCTGCTTCCCGGCAACTTCGGCGGCAGCCTCCAAGGCAGCCGGGGAGAAGGTGGCTCCCGCCGCCAGATTCACCGGCAGCAGGTAGCCGTCCAGGGCCTGGTGGCCGTGGGGGCACTCGGTGCTCATGAGGACAGGAATCCTCAGGCGGGAATGCTCCAACACATACCGCTGGACCTGATTGCGGGCCTTGGGAGCCAGCGCCCCATCCAGGCCGGTGGTAAAGTCCTTTCCTGACCAAGGGTCCGCCCGGTACAGGCCGTACAGGGTCCCCAAACCACTATATCGCTCCACCTCCTGCCGGAACTCCTCCACCAGCGCAATCTCCTGGCCATGGCGTTCATAAACACGAAATCCGTAGAGCCGCTGGGTCAGCTGGCCCACCTTCTCCCGGAGGGTCATACGGGACAGCAAATCCAAAGCCCGCTGTCTGGGGGCAAGCTTTTCATCTTCATATGGTAGCACAGTTCATTCCTCCCCATATATCTTCTGTCAATTTCCAGCCCAGACACAGGCGTGCGATGAAAATCACACCGTCAAGACCGCCCCATTGTCCATAGGGGTGGGCCCGTGCGCCATATCGCCAGCTGCAGGGAACACGTCTTCCGTTTTTACACTGGCGCGGCAGCGCCCTGCTCTCCCCTAGGGCACACGCGTACCCCCAGGCAAATCTTGAAAATTGGCCAGGGTAGCGCGGAGCCGCTGTAGGGGCGCACACTGTGCGCCCGCTTGCAAAAGTGTATCAATCTTCCGGAAATTTGGAAAAACGGAGGATTTAACCGCCGGGGGTGCCGTGATTCCTGTCTGCCCCCCCGAGGCGCAGGGTGCAGCCTCATGCATTCAAACCCTGAAGGGCCTGATGTTCGTTGTATCGCGCACCATCCCCCTACGGCAATCACTTTCGCGATTCGCATACGTCCGGCTGAGAATGAGACGTCACGTCCCTTCCATTATACAAAAAGCCGCAGAGGGGAGCAAGTCCCTTCTGCGACTTTTGTAAGCAATTGGAAGGTTATTTCACCAGAACCGTCTGGATTTCAAAGGGCTTGGTCATGAACGTGACCTTGCCATCTACAATGGGCAGCTCCTCCTGAATTTCCTCCAGCAGGTTGGTGAGGTATGCCCTCTGAGCGCCCTCCGGCAGCCGCACCACGGTCTTGGTCCGGGCATTTTCGCACTCGTACATCCGCAGCACCACACCATCGCCGTTTTCCGCCTGTTTGACCGTCTCCAGAACCACATTTCTGGGCTCCACCGCGGTATAGGAGAAGGCAGTACCGGGCTGGCCGCCCCGCACTGCATAGGCAGGCAGGTTCAGCTGATAGCTCTCTTCCACCGTTCCGGCTTCTTTCCAGGTTCCAGCATGGGGGAACAGGGCATAGGTGAAGGTATGCATCTCCACATCGGCGTTGGGGTTGGGCTCCACGCCGCACTTGATGAGGGTGAGGCCAATGACGCCGTCCCGCACCGAGTGGCCATACTTGCAGTCGTTGAGGAGGCTGACACCATAGTGGCCCTCGGAGAAGTCCATCCACTTCTGGCCGCAGCTCTCGAACCGGGCCTTGTCCCAGGAGGTGTTGGTGTGGACCTTCCGGGTCACGTTGCCAAACTGGATCTCAAAGGTGGCCTCGTCGGAATGGATATCCACGGGGAACTCCGCCTTCAGCAGGTGCTGGTGCTCCTTCCAGTCCGCCTTGGTCTCAAAGTCAATGCGGGGGGTGTTGGCATAGAAGTGGATCTTCTGCCAGATGGTGCTCTGGTTGCAGCGGTACTCCAGCTCCAGGGTGGTGCGCACCGGGCCGTCCTCGCTCCAGCGCATGCTCACCAGCTCATCCACCGGCCAGGACTTCTCCACATAGTACATGTCGATGTCCCAATTATCAAAGTAGATGGGCTTGTCCTCATACAGCCGAAGCTGATTGGCCGCCTTGCCGGCCTGGACCAGCTCCCGGTCATGCTTCTTGTCGAAAATGGATACCATATGGCCGTTTTCATCCAGGGTGATGGCATAATAGGGAGTCTCCAAATGATATGCATCCTTCCGGATAAAGGGGCTTTCCCCAGAAGCCTCCCACAGGGCAAAGGTCTTGTAGCCCTTAGAGGGCAAGTTTTCCAGGTAAGCCACGGCTCCATCGGCGGTGCGCTGCACCGGATAGCACTTACCGGTCTCGTCCCGGAGGGCGGAAGCCGTGACGTCTCCCAGGTTCACCACACCACTGCGGACAAAGCCCAAGGTGTTGAACACGGTGACGCCGGTTCCTTCCCCGGCCAGGAGGTTCAGGCGCTCCTGCAGAAGCTTCCCGGCGCCAGCGGCCAGGTCCTCGTATTCCTTCTTGGTCACTTCATAGACCTCGGCGATGGAGCTGCCAGGCAGAATATCATGGAACTGGTTCAGCAAAATGGTATCCCGCCAGAAGCACCGCAGATCCTCCGCCGGATAGGGAAGACGGCCATCAGCCAGCACACCCAGCAGCTCCAGGTCCATCATCAGCAGCTCACTCTTCCGGTTGCCCCGCTTGTTCCGGGCCATGGAGGTGTAGGTGCCCCGGTGGTACTCGAAATAGAACTCGCCCTCCCAGGTTTCCAGGTGGGGATTGTCCTTCACCCGGGTCTCCAGCTCCTCAAAATAGGTGCGAGCGCTGGCCTGGCGAACCTTGGGGATACCCCGGACGCCGTATTCCATCCGCCGGGCAGTCTCCAGCATTTGCCGAGTGGGGCCACCGCCGCCGTCGCCGTAGCCATAGCAGACCAGAATATCGTTGTTGATCTCCTTATTCTGGTAGCGTTCCCAACCGCCCATAATGGCGTCGGGGTGGAGAATGCCATTGTAGGTGGTAAAGAAATTCTCTTTGGGATCCTGGCCCACGTTCAGGGTGGTAATGAGGTGGGTCAGCACCTGGGAGCCATCGATGCCCCGCCAAATAAAGGTGTCATTGGGGATTTTATTGATCTGATTCCAGGCCAGCTTGGTGGTCATAAAGTAATCCACGCCGCTCTTCTTCATAATCTGGGGCAGAGCGCCGGAATAGCCAAACACATCCGGCAGCCACAGGATCCGGTTGTCCTGACCAAATTCCTCCCGGAAGAACCGTTTGCCGTAAATGAACTGACGCACCAAGGACTCGCCGGAGGTCAGGTTGCAGTCCGCCTCCAACCACATGCCGCCCTCCGTCTCCCACCGGCCTTCCTTCACCCGCTGCTGAATCTGGGCGTACAGCTCGGGATAGCGCTGCTTCAGGAAGTAATACAGCACCGGCTGACTGGACATAAACCGATACTCCGGGTACTCATCCATGAACTTCAGGACCGTGGCAAAGGAGCGAACCACCTTCTCCCGGGTCTGGGCCACAGTCCACCACCAAGCCACATCAATGTGGGTATGGCCGATGCAGGTAGCAATCACATCGGAATGCCCCCCCATTTTTTCATACAGGTTCTCTGCCAGATATGCCCGGGCCTTCTCCACAGAGGCGTAAAACGCCGGGGAGCAGGGGGTCCGCATGTCCAGCAGGTTCACAGCATGGTTCAGCACCGTCTGAATATCCAGCCGGGTCTTATCATCGGGGTCCATCCGGCTGAAAGCCCACAAAGGCACCTGCAAATCGTAATACAGGTGGTTAATGGCTTCATCCAGCACATACAGATCCACCAGGAAGTGGAACTCCCGGTGCAGCGTACCGGTGTAGGCCTGAATATCCACCGTCAGGGTCTGCCCCACCGGCGCCTGGGCGAAGAGCTGGATGTCCCGGTGGTTCATATCCGCGCCCTGGGTCACCTTGCCATCCACAAAGACCAGGAACTGGGGATTTTTGCCATCGTCCCACTCTTCAATCTGGGTCCGGATCTTCATCCACACAGATTTACCAGCCATCTCCTCCGGAATGGTGATATTTCCCCGGAACCAGTAGTGCTCGCCCTGGATGCCCTTAAAGTCGCCTTGATAGCCCTCAAACTTACCCTCGAAATCGTCGCTGCCGTCGTAGACGGAATACCAATGCATCCGCTTGCAGTCAAAATTCTGCCAAGGCTGGCCGTCCTTCTCCGCCTCCTCCGGGCGGAAGAACAGGCCCCGCTTATACTGCCAGTTGGGCAACTCCCGGCTGTCCCGAATCCGCAGCGCCTTCAGCTGGTCACAAATGACCTGAATTCGTTTGTCGATAAAATACATTGCAATCCTCCTAGGAGAAAATTTCAGCTCAGGCGGCGAGCCGCCCTTTCACGGGCCTACAGGCTGTTTTCCTTCACGTAGTCCAGCAGGGTATCCACGGTGGTGAACGCCAATCCAGTCACGGTGTCGGCGCAGCCGTAATAAATGGCAATGCGGCCTGTGGCGGCGTCAGTGAGTGTGGCGCAGGGGAAGGTCACATTGGGCACATCGCCTACGCACTCGTAGAGCTCATAAGGAGCCAGGATATAATCCTTGGACCGGTACAGAACCTTCCAGGGCTCGTCCTTGTCCAGCAGAGCCGCGCCCATACGGTACACATAGCCCTGGCAGGTGGTGATAACGCCGTGGTAAATGAGGAGCCACCCTTCATCCGTCTCAATGGGAATGGGGCCAGCCCCAATCTTGGTGGACTGCCAGGCAGATTCGTCACCCTTAACCGTGCTCATCACGTGGCGGTGGCAGCCCCAGTACTTCAGGTCCGGGCTCTGGCTGATGAAAATGTCGCCAAATGGGGTGTGGCCGGTGTCGCTGGGGCGGCTCAGCATCAGATAGAGGCCGTTCACCTTCCGGGGGAAGAGAACGCCGTTGCGGTTATAGGGTAGGAAGGCATTTTCCAGCTGGTGGAAGGTCTTGAAGTCCTCCGTCCAGCCCACGCCAATGGTGGGACCATGGTAGCCGTTGCACCAGGTGATATAGTACTTCCCGTCCATATAGCATACCCGGGGATCGTAGCGGTACTCTCGCACGGTGACAACGGGATCGCCTTCAAAGGAAATGGGCTCGTCCTGAATCTTCCAGGAAATGCCGTCCTGGCTAAAGCCCACAAAAAGGTCCATGCTGACTGAACGGCTGTCACAGCGGAAGATACCGGCAAAGCCGTCCCCAAAGGGTACCACGGCGCTGTTGAACACGCTGTTGGAGCGTTTGGTGGCGTGGCGGCCAATGATCGGATTGCCGCTATAGCGCCACACCGGGAGTGAATAGCCCTCCGGCTTCTCTTCCCAGGGAATGTTTTTCAGTTCACTACCAATAATTTTGCTCATAATTGCTCCTCATATTCTAAAGATACAAGTTTCCGTTCCGAATGACAACACCCCTATGCAGGGGCCGGAGCTCTCGCCCAGATGCCGTCCCGCAGCCAAAAGCGGCCGGGAGCTCCGGTTCCTGCACACGGGCCAGGGTGACCGCCCGTTTGGCGCTAGCATTTTCCCACATTCAGTTTTCCTTGTCAAGGGGAAGATAGAAAATGCCAAACTTTTTTTCCTTTCTGACGCCCGGCCTGCCACAGCCGGGATTGGGGCCACCATATTTCCTTTTGGCAGCCCTCTGAGAAGCTGAATTTTCATTGATGCAATCACAGACTTGCTCGCTGAAGAGATAAATGCAGAGCCGCTGTGCCCCGATCGGGGATGTGCCGTAGTACCTGTCTGCCCTCCGAGGCGTAGGGTGCGGCCTCCGCCCTCCTCCGGAATCGATTAACCCCTTGGCAAGGGAACTGCCGCTCCCCATTCTGCCAGCACCTTGAAAAATGGGGCCGCTGCAAACCACAACGGCCAGCAGCGGCCCCACCTGATTCAGATTCTGGAGAATGCTCTCTTAGCGCTTGCAATTAGCCAGCGAAGTAAGCGTCGATCTGAGCCTGAGCCTCGGCAACGATCTCGTCGAAGCCATTGCTCCGCATTTCTTCCATCATAGCAGCAACCTGCTCCTCAGGATCCAGAGTACCGGTCAGGAGTTCAGCCTTATAACGGTTGTAGATCTCGATGCAAGCGGTCAGCTGGTCAGCCACATTGCTGGTGTCGAAGGCAAAGCCCAGCACGGGGGACATGGTAGCGCCCTCGTTCAGAGCCTTGATCTCGGCGTCCTGGCTCTCCACTTCGGTGTCCAGCTGGGTCCGGATGAAGTAGTTGCCCTGGGTGTAGCCAGCCATGGGCCAGTCGGTCTTGATTCTGTGCAGCTTGCCGTCGGTGGTGTATTCCCAGTCTTCGCCTTCCAGGCCGTACTGCAGGGAGTCACGGACGTAGGAATCGGTGTTGACCAGCTCCAGCAACTGCAGAGCCTTCTCGGGGTTCTTGCTGGAGGCGGAGATGCAGTTCATGGAGCCCTGGATGGTGTCGCTGCCCATCACAGTGGGACCCCACTGCACAGCAACGGCGTCCACACCCATGCCGGGACCCCAGGTGGTGTCAGCAGCCAGAGACCAGCCCTGAGCCACATAGCAAGCGCGGTACTTGGGATTCTCAGCCAGGGTAGCGGCGTCGGCATTGATGATGCCAGCTTCATACCAGGACCGGATGGTCTTCAGCTCGTTCATGATGTCTTCCTGCTCCACGGTGCAGACAACCTTGCGGCTGCTGTCGGTGTAGCTGACGCCCAGAGTGGGCAGACCGGCGGTCAGGCCGTCATACTTGGCGCCGAAGATGGCGTCCAGGCCCTGCTTGTTCAGGACAAAGGGAGCCTCGTTGGTGGCGTCCTTCATGGCAGTCAGGCCCTCGGTCAGGTCAGACAGTTCCTTGACGTCGGAATAGTTGGGGATGTACTGCTCAGCCTTAGCCTTGTCGAAGACAAAGTACTGGGTCACAGAGCTGTCCTTCCAGGTGGGAACGGCATAGATCCGGTCCTTGATGGCAACACCGTTCCACAGCTCAGTGGGCAGGGTGCTGTACAGGGTGGGGGTGGTGGACTGCACCAGGTCGGTGATGTCCAGGAAAGCGCCGATGCGAACATCGTTCTGGTAAGTACCCAGGTTGGTGAACATGATGTCATAGCCATCGTTGGCGTTCACCATGACGTTTCTTCTGTTGTCCCAGTCGCCCCAGGCAACCACTTCCATCTCCAGATGGACGCCGATCTTCTCTTCCAGATACTTGTCCAGGTTGGCCTTCCAAGCATCGTAGTTCTCGGGCATGCCGTTACCAACGGTCACCCACTTCAGGGTTACCACGTCGCCGGTGGTGCCTTCGGTGGGCTCTTCGTTGCCTTCGGTGGGAGCGGGGGTCTCATCGGTGTTGTCGGTGGGAGCCACAGAGTTATCTGTGGGGTCGGTGTTGCCGGTCGTGTTGTTGCAGCCTGCGAAGAGGGAAGCAAACATCACGACCGCCAACAGCAGTGCGAGAATCTTTTTCATTTTTTTACCTCCTGTTTGGGGTGATATTTATTCCAGAGGCAGGCGCACATTGCGCCTGTCTCTGTGAATACAACCTTAGCCCTTGACTGCACCAACCGTCAGGCCAGAAATGAAGTACTTCTGGAAGAAGGGGTAGATGCAGGCAATGGGGACGGCGACCACAACAGCGATTGCCATACGAATGCCTTCGGAGGGCATGGCCCGCTTGTAGTCGGCCAGGCTGATGCCGGGGTCCGGGTGCTGGGCGATGTACTCAATGTTCTTCTGCATGGAGTTCAGCAGGGCCTGCAGGGACAGCAGGTTGTTGTCCGTAATGAACAGAGAGGACTGGAACCAGTCGTTCCAGTAGCCGAAGGCCAGGAACAGGCCGATGGTGGCCAGCACAGGCTTGGAAATGGGCAACACGATCTTGGCGAACACGGTCATCTGGGTAGCGCCATCGATCTTGGCGGACTCAATGATGGAGTCCGGAATGGTGGTGCGGAAGAAGGTGCGGGAAATCGTTACATTGAACGAGGAAACGCACAAGGGGAGAATCAGGGCCCACAGGGTGTTGGACATGTGCAGCACCTGGCCCACCACCACGTAGTTGGCAACCATGCCGCCGCCGAAGATCATGGGGATGAACACCACAATGGTCAAAAAGCCGTTGAGCTTGTAACCGGGGCGGGAGAGAACGTAGCCCATCAGGGTGGTGAGGGCAACGCCTACTACGGTACCAATGACTGTGACCTCTACAGAAATCAGCAGAGCCTTCAGAATGGTATCCCTTTCTTCCCACAGGAACTTATAGGCAGAACCGGAAAATTCATGGGGGATGAACTGATAGCCATACTGAGTGATGGAGGCCTCAGAGGTGATGGAAATCATGAATACATAGAGAATGGGGATGACACAGCCCAAACCCAAAATCAAAAAGAGCACATTGAACAACGCGTTGGTAGCCGGTTTAATGCGGTTCAGCTTGTTCATGGCATTATCATTTGTCGCTTTACTCATATTCCCACCTCCTATCAAATCAGTGCGCTCTCACGATCGACCCGGCGAACAATCCAGTTCGCGATCAGAATCGTGATACAACCAACCACGGCCTGGAAGAAGGAGGCCGCAGCCGTCCGGCCCAGAGGCACGCCGGTCTGCAGGGCGTTGAAGATGTAGACGTCAAAGGTTGTGGCAACCTTGGCCAAAGAGCCGGGCACACCACGGGTGACCTGATAGAACAGGCCAAAGTCGGAGGAGAAGATACGGCCCACGCTGAGGATGAACATCATAATGATGATGGGCTTCAGGGACGGCAGGGTGATGTACCGGGCCTGCTGCATCTTGGATGCGCCATCCAGCACGGCGGCCTCATAGAGGCTGGTGTCAATGCCGGTGATACTGGCAAGGTACACAACCATGTTGTATCCCAGGGTCTTCCAAACCTGCATAAAGACCAATATGTATGGCCAGTATTTCGCTTCGGAATACCAACGCACAGGGTCCTTGCCCATCCCCTGGAGGATGGAGTTCATGAGGCCCCGGTCCGGGCTCAGGAACGCATACACGAAGTAGCTGATGACGACCCAGGACATAAAGTGGGGCAGGAACATCATGGTCTGGTAAGTCTTGGACTTCCGTTTGCTATAGATGTTGTTGATCATGATGGCCAGGCCGACCGGGAGAACGATGCCGAGGATAATGAACACAATGTTGTACAGCAGAGTGTTCCGCAGAATGGTGGCAAACTGGTTGGACTTCAGGAAAAATGAGAAGTTGTCCAAACCGGCCCACTCACTGTGGAACAAGCTGTACACAAAGCTCTTGCCTGCCGAAATCTTGTAGTTCTTGAACGCAAGAACCAGGCCGAACATCGGCAGATAGCAGAATAACGCGTACCACACTGTGGTAGGCAGGGCCAGAATGGACAGCTCTGTGTCGTCCCTGGTCCAGCGACTGCGTTTCCGCTTTTGGGTTTGCACGGATTGCTTTTGGGGGATTGCTCGTGTGTCTCGCATGCTCTTCATTCATTCCTTCCTTCCTTTTGAATTTATCGCTTTTCGCCTTGTCGTTTTGCACAAAAAACGATTCCCTTTTCACGAAATATTATAGCTTCTCCCAGTTCCGGCGGGAAGTATCAAAACGTTATTTTGTAATATCGAAAGGATACTTTTTTTGAAAATCAGGCTCCTTTCTGTACCATTTTCTCTTGTCTCTGCCACTTCTGTGGCGCTCCAGCCTGAAAACACCGCTGGAACTTCTTCCAAAAAAAGGAAAACCAGTCTGAAAATCTCCGGCAGATTTGCCAAACTTGGGGCCGCTTTGCAGCAGCTTTTGTCCTCCTATGAAATACACCAGCTCCTATCCCAGGCAGTGTCCATCGGTGAGCCGCACCTGGGGCTGGGCGTAGCCCTCCAACTCCAGCACCACCAGCTCATTGGGACGGTCCGTGTGCAGAAGCACCCCAGGCAGGTACAGGGTCTTCTGGGGACCGCAGCTCCAGTAGCGGCCCAGATGGAAGCCGTTCACATACACCATGCCCTTCGTAAACCCGTCCAGGTCCACAAAGCAGTCCGCCTGGGAATCCGTCTCGAAGCGCCCCCGGAGCAGCAGGGGGTACCGGCTGGCCCCTTGCCGGTAATGGGCTCCCGCCAAGTCCTCCAGTGGGAGGGTGGTCACCGTAAACTCCATGAGAAATTGCCCGCCCAGGCGCACACCGGTCAGTCCCTTCCGGTCCTCCAGGTGGTTCCCATAGTTCACCCGGCCCATGGCCTCCACCAGGATCTCCACCTGGGTGCCGGCAGGGCTGGGAGGGAAGGGCAGAGCGTTCTTTGGCCGGAGCTGCTCCAGCAGCCCCTTGGGCTTGCCCCGGTCCAGAATGCCCAAAAGCGCCCCATCCCGGTACACATAGGCCCGGTCCGCCAGCCCCTCCAAGGTCAGGGTCCCCCCCTCATAGTCCCCCGGCAGCCGGGTCCGGTAGTGAATGAGGCCAAAGTTCTGGCCATAATGCTCCATGCTCTCCGGCATGGGGCTGACATGGGCGGCGCCCAAAGACTCCAGATTCTCCAGAAGCTCCGCCCGCTCCAAAAGCGCCACCTCTCCCAGGTTTTGCAGCTGGGGCCGTGGGGGCAGGGGCGGCAGAGGAATGCCTTGGCGCCGACACAAAAGCTCCCGAATGGCAAAGTACTTGGGCGTATAGTCCCCATATTCATTGAGAGGCGCATCGTAATCGTAGCTGGTCACCGTGGGGTTGTAGCGGATGTACTGGTTGGCCCCGGCGGTGAAGCCAAAATTCGTACCACCGTGGAACATATACAGGCTAAAGCTGGCGTCCTGCTCCAAAAGGAGGGACAGCTCCCGGAGCATTTCTGCGGTATCCCGGGTGTGGTGCTTCTCCCCCCAGTGGTCAAACCAGCCGCACCAAAACTCCGTGCACATCCTGGGTCCCCGGCCCGAAAGGCGCTCCAGGGCCTGAAAGGCCTTGTCCGCGCCGCTGCCGAAGTTCACAGTGGGCCAGGCCCCCTCCACCGTACCGCCGCTCAGCATACTGGAAGCCGGCCCATCTGAGGTAAAGAGGGGAACCTCTACGCCGCAGGACCGGATTAGATCCCGGAGAAAGCGCAAATACGTCTTGTCGTTTCCATAGCTGCCGTATTCATTTTCCACCTGCAGCGCCAAGAGATTCCCTCCCCGGCTGCATTGCAAAGGCAGGAGCTTTGGCAGCAGCACCCGGAAATAATCGGCTACGTGGCCCAAAAAGCGGGGATCGCTGCACCGCAGCCGCAGGTCTCTCTCCCGCAATAACCAGGCCGGCAGTCCGCCGAAGTCCCACTCGGCGCAGATGTAGGGGCCCGGGCGCACCAGGGCGTACAGTCCCACCTTTTGGGCTGTCTCCAGGAATCGGACCAGATCCAGGCGGCCCGAAAAATCAAACTGACCCTTTTGGGGTTCATGGAGATTCCAGCAAACATAGGTCTCCACAGTGTTGAAGCCTGCCGCCTTCAGCTTTTGCAGCCGGTCCTCCCAATACTGGGGCAGAATCCGGAAGTAGTGCATCGCACCGGAATAAATGTGAAACTTCTTCCCATGCAGCCGAAAAGACGTTTCGTCGCAAGTCAGCATGTCACCGGCTCCCTTCTGTCTGTTTTTTCTCATTATAACACAGGAAGCCCCCTTTGTGGAGGGAAAAAAGGCGTATTGTGGAACGTGACTTCCACAATACGCCGTCATTTTTCGCCTTTATCCCATGTCCACCCCGCCGGTTTTGTAAATGAATTTCACCGTGCCTTCCACGCCTTCCGGCAGCCCGGCATAGGTTTCATAGGAAAGACCGGAAATGGCGCGGAAGCGGTCCAGCATCTGAGGAACCTTCTCCTGCAGCGCCGAGGTCAGCTTGACAATTCCCTCTTTGTAAAACGTGTCCAAGCCGTCCTGAAGGGCTTTCCCTCCATCGCGGAGCTGCAACGTACCTTCAGACAGGGCCATGGCCCCGCGATTCAGGTCTCCAAGGCCGCTGCGCAAGGCCCACGCACCCTCCGTCAGCTGGTCCACGCCATAGAGAAGAGCACCGGAGTTGGACTGGAGAAGCCCCAAGCCGTCGGACAGGTCAGCTGCCCCCTGGGCCAACCGGCCGGTTCCATCTGCGAGAGAGGCCGCCCCGCTGCTCAGCTGCCTCGTACCACTCCGCAGCACTCCGGCTCCACCAGCCAATTGATCCACCCCAGCTGTCAGCGCCGGGGTTGCCCCGGCCAGGGCGTCTGCCCCGCTGGCAACCTGGCGGGAGCCCTGAGCCAGCTGGCCCACACCCTCCACCAGTGCGCCGCTGCTCTGAGACAACGCACCTGCGCCGCCGGAGACCTGAGCCGCGCCTTCAGCCAAGCGCCCGGAGGCATCGGAGAGAGACTGACTACCCTGGTGCAGCCCCTGGCTGCCGGTATAGGCCTCCTGGAGGCCGCCATACAGGCTCTGGGTGCCGTCGGACAAGCCTTGCAGCCCTTGGACCAGGGCCTGCGCGCCACCGGTTAGCTCTGCCGCGCCGCCAGTGACCGCTGCCGCCCCCTGGCTCAGCTCTCCGCCGGAGGCCAGGCTCCCGGCAACGGCTCTCTGGCCCGCCAGGCTTGCCTCCAGAGCGGAAATCAGAGGATCATAGGCAGACCCATCCTGCCCTGCCTCTTCCATGCTGGCTTTGAGTCCATAGAGGCCCTGGAGTACCTGCTCACTGGCCGCCGCGCTGGAGGCCAGCCCGGCCGCTGCAGATTCCATTCCCGCCTGAACCTGGGCCGCGCCGGCTTCCAAAGCCTGCGCCCCCTCCAGAAGGCTAGTCGCTCCCTGGGTCACCTGGGGGTAGCCGCCCACCAGGCTTTCCGCCCCCTGGGTCAGGGTCTCCAAAGCGACCTCCAAAGAGGCCGCGCCTCCTTCCAGGGAGGCTGCACCCTGAGAAAGCTCCGCCGCCCCGGCGTTCACCTGAGCCGCGCCTTCACTGAGCTGACTTGCGCCGCCCTGGAGCTGGCCGGATTTCTCCTGGAGGCTCTCCAGGCCGCTGGAAAGGCTCCCCGCTCCCTGCTGCAATTGACTGACACCTGCTGCCAGGCTGCCGCTCTTCTCCTGCAGCTCCGAGAGCCCCGCCTGAAGGGCCGCCGCCCCCGCATCCACCTGGCCAATGCCGGACTGGAGCTCCCCGGCCCCGCCGGAGAGATCACCCAGGCCCTGCCGGAGAGCGCCGGCGCCACCGGCCAGCTGGTCAATGCCCTGGGTCAACGCCGGGCAGCTCCCCTGCAGCTCCCGCAGGCCTGCATACAGGGTGCCGGAGCCGCTGTACAGCTCCTGGGTACCTGCCTGGAGAGTCCCCGTGGAGTCCAGAAGGGTCTCCAGGCCCTCATAGAGGGCGCTGGAACCATCCATCAGCTCTCTAGCCCCCTCATCCAGAGCATCCAAGGAGCCGGTCAGTTCCTCCAAGGAATCCAGGCCGTCCAAATCCAGCCCCTGGAGCAGGTCCGTCACCACCAGCGTGAGGGTGGTATCCAGGTGGAAATTCGTAGTATCTGCCGTGACGGCAAAGGTCTCTGGCAGGTCCAGCTCCTTCCCGGCCTCCCCCAGATCCTCCTGCAGACCAGGAATTGCAAATCCGGCCACAAAGAAACGGTCCCCGTCGCTGATCACCTGGCCGCTCTCTGCCTCTACATTGGAAAAATCCTTGCCATCCAACATCAGGCCGCTTAATACCAGGAAGGGAATGGGGATCTCCTCGGTTCGGTCCCCCAGGGTTACCGTCTGCCGGGTGGTGTTTTTATACGTAAACCGGATGGTCACCCGCCCCGACTTCCCCGCCAGGTCCTGAGCAGAGATGGGACTTCCGTCCAGGAAGTAGGACAGGGTCAGCTCCACCGGTAGCGGCTCCTCTGCGCTGCCCCGGTAATACACATCCTCACCGCCAGCCTGCCAGAGAAGGGCGCCATCTTTGTCCAGGGAGTACGTGGCGTTGCCCTTCAGAACCTCCAGATCCGATAGGCTGCTGCGGTCGGAGAGCGTCCCGGCTCCCGTGGGGTTTTGCAGCCAGGTGCTCACCAAGATGGAAGAGGGGGTTCCACTGGCGTCTGCAATCACATACACGGTCTCTTCCTTCCGTTCCTCGCCCTCCGGCGGGGCAGCAAAGGCCCCGGTGCAGGTAACCAAAATCAAAGCCGTTGTCAGAAGCAGGGCCAACATTCTCTTACATTTCATACAGAACTCTCCTTTCTCAAGCGGAAACCGGCGCTTGTGGCGCAAATGACTTTGTCCAGCAGCAACAGCAGCGCCGGAAGAATCAAGGCCACGGCCAGCATACTGATCAGGGCCCCCCGGGCCATCAGGTTACACATGGAGCTGATGAGGCTCACATTGGAGTACAGACCCACGCCGAAGGTGGCGGCAAAAAAGCCCAGGGCGCTGGCCAGAATGGAGGGCAGGGAAGTCTCCAAGGCGATGGTCACCGCCTCCTGCTTGCTCCGTCCGGCGGCCCGCTCCCCCTTATACCGGGTGGTCATCAAAATGGCATAATCCACAGTCGCGCCCAGCTGAATGGTGCTGATGCATATGGGGGTGATGAAGCACAGGGCATTTCCGGTGTAGTAGGGAATCCCCAAATTCACAAATACGGCAAATTCAATCACTGCCACCAGAATCACCGGCAGGGAAACGCTCTTCAGCACCAGGGCGATGATGACAAAAATGGCCACAATGGAAATGGCGCTCACCACGGAAAAGTCGTGATCCGTCACCTCAATTAGATCCTTAGTACAGGGAGCCTCGCCAATGAGCATGGCGCTTGGATCGTACCGCTTTAAAATGGCATTGATTGCATCAATCTGCCGGTTGCATTCCTCGGTGGAGACTTGGTAGGAGGAGTTCACCAGCATCAGCTGATACCGGTCGCCCTTCAAAATTTCCACCACCTCCTGAGGCAGCAGCTCCTGGGGAATGGCGCTGCCCACCAAAGAGTCCAGGCCCAGAGCCTGCTCCACACCGTCTAGGTTCCCTACCTCCTGGAGCATTTGCCTGGCTTGCTTAGGCTCCAGATTGGTGTCAGCCAGGATCATATGGGTGGAGGCCACGCCGAATTCTTCCGTCAACTTCTCGTTAGCCTCCAGGAAGGGCATATCCGATGGGTCCATTCCCTCACTGGAAAAAATCTTGGTGAAATCGTAAAACACCGGAGTCCGACTGTAACCCACTGCGGCCGGAACCAGCAGCACAGCGAAGATCACCAGGAACACCCAGGCATGCTTCACAATACCCCGGGAGAGCTGATGGAGGTTGGGAAGCAGCGCCCTGTGCCGGGTCTTTTGCAAGGGCTTATCCAGCAGAAGAATCATGGCCGGCAGAATGGTCACGCTGCCCAGAACCCCCAGCACCACGCCCTTGGCCATGACGATCCCCAGGTCCCGGCCCATGGTGTAGCTCATAAAGCACAGGGCTATAAAGCCGGCGATGGTGGTGATGGAGCTTCCGGTTACGGAGGTGATGGTCCGGGCAATGGCCTCCGCCATGGCCTTTTTATGGTCCTCCTGGGTGGCCAGCTGCTCGCAGTAGCTGTGCCACAGAAAAATGGAATAGTCCATGGTAACCGCCAGCTGCAGCACCGCCGCCAGGGCCTTGGTGATGTAAGAGATTTCACCCAGGAAGTAGTTGCTGCCCATATTCAGGAGAATGGCCACGCCAATGGAGGCCAAGAACACAAAAGGGGCCAACCAGGAGTCCAGAAGAAGCACCATTACCAGGCACGCACAGGCCACTGCCAGGGCCACATAGGTGGCCTCCTCCCCCTCGCTCAGGTTCCGCAGGTCCGTCACCATGGCCGACAGGCCCGAGACGAAGCACTGCTTCCCCGCCAAGGTCCGGATTTGCGTCACCGCCTCCATGGTCTCGTCTGCGGAAGTGGCCGTGTCGAAAAATACTGCCATCATGGTGGCATCTCCGGCATTGAACACGCCGTAAATTTCATCCGGCAGCATCTCCTTCGGGACGGACAGGTCCAAAATGCTGTCATACCACAGAACTGACTCCACATGGTCCACCCCGCTGATTTTCTCCCGCAGGGCCGCCACATCCCGGTCTGGCATTCCCTCTACAATGACAAAGGAAAAGGCCCCCTTGCCAAAGTCCTCCAGGAGAATGTTCTGCCCCTGCACCGTCTCCATGTCGCCGGGCAGGTAGTCCAGCATATCATAGTTAATGCGGGTGGCAGCCATCCCCAGGACCGAGGGAATCAGGAGCAGCAGGGCAAGCACCAGAATGAGCACCCGATGCTTTACCACCGCGTTTCCAAACTTTCTCATAGAATCATCCTTTCTGGATTTCGGTTTGCCCCCATAGCATAACAAACCTGCTGCCTCCAAAAAATAGGCACAAAGCCAAAGTGCCCAAATTTGGGACAGTTCCCAAAACTGTCCCAAAGTAAAACAGCTGCCCTGCAGTCCCATTACCTGCAAGGCAGCATACAATATACTTCAAAATCTGAGCCTATCCATTGGCTATGCTGTTTTCCAGAGCCCGGCGGATATTGCCCTCCAGCAGGACGCCGATGCGGCGGATGACGGCGGACAAATCCTCCTTCATCCCCTGCTCCAGCCAGTCGGAGACCACCCCCACCAGAGCGTGCTTGTAGAAATCCACCAAAATGCGCCGATCCTCCAGGGACACCGGCAGGCCGGCAGACAGCTCCCGGACCACATCGGTCAGGATGAAGTCCCCCAGGCGCAGGAAATACCGGGTTACATAGGCCCTGGCGTTGGAGTTGAATACATGATAGGCCGCCCGCCGGTGTTCCAGCACAAAGGCAATGGCGTCCAGGAAGCCCTCCTGCCAGAGGTCGAAGGCGTGGTGGGCCTCTATAATCTTTTCCGCCTCCTCCTGGAGCAGTTCCTCCAAAAGGGCGTACAAATCCTGATAATAGTAATAAAACGTATTGCGGTTCATACCGCACCGGTCCACCAGGTCCTTGACGGTGATTTTATCCAAAGACTCCTGCTCCAGCATGGCAAGGAAGGTCTCTTGGATTCGTTTTTTGGTCCGCTGTGCCATAGGCTCTCCCGTCCCCCAGGCTAAATTTCCAGGTACTCCCGGATCACATCCAAAAAAGCCGCGCCATAGCGGGCCGCCTTCACTGAGCCCACGCCGGAGACCTCCAGAAGCCCCTCCATGGTGGTAGGCAGCTTCACCGCCATATCGGCCAGGGTGGCGTTGGAGAAGATGATATAGGCAGGTACCCCTTCGGCCTGGGCCAGCCGGGTGCGCAGAGCCTTCAGCTCGCCCATGAGTGGGCCCACCGGCTCCGCCGCCTCTGTCCTGGGCAGTACCGGGGCCTGCTGGGTGGGAGCCGGGAAGGACGCCAGCACCCGCTCCCCCTGAAATAGCACCTGCCGGGCCTGAGCCGTGAGATGCACCACGGGAAACTCCGTCTTTGTGACCACCAGATATCCCCGCTCCACCAGGCAGTCCACATAGGCCTGCACCTGCTCCCGTGGCACCTCCCGGAGGATGCCATAGGTGGGCAGGGTGTCCAGCTTCAGGCTCAAAACCCGCTGGTTCCGGCTGCCCCGAAGCATGTGGATCACCTGGGCCACCCCCAGGCCATAGGGGTACATCCGTTCCACCCGGGCCACCCCGGAGAGAATCTTCTGGGCCTCTACGGTGATGTCCCGCTCCACGAAATTTCCCTGGCAGCTGCTGCAATTGCCGCAGGGCTCCGCCAGATGCTCCCCGAAGTAGTCCAGCAGGTATTGCCGGAGGCAGGCGGTGGTCTTGCAGTAGCCCACCATCTGGTCCAGCCGCTCCAGATCCCGGGTCTGAAGACGGGTGCGCTCTTCCGGGGACGTCTCCTCATTTTCACCCGCGTTCAGGATGAGAAACTTTGCCGTTTGCACATCCTTCGGCGCGTAGAGCAGGATGCAATCCGCCGGTTCTCCGTCCCGGCCCGCCCGGCCCGCCTCCTGGTAGTAGCTCTCCAGGTTCTTAGGCATATTGTAGTGTACCACATAGCCCACGTTGGATTTGTCGATTCCCATGCCAAAGGCATTGGTGGCCACCATGATCCGGCGCCGGTCATAGACGAAGTCCTCCTGGTTTTCCTGCCGCTCCTGATCCGGCAGCCCCGCGTGATAGCGGGTGGCGGAAAAGCCCCGGTCCTGGAGCAGCTGGCACACGGACTCCACATTTTTCCGGGTGGCGCAGTAGACAATGCCGCTCTTTTCCCCCTGCTCTTTGACAAATTCCAGGAGCCAGGCGTCTTTGTCCCGGGGGCGAACCACGCCGAAGTACAGGTTGGGCCGGTCGAAGCCGGTGGTCACAATCTCCGGGGCCCGGAGGCCCAGCATTTGGATGATGTCCGCCTTTACCTGAGCCGTGGCTGTGGCGGTAAAAGCACCCATCACAGGCCTCGCCGGAAGCTGCTCCAAAAATTCCGGGATCTTCAAGTAACTGGGCCGAAAATCCTGGCCCCACTGGGACACGCAGTGTGCTTCATCCACCGCCACCAGGGAAACAGTAGTTCTAGCCAAGGCCGCCAGAAAGGCCGGCGCCGTCAGCCGCTCCGGGGCCACATACAGCAGCTTGTAAATCCCCCGCCGGATTCCCTGAAGCACCTCCTGATACGCCTCCAGGTCCAGGGCGGAGTTCAGATAAGCCCCAGGGACTCCCGCCTGATTGAGGGCAGCCACCTGGTCGGCCATCAGGGAGATGAGGGGGGAGATCACCAATGTCATCCCCTCCATGGCAAGCGCCGGAATCTGGTAGCACATCGACTTTCCCGCGCCTGTGGGCATCACACCCAACACATCCCGTCCGGAGAGCAGCCCGTCAATCAGAGTCTCCTGCCCGGGCCGGAACGCACTGTGGCCGAAATACCGCTTCAACAATTCCCTTGGCTCCAATGTTTATCCCCCTCGCCTCGCCCATCTGCAAGCATTTTGGCTGTATCATAGCACAAATTCTGACAGAATACCAGAGGGAGATCCATATCCGGCGGGGCAAACCCGGACCAACTTGCAGGCTGGTACGAATTTGCCCGGGCCGGGAGCCAGGGCCAGCCTCTTCTGCCGGTGCAGTCAGGAGGCCGCACCCCACTTTGGATCTGTGTGATCAAAACCTGGAAAATCAGGCCGTCCGCTCCTTCGTTGTACGCCCATGCATCGGGGGAGGCGCCGAGCAAGCCGAGGCGGACGCAGCGTAGCGGCCACTGCCAGGGCTGAAAAATGGGCGCGTTGCGAAATAGCGTTTTCTAAAATGATCCCTAATATTTTAGCGGGAGAAGACACGGATTTCTGTGTTTTCTCCCGCTATCTTTCACTTTAAGAACGGGGTCTGTTGCAAAAAGCCCATTTTACAACAGACCCAAGCCGGTTTGCGCCTCACGCTCCTTTCTTCTGCGCGGACAGGTGCCTGCAGAGCATCCACACGAAGTCCCCAGCAGTGGGGGGCCCGGTGAGCTCTCGCTGGGCAATCTGACTGACCAATTTAGAATTGGTGTCCCAAGCCCGGTTTGCAGTTGCCCGCAGATTCCGTTCTACCGCAGCACTGCTGCAGCTGCACCGGAGCGCCACTGCAGGGTACAACCATTTGGTCAGCATTTGCAGCTTCTCTGGCTCCTGCCGACCGATGGCTACGGCCACTGCAGTGATATGATAGCCGCGCTGTGTTGGGTAAACTCCAAGTTGATACAGTATGTCATCCAAGTCGCTCAAAGTGTTCCCTCCTCTTCTCTTTCTTACAATTATAATGAGGGAAAAGCATTTTTCAATATGTCCGTGAATATTCGTGTGCCTTCGACGAAATTCTTCGAAAATGGACAGAATCCTCTGGCAGATTGCCGGAAGTCGTTGGGTTGCGTGCTGTAACTTTCGGCAAATTAAACAAAAATTGCGAGAAAATCTCGTCATTATGCCGAAGCAAATCTGGCAGATTGCTCTTGCATTTGTGGCGAAACATATTATATAATGAAAAAAAGGCGTTTTGCACGGCGTAGACCGGGCACAGCGCCTTTTGGAACGGGAGGAAAAATATGCTGAACCTTGCCAAACTTCCTGTGCGGAAGAGCAATGTTGCCCTGCGGGTGTCGAAGGGACACTTCGCCACCAATCACAGCCACATCAACTATCTCATTGACGTCACCTTCCAAAAGAGCCGCCTCAGTGAGGCCCAGGCAGTTGCAAAGGCCCTGGTCAAGCAATATGTCACCAGCACCATTGTAGATACCATTGTCTGTCTGGACGGCATGCAAGTGGTAGGGGCCTGCCTGGCCGAGGAGCTGACCAAGGCCGGCTTCATGTCCATCAATGCCCATCAGACGATTTACGTCATTACCCCGGAGCTCAGCAGCGAATCCCAGCTCCTCTTCCGGGAGAACCTCCAGCCTATGCTGGCAGGAAAGCATGTTTTAATCCTCATGGCCTCTGTCACCACCGGCCTGACCATCAGCCAGAGCATGGAATGTGTCCGCTACTATGGCGGCAAGGTGGTGGGCGTCTCGGCCATCTACAGCGCCACAGATGTGGCGGCAGACGGCACCCGCATCAATGCGCTGTTTCACCTGTGGGATCTGCCGGACTATGCCAGCTACCATGCCCAGGACTGCCCCTTGTGCCGGCAGGGGATTAAAATTGACGCTGTCGTCACAGGAAACGGCTACTCCAGTCTGTGAGCCGTCAAGCCTGTCTTTTGTCCGGCGGCTGTGACACCATGGACACGGGAAAAAGAATACCGCCATGGCCTGCTCAGGCAGGTACACCATACAGAATGAACAGGGAGCTATCTCAAAGCGAATTTTGAGACAGCTCCCTGTTATCGTAGCTATTTACTCAGGATTCGTGCCTTCACCGACGCCACATCATAGGCCTGGGTCAGGGCCTGGAAGGATCCGAAGTTCGCCGTGCTTTGGTACCCACGGATGACCTGCATCAGGTCCGCACAGCTGTATGCATTTTCGTAAATGCCAGTGGTATAGCCGTACAGCTCCAGGAATTCCTCCGGACTCGTTGCCGACCAGAAGCCCTGATACAGACGAAACGCCGTCCCGCCGGGCCGGACCACATCCAAGTCCCCACCTATGGCATTGTACAGCGCCGCAAACGCCGGACCGGCCATGGAGGCGTATTTTCCCGCAATGTAGTCGATTGGAACATGACCAAAAGCATCCCGGGTCTTGATGATGTCGAAGTTCTGCCGGGAGAAGCAGTCCACCGTGCCCGTTCGAATGCTGTGCCCCAGTTCATCCTCCCGCGCCACAATGTACGGCAAAACGGTGTCAACGTTATAGGCGCACAATAACGCATCATATTCGCCAGAGGCAATGGCCTCCTTAACATTGGCTTGCCCGCTCTCCTGGGAGAAATAACCGGGGGCCACGGTAATCTCCACCTCTCCCATCTGGATAACCACCGTTGACTCCGTACCCGCGAGGGTTTCCACCGGCTCTGTGTAGGAAAACCCACCAGCCTTTGCCAGAGCTTCCAGCATTCCCTGCACCCGGGCATAGTGCATATAGTTATTCATGCTGGCGCCGCCGCTGAGGATCAGAAACTGGCGGGCGCCAATGTCCCAGAAGTAGGAGGCCATATCCCCTCCGGCCTGGGTCTCGGCTTCCGGGCCGGGGCCAATGGTACCCAGGAAATAGGGGTTATTACACACCCCATTAAAATCGCTGTCGCTTAAGGTTCCGGAGGCAAGCACATAGTACATTTCCTCCTCCCTGCAGGTTTCCAGCACCGGCTTGATATCGTTGCCGTAGAAGGAGATCACGCCTTCTGCCCCCTGCTTCTTGACAGAGCGGATAAAGTCCTGCTCCTCTTCCCCGGAGGTCAGCCGGTCGGAGAAATAAAATTCCACTGGGAACCCTTCTGCGATGTAGTCCCGGTAGTAATTCATAAACATGGCCATTTCAGCGCTGTCCGGGTCGTAAACAGCTACGCCAATGATGAACTTCTCCGCTTCATACGGCTCTTCCCCGGCGCCCCTCTGGCAGCCAACCACAGAAAGCAGGCAACAAATGACCAGCAATAGCGCCGTAACATGACGCAAATGGGCCTTCATGCTGCGCCTCCCCCCTCCTTTTTTCGCTCTGCCACCTCATGACACGCCACCAGGTGATCCGGACCTACCTCCACCAGCTGCGGTTTTTCCCTGCGGCACCGCTCCCCACAGTGGGGACACCGATTCTGGAAGGGGCAGCCCTGGGGAATGTCCAGGGGGCTGGGAGCTTCGCCCTGGATGCTCTCGATTTTCTTTCCCTGCTCCATATGGATGGAGAACAGCGCACTGAGCAACGCCTGGGTATAGGGATGAAGCGCGCCCCTTGCCACCTGCTCCCCAGGAATCACCTCCACAACATGTCCCAAATACATAACCGCAATCTGGTGAGAGAAGGACTGAACCAGCGCCAGATCGTGGCAGATGAACACGATGCTGATTTGCTTTTCCCGCTGCAGCCGAACCAGGAGCTGGATGATGGTCTCCTGAATGGACACATCCAGGGCGCTGGTGGCCTCGTCGCAAACCAGGATTTCCGGCTCCAGCGCCAGCGCCCTGGCAATGCCGATGCGCTGCCGCTGTCCGCCAGACATGCTGTGGGGATACCGGTAGACAAAATCCTCCGGCAGCTCCACCATACGCAGTAGCTCCCTGGCTTTCGCTTCCCGGTCTGCCCGTTTCAGTCGGCCAAAGTTCCTCAACGGTTCGGTCAGAATATCCATGACCTTCATCTTGGGATTGAAGGAAGCTAGGGGGTCCTGGAACACCATCTGCAAATTCTGCCGGTTCAGCCGGCGTTCCTCCCCCTTCAGGTGAAGGATATCCTTCCCGTGAAGCAGAATTTCCCCGGAAGTAGGAGTATCCATCTGGGTGAGCATCCGGACAAAGGTGGATTTTCCGCAGCCGCTCTCCCCCACGATACCCAGGGTCTTTCCACGATAGACATTCAGAGTGACATCATTGCAGGCCGTCAAGAGCCGTCCGTCCGATGCAGGAAACTGTTTGACGACATGCTTTGCCTCTAATACAATATCGGATGGATTAAACAAAGCGTCTTCCCTCCAGTTCTGGTACTGACTGCAACAGGTTCCTGGTGTATTCGCTGGTGGGATGGTCCATGACCTCGTCCCGCGTGCCGCGATCTACCACCTTGCCATGCTGCATGACGATGAGCTGATCCGCCATATAGGCGGCCACACCTAAGTTGTGGGTTACGATGATGATGCCAGTGCCGAACCTGTCCCGTAGCTCCATCATTTCTCGCACGATCTGCGCCTGCGTCGTCACATCCAGGGCGCTGGTAGGCTCATCCGCCAGCAGCAGTTCCGGATTGAAGGTCATGGCAATGGCAATGCCCACCCGCTGACGCATCCCCCCTGAAAGCTGGTGCGGGTAGCTTTTCATAATGTTTTCACTGTCTGGCAGACGCATTTTTTCCAGCATGGACCTGGCCTTGTCCCAGGCTTCCTGCTTGCTGATATCCGTGTGAATTCGTATGTATTCAACGAACTGGCTGCCGATCCGCCGGATCGGATTGAGGGTGCCCCCGCAGTCCTGAAAGATCATGGACATGCGGGTCCCCCTCAGCTTGCGCCACTCCTCCGCCGACTTAGCCAGCAGGCTCTCGCCATGAAACCGGATGTCGCCGGCTGTAACACGCCCTGTGCCGGGTAGGGCGCCCAGCACGGCCCGAATTACTGTCGTTTTTCCGCTGCCCGATTCGCCGACGACGCTGATGATCTCGCCCTGTTTCATGGAGAGGTCAAAATGCTCCACCGTAGGGGGCTGCGCGCCATATTGAATGGTCAAATCGTTGATTTCCAGCATAGCTTTCCCCTTTACGCCGCCAGCTTGACATCCTTGGTCAGCCAGTAGTAATCCATGGGATACATGGTGACACCGGTCACACGGTTATTGTAAAACAAATAGGTTGTCTCATAGCCGAAGAATACTGTGGCGGCATCGTCCATAATCTCCTGCTGAATTTGCATAACCAAATCCCGGCGGGCATTGCTGTCGAACTCGCTGGCCAGCTGGTCCAGCAACCTGTCCACCTCGGAATTGGCATAGCCACTGGTATTGTTGGCGGAGGTGCTGTACCAGTTCTCCCGCAGGTAGTTTTCCGGGTCGCCGGTGTTGGCCACCAGCACATTCCAGATCAGCAGATCATATTGACCGCTGTCACGCATGTCCAGAAGGGTCTCGTAGCTGACGGTATTCAGGGTGACCCGAATGCCGATGTCCTTCAGGCTGGCTTGCGCCGCCTGGGCATAAACACCCAGCTCCTCGCGGCTGGTATAAATCACGAATTCCAGATCCAACTTCTCGCCTGCGGGGGTTTCCACATAGCCATCGCCGTCCACGTCCTGATAGCCAGCCTGGGCCAGCAGGGCCTTCGCGCTCTCGGGGTCATAAGCGTTCTCATCCTTCAGCTGGTCGAAGCCAAAGTCCAGGGTGGGGGGCACCGGCGCTTTGCCAGGCGTTGCGCCACCGTCCAGCAGGTTGCCGCAGTAGGCCTCTTTATTCAGGCCCCGCAGCAGAGCCTGGCGCAGGGTCAAATCGCCCAAAGGCCCATTCTGGTTCATGAAGGCGTAGGTGGAGCGCAGGGATTCCAACTGCTCAATGGTAATGTTGCTGTTGTTTTCAAATTCGGCAATATTTTCGTTCTTCAGGTTGTAGGCGATGTCAATTTCCCCGGTCTGCAAGGCCATGGAACGAGTCGTCTGGTCATCTACGCACTTCAGAGTCACCTGATCAAAGGGCACCTCTCCGTCCCAATAGTACGGATTGCGAACCACCACGCAAGATTCCGTGGGGCTAAAGGACTTCACCACATAAGGGCCGGTGCAGACGGGGCCGGACATGGCAAAGGTGCTGTCATCTACATGGGTGTTCACAATGAGAAACAACGGATCGGCCAGGCTGCCGGGCACAATGGCGCTGGGAACCTTGGTGGTGATTTTCAAGTCCTGGCCCTCCACTTCAATGGAGGCCGGATCAAAGAAACCCACTGCCCGGTCGCTGAGCCGGAAGGTACGCTCCAGGGACGCTTTGACCAGTTCCGGCGTCATATCCTCGCCGTTGGAAAACTTCACGCCCTGCCGGATGCGGAAGGTCCAGGTCAGATTGTCATCGCTGACACTCCACTCCTCCGCCAGGCAGGGAACCAGTTCACCGTGCTCGTCAAACCTGAGCAGCGTCTCGCCAATGGCGTAACGGGAGACCACCCAGCTAAAATACTGCTCTGTGGGCTCCAGGGTGTCTGCGAAGCTGGTCACTCCGATGGTGATCTCACTGCCCTGCGTGGAGCTGCCGCCCTTGGATTGCTCCCCACCGGTGCTGTCTGACGGTTCATTGCCACCGCTGGTCTGCCCGCCGCAGCCAGCCAGCAGAGAAAGCAACATCATACAGGCCAGAGCCAGGCTCAGTATTTTCTTAAGATTATTCATATCAAACACTTCTCTTTCTTTTGTATTAGCAGTCGCTTGGGGGAATCCTTCCCAAAAGCGCGTTACTCTTGCTTAGGGTCCAAAATATCCCGGATGCTATCGCCCAGCATATTAAACACCACCACCACAATCACAATCGCTATACCAGGGTAGATCATCAGCCAGGGCGCTTTGGTCAAATAGGTGCGGCCTTCGTTCAGCATCAGTCCCCACTCAGGCGTGGGCGCCGTGGCTCCAAACCCCAGGAAAGACAGGCCGGCCAGTTCCAGCATCATGGTACCGATGTCGGTGGCTGCCGTGACGATCAGCGTGGTAATCATGTTCGGGACCACATACCGCTTCAAAATGCCCAGTGTGCGGGTGCCGGTCACAACCGCCGCCTCCATGTATAGCTCGCTTTTGATTTTCAAAACCAAGCTTCGGGCCAGCCGGGCGTATTTGGTCCAGCTCACCGCAGAAATGGCAATCACCGCATTGACCAGATTGGGCCCAAGCATGCCGGCGATGGCAATGGCCAGCACCAGGCCTGGGAAGGAGATCATCATATCCGCAATGCGCATGATCACAGCGTCCAAAGCACCACCAAAATAACCGGCCAGGATGCCCAATCCTGTGCCCACCACAAAGATGACGCCAACCAAAATCAGGGTCATACTCAAAGAACTCCGCGTACCATAAATCACCCGGGAGAGCACATCCCGCCCCAGCTTGTCGGTACCGCAGAGGTGCTGCCCATCGGGGGGCAGAAGGGAATTGTCCATGACGGCCTCATAGGGGTCAGCCGGCGCAATCGCCGGGGCAAAAACCGCCACACCCCCAATCAGCAGCGCCAGCACCAAAAAAACGGTAAATTGGACGTGGCTTTTTAAAAAATGTACCAGCTTCAACTTACATAGCCTCCTTCAAGCGGGGGTCCAACCGTCTGTAGGAGAGATCCACCACCAAATTAATGCACATGTATAGCAGGGCAATCCACAGCACGTAACCCTGCACCAGGGGATAATCCCGGCAGGAGATCGCCTTGACCGCCATAGCGCCCATGCCGGGCCAGTTGTAAATCATCTCCACCACCGTCGTGCCGCCCAACAGGCTGCCCAGGGACAAACCCAACAGCGTGACCAGGGGCAGCATGGCGTTGGGGAGGACATGCCGCCAGAGAATTTGGCTCTCTGTGCAGCCCCGCATGCGGGCGCCGGTCACATAATCCTTGCGCAGCTCATCCAAAACAGCAATCCGCACTTGTCTGGTGTATTTGGCAGACATGGAGATGGCCAGCGTGATTGCAGGCATAATCATGGACTTAAAATCCGTCGATCCGCCGGACACCGATACCCAGCGCAGGTTAACGCCAAAGACCCGCAGCAGAATCAGGCCGATCCAGAAGCTGGGGATCGACACCCCCAAAAAGGTCAGCGCCCGCACCATGTAGTCGCACCATTTGTTTTGATGAACCGCCGCCAGGATGCCCAGCGGAACTGAGACAAGGATCATGATGGCCAAGGACAACAGGGCCAACTCCAGCGTGGGCCAAAAGCAACTGACCAGCTTGTCGATCACCGGAACCTTAAAGGAATAGGAAATTCCCATATCGCCGGTGACGACGCCCTTGAGCCAGTTGCCGTACTGAACCAGGAACGGTTTGTCCAGCCCCAACTCGGCTCGGGTCTTGGCCAGCAGCTCCGGCGTGGGCAGATTGCCACATTCGGTCAGCATGATCTCTGCAGGATCGCCGGGCGACAGGTAAGTCAACCCAAACGTGAGGAAGCTGATGCCGAACAGGACGATGAGCACTTGCAGGAGACGCTTGCCAATTTGTTTTTTGTTCAACTCTTTCTCCACCTCCACAAATTTGACCTTCCCGGCACAATAAAACAGGACAGCCAATTGCTGGCTGTCCTGACTCTTGATATATTATGCTACATATGGGCGCGCAATCAGCCCCGGAAGTGTATGCACCTCCAGGTACAAACCATCTGCAGCAAAACGCACACAAACCATGCGCCCATCAAGAGCTTCCATCAGCCGTGGAAAGCATCTTATGTAGATATAAGCAGTTCTCCTGACTTCAGTTCATCCAACCATGGCGCCTTCCCAAACAACTCTGTTCAGTGGTCAATTGCCTGGCTGTCCCTGTTACAGTGGCGGGACCGTGCCGGATTCGCACCGGCTTCTCTATGAATGCTTTCGCAACTTATATCTAGTGAGATTATACGCGTACCCGTCACAAAATGCAAGCCCTTTTTCCACAAAGACTGAGGGCTTCCACAAATTCCTGCCATAAAAATCCCTATGGCCGCCCCACGGAGACATCGCCTTTGGTTACCGGGTATGAGCCGGGAAAAACCATGGGGCAACACCATGCGCAGGGCAAAAAGGCCTGTTGCAAAGGTGGCAAACCAAGATGTTTTCTACAATATTTGGTAGGAAACCGTCTTGATACTCCCATTTTGCAACAGGCGCTTTTACATATACTCGGATCTCACACCAGACGGCTGCCTGGCTGGATGCCGTCGTCCAGCATCAGAAGCTTCAGCTTGTCTCCCCGCTCGGCGGACAGCAGCATACCGCAGCTGAGCTGGCCCATCATCTTCCGGGGGGCCAGGTTGGTCACTGCCACCAAGGTTTTACCCACCAGCGCTTCCGGTTCATAGTACTTGGCAATGCCGGAGAGGATCTGCCGTGGGGTTCCGGTGCCGTCGTCCAGCTGAAACTTCAGAAGCTTCTCGCTTTTCTTCACCTTTTCACAGGCCAGGACCTTCACCACTGTCATCTCCACCTTCTCAAACACGTCAAAGGTGATTTCCGGCAGAGGCTCCGGCAAAGGGTCCTCCTCCAGGGCCGGCGGAGCGCTGTGAAGCTGCTCCAGCACCTGGAGCTCCTGCTCCACATCGATCCGGGGGAAGAGGGCCGGCCCCTGTTCCACTGCAACCTCTGCAGGCAAACGCCCCCAGAGGCCCAGGCTCTCCCAGTCCGAGGGCGCACCGCCCAGGCGCTTCATGATCTCATCTGTGGTAGCGGGCATGAAGGGGCGCAGCAAACCGGCACACACCCGGATGGTCTCCAGCAGGTTGTACAGCACCCGGGCCAATCTCAGCTTCTGGGTCTCATCCTTCGCCAAGCGCCAGGGTTCGTTTTCATCGATATATTTGTTGGCCCGGCTGACGACCGCAAAAATCTGGGCCAGGGCATTCTGGAAGGCATACTTTTCCATCTGCTCCTCATACTGTCCCCGCAGGCTTCCTACCATAGCCAGCAAGTCTCCGTCCTGTTCCTCCCGGCCCTCCTGGGCGGCGGGCAGACGGCCGCCAAAGTACTTGTGGGTCATGGCCACCGTCCGGGACACCAGGTTGCCCAGATCATTGGCCAGGTCCGTGTTGATGCAGCCAATCAGGGCCTCATTGGAGAAGTTCCCATCGGAGCCAAAGGGGAAGGTCCGCAGCAGGAAGAAACGCAACGCATCGGTGCCGTACCGCTCCGCCAGGAGATACGGGTCCACCACATTGCCCTTGGATTTAGACATCTTGCCCCCGTCCAGCAGCAGCCACCCGTGGCCAAACACCTTCTTGGGAAGCGGCAGGCCCATGCTCATGAGCATGGCCGGCCAGACAATGGAATGGAACCGGACAATCTCCTTGCCCACAAAATGCACGTCCGCAGGCCAGTATTTGTCGTAGTCCTCATATCGGTCATTGCGGAAGCCCAAGGCCGTAAGATAATTGAAGAGCGCATCCACCCACACATACACCACGTGGCCTGGGTCAAAGTCCACGGGAATGCCCCAGGTAAAGGAGGTGCGGGAGACGCACAGGTCCTCCAGGCCGGGGTCAATGAAATTATTCACCATTTCGTTGACCCGGCTCCGGGGCTCCAGAAAATCGGTGTTTACCAGCAGGTCTCGCACCGCCCCGGCATACTTGGACAGGCGGAAGAAATAAGCCTCCTCCTGGGCCGGCTGCACCTCCCGGCCGCAGTCGGGGCATTTGCCATCCTTCAGCTGACTGGCGGTCCAGAAGGACTCGCAGGGGGTACAGTACATCCCCTCATAGGTGCCCTTGTAGATATCTCCCTTTTCGTACATCTCCTTGAAGATTTTCTGAATGGCAGAGACATGGTAGCTGTCAGTGGTACGGATGAACCGGTCATAGGAGATGTTCATCAGCTTCCACAGGTCCTTGACCCCCTTCTCCCCCTCCACAATGTGGTCCACAAACTCCTTGGGCGTGACGCCGGTTTCCTTGGCCCGGGTCTCAATCTTCTGGCCGTGCTCGTCGGTACCCGTGAGGAAGCACACGTCGTAGCCCTGGAGCCTTTTATACCGGGCCATGGCATCGGTGGCCACGGTACAGTAGGTGTGGCCAATGTGAAGCTTGTCGGATGGATAGTAAATGGGCGTGGTAATATAGAACTTGCCCTTGCATTTGTCGCACATAGAAATGTCCTCCTGACACAATTTAAAATAGTATTCCAGATTACAAATAAAAAACGCCCCTGAGATGCTCTCAAGGGCGGGAATCCCGCGGTACCACCTTGGTTCGCGCCGGCCTCACGGCAGACGCCTTTGGGGGTACAACCGTACCCTTTGCGCAATAACGGGCGCATCCGGCCCGGTCTACATCTCTTCAACCGGGCAGCTCCGGGGCCATCTTCCGCCCCCGTTCCGCACCCCATCCCACCAACCGGGGCTCTCTGACCGGGACAAAAGGGCATACTCTTCCCATCCTCGCCAATTTCACCATGATGGCAAAATCGTACCATGTTTTCCCCCGATTGTCAACGGAATTGTGGCACATTTCCAGGGCAACAGCATTTACTTTTTCTGCGTCCAGTCTGTATCATCCCGGTTCTGACGGTGCATTAGGCCCAAGCCTGTGGTCATGCCGTGGTGGTAATAGGAAATATGCTTCGTCTGGGCCGCCGCAGCAAGAATTTTTACAAGATCCGATGGTTCATAGGCTCATGATCCAAGGTAAACGATGCCGCAAAAGGCAGGCGAACCGCCAAAGCATCCATTTTCCAAGCACAAGAGGGCCGTTGCCACAGGCATCCGGGGACCGGGGCCACCGCAGACATAGCCGCGCTTGCAGCGAGTGTTACAGCCTGCCACCAAAAAATCAATATTCAATTCCGTCTGGTATTCTCCTCCTAATCTACAGCCCTCCTTTGAGCGCATATGCGTACTGCTGAGCGGGGGCGTAAGGTGCGGCCTCCCGGACGCACCCTACATGCATTTCCCCGGGACGGCCACGAATGCGCCCGGAAAATAAGAAGCATTGTCATCCTAAGCCGAAAGCAAAGAATGACAATGCAATTTTACTTACAAGGACGGAGTTACAGCTCGGGACCTTGGTTGGCCCGCTCCAGCTCGGCTACCTCCTTCTGCTTTTTCCGCAGGGCAAAGGCGATGTAAACGCCGTAAATGAGATACGCCAGAACCAATACATGGAGCAGAATCTCCATCAGGTTATCGGCAATGGGCTCGCCCAGCAAAAGCCAGGCCATAAAGCCACAATCTACCACAAACATCACAAGCGCCGCCACAGAAACCGCCGGATGCTTGTTCCAAAGCAGAAAGCAGACCAGGTACAGGACCAGAAGCGCGCCGCCTGCCACGATCAGGGCAGTCACTTCCTGGTAATAGCCGAACCCTACCAGCCAATAGGGCAGCAGCGCTGAGAATAAGTAGTAGGACTCTCCATCTGCAAACAGCATGGCAATGTTGACCAACGTGAGAAACAGGATCAGCAGCAGGTTGATCCTGGCGGAGCGGTTGCGGGCCTGCAAATAAGGCAGACTCCCCTTTTCCGCCGCCTGGGCCTGGTTGGCCGGTTTGGTGTTAAACATATTTCGTACCTCCTCTTTGATTTACCGCAACAGCGGCTTACGCATCTCTATCATATGGGAAACCGGCAAAAAACGCAAGACTTTTTTCCCAAAAAGCCTTTCCATTTTTCCCCGTTCCGGGTAAAATGGAGGCACTTGCCAAGACAGGAGGAATCTCATGCTTCCGCCAGCATTTTTAGACCGGGTCCGGCAGCAGCTGGGGCCGGAATACGAGGCATTTCTGGCCTCCTACCACCGCCCAAGAGCCCTAGGGCTGCGTTTAAACCCATTAAAAACCGACCGCCCCCCGATATTGCCTTTCACTCTTTCCCCCCTGCCTTGGGCCGCCTACGGCTTCTGGTACCCCTCAGAGGAGCGGCCCGGCCTGCACCCCTGGCATGAGGCGGGGCTGTACTACCTGCAAGAGCCCAGCGCCATGGCCCCGGCGGAGCTGCTGGGGGTGGAGCCGGGCCTGCGGGTCCTGGATCTGTGCGCCGCTCCCGGCGGCAAGTCCACCCAGCTGGCGGCCAAGATGCGAGGGCAGGGCCTGTTGGTATGCAACGAGTATCACCCAAAGCGTGCCAAAATTCTCTCCCAGAACGTGGAGCGCATGGCCATTTCCAACGCCCTGGTACTCCAGGAGACGCCGGAGCGGCTGGCCAAGCGGTTTCCCGGCTGGTTCCACCGGGTGTTGGTGGATGCCCCCTGCTCCGGGGAGGGGATGTTCCGGAAGGAGGCAGCCGCCCTGGAAGACTGGAGCCCAGAGCTGGTGGAGATGTGCGCCCGGCGGCAGGCCGGGATTCTGGACGCAGCGGCGGAGCTTCTGGCCCCCGGCGGGCGTCTGGTGTACTCCACCTGCACCTTCGCCCCCCAAGAGGATGAGGGGGCGGTGGCCGCGTTTCTGGCCCGCCATCCGGAATTTGAGATTGAGGTCTTGGACGTCCCCTGGTTCTCCCCCGGGGATGGGGCAGCCGGGCCGGGGCTGGAGCATACCTTCCGCCTCTGGCCCCACAAGCTCCGTGGGGAGGGCCATTACGCCGCCGTCCTCCGCAAAGGGGCCGGGGAGGCGGCTCCGCCGCCGGCTTTCGCCCGGCCGGACCGGCTCCCGGCCCCCTGGGAGGCCTTCGCCCGGGACCTGGGGGTTCAGCTTCCGGCAGGGAAGGCCCTGGCCTTCGGTCCAAGCTGGTTCTGGGCTCCGGAAGAGCTGCCGGATCTCACCGGACTCCGGGTTCTGCGGCCCGGCCTGGAGCTGGGCCAGTGCCGGGGGGAGCGGTTCCTGCCGGCCCACGCCCTGGCCCTCTGGCTCTCCAAAGCCAGCCGGACCTGGAACCTGGACCCCCTGGGCCCGGAGGCCGCCCGGTACCTGGCAGGGGAGGAGCTTCGGGGCAGTCCCTCAGGCTGGACTCTGGTGACCGTAGGCGGCCTCTCCCTGGGGTGGGCAAAGGGCTCCGGCGGAGTCCTGAAGAACCACTACCCCAAGGGCCTGCGGCGGCGCACCTCTTAGCCTCACACCGCCTTGTCATACTGGCTGGCATATAAGCTGGCATAGAAGCCGCCCTGGGCTAGGAGCTCCTGATGGGTTCCCTGCTCCACAATGTCGCCGTTGTTGATCACCAGAATCCGGTCAGCATTGACAATGGTGCTCAACCGGTGGGCAATGACAAAGCAGGTACGGCCCCGCATCAATTTGTCCATGGCCTTTTGAATGAGGATTTCCGTCCGGGTGTCCACATTGGAGGTGGCCTCGTCCAGAATCAACAGGCGGCGTCCTGTGAGGACCGCCCGGGCAATGGTCAAAAGCTGCTTTTGGCCCCCGGACAATGTGGTGGATTCATCCCCCACCACTGTGTCATAGCCCTGAGGCAGCGTCCGGATGAAATGGTCGCAGTAGGCCTCGTCGCAGGCCTTCACAATCTCCTCCCGGGTGGCCTGGGGACGCCCATAGGCTACATTTTCCGCCACGGTCCCCCGGAACAGCCAGGTCTCCTGGAGCACCATGGCGAACAGCTCCCGGGCCTCGTCCCGGTTCATATCCTCAAGGCTCCGCCCATCGATCAAAATCTCCCCGGCGGAGATATCATAAAATCCCATGAGCAGGTTCACAATGGTGGTCTTGCCCGCCCCCGTGGGGCCTACAATGGCAATGGTCTGCCCCGGTTCGGCGGTAAAGCTCAGGTCCCGGATCAGAGGCTGCTTCGGGTCATAGGAGAAGGACACATGGCGGAACTCCACCCGACCCTGCACCTCCTCCGGCTGCACCTGTCCTTGCCTGGGATCCTCCTCCGGCAGCTCCAGGAGGTGGAAAACCCGGCGGGCGGCGGCAGTGGTCCGCTGCATCTGGCTGAGGCCCTCGGAGATTTGCTCCAGAGGAGCAGAAAACTGCCTGGCAAACAAAATCACCGTCACCACCGTGCCCACAGGCAGCCTTCCTTTTACAATCAGGTAGCCTCCCACCAGGTTGACGGCGATGTAGGTCAGGGCATTGGCCAGTACGATCATAGGCTGCACCAAGCCGGAGACAAAGGCCGCCTGGGCCTGCACCTTCCTCTGCCGCCTGTTGACCTTTTGGTGTTTCTCCACCATGGCCTGCTCCAAATTGTAGGCCTTGGTGGTGGAGAAATTGGTATACCCCTCCTCCACAATGGAGTACAGCTGCGCCCCTTCCTGGAACATTTTATGGTAGTACTTCTCGCTGGCATTGGAGATCACCACCGACAGCAGCATGGAAATGGGTGTTGTGGCCAAGACAATGAGTCCCAGCCGCCAATCCTCCATCAGAAGAGCCACCGCAATCAAGGCAATCTGCAACAGTCCCTGCATCAGGGTATCCACAATCTGGTGAATGGAGGTCCCCATGGCGGACACATCGTCGGTCATCTGCTCCAGAATCTGTCCCACAGGCGTGCTGTCCACAAATTTCACCGGCAGGCGCTGGATTTTATCGGACATGCGAATGCGAATGGCGCAGGTGTAATGGCGGCTGACCATGTTGTTCATCAGATACATGTTCCCATACCGCACAGCTGCACCCAGTACGTAAACCCCAAACAGGGTCAGCAGTCCCGGCAGAATCTGCTGGACCAGATCCCACAGCGGGTCACCGGAGACCTTGGCCTCCCAATATGCACAGATTTCATTGGTGATTTGGCCGGTGAGCTTGGGACCCACCACAGCGCAGGTGATGATGACCATACACAGCAGGCAGCTGAGGGCCAGCCACTTCCAAATGGGCCGGGCCTCCATAAAGAGCTTTCGGTAAAGCTCCAGCCGCTGGCGGCCAGTCAGTGTGTCGTTGGAGTCGGTTTTGTGTCGCCTCATGCCGCATCCCCTCCTGTCTGGGAGACGTAAATCTCCCGGTATACCTGGCACCGGGGCAGCAGCTCCTCGTGGCGGCCCCAGTCCACCAGGCAGCCCCGGTCCATCACAAAAATGCAATCGGAATTTTTCGCTGTGGTGACCCGCTGGGTCACCACGATCTGGGTCCTGCCCTTCAGCTCCTCTCCCAGCCGGGCCCGGAGCCTGGACTCTGTGAGAAAATCCAGGGCGGAGAAGCTGTCATCAAACACGTAAATGGGAGCGTCCTGGATGAGGGCCCGGGCGATAGCCAGCCGCTGCCGCTGGCCACCGGACAGGTTGGTTCCGGATAGCTCCAGCTTATGATCCAGCCCATCAGGCAGGGACTCCACATACTCTTTCATCTGAGCAATGTCCAGGGCCCGCCAGACCTCTTCCTCTGTGGCGCCAGGCTTACCCATGGCCACATTTTCCCGGATGGTACCGGCATAAACAGCCGTCTTTTGCAAAACACAGCTGATCTGCCCCCGGATGCAGGAACCGGAAAGCTCCAGGCTGTCCCGTCCGTCCAGGAGAATCCGCCCGGATCCGGGCCGCCGGAAGCCCAATAACAGCTGCACCAGGGTACTCTTCCCGCTGCCGGTGCTGCCGATGATGGCCACCCGCTTACCGGCAAAAATCTCCATGGTCACATCCCGAACGGCAGGCTCTGCTCCCTCTTCGAAGGAAAAGGTCACATGCTCCAGCGTCACGTTGCCGTGGAGTGTCCCATTCGTCCCATTTTCCCGCTCGTCATCCGGCAGGTCCAGCACCTGGAGAATCCGCCGGCAGGCCACGGCGGCATGGGGTACCATGACCACGGCAAAGGCCGCACTTAAAATGCTGTTCATAATGTAAGCCACATACTGGATCATAGCCAGCACGTCTCCCCCTGTAGCGGCAGAAGCCCCCGTGGCCATTCGCAGGGCACTGAGATAGAGGATCACCAGAACTGCCACATTCAGGCAAAAACTGGACAATGGGTTCAAAATTCCCATGGATACATTGGCCTTAATAATGTTCTCTGCCATGACCTCTGTGGCAGAGGCAATTTTTTGCTGCTCATCCGGCTCCCGGCGGAACGCCCGGATCACCCGGAGGCCCCGAAGCCGCTGGCGCATCAGCTCGTTCTGACGGTCAATGTATTCATCGGATTGCTCCCACAGGGGAGAGACCTTACGGCCCACCAGTACCACCACAGCACACACCAGGGGAACGGTACATAAAATCACCGTGGCCAACACCGCATCCACCCGGTAGGCCAGCACCACGCCGCCCACAAACATGGCCGGAATGGAGATGATACCGCCGGAAAGCATATCCGCCACCCAGGACACCGTATTCACATCCTGGGTGGAGCGGGTCACCAGGGCTCCGGTATCCATTTTTCCAAAGGACTGATGACCCATGCCCATAACCTTGCCAAATACTGCCCCTCGCAAATTGGCGCTGAAACCGGCCACTGCAGCAGCGCTCAACTTCCGGCCTAAAATCACTGCAACGGCCCCCACCAGGGCCACCGCCAGCATTTGACCGCAATAGCCCAAAATGACCGTAAAGTCCTTTTCATACACCCCTTCATTGACCACCCCACTCATGAGCGTAGGCAGCAGCAGTTGACTGATGGCAGACACCGTCATAAGTACCGCTGCCCCCAGAACCTGAGGCCAAAAGGGCAACAGATGTCGAAAAATACGTTTCATACCGCACATCCTCTCTACCATATTCCCGAGATATAAAACACTGTTACGCGCCCATTTTAGCATAACAATGTTAACTTGTCAACCCAAGTATTCTTTCATTGCCTCGGATATTAAACATATGTTTTCTTTCAAGCAACATAAAAGCGGCGAAAGCCATCCGCTCACGCCGCAGTACCACACAGAGAAGCAGAGTCTACCTCATGCCAACCGATGAAGGCTCCGGAATCCCCACATCCGCACCGCAGGCGCAGTCCAATTGCAATTGTATCCCAATGCACGCAGCTTTACCACAGGGATTCCTCCTTCCTTTCACAACATAGCAAACGCATTGTAACACCAACAAAGCAACTTGTCAATGGGCCTTGGAAAATTTTGTGTAACCCGGTTTTGGCACAAAATTTCGTTGACACCTGCCTTTTGGAAGCTTATACTAATGAAATGGGGCATTTCTGCCCCCAGATCTGACCAGACAAAGGAGGGAACACCATGGACGCAGGCAGTAACGGCACACCGGCGGGCCGAAGTAAACCGGGACCGGAGTCTGCCCTCCCTGGCGCTCCCGTTTCTTGAAAATACCGGCCCAATGTGTGTTTTTACTTCCTAATTGCGCAAATACTATGAGTTAGGAGGAAACACCATGGAAAATCAAGCCGTCATTCTGGAGAAGATGATCACCTCGCTCCTGAATGAAAAAAAGTACCCATCCCTGCGGGACATTTTAGTCACCATGAACCCCAGCGACATTGCCAGCGTTTTTGGCGAGCTGGAGCCAGACCGCATCCCCTTGCTGTTCCGCCTCCTACCTAAGGAGCAGGCGGCGGAAACCTTTGTGGAAATGGACCCGGAGGCCCAGGAGCTGCTGATTCAGGGCTTTTCCGACAGCGAGCTCAAGGAAGTGGTGGACGAACTGTACCTGGACGACGCCGTAGACCTGGTGGAGGAGATGCCTGCCAATGTGGTCCGTCGGATTCTGACCCAGGCTGACCCGGAAACGCGAAAATCCATCAACGAGCTCCTGCGTTACCCCGAAAACTCCGCTGGCTCCATGATGACCACAGAATACGTCACCCTGCGCCCCTCTATGACGGTGGAAGAGAGTATCCTCCGCATCCGCCGCACCGGCGTGGACAAAGAAACCATCTACACCTGCTACGTCACAGACAACCGGACCCTGCTGGGCCTTGTAACTGTAAAAGACCTGCTTCTGGCAGAGGACGACGAGACACCCATCCGAGCCATCATGCAGACCCATGTGATCTCCGTTTCCACCCTGGCAGATCAGGAAGAGGTGGCCCGAATGTTCGCCAAATACAACTTCCTGGCCCTTCCCGTGGTGGACAACGAAAACCGCATGGTGGGCATTGTCACCTTTGACGACGCCATGGACGTTATGGAGGAGGAGGCCACCGAGGACATTGAGATCATGGGCGGCATGTCCCCCTCGGAAAAGACTTACAGCCGGGCCACTACCTGGGACCTGTTCAAGCAGCGCATCCCCTGGCTGCTCCTGCTGATGGTCTCCGCCACCTTCACCGGCATGATCATCACTGGTTTTGAAAATGCCCTGGCTGCCCAGGTGGCCCTCACCGCTTTCATTCCCATGCTCATGGACACCGGCGGCAACTCCGGCTCCCAGTCCTCCGTGACCGTCATTCGGGCCCTGTCCCTGGGAGAATTGGAGTTCCGGGACCTGCCTCAAGTGATCTGGAAGGAAATTCGGACCGCCGTATGCTGTGGTACCGTGCTGGCTGCCGCCTGCTTTTGCAAAATTCTGCTGGTGGACCGTCTGCTCATGGGAAACAGCAGCATCACCGTTGCCGTGGCCCTAGTAGTTTGCCTGACCATGGCCATTACCGTGCTCCTGGCCAAAACTGTAGGCTGTATTCTGCCCATGTCCGCCAAGCGTCTGGGCTTTGATCCTGCCGTCATGGCCAGCCCCTTCATCACCACCATTGTGGACGCCCTGTCCCTGCTGGTGTACTTTGGCATTGCCAAGGCCTTACTGGGTGTGTAATTCGCCACATATACCGCCGGGAGTGTTTCAAACCTTTGTTTTGAGACACCCCCGGCGTTTTTCGAATCCCCCGGTTTGGAAATGGATTTGAAGGAACGTAAACAAAGCGTGTCTTCTCTCCCCCCCCACAGCAAATCATCACGTGGTTTTGGGAATGCTCTGCCAGCTCATAAGCAAAATTCACAAAATTAACTCAAAAAAAGTGGCAATTCTCCTCACATAGCTGCAGTCACACCTCTTGACCCCTCCCCCTTCCTGTGATACTATTTCTCTACCCAGTATGTGGGCCATTCTCTCCCCAGACCGGCCCTAAGAACCGGGTGGGAGATTCTTCGGAGCGGTTCTGTTATGAGACCTGGTAAAAAAATACTCACCTATGTGGTGATCTTTCTCACCGCCTGGCTGTCTGCACTTTCTTATATCCTATTTGTCTTCCCCAACAACTTCGCCCCCGCTGGCATCAACGGCCTGTGCACCATGATACAATACGCCTTGGGTATCCGGGTCAGTATCATGAATCTCCTGGTCAACCTTCCTTTGGCACTCCTGGTTTACAAGATTGTCAGCCGGCCTGTGGCCATTCGCTCTATGATCTATAGTGCGTCTTTTTCCCTGGCCTTGGCAGTTTTGGAGCATGTGCCCCTGGAACAATTTGCCTACGCCACAGAAAACGGAACCAGCACCATCCTGGGCCCTTTGGTAGCAGGTATCATCAACGGATTCTGCTATAGCGTGGTGCTCCGAAGCGGCTCCAATACCGGCGGGCTTGACTATGTGGCAGCCCTGATTCACTCCAAGCTACCGGAATTCCACTTCCTCACCCTCACCTTCCTGATGAACTGCGTGGTGGCAGGTATCTCCTACTTTGTCTATGGTTACCAGATCGAGCCCGTCATCCTGTGCATCCTGTACTGCTTCCTCAGCAGCAACGTATCCGATCGCATTTTGCGCAGCGGAAAGGCCGCCATCAAGTTTGAGATCGTCACCCAACAGCCCGATGAAATTTCCCAGGAGCTGATTCACCGCCTGGGCCACAGCGCCACCCGTGTGGAGGGCAAGGGGATGTACTCGGGAGCTGCCACCTCCATTCTCCTGTGCGTGATCAACAAGGGGCAACTGGTGGAATTTGAAAACATCATTCACCGCTATCCGGGCACCTTTGCCTACCTCTCCCAGGTGAAGGAAGTTGTAGGCAACTTCAAACACATCAACAAGAACGGCCAGCAGGAGAACCGTCTGCTTGACGACGGCTCCGATGGTACGTTATAATAAGAAATATAAAAATCTTTGTTCGGAGGTAGATTCCTATGGCCCATTATTGCGCAGAACCGTCCCATACCTTCAGCGAATATCTGCTAATCCCCGGTTACACCAGCGAGGACTGCATCCCTGCCAACGTGTCCCTTCGGACCCCTTTGGTGAAATACCGGAAGGGCCAGGAGGAGCCTGCTATGAGTCTGAATATCCCCATGGTCTCAGCCATCATGCAGTCGGTTTCCAACGACACCATGGCCATTGCCCTGGCCCGGGAGGGCGGCCTCTCCTTTATCTATTGCTCCCAGTCCATTGAGAATGAGGCCGCCATGGTGGCCCGGGTGAAGGCCTTTAAGGCCGGCTTCGTGGTCTCCGCCTCCAATCTGACCCCGGAGGCCACCTTGCAGGACGTATTGAATCTGAAAGCCCAAAACGGCTTCTCCACCGTAGCCGTCACCGATGACGGCACCGCCACCGGCAAGCTGCTGGGCATTGTCACCAGCCGGGATTACCGGATCTCCCGGATGGACCCCAGTGAGAAGGTCTCCTCCTTCATGACCCCCCGGGAAAAGCTGGTGACCGCCCCGGCCGAAACCATCTTAAAAGAGGCCAACGACATCATCTGGGCCAATAAGCTGAACTCCCTGCCCATTGTGGACGCCAATGGCCACCTCCTGTACTTCGTCTTCCGGAAGGACTACTCCTCCCACAAGGACAACCCCCTGGAGCTCCTGGACAGCCACAAGCGGTATCTGGTAGGCGCTGGCATCAACTCCCGGGACTATGCCCAGCGGGTGCCCGCCTTGGTGGAGGCCGGGGCCGATGTACTGTGCATTGACTCCTCCGAGGGCTTTACCTGCTGGCAGAAAAAAACCATCGACTGGATTCGCAGCCAGTACGGCGACGCCGTGAAAGTCGGCGCCGGTAATGTGGTGGACCGGGAGGGCTTCCTGTTCCTGGCCGAAGCCGGAGCTGACTTTGTCAAGGTGGGCATCGGCGGCGGCTCCATCTGCATCACCCGGGAGACCAAGGGCATCGGACGGGGACAAGCTACCGCCCTCATTGAAGTCGCCGCTGCTCGGGATGAATACTTTGAGAAGACCGGCATCTACGTGCCCATCTGCTCTGACGGCGGCATTGTCCATGACTACCACATGACCCTGGCGCTGGCCATGGGTGCGGACTTCCTCATGCTGGGCCGGTATTTTGCCCGGTTTGACGAGAGCCCCACCAACAAGCTTATGATCAACGGCTCCTACGTGAAGGAATACTGGGGTGAAGGCTCCAACCGGGCCCGGAACTGGCAGCGCTATGACTTGGGTGGTGCCTCCAAGCTGAGCTTCGAGGAAGGCGTAGACTCCTATGTCACTTATGCCGGCCCCCTCCACGACAACGTAGAGGCCAGTCTCTACAAGGTCAAGAGCACCATGTGCAACTGCGGCGTCACCACCATTCCGGATCTCCAGCGGGACGCCAAACTGACCCTGGTCTCCGCCACCTCCATTGTGGAGGGCGGCTACCACGACGTCCAGCTCCGCTCTACCAGCTCCAAAGTATAACTGTACGGGACTGCCTCCACCGGCCTAAAAAGCCTGAAGGCAGTCCCGTTTCGTCTCTTTGTCACACGGTCTGTTTTTGGGGAAATGAAATGCAAGTCATGTTGTATTTTCTGCAAAATTTGCAATGAATTGCAAGCTTTTGCTGGCACAACACATTTCCCACACAAGAAGCTGCCTCCCTGGCTATGCCGGCCATCAGGAGGCAGCTCTTTTTGCCTGAAATTGAGAAAGTCTCAGAAGGTTTGCAGAGAAACCAGCTCATCAGGAAGAACTTCTGTCCCATCCTGCCGGGCGCGGAGGAAGGAAACCGTTCCGGTCGCCTCCCGGTACAGATACAGCCAGTACCCTTCCTCCACCTGGTAGCCACCCAGGAGCCGTCCTTCAAGGCCACCCAGTGTCACCATCCGGTCCAGTTCCGCCGTATCCATGGCCCGGTCCGAGTATTCCGCCACGGGTATGCCGTGATCTCCCTCCTGGTACTCCCAGGGAGCTTGGGCGCCGTCCCGCCTCAGATGCACACCGAGAACTGCGTGCTCCGTATCCTGCAGGAAGGTCTTTTCGTGGTCATAGGTGGCGCGGTACGTGACGGCAAAGGAAATCCGGCTGGCATAGTAGTCTCTCTCCGCCCAACCAGGCGTTGGCGCGCCGGACATCTCGCTGCGGATATTCCAGTCTGTCAGCATGGGGTCAAAGGCAATGCGCTCCACCTCGAAGGTCAGCACCCCGGTTTCCTGGGCAAATCCCGCTACGATGGACTCTACCAGCTCCCTGGCATCAGCTAACTCCTCTGCTGTAAAGGGATAAACAGAGATTTGATCTTGCCCACGGCGCACCTGGAAATCAGCGGGAAGCGCTTCCGTAGCGATTTCGGGCTCTGTCCAAACCGCTTCCGAAGGTGTGACCTCCGGTACCGGCCCATGGGGCAGATTGGAGACAAACTGGTAGCTGCCCTCTGCCGGGCGAAGTGTCAAAGTCCACAGCATATGGGCGTCCTGGGCCATAGGGAAGCGGTACCGGAGCTGCACCGTGCCATCCTCTTGCCGCAGGCCGGACTCCAATTCCGGACAGGTGAACAGGAGGGCATCCCCATGCACCAGATAATAGCAGCCCGTAGACTCCAAATAGTACCCCTCACGGTCAAGGTCTGAGGGAAGCTGCTCCAAGCCCAGACCGGTATACTTCTGCAGCAGCCCATCCATCTGCGCCGGGTCCAGCTTCACCACAGAGGACTGGGGATCTGCCCCCAGGGCTATCAGCTGGTCCAGCTCCCTTTGGTCCATCTGGTATGTGCCGCTGCTGCCATCATAGAACAGGACGCTCAAGTCCAGCTCTTCCGGGCAGCTGAAGCTTTGACAGAGGAAATGGTTGGCAAATCCCTGCTCAAAGGGGGGCATCCCGTCTGCCACGGGCGTTTCCGGTCCGTAGAAGAAGGAATTGCGGAACCAATTTAGCTCCTCCTGGGTCAGCTCTGTCTCCTCACCGGCCGCTTCCACCGGCCCGGCAAACAGGATCATGCCCAAGATCAGGCTGAGGACCAGCGCCGCCACCGTGACGGCAGCCAGAGGCTTCTTATACCGCAGCACCTTGGTGATCCGATCCTTGGTGGTATTTTCGCTGAATGCAATGGGATTGGGGACCACCAGATGCTGCTTCTTGGCCAAGGCCAAGAGAGATTCGCTGTAGTCCGCGCGGACGCTGGGACCCAAAGCCTTCAGAACCCGCTCATCACAGGCCATCTCCAAATCCTGCTGGAACTGCCGGTACAGCAGCCAAACCACAGGATTAAACCAGTGGACGGACAGCACCACATAGGACATCAGCTTCCAAATGTGATCTCTGTGCTGCAAATGGGCCCGCTCGTGGGCGATGGTGTGACGCTGCTGCATCTCCGTAAGGCCTACAGGCAGGTAGATCCGGGGGTGCAGAAAACCCACTACGCAGGGAGACGGGATGGTGTCCACCTCATAGATTTCATCGGACAGCCGCATGGCAAACTGCAGCCGCCTCCGAAACAGGAAGTAAGAGCCAAAGCCCCACAGAACCAGCGCTCCGGCCCCCACTGCCCAAAGCACAGTGAGTGCCGGGCCCCAGGCTTGTTCCGCCGTCTGGGCCGGGGTGATGTCCCCGGATTTTGCCTCATAATAATAGGCAGTTACTTGCTGCCCTTCCGAGGTCATGACCGTTTGCACCGGCGCACCGGCAGCCAAAGCCCGGTCATACTCCGGCGTCCCCTGAACTGCAGTCTGGTAGTTGCCGGTGTAGCTGCTCTTGAAGTCGATCCGGGGCGGCTGGGGCGCTGCGTTCATCACACTGAGGCTGGAGCTGAGAGCCACCGGACACAGCAGCCGCAAGGCGGCTATGGCCCAGAGCATCAGGGCCACACCCTTGGGCGCCCGGAGGTGGTTCAGCGCCCGGCTCACTGCCAAAGCCGCCAGCCCCACCAGAGCCCCGTAAAGGCTCATGCGCAGAATTGTATCCAGAATTCCCGTCATATCAGCTCTCTCCCTTCCTGCTTTCGTCTATCAGACGTTGGATGGCGTCCACCTCCTGCTTGGACAGGCGGCGATTCCGCGTAAAGGTGGCAATCAACGCAGGCAACGAGCCACCGAAGGTCTCCTCCACAAACCGCTCGCTGCGGGCTGCCTGGAACTCCGACCGCGTAACCAGAACGGTAACAAGACCATCCTGCAGCTGGAACAGCCCCCGGACGCACAGACGCTTCAGCATGGTATACGTAGTGGTCCGCTTCCAGCCAAAGGCCGCGTCGCACCGCTTGATCAGCTCCCCAGTGGTAATGGGGGCGGCCTCCCAAATCATCTCTGCAAACCGGGTCTCCATGGTACCCAACACATATTCCTCCATAAGTAGCTCTCCTCCTTTTGGCCTTATCTGTCTACCTCTATTAGACACCTACAGTCTAACACAGTTAGACAGCCTTGTCAATAGAAATCTGGAAATTTTTTCTTTACTACACCTGTTCAAAATTCCGCTACCAAGGGGCTTCCATTTTGGAAAAATGCGGTATATAATAGGAGGAAATTTCCGGGCATTCGTTGCCCTCAGGAGGTAATTCCATGACGACTGAAATGCATCCACTGACTTTAGCCCCTGCCCGCCGGGCAGAGCTGGTCTCTGGCTTCCAGGCAGCCTTTTCCGCCCGGCCGGACCGGTTTTTCTCCGCTCCCGGGCGAACGGAAATTGGCGGCAACCATACCGACCACCAGCGAGGCCGTGTCCTGGCCGCTGCCGTCAACCTGGATACCGTGGCTGCCGTTCGGACCAATGGATCGCGCCAAATTCGTATACAGTCTGCAGGATATCCCCTGTGCACAGTGGATCTGGACCGGCTGGAGCCAGACCCCAGGGAGATCAACACCACCGCCGCTCTCGTCCGGGGCGTTGCCGCCCGTTTTGTCCAACTGGGTTGCCCGGTAGCCGGGTTTGATGCCTATGTCACCTCCACGGTGCTGCCTGGCTCTGGCCTGTCCTCCTCCGCTGCCTTCGAAGTGCTCCTGGGTACCGTCCTCAACTGCCTCTTCTTTGAGAGGAAGCTCACCGCTCCGGAAATCGCCATGGCAGGGCAGTATGGGGAGAATGTATTTTTCGGAAAGCCCAGCGGCCTCATGGACCAGATGGCCTGCGCCGTGGGGAACCTGGTGGCCATTGACTTCCTGGACCCGGGTAAACCGGCCATTCACCCAGTGGCTTTTGACTTCGCTGCCTGTGGCCACGCTCTGTGCATTGTGGATTCCCGGGCCAGCCACGCTGACCTCACCGACGAATATACCGCCATCACCCGCGAACTAAAAGCCCTGTGCAGCTACTTCGGCAAGGACGTGCTGAGCCAGGTGCCCGAATCGGAATTTTACGCTGCCATTCCCGCCTTACGCCCCCTGTATGGGGACCGGGCAGTTCTGCGGGCCGTTCACTTCTACCAGGAGGATAAGCGGGTGCCCGAGCAGGTGGCCGCACTGGAGGCCGGAGATTTTGACCAGTTCTTACACCTGGTGAAGCAGTCCGGCTACTCCTCCTACATGTACCTGCAAAATATCATTCCCACAGGAGCCGTAGCCCACCAGGACATGGGCGTTGCTCTGGCCCTGTGCGAGCACTATTTGGCCGGCCGGGGTGCATACCGGGTTCACGGCGGAGGCTTTGCCGGAACGGTTCAGGCCTTTGTACCCCTGGACCGGCTGGAGTCCTTCCAGTCCGGCATTGACGATGCCCTGGGGCAGGGTGCCTGTCATATCCTGTCCATCCGTCCCTGGGGTGGTGTGGAAATTCTGGAGGCTTGACATATGAAAATAGAAACATACATCGATGCGCTGATCTCCTATGCCACAATGCGAGAACTGATCCGGCCAGAGGATCACGACGTTGCGGTCAACAAGCTTTTGGAAATTCTCCAGCTGGATGACTATACCCCTTCTGATGAGCAGCTGCCAGGGGAGCTGGAGGAAATTTTGATGGGCCTGCTGGACTACGCCTGTAGCCGGGGCCTGTGTCAGGACAATGTAACCGCTCGGGATCTCTTCGACACCAAGCTGATGGGTGCGCTCACCCCCTTTCCCCGGGAGGTTCATGCCGCCTTCCGGGCCCGGTACGCTCAGGACCCAGCGGCTGCCACCGACTGGTACTACCAGCTGTGTCAAAACACGGATTACATTCGCCGCTACCGGATTGCCAAGGACATGCGCTGGACCTACCGGAGCCCCTATGGAGACCTGGATGTCACCATCAACCTGTCAAAACCCGAAAAAGACCCCCGAGCCATTGCCGCCGCCAAACTGGCCCCTCAGAGCGGTTACCCCAAATGCGCCCTGTGCGCGGAAAATGCAGGCTATGCCGGCCGGATGAATCACCCTGCCCGGCAGAATCACCGCCCCGTTCCCCTTCGGCTCCAGGGCGAGAATTGGTTTTTCCAGTATTCCCCCTATGTGTATTATAACGAGCACTGCATCGTCTTCAACGCCCGGCACACCCCCATGGTGATTGACCGCTCCGCCTTTGCCAAGCTCCTGGAATTCGTGGAGCAGTTCCCCCATTACTTCCTGGGCAGCAACGCAGACCTGCCCATTGTAGGCGGCTCTATCCTCAGCCACGAGCATTTCCAGGGTGGCCGGTACGAATTTGCTATGGCCAAGGCCCCCATGGAGCGGCGCCTGTCCTTCCCGGACTTCCCCCAGGTGGCAGCTGGCATTGTCAAATGGCCCATGTCCGTCCTGCGCCTGCAAAGCGCCGAGCCGGAACCGCTCATTGCATTGGCCGACCGGATTCTCGCCGCTTGGCGAGGCTATACCGACGAGAAGGCCTTCCTCTTTGCCGAAACGGACGGAGAGCCCCACAACGCCATCACCCCCATTGCCCGCAAACGGGGGGAGCTTCTGGAGCTGGATCTGGTCTTGCGGAACAACATCACCACGGAGGAGTTTCCCCTGGGCGTGTTCCATCCCCACCCGGAGCTGCACCATATTAAAAAAGAGAACATCGGCCTCATCGAAGTCATGGGGCTGGCGGTGCTGCCCTCCCGGCTGAAGACAGAGCTGGCTGGCTTAGAGCAGGCCATTGTCAAGCGCCGGGACATCCGCACCGATGTCACCCTGGCAAAACACGCCGACTGGGTGGATGGTCTGAAACAGCAGTACGTATTCACCCCCGCCACCACCAGGAAAATCCTCCTGCGGGAAACCGGCAAGGTCTTCTCCCGGGTCCTGGAGGATGCCGGTGTCTTCAAACGTACCCCAGAGGGCCAGGCAGCCTTCCTGCGCTTCCTGACCTCTGCCGGCGGTACACAGTAAACACGCAAACGCCTGCCAAGTAAAACGCCAAGCCAATCACGGAGCCTGCATGGTATGGGGACAGTCCCCATGCCATGCAGGCTCCGTCTTTCGTCCCAAGGCATCGTTCAATACCGTCCAACCGGCGGTTTGACGTCCTCCGGCAGCGGGCACCGGTAACGCTCCCCATGTTGGGCCGCTCGCTCCCCCTCTGCCCGCTGCAGCAGGTCCGGCCGCTGCAGCAGGCGCAAGGCACTGAGCGTCAGCGCCTCGGCAGCTGTGCCCATCCCTTTCAGTCCAATGGGAGAGCAGGAAAATGCCGTATTCTGCCAGGAATGCCCCACATTCCCCAAGCAGGCTGTCGCCACCGTGAGCATAACCGTTGGGACCGCACAGGCCGCGTCTCCCACATCGGTAGATCCGGAGACACATCCGCACTCCTTGGCGTCAAAGGGGTGAACTCTGCTGTCCAGCGGCTGCCGCTCCCAATTCGCCAGCTCCTCCCCTGTGAGAAACGGCTCCAAGGCTCTGGCCATTTCCCGGCGGGTCGGTTCCGGGTATGTCTGCAAAAATTGCGCCGCCAGCCGGTAGTCCGCTTCCGTCCATACCGGCGCTCCAATTTCCCAGAGGCATTGGTCCACCACCTCCGCCAGCGTCCTGTTGGGTACGTAATCAGAAAACGCCATGGTGATCTCCCAACGCATCTGGGTCTGTGTCATCAGCGCCGCACCCTGGGCAACGTTCACCACACGCTCAAACAGCTCCTGCACCTGGTCCACAGTTGGAGCCCGTACCTCGTATTTGATCACAGCGTGAGCCGGTACCACATTGGGCGCCGTACCCCCGGCATCGGCGTAGGCGTAGTGAACCCGCGCCTCATCCGGCATATGCTCCCGCAAATAATTGACCCCCACATTCATCAGCTCCGCTGCATCCAGGGCCGAGCGTCCCAAATGGGGCGCGCCACCGGCATGGGCCGCCACGCCGTCAAAGGTAAAGTTGCCCCCCATAATGGCCACATTTCTCTTGGCCGGCACCTGATTCCATGTGCCCGGATGCCAGGTCAGGGCAAAGTCTATGCCGTCAAAGCACCCTGCTCTGGCCATAAACTGTTTGGAGCCGGCGCCTTCCTCCGCCGGGCAGCCGAAGAAAACCACACTGCCGTCCAATCCCTCCTGAACCAGGCAATCCCGAATGGCCATAGCAGCGGCAAAGCAGCCTGCGCCCAAAAGATTGTGCCCACAGCCGTGGCCCGCTCCCCCTGGCGTCACAGCCTCCCGCTCCGGCCAGGCCGCCCGCTGGCTCAGACCATCCAGGGCATCAAACTCCGCCAGCAGTCCCACCACCGGCGTTCCGGTTCCGTTGCGGAACACGGCGGTAAAGCAAGTGGGGATACCTGCCACATGAGTTTCAACGGAAAATCCCTCCCGCTCCAGAGCCCCGCAAAGCGCTGCGGCGGATTTCGTCTCACAGTAGGGGAGCTCCGCATAGGACCAGATATCCCGGGCCAGAGCTTCTGCCGTCGCCTTCCAACGGCCCACAGCCTGCCTGGCCATTTCTACGTCTGTCATAAATCTTCCTCCCTATAAGACCTTGCTGAAAAATGCAGCCGTCCGTTGATTTTTGGGGGCAGCAAACACCTCTTCCGGCGTTCCCTCTTCCTGGACCGTTCCGCCGTCCAAAAACACCACCCGGTCCGACAGTCTGCGGGCAAATGCCATCTCGTGGGTCACAAGCACAATGGTCATCCCGCCTTTTGCCAAGTCTTCCATGACATGCAGCACTTCCTTTACCATTTCCGGATCCAAGGCGGAGGTGGGTTCGTCAAACAGCATGACCTCCGGTTCCATGGCCATAGCCCGGACAATGGCCAGCCTCTGCTTTTGGCCCCCGGACAGCTTGCGGGGATATTCCCCCGCTTTTTCTGCAAGACCAACCCGCCTCAGCAACGCCATAGCCTCTCGCTCCGCCCGGTCCTTGGGAACCTTTTTTTCCAAAATGGGCGCCAGCGTAATGTTCTCCAACACAGCCATGTTGGGAAATACATTAAAATTTTGAAAAATCATTCCGATTTTTTGTCGATACCGGCAAATCTCCAACCTTTTACCTTGGATTTCCTGTTGGTGAAAAAAGACTTTACCGGAGGTGGGGCGCTCCAGCCAGTTGAGACACCGCAGAAACGTGCTTTTCCCACTGCCCGACGGCCCGATGACCGACACGATTTCCTGGCGGAAAACGGAAATCGACACGCCCCGAAGAACCTCCAGGCTTCCAAAGCGTTTACACAGGCCCTCCGTACGCAGAATCTCCTCAGCCATAGACCATCAGCCTCCGTTCCACTCGCTTCACCAGTCTGGACAGGACCACATTCATCAGGAAATAGATCGCGCCCACAATGGCCAGGGGCTGCAACGCCAAAAAAGTGGCCGCCTGTACCGTCTTATAGCTGGTCATGAGCTCTCCCACAAAGAATACCGACGCCAGAGACGTCTCCTTCACCATTTGAATAAACTGGTTTCCCAGGGCCGGTAAAATGTTTCTCACCGCCTGGGGCAAGATCACCCGCGCCAGCACATGGGCCTCCGACAGTCCAACGCTTCGGGCTGCTTCCCACTGCCCGGCATCCACCGCGCCGACCCCGGCCCGGATGATCTCTGCAATATAAGACGAGCTGTTTACCACCAAAGCGATGAGAATGCACGCAAAATCAGACAGCGCAACCGGAAACAGCTTTGGCAAACCGATCCAAAAGAAATACAGCTGGAGCAAAATCGGTGTGCCCCTCAGAATCTCGGTATACGTCTGGGCCAGTGCATGGGCTGGGCGAAACCGGCTCATTTGCAACAGCGCTACCAGGATCCCCAAAGCCGTTCCCAACGCCACAGTGGCTGCCGCCAGATACAAGGTCCCTCCCAGGCCCTTTAAAAATTCTCCTCCGTAGCTCCCCAGGAGCTTCCATATCTTTTCCATACCGCCGTCTCTACTCCAATCCCAGGCTTTCTGCATATTCCACCGCCGACTGATACCAGGCCTCCAACTGGCCTGCCTCTTGCAGCTCGTCAATGCAGCCGTTGACAAATTCGGTCAGGCTGTCCGCTCCCACCGGCATCCCCACACGGGTACCCTGCATGTCCGCATTCACCGGAAATGCAAAATCCGGTATTGCCAGGCCGCCATTGGCCTCTGCATACAGCTTCGCGGAACCGGTGCTGCAAATGCACACATCCGCCTTTCCCTCCGCAACCATCAGGTAGCCGTCTGTCATAGAACTCACCAGCTTAAATTCCCGGCAGCTCCCCACCTGCTCCCGGTACAGCGCCTCCTGCACCGAGCCGCTCTGGGTCACCACCACGGCGTCCTTCAGGGAATCTATGGAATCATACCGATTCTCTTCCCCTTGCCTCACCAGGAAGCCATAGTCGGCTTCTCCGAAATAATAGCCCTTGGACAGATTCATATTTTCCCCACGCTCCGGAGAATAGGCCAGAGCAGATATGGCCATATCGTATTTCCCCTCTGACATCCCCGCCAGCAATGCCGAAAATTCCAGAGGGACAATCCGCAGCTCCACACCCAGCTTTTGCGCCATGTATCTGGCCAGCTCCATGTCCATGCCCACGTACTGTGCATCCCCGGTTTTAGAGGGATCGATGAACTCAAAGGGAGCAAAATACGGCTCCGTACAGACCTCTATGTAGCCCCGCTCCTGTATCGCCTGCAGCCTGTCTTCCTTATGGTGCCGGGATGCTGCACACGCTGTGCAACAAAGGGTCAGGCACAAGCAGAGGAAAACAGATACGCCTCTGCGCAGGGGAAACGGGATGCGGGTCAAAATGTTCATGATGGTTTGCTCCTTTTCTTTACTTCGTTAGTCAGCTAATTCAAGCTGCACAAACATCATACCATTTGTCCGGGAATCTGTCAATACTTCTGCCAGAAAATTGGATAATTTGTGAAATCGCAACAGATGAAGGCATCTTGCTACCGCGAAAATATGGTAGTTATGTACAGTATTGGCGGCGCTGCAGACGCCGCCCTTTTGCTACCAGACAAACGAAAAAAACGCTCCCCACCGTGCAGAAGCTTGCATCATCAGAGATTGCAAGTCCGCACGATGGGGAGCACAAGATGACCTTCCGCACCAGCATAAATGGTCCGGGACGGTCTATGATTCAGGTTTCGTGCCGTCCCGTGATAGAAAATAAAACCCATTCGGCAATATTTGTGGCGTGATCAGCAATGCGTTCCAGGTATTTGGCAATCATCAGCAGATCCAGGTAATATTCTCCCTGGGTGCTGTCCTTGGCAATGAAGTCAATGAGCCGCGTTTTGGTCACCACGAACAGTTGATCCACCACGTCATCATCGCCGATGACCTTCCGGGCCAGGGCCTGGTCCCGCTCCACAAAGCTCCGGACGGCCTCCTTCACCATAGAGATGGCGGCAGTGGCCATGGTGTGCAGGGTTTCATTGGTCTGCTCGTGCCGCCCCTGGATGAACTGGGCAATCTCCGCAATGTCCGTAGCCTGATCCCCAATGCGTTCCATGTCGGAGATCATTTTCAGGGCGGAGGAGATGGTCCGCAGATCCCGGGCCACCGGCTGCTGTTGCAAAAGCAGCTTCAGGCACAGATGCTCAATGGACCGCTCCATTTCATCAATTTTGCTGTCGTCTGCTATGGCGGCCTTTGCCATGTCCCCGTCGCCCTTGGTGGCCGCATCCACTGCTGCAGCGATCGCAGTCTCGCACAGGCCCCCCATGGTAATGAGATCCGCGTGCAGCTGTTCCAGCTGCTGGTCAAAGCGATTGCGCATCATCCAAACCTCCCTGTGATGTAGTCTTCGGTTCGTTTATCCCGAGGCATAGAGAACAGGGACTCCGTAGCCCCAAACTCCACCATCTCCCCCAGAAGGAAGAAAGCGGTACGGTCGGAAATCCGGACCGCCTGCTGCATATTGTGGGTGACAATCACAATGGTGAACTGTTTTTTCAGCTCTGCCGCCAGGTCCTCAATTTTGGCTGTAGAGATGGGGTCCAGAGCAGATGTAGGCTCATCCATCAGCAGCACCTCCGGCTCCACCGCCAATGCTCGGGCAATGCACAGCCGCTGCTGCTGACCGCCGGAAAGCCCCAGTGCGCTTTTTTTCAACCGGTCCTTCAGCTCCTCCCAAATGGCAGCCTGGCGCAAGGACCGCTCCACGATCTCGTCCAGCATGGCCTTTTTCCGCACGCCGTGGGTCCTAGGACCGTAGGCGATGTTGTCATAGACGCTCATAGGAAAGGGATTGGGCTTCTGGAACACCATCCCCACCCGGCGGCGCAGCGCATTCACATTGACGCTCCCGTAAACGTCCTCCCCATCCAGGAGCACCTGCCCCTCAATGCGGCAGCCCTCCACCAGGTCATTCATCCGGTTCAAGGTCTTCAGCAGGGTGGATTTTCCACAGCCGGAGGGCCCAATGAAGGCCGTAATTTCCTTTTCCGGCATGGAGATGCTCACATGCTTCAGGGCCTGAAAATCACCGTAAAACAGGTTCAAGTCCTTGACTTCCATCTTTGCCCGCCCCAGGGGGCGGTTATTTACAGTTTGTTCCATGTTCATTCCTCCCTGGTCTTCATGCTTCGCCCTTCCCCCGGGTCAGCCGTTTCGCCGCCAGGGCAGACAGGGCATTGATGCCAATGACCAGAACCAGCAGCACCACTGCCGTGGCGCGGGCCTGGTCCACATACAGTCCCTCCGTCATCAGGTTATACATGTGGACCGACAGGGTCCGGGTGGACTGGAATAAGGGCGCAAACAAATCCTTCCAAAAAGCGCCGGTCTTTCCAATGGCCAGATTGGCCGTGCCGGAGCCGGAGGTAAAGATCAGGGCGGCGCTCTCTCCCACAATCCGTCCCACGCCTAAAATCACACCGGCCAAAATCCCGGGCATAGCCGAAGGCAGGATAACCCGGAAAACCGTCCGCAGCCGCCCCGCGCCCAAGCCAAAGGACCCCTCCCGGAAGGAATCCGGCACAGACAAAAGGGCCTCCTCCGTGGTCCGCAAAATGAGGGGCAAAATCATAATGGCCAGGGTCATGGAACCGGCCAGCATGGAAAAGCTCCAATGACAGGCAACATTGAAAAATACATAGCCGAACAGCCCATAAACAATGGAGGGAATCCCGGAAAGGGTCTCGGCGGTCAGACGGACCAGCTTTACCAGCTTGTTGTCCCGTTTGGCATACTCCGCCAGGTAAATGGCTGCACAGACGCCAATGGGTACCGCCACCAGGAGGGTGAGCAGCGTCATGCAGACGGTGTTGACCAGGGCCGGCATCATAGACTGGTTTTGGGTGGTGTATTTCCAGGCAAACAGGTCCCAGCTTAAATGGGGTACGCCGGTCACCAAAATATATCCAATCAAGATGACCACGGTCAGCACCGCCAGAGCCGCCGCCAGCCGCACCAGGGCTGTCAAAATCCAGGAAATCACATACTGCTGCCTGGAGGAAGCCATGATTTCCGCCGCCGTCCGCTTCCTCTTTTCAGAAAGATCCGGGTTTTTCTCCGACATGGCCTTCATCTCTGATCCCTCCGTTTCAAAAGTGAGAAGCAAGTGTTGATGATGAGGATAAATACAAACAGCACCACACCCGTAGCAATCAGGGCCCGGCGGTGGAGCCCGGAGGCGTAGCCCATCTCCAAAACCACGTTGGCCGTCATGGTCCGCAGACCTTCCAGAAGGCCCCTGGGCATAATGGGCTGGTTACCGGCAATCATAATGACCGCCATGGTCTCCCCAATGGCCCGGCCCACGCCCAAAATGACGCCGGACATCACGCCGGAGGTCGCCGCAGGCAGCTGGGCAAAGAACACACTCCGCTCATGGGTGGCGCCCAGGGCCAGGGAGCCTTCATAATAGCTCTCCGGCACCGCCCGAATGGAGGTCTCCGCCACTCCAATGATGGTGGGCAAAATCATCATTCCCAGCAGCAGGGACGCCGTCAGCAGACCCTTGCCAGAGGAGCCGGTGAGCTTCTGCACCATGGGCACGATCACCACCAGCCCAAAGAAACCATATACAATGGAAGGAATTCCAGCCATCAGGTCCACTGCAGGTTTTACCACCCGGTACAGCCCCTTGGGGCAAAAGCGGGCCAGATAGACGGCCGTTAAGAGGCCGATGGGCACCCCAATGAGGATGGCGCCGGCTGTGACATAAATGCTACCCACAATCATGGGAAAAATGCCGTAGAGGTCCTTAGAAGGCTTCCAAACCTTCCCGAAGAAGTTCCCCAAGCCAATCTCCCCTATGGTGGGAATGCCGTTGCCCAACAAGTACGCGCATATGAGCGCCACCGCCGCAATGGACACGCAGGCGGTCAGCAGGAACACCACGTGCATGACCTGCTCCTTGTTGAAAACGGACAGCAATCTGGATCGTTGACGCATAACCTATCCTTTCTCGGCGCAAAACGCCCCGCCGCAAGTGACCGCGACGGGGCTGGTACGGATGTTAGCCCAGTTCGGACCAGTTGGTGGTGTTGCCCAGGAAGATGTTCCGGATCTGCTCTGTGGTGAGGCCGGTCACCGGGTTGGCCTCATTGACGATGACGGCAATGCCGTCCATGGCAATTTTCACCGGGGTCAGTCCTTCCGCCAGCTCTTCCTCTTTCAAGTCCCGGGAGCTCATGCCAATCTCGCAGGAGCCGTCCATGGTGGCGGTGATGCCCGCACCGGAGCCGGTCTGCTGCACATCAATGGTCACGCCGGAGTTGAGATTCATATAAGCTTCCGCCAGCTCCATCATCACGGGGCCCACAGAGGTGGAGCCATTGATGGACAGGTTCCCGGTCAGGCCGGAGGCGGTGTAAGCCTCAGCATTTCCCTCCACGGCGATGTACTTCTCGCCCAGGATGGCTTGGCCGTCGGCGCTCAGAATGAACTTCACAAAGTCCTTTCCCAGGTCGGTAAGCTTCTCTTCCTTGTAGCAGATGTTGAAGGGGCGGGAGACGGTGTAAGAGCCGTTCTTCACATTTTCCACGGTTCCCTCGACACCGTCCACGGCCACAGCCTTCACGGTGCCGTCCAGGGAGCCCATGGAGATATAGCCAATGGCTGCCTGGTTACCGGCCACAGTCTGGGTGACCACGGCGGTGGAGTTGACCACCTCGGCAGTCTGCACCGTAGCGTCCACCTCATCGGCGTCCACCACGCCCATAATCTCCACAAATGCCCCCCGGGTTCCGGAACCCTCCTCCCGGGAGATGACGGTAATGGGGGCGTTCAGCCCATTGGCTTCCGAGGCGCCCTCTGATCCTGTGGGGCTCGTCGCCTGGTTCACCGTGGGAGCGGTAGTGGGCGTCGTCTCTGTCTCCGTAGTAGAACAACCGGCCATCAGGCCCAAGGTCATGACCCCGGACAGTGCCAGGGCAGCAATTTTCTTGTAAATACGCATATTCATTTCCTTTCTTTCTGGCAAGGGTAGTATTTCCCGATTTGCCTCTCGTTATCAGATTTCAGGGTACGGCCCCATTGTAAAACGCCCCGGTAAAATTCCCAAGCATGTTCCTGTAAAAGCTTCGTTAAATGCCCCTTTCCGGAGCCAAGCTCCCACCACATACAAAGGACCTGCCCTGTGGGGCAGGCAAATCGAGTGTGTTCCATGCGTCCTGTCTGTATCATCAACGTGACACCGCATCCGGAAATTTCAATCTCGATTGCCCCACCACATGGCAGGTCCTGTTTTGATAAATGGATTCTTTGCCAGACCAAGGGCAGCATGCAAAGCCATCTGCCTCATTCCAAAACTGCCCGCTCCGTCATCACACCGGCGTCCATCTCATGCAGGGTATCGCAGAGGATGCGGGTGTCATCCGGGTTGTGGGAAGCAATCAGGATGGTCTTGCCCTGCTCCTTCAGCTTCAGAAACAGCTCCCGCATCTCCGCCACGCCGCCCTTGTCCAGGCCGTTCATGGGTTCATCCAGAATCAGAAGCTCCGGGTCCTCCATCATGGCCTGGGCCAACCCCAGCCGCTGGCGCATGCCCAGGGAGTACTTTCCTACATGCTTTTTGCTGTCCGGGTCCAGGCCCACGGTGGCAATAGCCCACCGGATTCTCTCCCGGTCCACCTTGCCGGAGAGCTCCATGAGATAGCGCAAATTCTGATACCCGGAGCAGTTGGGCAGGAAGCCCGGCGTCTCAATTATGGCCCCCACCCCCTTAGGAACCCGCTTGCCGTCTCCCATGCGCTGCCCCAGAACCTCAATACTCCCCTCCGTCACCGGAAACAGGCCGCAAATACACTTAAACAATACGGTTTTCCCCGAGCCGTTTCGTCCGATGATGCCGTGAATCTTCCCTGTTTCAAAGCAAGCCGTCACGTGACTCACCGCCACAGTCTCCCGAAACCGCTTGGTCACATCCTGTATGACAATGGCATGTTCCATTTCCTCACTCCTTCTCCGTCTCCAAATTGCACCGGTGAATGGTTCCCACAATCAGAATCCCCAGCAGGACGCTGAGCCCAACGGTCACCCCCACTGCAAAGCCATAGGAGGGTAGCCCCTGGTTGGGCTGGCCCATAAGGCTGAGGTTCAGCCACGACAAGGGCGATATCCACAGCAGCTTCCGGGCAGCATACGGCGTATTCGCCGTGATCACAACCAAAAACGGCAGCAGCGCAAAGCTGGTCACAACCGCAAGCCCAATTCCCTTCTTCAGCCACAGGTTGCATAAAATCATGATTTCTCCCAGTAGGAAGCTAACCCCCACCATCATGCCAAACACCCAGGCCGTAGCCGCCAGGGGCGCTACATTTCGCATACATTCATACTCCAGTCCCCACACCCCATACTCTGGTGAAATACCGGAGGCGGCTACCGTAGTGAGGACCGGGCCCCAGTCCCATCCCCACTCCAGCCGAGGTAAAAGAAAGATCCAGGTCAGGACCCAGAGAAGCAGCGTAAACACCAGACAGGCAAGGAACAGATACAGCAGCTGCCCCGCCGCCCAGATTCGCTTACCCACCCGCTGGAGCACAAACTGCTGCTGGCGGCTGCGAAAGGGGGCGTCTGACAGCAGCAACACAAAGCCCAAATACACCGTGATAAAGGCCCCCGGTGTGCCAGGCAGGAGGGGGAAAATCCACGGCCGGATTGAGCGGTCCACATCCCGGCAGAAATCCACATAACCATGGGTCACATACCACAGGTACAGGGCCATGTACAGAAAAATGGCCAGGTACTTGGGGTTGATCCGCCATTGGAGCAAATTCAGCTTACAGCTGCGCAGCAGTTTCATTCCCCAGCCTCCTTCCTCAGCCGCCACAGGAACAGCCTGGCGCACAGCGCCGTCAGCGTCAAAAGATACACCGCCGACCACAGGAAGCTGAAGCTTGCGCTGCCTGCAATGGGCTGGTAGAAGAATACCGAATCGAGCCGGAACGCCGAAAGGCGGGGAATCAACAAGCTATGCAGCACCTGAGAGGTGTAAAACCCCAGCAGGGGGGCCAGCAGCGCCACATAGGAGTTGGAGAGAAAGGAGCTCACCGTCAGGGCAAACACCGCCGCCAGGGAGCCCGTCAGCCCCGCAATGGTAATCCGGACCAGGTAAAAGAGACCCACATGCCCCGCCGATGCAATGGCGTAGTACTGGTTGTTGTTCAGGGGATACCCAGGCAGTGTCTCCATACCCATGGCGTACAGGCCGGCTAAAAACAAAAACATGGCCGCCGCCACTGCCAGGAAAGCTGCCGCCCCCACGGAGAGGAGCTTGGCTAGGCCGTAGGCCCGAGCCCCCACCCGCTCCACCGCCTGAAGCTCAAACCCACTCTCCCGGTCCTGGAGGAAGCTCCAGGCATAGGGAAGAGCAGCAAGGGGCAGCAGCAAATCCGCCAAAACCTCTTGGTTGGATATTGCAAAATTAAACGCATATACAGCACTGCTTTTGGTCCACTCATTTGCGCTAAGCAGAGTGCCGGAACAGTTGAAAAGCTGCCAGAGCAGCAGCAGTCCCACCGTCAGGAGAAACCGCCCAGACACCAGAGCCCGGCGGAGGTCCACCGTCAAGGCCCGACCCAGGGCCTTCACCGGCCCCACCCGGCAGCTGCCTTGGCTAACAAAAAACACATGTTATCCACCCTCTTCCATCAGATCTCGTAGGGAACGGGTTTTGACCGTTCCGCCTCCCCGAAATTGGAACGGAAGCCCCTGGCCGGAGCCAGGGGCTATGAATTTGGCTTACGGAGTGCTTACGGCCACCACACACCAGAGCAACCGCCAGGAACTCCGCTGGAAACTCTAGCGGTGAGGTCTACGTACGTATTGTACGTCAAACTCCCCGTCTCGTAATAGAGATACACGGAGCCAGTGCCGGATACCGTTTCCATGTTGGTGATGCGCGTTCCGTTGGTCTTTTCGACGCACATGGTGATACTACCACCGTTGAAACCAGCGCTGTTCACGTTGGCCTGGGCATAATAGCCCGAGCTACTGCCCACATCGGACTTATAAGCCCGGTCATAGTCCACGGCAGCTGTGGAGCCAAAGATAAAGGAAAAATTTGCGGCGGCGGACCCGGCGTAGGCAATCAAGGCCATCATAGGCACCAGAACCAAGGCCAAGGTCAAGAGGGATACCACCTTGCGCCGAAGCTTCGGCGCGCGCTTTTGTTTCTGCATAAGATCAATTCTTTGTTTTTTGAAAATCTTCAGACCTACCCTGCAGTCCGGTAGGAAACTGACTACATTTCATCCCCCGTCATGGCGTCCACCCGGACAAAGCGGAGGGTATCGAAGGAGACCGTCTCTGTGGACGCTTGCCGGACGGTCACCTCCCACATGGGGCGTAGAAGCCAACGCGATCCATCCTGCCAGTATACATACACCAGCTCCACCCGCTCAATCGTCCGCTTCTGGGTAGCCAGGATGTTCACGAATTTATTCTTGGCCACTTCCAAAGCCTCCCCGGCAGAAATGAACTGCTCCGGCTCCTCCACCACCTGGACAAAGGTCACCGGGTAAATGACCTCCAGGTCAATAATCCCGTCCTTTGTATACCAAACTACAATGCTATTGGGACAGTAGGACACGGTGCTGCTCTTTTCTCCCCGGCAGGCCAGAGGGATTCCGTCTGCGGCGCAAAAGAATTCAAACATGTAGCAATCGTCCTCTTCTGCCCAGTCGTCTCTCTGGGGATATTGCACGGTGCGCCCCTTGACTTCATGCGTCCATTTTTCGCTCTGGAGCTCCTCTCCTGCCTGGGCCATCCGTTCGTGGCTCACATACAGGGTCCGGTTTAAATACAGCTCCCCCAAGTGCAGAGTTGCCAGAGCCTCCCGAACCTCTGTCTCCGCCTCCTGCGCAGTCGCAAAGGACAAATCCTCCGGCTCTGTAAATAAATATGTAATCAGATGCTCCCCATTCTCTTCATACATCAGTTGTGTGGAATAAATGGGATACGCGTTATATTGCTCATAATGTTCCTGATTGACGTAGCTAAAAATACTGGGGTACAGTCCTTCCTCACTGGACCCCTGGCCAAAGGTACTCCCACTGCGGCAGGTCCCCGCATAGACCATTTCGTTACCCTGCAGCCCGTCTTGCGTAACCTCAGAAACGGCGTCTCCATTCCAGGCCAGGAAGTCATCAATTTCTTCTTTGGTAAAAACCTTCATCTCCCCCAGATAGACCTTCGGCTTTGCGCCGCTGGCCGTGCCCTTTACCTCCGCATCAATGAGCAAATCCTCCTGAACCTCCTCGTAGAAGTGGGTGGGGTCCGTCTGGGGGACGGAGGCCGTCTCTGTTTGCTCTCTCTGTTCCGTCCCCGTCTGTTCGGAGCCTTCCCGGCGTGTCCCCTCCGTTGCTCCCGGTCTCTGGCAGGCAACCAAAGAGGCAGCCAGGATCAGACACAGAAGCAGGGCCGCCGCTTGCTTTCGTACGTTCACACAAAGCGCTCCTTTCTCTGCGACATTTGCACGGGATGTAAGATTTCCTCATGCTTTCTGGCATCACCGCGTGAATTTTTCTCTTCGCAAGTTGGTTTGTTCCAAAGCAATTGATTTGTCTGCGGGCTGAATTTGGCATCCGAGGGAATCCGTTTTCCTCTGTGAAATACACGCCCCTTATTTTTTAATAATATTAGCATATCTGCCAAAACTTGTCAAGCACATCTTCCAAAAAAGTAAACCATCCAAATGATTTTCCAATTTCTGGAAATTTGGGTCTGCAGCGTCCATGCTACATGCACGCAACTCCTAAGATATTTTTGTAAAACCCAGCTTAAAATCATGTGCACCGTCTGCCTGCTGCCAAGTAGACCTGCTGCAAACTTGGCCGGGCGTAGCCCCACAGGAAGCGCCCGTATCCCCAAAAGCGCCTAGGAGGCTCCCCTCTGCCGCCTTTGCAGCAGGTCCGGTTCTTACTTACGCCTCAGTGTTCTTTTTCTGCAACAGGGCGTGGCGCAGGATGCACAGGAAATCTCCCGCCGTAGGCGGCTGGGTGATCTTCCGCATGGCCAGCTCCGAAATCAGAGCTCCGTTGCACTCCCAAGCCTGGGCCGTGGCCGTCCGGAGGCTCCGTTCCGCGCAATTCCAAGTGCACCGGCACCGCCTGCCCACCTCCGGATAGAATTCCTGGGTCAGACTTTGCAGCCGCTCCGGCTCTTCCACCGCCAGCGCCGCAGCCTCCACCACAACGGCATATCCCGCCTGCACCAGATAAATTCCCATCTGATACAGCAGCTCCTCCAGTTCGTATTTCATCGGTTCCATCATACTTTTGGCTCCTTTTCTATAAATATAGGGATACCTCTTCATACTAATGGATGCAGCGCTCATTTTACAGTTTTAGGGATACTTGGCATAAAAATTTTGCTATCCGGCCAGCCGGTCAGGATAACTGCATAGGATTCACCCTGCCGATTGCTTCGCACCTACCACCGGAGACATAAGCGTACCGTTCAGCGCTAAGAAAGCCGAAAGCTATGCACTGATGGACGGAAGTCGTACCGTGTAACGCTTAAAATTGCACTTTTTCTGTAAGCGTAAATCCTGTCATCGTGCAAAAAACTCCGGCTCCGAGATGGAACTCAGAGCCGGAGCTGTCATGTTCACTTGGTCTGCATTCTGCCGGTACGTCCCAGGGAAGCAGCTTTTCCACTGCCGCTGGGTCCGTCAGTTCGGCTGTGTTTGCTTCCTCCAGCAGCCATATCACGTACCGGTAGGGCTCCAAATGGTATCCAGGGCATATTCATGCTTCCTGTGCCGTTTGTGAGCTGCACAATGGTAACGGACTCTTCCGGTTCCTTTTCTGCAGCAGAGAATACTTCGGCTGCATGAAACAGGAAGCTCAGCTGTTCCACAAAAGACTCGTCGCTCTTCTCGGAAGATGCGCCAAATTGCTTGTGTCTGGCAAGGCGCAGTGCCTCCGTAAGCACCAATACCTGGTTTCCCAGACGAGAAATACGTTCGTCCTGAGATGCCAGTCGAGCGTTCTTGTCCTCATATTCCGCACGGGAAATGGTGACTGTTTCCCTGGTACTTGTTTGGAAATTATCTTCCTTTTTCATGTGTTTATTGTACTATATACCAGAAAGTGCAAGAAAACACATAATTTCTCAGATTACTTCCAAGCCAGATACCGGCTTGTGCGCCTTTGGCTGATCCACACTCAGCCCCTCCATGAGCCGGCGGTACGGCTGGGCTGTCAGGGATCTGACTTCACTTTCCTTTGCCAGGGTTATTCAGCATCTATTTTACATTGATGGACTGTAGCAATACTCAGCGTCCCCAGTAGGATGCTCAAACCCAAAACCATACCTATCCCATAAGCATAGGACGGCATATTTTGATTTGTATGTCCCATAAGGCTGTAGTCCATCCAGGAAACAGGGGAGAACCATGTCCATACATGGTAGTACCGGAAATAGCTGAACATACGAATCACGCTGTGCACAATGACAAGCCCCACAGCAATTGCGGTTCCCAAACCCTTTTGGCACCATAAGTTGCACAATAGTACCACTTCTCCCAAGAGGAAACAGACCCCTATCATCATACATCCCGTCCACACCGTCACCACGGCAGGAGTCGTCCCCTTAATCATTTGAGGGCTCAGGATCACATTCGCGTAGTCCCCATGCGCACCGGTGCGAGCGGCTGTTTGAAGGACCTTCCCCCAATCTCCCGCCCACTCCAAATTGGGCCACAGGAAAACCCAGGACAGCACCCACAAGAAAACCGTAAACAGTACGCTGAGAAAGAGAAGATAGAGCAGCTGCGCTGCGATCCACCGTTGCTTTCCCACACGCAGCAAAACAAACTGCTGCTGCCCATTCCGAAATGGCGCATCACAAATCATCAAAACAAACAACAGCAACATGACGGTAAAATTCCAGTTTGTATCTGGTAAAAAGGGAAAAATCCAAGGGTGTATCCGATAGCCCAGCGCAGTAGCGTAATCATTCAGACCATGAAGCAGATTCCACATATGTAGTGTCAGGAACACAACGCACAAAAAATACTTTGGCTGTATGCGCCACTGCAGAACGTTCAACTTACAACAGCGAAGCAGCTTCATGACACCTGCTCCTTTCTCATTCTCCTGCAAAAGGCCCACCCACACAGAATGGTGGCCACGGTCAGATATCCCACCGCCCAGTAAAAGCTTTCCATCTCATTGTCATATGTCTGTCCAAATATCACTCTAACCAGATACCATCTTATCTCCATATGAATCAGCTTCCCCAAAATCTCTTGCAGATAATACAAGAGGATTGGCGACAGAATAGCCACATAGGCGTTGGGGAAAAAGGCAGTCACCATCAGCCCAAATTCTGCGGCAAAGCTACACGCCAGACCAATGATCACAATCCGGACAGTAAAGTACAACATAGGCTTTCCCCGTGCCACCAGGTCCAGATAGGCAATCCCATCCCGCAAATCATGCAAATCAGGCTCCGGCAAACGCAGCGCTGCCAAAAGCAATAAAAACGCCGCCAAGGCTGCCACTGCCGCCAAAAAAGCGGAAACCGCTACGGCAATCGCCCGGGCCGCGCCATAGGCTGGCAGCCCCACCCGCTCCACGGCCTGCAAGAAAAAGCCGCTGGACCGGTCATGGCAGTAGCTCCACGCATACGCAACGGCGGCAATTGCCAACACCAGCTCCACCAAAGAGAGCGTTCCCGTCAAAGTATAATTCAGCATCTCTGCCGCGCTGAGAACGCGGCGGGATGTCTGACTCGTCAAATGTCGTCCGCAGTTGGCAACCAACCAAGTAAACAGCAGAGCCACCGTGACAAAAAATGGGCGCGAACACACACTGCGGTGCAAATCCACCCGCAGCGCACGACCCAGCGCCCTCATCCCAACCACCTGCTTTTTGGCACATCCCCTTGTCGTTTCATTTCAGTTCCCTCTCTTTCTACGTTCCAGAGTTGACACAGGGGCCCCGGCTACGTGGCGCCGGAGCCCGAGAGCTATCAAATCAAAGCTTAGGGATACCACGTACCGCCCATGCCGCCGCCACCTACATTGGGGGTCGTGGCGTGGAGATACAGTGTCCCATTGGTCACTGCAGTCGTGTAGTTAAGTTCATACAGGCCAGTGGAATCAACGTATTTCGTTGACGTGTACCCCTTGTTGCTGGCACTGGAGTAAGTACCAACCCACAGATACGCATAACGGATCCCCATGATTCCAGTCACGCGAACACTGGCATGGTTGCCAGAAGTCGTACCGGCATCCGATTTCGTGCCTTCCTGCGGCGGACGGGCCTCACCGCCGGAAGCGCCAAAGGAGAAGTTAAACGTGGCTCCCGCCGAACCCGCTAACGCTACCGTCGTCAGCAGCATCACGGAACGCATTCGTTTTCTGCTTTTGTTCACGGAAAATCTCCTGCTTTTTATTTTGCGGCCACATATTCCTTCCTCCGTGCCACGTCATTGAGTCCGGATTGCAGCGTTCGCACAACAAATGTCACTATTTCTCTTTACCGGTCAAAGCATCTACCACAACGTACACGTATTCATCCCGCACTTCTCCGCTGTAGAGAACCACGTCTTTTTGACGTATCGCCACCTCCCAGCAGGGCTTTAACAACAGACGGTCCCGGTCTTGCTCCACATAATACCGGAGCGATACGCGGTCAATAACTCTTTCATAAGAGCTGACTACGTTTTGTGTCACCTCCTTGGCCACAGCTAGCGCTTCCGCCGCAGAAGTGATGGAAGCCGGTTCCTCCGCTACTTGGTCAAAATTCAAAGGCCCCTGCACCACCAGATAGGTGATCCCCACCCGATTGTACCGGACTGTGATGTTCACAGGCGCATAGCCTTCCGTTTGACTGCTCCAGGTAGTTGTTAACATAGGAATACCATCATACGCGCAATTAAAGTCAAACATGTATGCGTCATCGGCCTCAGTCCAGCTCTCTTTGGAAGGAATCTCATCGCCTTTTTCTGCATTTTTTCCTTTGATCAATTCCGAACGCTCCGCAGTCGCCAGGGCCTCATGGTCCAAATATAGCGTTCTTTTCAGTTCCAAATTCCCCACATCCAAGAGCTGCAGCATCTCCCGAACAGCCGTCTCCGCTTCTTGCTCTGTTGCAAAAGAAAAATTCTTAGGCTCTGTAAACAAATATGTATTATTGGAAGTGCCGCTTACATCAATATAATCTCCTGTATCAAGAGACAGCACCGCCCCATACCACCGATCCGCTTCCAAATTATTATATGACATGCTAAAATTTCTGGAATTCTGTTCTAACTCCTGCAATATAATAGCATGGCCACCGTTTGCACATACCCCATCAAAATTATACAGCTGGTCCTCAGTGCGGTCCACCTTTACCTCCACCACCGGATCTCCCACTTGAGATAAGAATGCCTGCAATCTCTCCTGGTTGAAGGCGGGCTTCCTGCCCACGTAGACCTTAGGTGTCACATTGCCTTCCGGGTGTTCCACAACCGCATCGATCAACAGCCCTTCTTCTACTTCTTCATAGAAATGGTCTGGGTCCGTCTGAAGCGCCTGCTCCGTCTGTTGCCCCGTCTGTCCCTCCGTTGCTCCCGGTCTCTGGCAGGCAACCAAAGAGGCAGCCAGGCTCAGGCACAGAAGCAGGGCCGCCGCTTGCTTTCGTACGTTCACACAAAGCGCTCCTTTCTCTGCGACATTTGCACGGGATGTAAGATTTCCTCATGCTTTCTGGCATCACCGCGTGAATTTTTCTCTTCGCAAGTTGGTTTGTTCCAAAGCAATTGATTTGTCTGCGGGCTGAATTTGGCATCCGAGGGAATCCGTTTTCCTCTGTGAAATACACGCCCCTTATTTTTTAATAATATTAGCATATCTGCCAAAACTTGTCAAGCACATCTTCCAAAAAAGTAAACCATCCAAATGATTTTCCAATTTCTGGAAATTTGGGTCTGCAGCGTCCATGCTACATGCACGCAACTCCTAAGATATTTTTGTAAAACCCAGCTTAAAATCATGTGCACCGTCTGCCTGCTGCCAAGTAGACCTGCTGCAAACTTGGCCGGGCGTAGCCCCACAGGAAGCGCCCGTATCCCCAAAAGCGCCTAGGAGGCTCCCCTCTGCCGCCTTTGCAGCAGGTCCGGTTCTTACTTACGCCTCAGTGTTCTTTTTCTGCAACAGGGCGTGGCGCAGGATGCACAGGAAATCTCCCGCCGTAGGCGGCTGGGTGATCTTCCGCATGGCCAGCTCCGAAATCAGAGCTCCGTTGCACTCCCAAGCCTGGGCCGTGGCCGTCCGGAGGCTCCGTTCCGCGCAATTCCAAGTGCACCGGCACCGCCTGCCCACCTCCGGATAGAATTCCTGGGTCAGACTTTGCAGCCGCTCCGGCTCTTCCACCGCCAGCGCCGCAGCCTCCACCACAACGGCATATCCCGCCTGCACCAGATAAATTCCCATCTGATACAGCAGCTCCTCCAGTTCGTATTTCATCGGTTCCATCATACTTTTGGCTCCTTTTCTATAAATATAGGGATACCTCTTCATACTAATGGATGCAGCGCTCATTTTACAGTTTTAGGGATACTTGGCATAAAAATTTTTGCTATCCGGCCAGCCAATCAGGATAACTGCATGGGATTCACCCTGCCGATCGCTTCGCACCCGGGCCCTACCACCGGGATAGTACCTGGCTGCCCAGGCAGCTCCGAAGAAACGATACACGTTTTAGAGTTACGTTGTACTAGGGGCTTCCGTGTCGTATGGTTCCTGCCTACCGGTCTGTAAAAAGGAAATACTGCTGTTCTGCCCACTTGCAAAAAATCCATTGACGCAAAAACCGCCCCATGGTACAATTGAGATCATCTAGTTATGGGGGGATTTATGATGTATTTGCCCATTGGCGGCGATATGGCCGTGCGGACCAAGGCCATTGTGGGAATTTTTGGCCTGGACAACACCACCACCTCCCGGCACACCCGGCAGTTTTTGCAGTTGGCAGAACAGGAGGGTCAGGTGGTCAGCGCAGCGGAGGACCTGCCAAAAGCCTTTCTCCTTACCAGCGAATACGGCCTGCCCCGGGTATACCTGACCCAATTCAACGCCGCGACCCTGGAAAAGCGGCTGCACATCTCGGAGCGTTAGCCAAAGGACCGGCTCTACCCAAAAAAATCAGCCTGCAGCAGAGGGACGGTGCAAACCGTTCCGCCGCTGCAGGCTGATTTGATCAGAAAGGTTAATCCGGCAACGCCTCATCCGGTACGCTCCCCTGGCAAACCAAGGTGGCAGGGCCGGTGAGGAAGAGGGCGGACACCTGGCCGCCGGACGCCTCCGCATCCACCAAAAGCCGCCCTCCCAGATTCTCCACCTGCACCCCCTGGCCAGACACTTGCCCAAGGACCGTAAGCAGGGCCACCAGAGAGCCGGTTCCTGTACCGCAGGCATAGGTAAAGTCCTCTACCCCCCGTTCAAAGGTCCGGATCACCAGGTGATCCGGAGCCAGAACATCATAAAGGTTAGCGTTGGCTCCCTTGGAAAAGGCGGGATCGTGACGAAGCGCCCGCCCCCTTGGCCGCAGCTCCTCCAAAGGCAGCTCCTGGAGGCCAGGCACCCGGACGATGGCGTGGGGTACTCCCGGCCGGCCCAGCTCCACGTAACCGGCCGGCCCCAGGGCCGTGTCACGCCGGGGCTCCAAAACCGACGGCAGGTTGAGCTGCACCCGGTAGGAATCCGGACCCAGCCGGGTCCCTACGACCAGCCCCGCCGTGGTCTCCACCCGCTGCACATCCCCGGCCAGCCCCCGTTCATACCCATACCGGCAAATACACCGGGCGCCGTTGCCGCACATCTCCCCCAGGGAGCCGTCGGAGTTATAAAACCGCATCTTAAAGTCGCCCCCCTGGGTTCCCTCTTCCACCGCCATGAGGCCGTCAGCCCCAATGGAGAAGCGCCGCCGGCACAGCGCCAGGGCAATGCGCCCCAGCCGGTCCGGGGAAGCGCCAAGGACCCGGTTGTCGAGAATGATAAAGTCGTTGCCTGCGCCATTCATCTTCCAAAACTCCATAGGGGGCCTCCTTGTAAGCAAAAGGTGCTGAGATGTTGCCATCTTAGCACCTTTTTTCCGGGTTGTATAGGGAAAAACCTGCGGGAAACTGGGCAAATTCTGCTCATTCGGCAAGACGGTTTGAATCTGTAAAAGTTGTAAGGAGGCATCCGTCCTGCAACATACTTTCTACTATGTTAAAATGTTATATATCATACGTAGCTATATAAATTAGAAGGTACTGAAATGAAATACCTTTTCCGGTATCTTGCGGCGACTCCTAGGCGACTTGCTCTTTATATGATCATCGCGCCTGTCAATGCAGCAGTAGACGTAGGCCTCGCATACATCATGGCCATTGCAATTGAATTTGCAATAGCTGGCGACCTGCGCCAGGCGGGAAAATACACCCTGATTCTCATTTGCTATATTCTGCTTAGCTTTTTTACTGGTTACTTTCGCAAAAAACTTCGGGTGGGCATGCCCCCTTCATGAGAGACAGTGAAAAAAGAAATCACTGTGACTCACGAAGGGAGCATATCATCTGCTTCCCGGCGCAAAATTCTGCCAGGTCTCCCACCAGAGCATACACGTATGGCTAAGAGCCCAACATTATACACTGGCGCGGCAGCGCTTTGGGCCCAGCTGGACACATAGCCCTTAGGGAACATGCCGGGCCAGCCGGTGGGAGAGGAGCCAGGCTAGGGTGAGTTTGACTGCGTCCGGCAGCAGGAAAGGGACAACGCATTTGGCCAGCACCACACCCAGAGAGATTGGGCCGGTTTTTTGCAGGTAAACCAGGAGAAACCAACCGGTTCCAGCGGCGTAGCACAGCAGCAGACCCAGGACCATGGCCAACAGCCGGACCCAGCCCTTATTTCCCAGCAGGGCCGTCAGCGCCCAGTAGAGCAGGCCGGACAGCAAAAAGCCAAAGATGTACCCACCTGTGGTACCCAAGAGGACGCCGAAGCCGCCCCGGAATCCGGAAAATACCGGCAGACCCACAGCGCCCAGCACCAAATACAGGGCAATGGCAATGGTCCCCCGCTTCCCGCCCAGCAGCCCCAAGGCGGCAAACACGCCGAAGGTCTGCAATGTAAAGGGTACCTCCCCCGGCACCGTCAGCCAGGCACTCACAGCCAGAATGGCCGCAAACAGGGCGCACAGGACCATATCCCGAAGAGAAAAGCCCTTTTTTCCTGTGACACGTTTTGTTTCTTCCATAAAAGCCATCTCCTTTTCCATGTAGCTGGACCAGTATGCCACAAATTCCGCAAATTGTCAACTATATTTTTAAATATGGTTGACAATCCAGGCCCATTGACACCCAAGCTCCCAGCCCGGCACACCCAGGCCGGTTTGGGCGCTAAAATCCGGCCAGGAAACATGGCTTCCTGGCCGGTAATACATAATGCTATTGTAATAACCCCGGAAAGTTAGCCTTCCAGGTTCTCGCCGTTGGCCTTGCTGAACACATGGGCCACATTGCCGCCGAAGGAGAAATGGATGGTGGAGCCCATGCTGAAGCTGCTGAGCTCGTGGCCGTTCATGTCCATGGTTTGGACAATGATGACCACATCCTTGCCATCGGCCATGGTGGAGTGCAGGTGCACCGCAGAGCCCATCATTTCGGACACGTCCACCTTGGCGGAGATGCCGTCCTTGGACAGGATGATGTGCTCAGGACGAACGCCCAGGGTCACATCCTGGGGCTGCACATTCTTGGCGGAGAGAGCAGCCTGCTTCTCAGGCGACAGCTCTACCTTCATACCGCCCACAGCAACCACGTACTTGCCGCCTTCCTTCACCAGCTTGGCGTCGAAGAAGTTCATCTGCGGAGTGCCAATGAAGCCGGCGACAAACAGGTTATGGGGATGGTTGAAGACCTCCTGGGGGGTGCCGATCTGCTGGATGAAGCCGTCCTTCATAATGACGATCCGGTCGCCCAGGGTCATGGCCTCGGTCTGGTCGTGTGTAACGTAAATAAAGGTTGTATCGATCCGTTCGCGGAGCTTGATGATCTCGGCGCGCATCTGGTTCCGGAGCTTGGCGTCCAGGTTAGACAGAGGCTCGTCCATCAGGAAAACCTGGGGGTCCCGGACGATGGCGCGGCCAATGGCCACACGCTGGCGCTGACCGCCGGACAGGGCCTTCGGCTTCCGGCCCAGGTACTGGGTGATATCCAGAATCTCTGCAGCCTGCTTGACCTTCTTGTCGATCTCGTCCTTGGGAACCTTCCGGAGCTTCAGGGCAAAGGCCATGTTTTCATACACAGTCATGTGGGGATACAGGGCGTAGTTCTGGAAGACCATGGCGATATCCCGGTCCTTGGGAGCCACGTCGTTCACCAGACGGTCGCCAATGTACAATTCGCCGCCGGAGATCTCCTCCAGACCGGCCACCATACGCAGGGTGGTGGACTTGCCGCAGCCGGAGGGGCCAACCAGAACGATGAACTCCTTGTCCTTGATCTCCAGGTTGAAGTCATGAACCGCAACAACGCCCTCGTCCGTAATGGTCAGCTGGGCCTTGCCCTCCTGGGGAGCTTCGTCCTTTTTCTTCTTCTTTTTCTTGTTGTCATCGCCGCTGAACGGGTAAACCTTCTTGATTCCTTTTAAAGTTACACTTGCCATACATTCTGACTCCGATGCAGGGGCATCCGCGCCATGCATCTCGTGGTCGCCCATGGATGGCGACACCACATTGCGACAGGTCTCCACACTGCCGCACCGCGAGTCCGGCGGATTTTTGTATTCCTCCTTTTTAGGGAGACTGGCCTATCGCTTGCGCGTGGAGTAGACATACCTCCCCTGTATAGTGTCATAATACCATGAAATGAGAGGCGACGCAAGCGGATAATGTTACAAAAATGCATGCATCTTTTTGCGCACCTTGCACAAAACCTACCGGGCCACAGCAATGGGCCAGGTGTGATCCGGCCAAACCGCAACGGCAGGAGCCTCCAGAGAAACCTGCACCCGGCTTCTCTCCCAGCCGTTTTCCAGCAGCCGGTACTCCCCAGGGGGCAAGTTTTGGAAAATCCCATAGTTATCCCCGGGGTATGCAGGGTCGTAAAAAATATGTATGGTGCGGCAAAAACCGGCGCCTACCAGGTCGTAGGAATATACTGCCGGCGCTGGCCCGCCGGGGCAGGTGACCGTGACGGTACAGGGCCCTGCCTCTCCCCGCAGCGCCGGCCAACCCAGACGCCAGGTGTACAGGCAGGCAACCCCAAGGGCCACCGCCAAGAAAAAGCATCCCAAAATCCGCCGCATATGCCACTTCCCCATTTCCCTTTTGTGCCTTGCTCCAGTATAGCGGCGGCGGGAGAAAAAAGCCCCCAAAACCTGTCGCGCAGGTGGGGACTTTTTCACAGGGCAGCAGCCCATGATGTACATGATTCAAGGACATCCCTCAGAGCAGGGCTATCCCATCTGCCAAAAAATAGCAAGCCGGCAGGAGTTACCTGCCGGCCTGCCGGAAAAGAGGGGAGGTGGTTCTACTGCGGAGCGTGCGTTAGAGAGAGACCAAGCGCCGGGCACAGACGCGGTCACGCACGAACCGGGGCACAACTACCGTGGATACTATATCAAAAATTGTCAAAAAAAGCAAGAGGAAAGTCAAAAATAAATCTTGAAAAAAGGGAACTCCCTCTCCGGGCTGAAACGCTGTGTAAGCAACGGACGGTAAAAATCAAATTGTATAATATTATTGCATCTTCTTGGAACGCACAAAAAATCGCAGCCCATCTCAGCTGTTCCCCAGCCTGTCCGCAAACGAAATACACCTCATCCAAGACTTGCATTTTTCCCGGGACTGTGCTATTATGTAGCACGCAACCGATATCCACGACTTAAGGAAGGAGGCAAATGCCATGCCACAGGAACGCCCCAACGGCCACCGGATCAAGCAGCTGCACATCCTGACCCGCCAGCGCATGGGAGGAACCCTGGAGCAGCTGGAACTGACGCCGGCCCAGTCCCATGTCCTGCACTACTTGGTGGAGCACCGGGCCCAATGCCCAGGCCCCAGGGATGTGGAAGAATTTTTCTCCCTGACCCACCCCACGGTCTCCGGCATTCTGTCCCGGCTGGAAGCCAAAGGCTTCGTATCATTCCGGACGGACCGGGACGACCGCCGCTGCAAACGCATTCATGTGTCGGAAAAGGCCCTGACCTGCGACGGCCAAATTCACGACTACATCGAAGCTCTGGAGAAGCAAATGGTACAGGATTTCACCCCAGAGGAGCAGGCGCAGTTTTCCAGTCTCCTGGACCGGGCCATACAAAATTTAGGCGGCGAGCCCGGAATCTTTCATAAGCTTCACAAAAAGGAGGATGCCCATCTATGATTCGACAGCTTTCCCGGAGCATCCGGGAATACAAGATGTATGCCATATTGGCCCCCCTCATGATGGTTGGGGAGGTGGCCATGGAAGTCCTGATCCCCACCCTCATGGCGGGATTTATGGACAGCGGCGTAAAAACCTCTGACATGTCTTTTGTCCTGCGCCAGGGCGGCGGACTCCTCCTGTGCGCCATGGCCTCATTGTGCTTTGGCATACTGTCGGCCACCTTTGCCTCCCGGGCAGCGGCCGGCTTCGCCAAAAACCTGCGGCAGGATATATTCTACAAAGTGCAGACCTATTCCTTTGCCAACATTGACAAGTTTTCCTCTTCCTCCATCGTAACCCGCCTGACCACCGACGTGGCCAACCTGCAAAATGCATTCCAGGTGATCATCCGCATGGCCATCCGCTGCGGTATGATGCTGATTCTGTCCCTCACCATGGCTCTGCGCATCAGCCCCCGGCTGTGCCTCATTTACTGTGTGGTGATGCCCCTGCTGGCCTGCGGCCTGTTTTTCGTCATCGGAAAGGTGCGCAGGATTTTTGACCGGGTCTTCAAAACCTATGACCGGCTAAACAATGTGGTCCAGGAGAATCTCCACGGCATTCGGGTGGTAAAATCCTTCGTCCGGGAAGAGCAGGAAAAAGAGAAATTCAGCCAGGTTTCCCGATCCATCTTCCGGGATTTTGTAAAGGCGGAGCACATCCTGGCCTTCAACAATCCCATGATGCAGACGGCAGCCTACACCTGCATGCTGCTCATCTCCTGGTTTGGCGCCAAAATGGTGTTGGCCTCCGGCGACAACGGAGCGCTGGGCCTCACCACAGGGCAGCTTTCCAGTATGTTCACCTACACCCAGCAAATTTTGGGCTCCCTCATGATGCTCTCTATGGTGTTTGTGATGATCACCATGTCCCGGGCGGCGGGTCAACGGGCTGTGGAGCTGCTGAAGGAGGTACCGGATCTGGCCTCCCCGGCAAATCCCGTAACCCAGGTGGCAGACGGCTCCATTGATTTTGAGAACGTCAGCTTCCGCTATTCCAAGGAGGCCAAGCGGGACGCCCTGGAGGGGGTCACCCTCCACATCCGTTCAGGCATGACCGTGGGAATTCTGGGCGGCACCGGCTCATCCAAGTCCACTCTGGTCCAGCTGATTCCCCGGCTGTACGACGCCACGCAGGGCGTAGTGAAGGTGGGCGGCATAGATGTTCGCCAGTATGATCTGGAGGTCCTCCGGGATCAGGTGGCCATGGTTTTGCAGAAAAATGTTCTCTTTTCCGGCACCATTGCCGACAACCTCCGCTGGGGCAATCCCCAGGCCACCCAGGAAGAGCTGGTCCACGCCTGCCGCCTGGCCTGCGCCGACGAATTCATCCAAAGCTTTCCGGACGGGTATGAGACCCACATTGAGCAGGGCGGCGCCAATGTCTCCGGCGGGCAGAAGCAGCGGCTGTGCATCGCCCGGGCCCTGTTGAAAAAACCCCGGATTCTCATTCTGGACGACTCCACCTCCGCCGTGGACACCGCCACTGACGCCAGAATCCGCCAGGCCTTCCGGGAGGAAATTCCGGACACCACCAAGCTCATCATCGCCCAGCGGGTGGCCTCGGTGGAGCATGCGGACCTGATCCTGGTGCTGGACGACGGGCGGATTGTGGACCAGGGAACTCATACAGAGCTCCTGAACCGTTCCCCCATCTACCAGGAGGTCTATCAGTCTCAGCGGAAAGGAGGCGACGAACATGCCCAGAATCCAGCTTAAAGGCGATGGCAGAAAGGCCCGCGCCCCGAAGGAAACCTTGGGGAGGCTCCTGAGCTACATGGCCCCGTACAAACGGACCCTGGCTTTGGTGCTGGTCTGCATCCTGGTGACCTCCGTGGCCACCGTAGCCGGCAGCAAGTCTTTGCAATATGTGGTAGACGATTACATCCGTCCCCTGCTGCAAATGGACGCCCCGGACCTGGGACCCCTGTTCCGGTTCCTGTGCATCATGGCCGCCGTGTATGTGGCAGGCATTCTCTCCTCTTTTTTATACAACTATCTGATGGTCCAGGTGGCCCAGGGAGTTCAGCGGGACATCCGGGATCAGCTGTTTTCCAACATGCAGCGGCTGCCCATCCGCTACTTTGACACCCATACCCACGGCGATCTGATGAGCCGGTACACCAACGACATTGACACCCTCCGTCAGATGATTTCTCAGGCGATTCCCCAGTGTATCTCATCCGTTGTGACCCTCGTTACGGTGTTTGCCACCATGCTCCTCACCAGCCCCATCCTCACCGGAGTGGTCCTGGTGACTTTGGTGGGAACTCTGCTTGCCACGAAGAAGCTCACCGGCATGTCCAGCCGATTCTTTGTGGGGCAGCAGCAGGCCCTGGGCGCGGTAAACGGCTATATTGAGGAGATGATCCAGGGGCAGAAGGTGGTCAAGGTATTCTGCCACGAGGAAGCCGCCAAGTCGGATTTCGACCGGCTCAATGAAGCTCTCTGCACCAATGCCTACCGAGCCAACATGTACTCCGGCATGATGGGTCCCGTGAACAACAATCTGGGCTACCTGCAGTATGTTCTGGTGGCCGTAGCCGGGGCCTGGCTCATGAGCCGGGGCGGCGGTGTGGCCGTGGGAGCCTTGATGAGCTTTTTGCTTCTGACCCGTAGCTTCAACCAACCCATCAGCCAGGTCTCCAACCAGATCAACGCCATTGTCATGGCCTTGGCCGGAGCGGAGCGTATTTTTGAGCTGATGGATGCAGAGCCGGAGGAGGACGGCGGTTACGTCACCCTGGTCAACGTCCGCCGCAAAGCAGACGGCAGCCTGGAAGAGCGCCCGGAGCACACCGGCCTCTGGGCCTGGAAACACCCCCACAAGGCAGAGGGCACCGTCACCTATACGGAGCTGAAGGGCGACATCACCATGTCTCAGGTAGACTTCGCCTACGAGCCGGGCAAGCCGGTGCTCCACGATGTGACCCTCTACGCCAAGCCTGGGCAGAAGGTAGCCTTTGTGGGAGCCACCGGCGCAGGCAAAACCACCATCACAAACCTGTTGAACCGGTTTTATGACATTGCCGACGGCAAGATCCGCTACGACAACATCAACATCAACAAAATCCGCAAGCCGGATCTTCGCCGGTCTCTTGGCATCGTGCTCCAGGACACCAACCTCTTCACCGGGACGGTGATGGAGAACATCCGATACGGCAATCTGGAAGCCACAGATGAGCAGTGCATTCAGGCGGCCAAGCTGGCCGGAGCCCACGACTTCATTACCCGCCTGCCCAAGGGCTACGAGACGGAGCTCACCGGAAACGGCGGCAGCCTGAGCCAGGGCCAGCGCCAGCTTCTGTCCATCGCCCGGGCCGCCGTAGCGGACCCCCCGGTGATGATCCTGGACGAGGCCACCTCCTCCATTGACACCCGCACCGAGGCCCTGGTGCAAAAGGGCATGGACGCCCTGATGGAGGGCCGTACCACCTTCGTCATTGCCCACCGCCTGTCCACCGTCCGCAACGCCGACTGCATCATGGTCCTGGACCACGGCCGGATTATTGAGCGGGGAACCCACCAGGATCTGATTGCCAGGAAGGGGACCTACTACCGGCTGTATACCGGCGCATTTGAACTGGAATAACGTCTCATTTCCCACAGTTCCCTCCTGACAGGTGCATTTTCTGTCAGGAGGGAACCTAATTTAATATTGAAATCAACCTTTTCATTTTCTCGCCTTTGCTACTGCCATCAAATGCTTGGCAGAATCTCATAAATCAGGTGCGCAATGGCGCTTTCATCCTGGCAGACGGTGTGATAATCTGCGGCGGCCCGGACCTCCGGCAGGGCGTTGGCCACGGCCACGGAGATGTCGGCCTCGGCCAATAGCTCCAGGTCGTTGGTATAGTCGCCTACGGCAACCATCCGGCGGCCACGCAGCACATCCAGGCAGCGCAGGTCCCGGAGGCAGCGGCCCTTGTGCACGCCCCGGGGCAGGAATTCCAGATAGGTGGGGCTGGTGTATACCCGATCCATCACCTCCAGGATACTGTGGTCCACAGCCCAGCCCTCCAGCCGCTCCAGAATGGGCCGGGGCGCAGCAAAGAGAAGCTTCAGCCAGGGATAGCAAAGGGCAGCTTCCAGGCCCGTAAAGGTACAGGGCTGGTGGGTGGCGAGAAAGTCCGGGTCGGCCAAGTCCTGGGGAGACAGGAAAAACAGGCGGCTCTCAGAGCACAGCAACACATTGACCTGAGGCAGCCGCTCTAGAACCCACTGCAGCAGCATGGTGGCCCGCAGCTGCGGCAGAACCCGGGGGAAGGCCACAGTGCCGGTCTGATACCGGTAGGCCTCCGCCCCATTGAGCACCACAGACCAGGTGTTGATGGGGACGCCGGGGAGCAGCTCCAGGGCGTTCATCGGCGCGCGTCCGGTGGAAATCCCAAAGAGGCCGCCGCCGGCAATAAAATGCGCCAAAGCCTCCCGGTTCTCCCTGGAAACCTGCCGGTTTCTGTCCAGCAGAGTCCCATCCAGGTCACTGAACAAGGCCAAATTACAATAGTCCATGGTACACCTCCCAAAGCCGAAACGGCGACTCCATTATACACAAGATGCTGTGCAAAGGCAAGAAAAAGTGCGGTCAATTTGTGAAACTTCACCATTTGTTTACAAAAAACACCGGGAGGCTGTGATAAAATAGAGACGTATGCTGGTTATATAGCAAAAACTGAAAACAAGGAGGGATTGTCATCATCAACAAAGCGCTGAAGGAAAAGACCCACGAGGCCCTGTCCAGCGTGTTGCCTGTCAGTCTGATCATTTTGCTCCTGGCTATGACGGCAGCGCCAGTATCCCTGGAGACCCTGCTGCTGTTTTTGGCCGGGGCGGTGCTCCTGGTGGTGGGGATGGGACTGTTCACCCTGGGTGCGGATATGGCCATGATGCCTATGGGGGAAGCCTTGGGCCGGAAGCTGGCCCGGAGCAAGCGGGTATCCCTGATGGCAGCTGTGTTCTTCCTGGTAGGGGTTCTGGTGACGGTGGCCGAGCCCGATCTCACCGTGCTGGCTACCCAGGTCCCCGGTATCCCAAACCCGGTGCTCATCTGGACCGTAGCCGCCGGGGTGGGGCTGTTCCTGGTGGTGTCCGTTCTGCGGACCGTGTGGAAAGTGCCCCTGCGGTGGGTGCTCCTGGTCCTGTACACAGCTGTGTTTCTCCTCAGCTTTTTCATCCCCCGGAACATGCTGGCCGTGGCCTTTGACGCAGGCGGTGTCACCACAGGGCCCATTACGGTGCCCTTTATCATGGCCCTGGGCCTGGGCGTCTCCGCCACCCGGGGGGACCCGGACGGCGAAGCGGACAGCTTCGGCGTGGTGGCCCTGGCCAGCGTGGGGCCGGTGCTGGCGGTTCTGATTTTGGGGCTCCTGTACCGGCCGGACGGTGCCGGCTATGAAGCGGCAGCCTCCCTGACGGTGCCGGACAGCCGGGCTGTGGCGACGGTCTTTTTGGAGGCCCTGCCCCACTATGCCCGGGAGGTCCTCCTGGCCCTAGCTCCCATCGCCGGCCTCTTCCTGGTCTTCCAGCTCCTCACCCGGGCCTTCAAGCCCAAGGGCCTGGCCCGGATCGGGGTGGGTTTGATCTATACGCTGGTGGGCCTGGTGCTATTTCTCACCGGCGTCAACGTGGGCTTCCTGCCGGCGGGCCGCCAGCTGGGGCAGGCTCTTGGGTCCTCAGCCTACAGCTGGTCCCTCATTCCCCTGGGGGCCCTCCTGGGCTGGTTCATCGTAGAGGCCGAGCCGGCGGTACACGTGCTGTGTGTCCAGGTGGAATCTGTCACCGGCGGCGCCGTCAGCAAAAACGCCATGGGCCGGGCCCTGTCCATCGGTATGGCCGTCTCCGTGGCCCTGGCCATGGCCCGAATTCTATTCGGAATTCCTTTATATGCAGTGATTCTGCCAGGCTACGTCCTGGCCATGGGACTGAGCTTCGCCGTGCCCCCCATGTTCACCGGCATCGCCTTTGACTCCGGCGGCGTGGCCAGCGGCCCCATGACAGCGGCTTTTCTGCTGCCCTTCGCCATGGGGGCCTGCGAGGCCCTGGGCGGCTCCATTTTATTAGACGCCTTCGGCGTGGTGGCTTTGGTTGCCATGACGCCACTCATTACCATCCAGCTCATGGGCCTGAGTTACCGGCGCAAGCTGCGCCGCCATGCCGCCGTGCTGGAGGAGGGGACGGACGAAATTCTGGAATACGACGTCTCCATGTATCAAACCCAGGAGGTGAAGGAGCTTGGATAATCTGCCTCGAATCGCTCTGCTGGGCACCTTTGTGGGCCGGGGCCGGGAGCGGCAGGTGGGAGAGATCTGCGCAGCTCAGGGGGCTTTTTACACCTTGGCGGCTCCGGCCACCGGCACCGCTGCCAGCGAGGTCCTCCAGGTTCTGGGCATTGGCGAAACCAGCCGGACCCTGACCCTGAGCCTGGTCCCCGCGCCTCTGATTCCCCGCCTCCGGCAGGAGCTCCGGGACCGCCTGTTTATGACTCAGCCCGGCCAAGGGATTCTCTTTACTGTGCCCCTGTCCGGCATCAACGCCCGGTCCGCCCGCTGGCTCAGCCAGGGGATGGATGGAAAACCTGTGGAGAGGAGTGAGCCGCCCATGGCGGAAGCAAATTTTGAACTGATTCTTGCCTTGACCAACCGGGGGTGCAGCGATGAGGTCATGGCCGCCGCCCGCCTGGCCGGGGCCACGGGAGGGACCCTCCTCCACACCCGGATGCTGGGCGGCCAGGAGGCCGACCGCTTCCTGGGCATTCAGCTCCAAAAGGAGAAGGAGCTGGTGGCCATTTTGGCCAAAGGGGAGTACAAGGTCCCCATTATGCAAACCATTGCCGACAAAGCCGGCCTCCAGACCCCGGCAGAGACCGTGGTCCTGTCCCTGCCTGTGGATTCCATGGAAGGCCTGCGGTAAACGAATGAAACGGGTCTGTTACAAACTGTGTTTTTTGCAACAGACCCCCTCTAAAAGTTGAAAGCAGCGGGAGAACACACAGGAATTCGTGTGTTCTCCCGCTCAAATATTTTATTGAATTTTTCAAAAAGCAATTTTGCAGCGGACCCGCCTGCAAAATTGTACAAATTTACCGGAAATTCGGCAAAAACGGAAGATCTCACCGCCGGGCGCCCCTGCAGGGGGCGTACGTGGTTCCCGTCTACCTTCCAAGCCGTAGGGTGCGGCCCCGCCCACATGCACAGGTCACGGGCCATTGTGCCGCTGGTGCGTCCAGGATGCCCCACTCTACGTCCTCAGGCGGCGGGCCGGTCAGCCATTGTTCCAGGAAGGGGACCAAATCCCGCCGGGAGAACCCCGGCGGGATGGTTGTTACATTATGCGAATTTCTGGCAGTAGCGCATGAGGATGGTTGCAACCTGCGCCCGGGTTGCTGTGCCCTTGGGGACCAGAGTGGTCTCCGTCATGCCCTGGATGATGCCGTTCTCCACCGCCCAGGTCATGGCCTCTTCTGCGTAGGCGCTGACGGAGCCGGCGTCGGCGTAGTCCTCCAGGCTGCCCCCAGTCTGCAGCTCCAGGCCGGACCAACGTGCAAAGCGGGCCAGGAAGGTCACCATCTGCTCTCGGGTCACAGGACTGTTGGGCATGAACCGGTCATCGGTTACACCCTTGGCGATCTCATTGCCGTAAGCCCAGGCGATGGCATCGGCGTAGAAGCGGTCCGCCTGCACATCGGCAAAGGGAGACGTACCTTCTATGGCAGGTTCCCCTGCCAGCCGGTACAGCACCGTAACCAGCTGGCCCCGGGTCATGCTGGTATTGGGCTGGAAGCGGTTCTCGCCCATGCCCTTCATCAGGCCCTGGGACACTACAAAATCAATGGGCTCATGGTACCACCGGCCAAGATCCACATCCAGGAAGTCCTTGGCATAGCAGGTGTGGGGAAGCTCCACCGGGATCACCGCCGTATCCTCCACAGCCTGGCCGTCCCGCTCGGTGGACGTCACCGTCAGTTCCGTTCCGTCCACAGCGGCTTCCGTACACTGGAAGGTAAGCAGGGCCAGGGTACTGTACGGATCCACGGGATGGGCGGCCGCATAGGCCAGCTCCACTGTGCCATTCCCATGGTGGCTGGCAAAGGCCTGGGTGAGGCCGGTCACGCTGGTCAGTGTCAGCTTGGTGGTGTCGTAGGATACGGCTACGCGGCCGCTGGCGACTGCCTCCGACGCTTTCAGCGTGACTGTGACCGTATGGGTATCCGGATCATAAATGCCTGTATGCGTGGTCTGGTTGGTTCTGGCAGGCTTCTCCGCCGTAGCCTGGGCAGCTTGCAGGCCGCCTGCTGCTACGGGCTGTCTCAGGGTCTTCATAGGCTCTGTGGATGCCCGGCCTGCGAACTCCTTAGAAACCTCACGGCCGTTTGCAGAAGACCAGCCGTAGCCGGGCATGGTGTTCCGGCTGAACAGGCCGCCTACGGGCCATACGCTGTCCTGGAAGGAACCCAACTGGTACACCAGCTCGCTGTCCTCGGCGTCCCAGACCAGCAAGTCCACCCGGTCGGCCTCCTGGGAGAACTGGCTCCAGTAGAGGTACGCTCCGTCAAAGTAGAGGGAATTGAAATAGGGGGTATCCGTCTCCCGTCCAAAATTGCCCACCAGGCCTACGTCAGGTCCCTGGAAGTAGACAAAGCCTCCATTGTAGGGCATGATGGCGTCAAAATATATGTTACCCATGTCGTCCACTACAAAGAACATATCCATAAACGCCTGGTAATCGGTATCATACTGGGTAGCATAATAGGCAATACCCACCAGCTTATTGTCTTGCAGGCCGCTGCTCCAGTCGAAGTAGCCAATCCAACCGCCGGTGGCGGGGTCCACCAACACGATATACGGCCCGTAGACTGCCAGGAGGTAGCCGCAGCCAGGGGCTGCCGTCAGATCCACATAGCCGATGTCGCTGGTACCGCCCACCAGGGTAGTCTCAAAGGTCTCCGGATCCACGGTGTAGAGATTGGAGGTCAGGCTGGAGGTATCCAGGGAAGCGGCGTAGAGCTTGCCGTTGCCGCCATAGGTCACGGCTGCAAGAGGCTCGTTTGCCGGGGTCTCGGTCAACTTGGTGTACTGGGGCAGGCTCCCGGTGTTGAAGGAGCTCCACCAGACCTTGCCATCCTGATCCCACACCGTGGCGTTCAGCTCTCTGTCCAGCTTGGTGACCTCCACCGTACAGCTTGCGAACTTGGTAGCGTCCAGCACAGAGGTAGCCGTAATGGTGGTGGTGCCTTCGGCCACGCCGGTCACCTGACCTCTCGGGTTAACCGTGGCGATGGACGGATCTTCGCTGATCCATGTGACGTCGCCGCTACTCACCGTCCAGGGCCATACCGTGGCAGTCAGCTGCACCGTATTGTCCGGCAGGGTCCGGAGCTGAGTCCGGTCCAGCTCCACCATGGCCACCTCGTCCGTGGGGGCAAAGCGGGAGCTGTCCTCCTGGGGACGGACGTACAGGCCAGTGGAGGAGAAGGGCAGCGTGCGTACTAAGGTGGGCTCTGCCGTCTCCACATTGACATCCAGCAGATAGGTCATGTTGTTGGCGGTGTAGCCCCAGTACAGCTTATCTGTATTGTGGTCCCAGGCCATGCAGTTGACAACCTTGCAGGCATAGCTGCCGGTGGTGCCCACCACAGACGGGGTCCGGTAGGTCTGGGCCGTATAGGTGTACAGCGTATTTCCATTATAGAGCGTGCTGTAGAAGTTCCCCTTGCCGTCAATGGCCAGGTTCACAGCATCCACGCTCATTTCACCCACCAATGTGGTGGTCCCCAGGAACATGTCAATGGTGCACAGGTAGGGCGTAGCCTTTCCGTTGTCATCGGCATAGAACAGGCCGTACAGCTGTCCGTCGGCCTTGCTATAGGCTATGTCAACGACGTTGGCCAGGCTCAAATCTCCACAGGTCAGGGTGGACAGGCGCCGCACATCGCTCAAATCCTCGTCGCTGGCCACGTAAAGCCCATTGTCGTTGGAAATCAAGAACACATAGCCGTCCACATATTCCGCTGCTCTCGGGATCTCCGCCTCGATGTGGCCCAGGTTCACGGTCTCCGTGCTCTCCTCCATCCCAAAGCCGACCCAGCTGAGCCGGTAGGCGTCGTCCAGATTGGTCCGGTTGATGGCCGTAAAATAGGGGCGGCTGTCATCCTGCTGGTCCCCCAGCTCCACCCCATAGGTGGAGACGTTCATGGCGTAGTCATACACAGCAACCAGGAAGCGGGAGGGCAGTCCCTCCAGGGACACAAGCGCCTCCATCTGGGCCCCCCGCTCCGTCTGGTTCCCCGCAACTGCCCGGTAGACCTTGGAGCCGCTGGGACTCATCAGCGCAATGGCTGCCACGTATTCGTTGTCAGAGGCTGTCACCTTCAGCTCCCGGCCCTCCAGGAGACTCAGGGAAATATCGGAAACCTTGGGAGCCGTGTTGTCAATGGTGAGCTCCTGGGTGATGTACGCACCCTGGCCCAGCTTCTCCCAGGCGTAGGTGCCGTCGGCATTCCGGTAGTATTCCGGCGCCAGAGCCAGGGAGAGCTCCACCCGGGTTCCCTCCGGCAGGGGGTTGCCCTGGGCATCCTGGCCGTTCCACTTGACCCGAATGGATCTCTGGGTGTTGTACCATTTCTCCTCATTGACAGAGAAATAGGCGCCTTCCAGACTGTTGGCATCCAGAAGCCTCTCCTCGTAGACCTCACCGGTCTCCAAGTTCCGAATGGTAAACTTACCACTCCCGGCGTTCCGGATCTGGGCATATACCAGCCGGCTGATGGTATCCCCGTTCTGGTTGTTGAAGGCGTTGCGGGCCGTCAGATAGGTCTCGTCCTGGACAACGGGGTTTCCACCAAAATAATACTCCTGGGATTCGCCGCCGTATGTCACCAACAGGCTGTTGTGATACGCCTGCAGGTAGGGCATCCGGGTATCCGTGCCATACTTCAGCTCCAGGGGGGAGCTCACGTCATACATAGAGGGCTCGGTCCAGTTGCCGTAGAAGCCCAGCACGGGAATGGAGTGGGTGACTCCCTGCTCTCCTTCCTCGGTGGCCACAGGCGCCGCATAAACGTAGCCTTCCACATAAGCGCCCTTGGGGGAAGCCGTGTCCAGGTATTCCTTCACCGCCTGGGGCAGGGTCATGGTCACTTCCACCTGAACCTGGCCGGCAGCAGGCACCGTCACGCAGGACTTGCCCTCCAGCAGCGCCAGAAGCACATGGGCGTCATAGGTGTTGACCTTGCCGTCGCCGTTTACATCCCCTGTGGTGTGGAGCTCCTCCACATTGCCCAGCAGGTACTCCAAAAGCGTATTGGCGTCCGCCTCATTCACCTGGCCGTCTCCGTTCAGATCAAAGGCAGTGAGGGCCTCGCCCTGCACAATTGGCACGCCGTCGGCTGTAAAGCTGGTGTTTGCCGCCAGGGCCGTGGTCCAGGTGTCCATATACAGGGTATTGCCATCGGCAAACACATCCTGGGTAAACAAGTCGGCGCTGAGGGCATAGTCCAGGGGCTGGTCCGTCAGATTATGGATGGTAAAGGCGAAGCGGTACACACCGGTGCGGTCCGGGTCGTCTCCCAGCTCGGCCTTTACCTTGCCGTCGGGCTGGCCCTCCACCAGGACATAGGACTCCGCCTCCATCAGCCGGTCCACCCGGGCCAGGCCTGCGCCCTGCTTCAGCACGGAATAATAATTGCCGCCGGAGGCCTCCTCATACAGGGGCTGGGCCGTAGACATCAGCAAGCTCTGGGCCAGGGTGCGGACCGAGCAGCCGGTCTTTTCCGCCAAGCCGTTCTCCCGGATGTACTGGGCCGCCAGAGCCGACAGGCCGGCGACCTGAGGCGCCGCCATGGAGGTACCGGACATGACCTCATAAGCCGTGCCGCCGGGCGCGAGGCCGTTGACGGAGTAAATGTTGCCGCCGGGTGCGGTGATCTCCGGCTTCAGGCTCAGATCCCCAGGCACACCCCAGGAGCTGAAATCACTCATGGTGTAATACGCAGAAGGATGGATGCTGACTCCGCTTTTGCCGTAAACGGTCATTTCACCCGTGTAATAAGTCGTTCCAGCCTCCGTCTCGGCGGCGGTAGACGCGGCCTTGATGGCAGCGCCCTCGCTCTGCAGGATGGAGACGCAGGGGGCCGTGTAGTTGTAGCCGCTCAGGTCCATGTTGATGGAACCGGCAGTATTGTTGTAAACCACTGTGGCCGCTGCGCCCAGGGAAGCTGCCACATTGGCCTTTTCAAAGAAGGAGGTGGAGCCCCGGGAGCAGAAGACCACCTTTCCCTTGAGGTCCACGCCCTGGTAATCCTCCGCTGTGCCGAAGCCGTCCACCAGGACATAGGGAATCACCGTACCGGTCTGGCCGGCGCTGGTATCCAGGGAGGCCATGGGAAGGTTGTTGTAGCCGGTGGTTTCGGTGTAGACCACCGGCAGCTCGCCCACGGCAAAGTACTTCCCTGTGGAACCCCGGTTCTCCACAGAGGCCACAGCCAGGGAGTTGGTATACGAGCCAGGGGAGCCTACGGTGTCCATGCTCACGCCGTCGTTGTACAAAAAGCCGTTTGTGGTAGTCCCATCAGCCCAGGAGCCGGAGTTGCCGGCGGAAATAACCACAACGGTATCGGTGTCCTGGAGGCTGTCCAGCAGCTTGGCATAGGTCTCGTTGGCGGCCTCGCCGGGAGCTGCAGAGCCCAAAGACAGGTTCACAGCATCTGCGCCCAGCATAATGGCATCCTCAATGGCCACCATATAGTCGGACTCATAGGCGCCGCCCTTTTGGCCAAAGACCTTCATGGTGAGGAGCTGGGCATCGGGAGCCACACCGCAGACATTCACCGCCTCTGCCGCAGAGACAAAGCCATCGCCTTGCTTCAGGAAGCGGTTGGCCGTGGAAATGCCGGCCACATGAGAGCCGTGCTCTCCTTGTGCGTCATGGTCATGTGTGATCTCCAGACTGGAGTCCACGTAGTTGTAGCCCAGGGCCAGCTTCTCATTGAGGTACAGGTCTTTCCCTGTCAGCTGAGGGCTTTTCTCATGGATGTGAAGCTTTTCCAGGAGGGAATCGATCTCCTCCTCGTCCAGAAGGTCCAGCTTCGCCGCGTAATCGGCATAGGACATGCCGGCCTCCTTGGCGTTTTCCTCCAGAGCATGGTGGAAGGCCTCTGCCTGGAAGGACTGATGGTCCGTGTCCGTGCCGGTGTCGATTACGGCAATCCGGGTTCCCGCGCCGGTGTAGCCCTCCAGCCAGGCCGCGTCGGAGCCGATCATACCGGCTGAGGTATACATCTGAGGCTGGGCCCCTTCATCTCCCCGGGAGGCCTCCGCCGGGGCATACTGCCGCTCCAGGCTGACGCTCCGGACCCCCTCCACCTGGGAGATGGCTTCCAGCTTCCCATAGGGAACATTGGCGGAGATGATGTTGCCCACCAGGGTCAGGTTCCAGACCACATCCAGAGCCTGCCCACCCAGGGCCTGGGCGGAAATGCTCTGGGCCACGGCCTGCTGCCGGGCCTGGAGGCTCTCCCGGTAGGCCATAGCGCCATCGTTCCGGGCAATGTCCATGGTGGAGTAGCCGGCCTGTACCGTAGGCTTCTCCTCCAATACGATGGAAACACGGACCAGATCCGTGTCCCGGTGGACCGTCTCTTGGGCTTCCCCCTGCACCAGGCGGTCTGCCAGGTCCGCAGAAACGGCCGTGTCCACCGCATTCCAGCTGAGTCCGGCGGCCCGAACCGGGACCACAAAGGACGCAAGCAAGGAAAGCGCCAGCAGCAGGGAAAGAAGCCGGGAAGATAGGTGCTTTTTCATACTTGTCACTTCTCCTTCTGTGTTTTTAGCATCCGGGAAAATTTTGCCGTAGGGCTACAGTTTCCTTGCGTTTCACCACTGTATCGAGCTGCCAAAAAATTCCAAGATGCTATTATTGTTATTTTACAGCATATCTGCAAAATTTGCAAGTCTATTTTTCAATTTCCTGCACTTTTAGCAGGAAAATTATGGTGCAGCCGGAGCAGCCAAAGATGTATGCCGGGGGCAAGGTCCATGTCACCAACGGAAGGCCGGCAAGACGCCTTGATACCGAACTGGCGCAGGAGCGCCCCTGCCTTCCCCTGGGGCATAGGCGTACCGTGCCGCTCAGGCGAGCACCGTACGGCTTTCAAAGGACCCGCTGCAGAGGCCGCACCCTACCGCCCTGAGGGCAGACGGGAGCGTTGCCGCGTCAGTACAGAAAAAGGAAATGCTGCTGCCTTGTCAAAAGTTCCGGGACGCCTTGCTTCCCAGCGGTTTTCGGCCTATAATATAGGCAATTTTTTGTACATCCCCTGCCTCGGGATGTAGGAAGGAGCATCTCATGGACGCCCGCGCCCTTTTTTATCAAGATTCTCACTTATGCCGCTTCACCGCCCTGGTCACCGGCTGCCATCCGATGCCTGATGGCTGGGCCGTCAGCCTGGATCGGACCGCCTTTTATCCCGAAGGCGGCGGACAGCCCTGGGACCTGGGAACCCTGGGGGAGGCCCAGGTGCTGGCGGTCACAGAGCAGAATGGCTCCATCGTGCACCTGTGTGACCGGGAGCTCCCGGTGGGGGGCGAGGTGGCAGGCTGCATCGACTGGCCCCGGCGGTTTGACTTCATGCAGCAGCACTCCGGCGAGCACCTGCTCTCCGGCCTCATCCACAGCCGGTACGGCTTTCACAACGTAGGCTTCCACATGGGCGCCGGGGTCACCACCATTGACTTTGACGGGGTCATTCCCCAGGAAGACCTGCCCAGCCTGGAGGCAGCCGTCAACGAGGCCATTTGGAGAGACCTTCCGGTCCGGACTTGGTTTGCCTCAGGGCAGGAGCTGGAGAAGCTGCCCTACCGCAGCAAGCGGCCTCTGGAGGGAACCGTGCGGCTGGTGGAGTTCCCGGGGATGGACCTGTGCGCCTGCTGCGGCACTCACGTGGCAAGGACCGGGGAAATCGGCCTTCTGAAGCTGCTCTCCTGGGCCCGGTTCCACCAGGGCGTCCGGATGGAGATGGTCTGCGGCCGCCGGGCTCTGGACTACCTCTCTCAGATTTACGCCCAGAACCGCCTGGTCTGCCAGACCTTCTCCGCCAAGCCCATGGAGACCGGGGCTGCCGCCCAACGCACCGCCCAGGCTCTGGAGGCGGCAAAGGCCCGGGCCGCTGCCCTGGAGACCCGCTGCTTTGCCGCCACGGCCAGCTCCCTGGCAGGGGCGGGAGATGTGGTTCTCTTTGAAGAGGACCTCACCCCAGACGGCGTGCGCCGGTTGGCAGACGCTGTGGGCAATGCCTGTCAGGGCCGCTGCTGCGTCTTCTCCGGCTCGGACGAAGAGGGGTACCGTTATGCCATCTGCTCCCCAATTGGGGGCTTACAGCCCTTTGTACAGGCTCTGAACAAGGCTCTCCGGGGGCGCGGCGGCGGAAAACCCAAGTTTGTCCAGGGCAGTCTCTCAGCCACCCGGGCAGAGATCGAAGCCTACCTCCAAGCCGCCCCGGCTGGAGCGCCTGTATGAGGGGCGTCTTCTCCAAGGGGAGGCCTCTTGCTTCGCCAGTAAGCTGGACCGGCATCTACGGTTTTTTTCTCCTCACAGTTTTTATCTTGTGGGTCCCCTCCTCCGGCTACCAAAACATCGTATGGCCCAAGCACCTGCTGTTTCTCTGGGCCACCGCTCTGTTTGTCCTAGGCCTTGTGCCCATGGTCCTGATCCAAAAAGCCCGGCAGTCTCTGCCAGAGCGATGGACCGGGGCAGACCGGCTCCCCCTTTGTCTCGCCGCCGGGCTCCTGCTCCTATTCCTGCTGTCCGCCCTGGCCTCTCCTTATCCGGATGTCGTCTGGCTGGGGAACCGGCGGTATGAGGGCTTCCTGACTCTGGCGCTGTACCTGGTGATTTTTATTTCTGCCGCCCTCTGGGGCCGTCTGGGCCCCCTGCATGTCGCCGGAACCGCTCTGTCCGCTCTCCTGGTCTCCGCCCTGGTCCTGGCCCAGTTTCTGGGGAAAAATCCTCTGGGCCTGTATCCTCCGGGTCTGGGCTTTCACGACCGGGGCCTCAAATACAGCGGAGAGTACCTGGGCACCATTGGAAACTCCGACCTGTTGTCGGCCTATCTCACCATGGCCTGCCTGTACCTCTGGGGGGCCTACGCCGTATCCCGCAGCCGGGTCCGGCTCCTGTATCTGTCCGCCGGCTTGGCCGCCTGGTTTGCTCTGCTTCTCAGCGAAGTGGCCGCCGGTCCCGCCGCTGTTCTGGGCTGCCTGATCATTTGCCTGCCCCTGTGCCTGGCCAAGGGTCTGGGCATCCGGCGTATGGGGGAGATCTTTGCCTCCCTGGCCCTGGGAGGGCTGTGGAAATCGGTTTTGGGGTACGAGTATCAGGCGGGCGCCCTGACTGTTTTCTTCTCCTGGGGAGCGGAAGCCTGGCTGCTTCTGGCGGGGGTGCTCCTGGGGCTGGCCGCCACCCTTCTCCTGCGCCGCCTGCCGGAAGGAAGGCGGCTTCCCAAAACCGCCCTGGCCCTGACCCTGGCCTTTCTCCTTCTGATTCTGGCGGTTCTCGGTTTTCTCTACGGCTACTCCGGTCAGCAGACCTCCCTGCAGGACCTGTCCCAGCTGCTTCACGGCAATCCCCCTCCCACCCTGGGCTCCAGCCGCATTGCCATCTGGCAGGAGGCCCTGGAGCTGGGCCTGGAACGCCCTGCGCTGGGCAGCGGGCCGGACACCTACCAGCTCCGCTCCAGCCTGATTTTCACCCGGGAGCTGCCGGGGGGGCAAATGCGAAGAACCAGCGTGGACGCCGCCCACTGCGAATACCTGAACCTGTGGGTGAACACAGGGCTTGCCAGTATGCTCCTGTTCCTGGGGCTGCTGGCTGCGGTGCTCCTGCCAGCGGCCCGGCGCTTGCGCCCGGCGCTCCTGCCCCTGCTGCTGCCCGCTCTGGGCTATGCCATACACGCCCTCTTCGGCATCAGCCAAAGCCTGGTGAGTCCTCTGTTTTACCTGTTCCTGGGCACCTTGGCCCGGGCCAGCCGGCGTGCAAAATCACACATGTCCCCCGATCAGGCCGCATAGGCTTGACCGGGGTGATTTTTATGAGAAAACGGGATTCCATCATTTGCCTTTGCGCGGTAGCTCTGGCCGTAGTGCTGCTGCTGTCCTCCCTGCCCTCCCGGGCGGTGGAGACCGGCTCCTGGGGGCTCAGCTTTCAAACGCAAGGGCAGGCGCCGGTGGGCAGCGCCTCTCAGGAGGCCCTGGCCCAATATGACGCGGCCTACCTGGGCGATACCAGCCAGCCGGTTTTATACCTGACCTTCGACGCCGGGTATGAAAACGGCTGCACCGCACAAATTCTGGACATTCTAAAGAAGCACCAGGCTCCCGCCGCCTTCTTCCTGGTGGGCAACTACATCCAGCGCAACCCAGAGCTGGTCAAGCGGATGGCAGAAGAGGGGCACATTGTAGGCAATCACACGGCACACCACTATGACATGTCCAAAATCGGAGACAAAGCCACCTTTGCCCAGGAGCTGGGGGAGGTGGAGGACCTGTACCGGGATGTGACCGGTCAGGAGCTTCCCCACTATTACCGGCCGCCCCAGGGCATCTACAGCCAGGAAAACCTGGCCATGGCCCAGGAGCTGGGCTATAAGACCGTATTTTGGTCCCTGGCGTATGTGGACTGGAACAATGACAGCCAGCCCACCCGGGAAGAAGCCTTTGCCAAGCTCCTGCCCCGGATTCACAACGGAGCCGTGGTGCTCTTACACAGCACCTCCAAAACCAACGCCGCCATCCTGGATGAGCTGCTCACCAAATGGGAGGAGATGGGGTACCGGTTCGACAGCGTAGAAGCCTTATTCTCCTGAGCCACGCACACATTGGGGCCTCCGGAATACCATGGAATGAGCGGCAACGCCGCTGAAAAAACTTCTTGGAGGTACTCTTTATGAACTGCAATTGCAACAATGGTTTCATGGGCTGTGGCAACAACTCCTGGTGGATCATCCTCATCATCTTCTTCCTGTTCTGCGGGTGCGGCAACAGCTGCGGCTGTGGCTGCGGCTGCGGCTGCGGCACCGGCCTGTCCAACAACAACTGCGGCTGCGACAACAACTGCGGCTGCTGCTAATTCCACAAAAAATGGGGGCCGCGCAAGCGGCCCCTTTCCTCTGGGGAAAAATGTTCGGCGCCTGCTGCAAAAGCGAGTGGGGCAAGACCCCTCCCCTTTGCAGCAGGCGCTTTTCATAACGGCAGGTTGGCGCCGTTTGCCACACAGGGGCAATACCGGCTCCGCAGCCCCGTATGTGTCAAAAAGGCCCCGTAAACATGATCCTCACTTCACACCCAGCAATTCCCGCGCCTCCGGCTGACCTGCCCAGGTGCACCAGCGCAGCAGCACCGTAGCCGCCTGGGCCCGGGTGGTGCCGCCCCAGGGGGAGAGAATGGAGGCGCTGCCAGAGCGGATACCACGTAGGAGGCCCGTCCCCACCGCCCAGCTCATGGCCGGTTGGGCATAGGCAGAGACCTCAGAAGCGTCAGAGTATGCTGCCAGGTTCCCCCGGACAGTGGTATCTATGCCCATCCGTTCCGTGCAGCGGAACAGCATCACCGCCATATCCTGGCGGGTCATGCTCCCTTCCAACCGGAATTGCTCCTCATATTCCCGGGGAAACAGCTCCTCCTCGGTCCCGCAGGCGCCCCGGAAGGCGCGGCGTAAAACGGCATGAAACGCTCGCTTATCCATGACTCCACAGGGGCAAAACCGCCGGCTTCCCACAGGCCGCATCCAGTTTTGCTCCGTTACAAACCGCACCCCCGGTGAAAACCAGCGGTTCTCTGCTACATCCACGTAGGGACTGCTCCAACGCTCCCGGGAAGCTTTGGTCCTTGGACCCTTCTGCCGTTTCATGCTCTCCCTCCCCTTCCCCACCAGAACCCGGAACGGCAGCATGTCACAACCCCACATTGTCGTTCTTTCCACCACAGCCCCGGCTGGAATTTGAGAATTTTCTGAAAAAATCCAGGCATTTTAATGATACAACAACTTCAAGGTGTTGTCTACCACTAACTATGGGATTTTCCATCCACACCTTTTCGTTGTTACTATGGGGGTGGAGGTGGTGAAGATGGTCAAGAACCTGAAGTACCTGCGGACCCGGTACGGCATCAGCCAGCAGCAGCTGGCTGAGATTGCAGGAGTCAGTCAGCAGTCGGTTAATAAATATGAAAACCACAACATTGAGCCGGACATTCGCACTCTCACCGCCTTTGCGGATTTTTTCCACACCTCTGTGGATTTTCTCATTGGGCACACAGAGGTCGAGCACCGGATTGAGCATGTACAGCAATATGACCTGAACCGGGACGAGGCTCGCCTCCTTCAGGCCTACCGCCTCCTTACACCGGAGGAGCAGGAGAGCATCCACCTCATCATGGAAAATTACAACAAAAAGAAATGAAGCGCAACCCGCCCTGCCCCGGTGGCACGGGCGAAGCGTCATGGAATCTCATTACTTACCAGCGGCAAGTGACTCCACAATTCCAGGTAGCCGCCCCCCAGGCGGTGGGATGAGGATGGGCAAAATCCGCTGGTTTATATGCACGGAAGGGAGCAAGGCGTGATCGCCTCAGTGCAAAATGGCAGCTCTTAAGACGTACTGGAGCGGTGGCGCCCGGGCTTTCCCTGCCAGTGCGAAGTCTTTGGCATTTTGGGCAAGCAAAAAAACGCGCCCGGGGTAGCATCGAAGGAATCTGGATGCTGCCCCGGGCGCGGTCTCATATTCAGTTTCCCGTGGTTCCTACTTCTCCAGAATCACAGCCCCCCGGTTCTTTTCGGCCATGCCCTGGGCAATGCGCCGGGCCGCCTCCTCAGGGGTGACCGTCACCTGTTCCCCGGTGGCCAAGTCCTTGACGGAGCACTTGCCCTCCCGCAGCTCGTCCTCTCCCAGGAGGACCGCATAGGGAATGCCCAGCTTGTCGGCATAGCTCATCTTCTGTTTGAATTTTTTCTGCTCCAGGTACACCTGGGTCCGGATGCCCGCCTCCCGCAGGCAGGTGGCCACGGAAATGGCAGGGCCGGCATTGGCAGTCATAGGCAGAACCAAGGCGTCCGCCGGAGCCGTGGGCAGGGCAGGATTCAGAAGGCCCTGCTCACCCAAAACATAGAACAGCCGCGTGAGGCCAATGGAAATGCCCACCCCGGGCAGCTGACGGTCGGTGTAATACCCGGCCAGATTGTCGTACCGGCCGCCGGAGCACACGGAGCCGATCTCCGGATGGTCCAGGAGGGTGGTCTCGTATACGGTGCCGGTGTAGTAATCCAGGCCTCTGGCAATGGTCAGATCCACGGCAAAGTTCTCTTCCGGCACGCCAAACTGGCCCAGGTAGGCCGTCACGCTCCGAAGCTCCTGCAAGCCTTGGTCAAACAGCTCGTTCTTTCCCTCATACCTGGCCAGAGCTTCCAGCACCTTCTCATTGCTCCCGGTGATGGAAATAAAGGCCAAAATCTCCTCCACCTGCTCCGGCGCCAGGCCGCAGTCATCCCGGAGGGCAGCCCCCACCTTCTCGGGGCCGATCTTATCCAGCTTGTCCACCGCCCGCATCATATCCCCGGACCGGTCCGCCAGGCCGGCCATGGCGTAAAAGCCGCTTAAAATCTTCCGGTTATTCACCCGGATCTGGAACCGGGTGAGGCCCAGGGAGCGGAAGGTCCTGTAAATAATGGCGGGGATCTCCGCCTCATTGAGGATATCCAGCTTGCCATCGCCGATGATGTCAATGTCCGCCTGGTAAAACTCCCGGAACCGGCCCCGCTGGGCCCGCTCCCCCCGGTAGACCTTGCCGATCTGATACCGGCGGAAGGGGAACGACAATTCACCCGCATGGAGGGCCACATACTTGGCCAGGGGAACCGTCAGGTCAAAGCGGAGCGCCAAATCTGCATCGCCCTTGGTAAACCGGTAAATCTGCTTTTCTGTCTCGCCGCCGCCCTTGGCCAGGAGGACATCCGCCGACTCGATCACCGGGGTGTCCAGAGGGGTAAAGCCATAGAGGCTGTAGGTCCGGCGGAGGATCTCCATCATCCGCTCCATTTGCATCTGGGGCTGAGGCAACAGCTCCATAAATCCGGACAGGGTCCGGGGCTTGATTTTTTCCATAGTCATTTCCTTTCTTCACAGGCACGTCCCCTGCCGGAAGCCAGCCGCTCCCATGGGCCTTCAGCGCAGCGTATTTTTGGGCCGGACCATCTCCCGCCAGTCCAGGTCGCCCCGTTGCAGGCCCAGAATCAGCATCTCGGCGCTGGCCAGATTGGTGGCCACGGGCACATTGTGCTTGTCGCAGAACCGGATGGTCTCCAGCATCTGCTGGCCGTCCCAGGGGTCTATGGCATCGGGGTTGGTAAACAGCAGCACCATATCGATTTCGTTATACGCAATCCGGGCGTTCACCTGCTGGTGACCGCCCTGCTTATGGGACAGCAGCAGCGTAATGGGCAGGCCCGTCGCCTCCGCCACCAGACGTCCGGTGGTGGCCGTTGCAAAGAGGGAATGCTTGGAAAGGATGCTCTTATATGCCGTGCAGAACTGGATCATTAACTCTTTCCGCTTATCGTGTGCCAAAAACGCAATGTTCATCGTATCACTCCAAACCATCAAAACTTCCAAAAAACCGCTGTCCTATTTCAGCCCCGCCAGAGGCGCAGGGATGCCCTGGAGCCGCTTTGCCATCCGGTGGAACGCCGCCGCCGCCGGGCTCCGCCGGGCGTAGTGCAAAAGTGGGCGATCGTGAACCGCTGCCAGAGGTACGTTCCGATCCTCCGGCACCAGCCCCAGCAGGGGGTAGCCTACCATATCCATCACATCGTCCACTGTCAGGTTCATGGCGCTGTAGAGCTTCGGGTTCACCCGGTTGACCACCAGGCGCACGTCCCGCTTGCCCATAAGCTCCAGAAGCTCCCCGGTCCGGGTACCATCCCGCAGGGCCCCCGGATCCGGCCCTGTCACCAAAAGCTCCAGACTGGCCGCCTGGGCCGCCATGCGGAAGCCGTCGCCCACACCGGCCGGCGCATCCAGCAGACAAATGTCAAAGGTCTTCCGGACTGCCTCCATCATCCGGGCAAAGGCTTCCTGATCCAGCTCCTCCGGCCGCCGGCCCACCGGCGCCGTCAGGAAGGAGAGGGCCTCGCACCCGGGATGCCGGGCAGCCTCTAAAAGAGACGCGCCGCCCTCACTCACATCGGGAAAGGACAAAGCCGGGACCTGGGCCATCCCCAGCGCAATGTCCAGATTCCGAAGGCCTACGTCCAAATCGATACACAACACCCGGCAGCCCTGAGCCGCCAGTTCCAACGCCAGTCCGGCGCAAACTGTCGTTTTTCCGGTGCCGCCTTTGCCGGACAATACCGCCATGACTTTCCCCACAGCCTGCACCCCCAAGCATTGTATTGATTGGGAACATTATACTGGAAATGGGGGGGGAATGCAACCGGTTTCCCTGGTTTTTATGGAAGACTCAGTAAATTTTTTGTCCTTCCATTTCATAGATTGCAAACCGGGAAGCCCACCGGATATGGGGCCGGCGCAAAAATAAACCTGAAAATTTTTTGGTTTTCCCCTTTACAAAACGGGCCCCATGTGCTATTCTAAATATGCAAATAAGAATCATTATCAAAAAGAGGTGAAGCCATGGAGCAAACCAGGAAGCGGAGCAAAAAGCGGGACGCCATTTTGTCCTGCCTCTGCAGCACAGATACCCACCCCAGCGCGGAGTGGATCTATCACCGGCTGAAGCCCCAGATTCCGGATCTCTCCCTGGCCACGGTGTACCGAAACTTGGCCCTGTTCAAGCGGGAGGGCCGCATCGTCTCCGTAGGTATTGTCCAAAACCTGGAGCGTTTCGATGCCAACACTCAGCCTCATGCCCATTTTATTTGCACCCAATGCGGCTGCGTCCTGGATCTACCGGACCTGCGTCTGCCCCAGGATCTGGAGCAGGAGGCCAGGCAGGTCACAGCCGGGCAGGTGCACCGCTGCACCCTCTGCTTTGAGGGGCTGTGCCACGCCTGTACCCAACTCCGTGTCCCCAATTACCCTGTGGAGGAATCCGCAGGATAAGCAAATCATATCATTTAATTTTTTAATTTTTGGGAGGAAACAACAATGAAAAAATTTGTCTGCCCTGTCTGTGGCTATGTGTACGAAGGCGATGAGATGCCTGCGGACTTCCACTGCCCCGTGTGTAAGGTCCCCGGCTCCAAGTTCGTGGAGCAGACCGGCGAAATGAAGCTGGCCGCCGAGCACGAGTTCGGCATCTACGAGAAGACCGTGGCCAACAACCCCGACATCAGCGCCGAGGACAAAGCTTACATCCTGGAGCAGCTGAAGGCCAACTTTACCGGCGAGTGCAGCGAAGTGGGCATGTACCTGTGCATGGCCCGGATTGCCCACCGGGAAGGCTACCCCGAAGTGGGCCTGTACTGGGAGAAGGCCGCTTACGAAGAGGCCGAGCACGCCGCCAAGTTTGCCGAAATCCTGGGCGGAACTCTGGAGCCCAACATGAAGGCCTCCACCAAGGAGAACCTGGCCTGGCGGGTGGACTGCGAGTTTGGCGCCACCCAGGGCAAGTTCGATCTGGCCGCCTGCGCCAAGAAGAACGGCCTGGACGCCATCCACGACACCGTCCACGAAATGGCCAAGGACGAGGCCCGTCACGGCAAGGCGCTGAAGGGCCTGCTGGAGCGGTACTTTAAGTAAGAATTCCTCAAAATATGGGCAGGAGCTACGCTCCTGCCCATATTTTGCTTGGCCTTTTATTCAAAAAACATTTTCGTGTTTAGCGGGTCCAGTAAGACCAAGTGCTAGAGTAGGGGCAGTCATCTAAGGGGTGATTGTACAAACCAAGTTGTCCCCATTTAGAATTACAAGAGATATAGGGGTTATTTTTTAAATTATCTGCAAGAATGCCAGAGTGCTCCGGGTAAAATGTACCATAAATCTCTTCCTGCCAGTATACTTTATTGCCGTTGCTGGAGGAGGATGTTTTTTGATAGCTGCCATCTGTCGTATAGGGACTTGGATCGGACATCCAGTAGTAGTTAGAAGCTGATGTGGAATACCAAGCATACGAATGGCAATTATACTTTTTCGTTGCATCCCGTACCTTTGTTGCAGTTGGGTATGCTGCCAGGCATTGTGAATTTAGGGAACTTTTTTCAGCGGCAGACCAATCAACAATAGACGATTGGTTCTCTACTTCCACTTTTGTGCCTTTTGGAGTTGTGACTGTGGCTACTGCACGGGCAATGGTAGAATCGGGATTTTCTTGTAAAGCGTTATGAAATGTGGTAAGATTTCCGCAGTTTACCTCTAGGTTACGTTTTCTTTCTAGGTTCTTTTCTTCAGAAATCTGGATGAGCAAGTTAACTTCTGCTTCATCTAAGCCACCAGTCACTTCTTCCTGTGCAATCAAAATCTCGATTATTGACAGGGACCTTATATTTTGGTAGTTTGCGTTCGCAGACACAGAATATGCATTTTCTACAGGAATGTTACGGTAAAAGTCAATTAATACGGCCCCAAAATCTGCGCGCTTTGTCAATTTTGCCAGTGCAGGGAACTCCCGATATACATGTTCAAAGCCGGCCCGGTAGGTGTCAAATGCATATAGATCTATCATAAATGGGTATGCCAGGACAGTTTGCAGCAATTCTTCTGTGGACATGTTTTCAATTGCATCATTGGAGAGTTGGCATGCATCTACTCGGTCGGTGCGCTTCATTTCTGTCCAATTTGGTGTCAAAGTTACAGGATAGTGCCGAGCGGTATCTGATATTTGTGATGGAACCTGTGCCTGAGCAGCGGCTGATATGATAGAAGTGCCTACCAATAGAAAAGTAAGAAGTAGCAATCGTGCTTTTTTCATGATTACGCAGCCCTTTTCATTTTTGTGTAAAATTAAAAATAGGAATACTCTTTGCGGCGTTTGCGGCACATGGGCATCGCCTCCTTTCGAAGCATTATTACAATGCTTGACACCGTATGCATTTTACTCCGCTAATAAAATATCATATTTCTGGACGCATGTCAAGATGGAATTTGTGCTCACTTGTAAAAAATATTGTGGGGGATTTGCCTAATTTCTGTGAGGGTCTTCTTTTTTAATGCAATCCTAAATTTTATAATATGTCGCTGGATGCTTGATTGCAATGCGGTTGTGCTTGCGTTTTTCAACGTTTACTTGATATGTAAATTCGTCTGGTAAAAAGTCGAAATCAGGTCACAGCTTCTCTAATTTCCCCCAAAAGCCGCAAAAAACCCAGTTTATTTCAGTCGAAACCCAGCAAAAAACGGCGTTTTTGCCATTTTACCCATATTTTTTTCCGTTGTATATTTATCTCTTGACAGCAGAGCTATCTCATGGTATATTTTTAGTGTAACCTTTCTACCCCAAAAAGGAGGATTGTCATGATGAGATTGACGAAAAGCGAATTAGAAATTATGGAGGTGCTGTGGGCTGCAGACGAGCCCCTGTGCCGTGCGGACATCATTGCCCGCTCCCAGGACAAAACCTGGAAAGACAGCTCTGTCCACATCCTGCTGAACAGCATGCTGAAGAAAGAGGCCATCCAGGAAGCCGGCTTCGTGCGCCGTGGGAAAGGATATGGCCGTGTATTCACCCCCGCCATTTCGGAAGAAGCTTACTTTGCCGGTAACCTGTTCAACCGGAAAGACAGTGCCCAATTGTCCCGGCTGTTTGCTGGCTTGGTAAACAGCGACGGGGTGACGCCCGCTCTGCTGGATGAACTGGAGGGGATGATTCAGACCCGGAGGAACGAACTCAATAAATGAGCTTTAGCGTGCTCTCTTTTCTCAACGCGGTCTTTTGGTTCAATCTGGGCTTAATTCCGATTGCCATTTTACAGGCCCGTTGGAAAATTGCAATGAAGTACAGTCCTGCCCTCCTGGCTGCCTTGGCAATCCTGGCCGGAGTCCGGGTGTTCTTCCCCTTGGATTCTCCCATGTTCTTGGTGATTAGGTCCCACGTTGTCCTGCGTTTTCTGCAGCAAGTACTGGTTTATAAGCTATTCGACGCTGTGCCAACCTGGGTATTCGCTGTGGCTGTTTGGATTGTGGGCGGCTCGACTGTATTACTTCGCGAATTTTATTTCTGTCTGCAAGACAGGCGGACCCGGCAAGGCTGGGTCCACGTACATAACGATCAGGTTGTCCGCGCAGCCGCCGCGTTGGGAATTCCGATGCGGATAATCATCGTGTCTCCTCAAGTGGATATCCCTATTGCATCGGGGCTTCTGAAACCCCGCATCTATCTGCCCGATGCAGATCTGTCTCATGAGGAGTGGGTCTGGATTCTGAAACATGAACGCCAGCACTTGCGAAACGGCGATATTTGGATTAAATTCTTGTACCTGATGCTGGAAGCCGTATTTTTCTGGAATCCACTCATGCATCGCATGGAAAATAATCTGAATGACCTGCTGGAATTTCGCTGCGATTACTTATTGACACGAAATAGTCCCGCGCTGGATAACCAGATCTATCTCTTATCCATCCTCCATGTCCTTCAGCAATCAAATGAAAACAGCGACAGCGGGGGCGGTCAGACGCGCTCCCACATGTGTACGTTCATTGTGCACAACCATGCGGAGAGTCTTCTAGTAGACCGTGTGAACGCAGTTGAACATCCCCGACCGAAGCGTCCTTTTGCGCTCACCGCTATTGCAGTCTTAGGTCTTACATTGTTTTTTGCGTCCTATTTTGTGCTGTTTCAGCCGGCAGAGCTTCCTCCCACTAAAGAAATCAGCGGACATGTGGTAATTACAGCCGAAAACGCTTATATCCAAAAAACGAGCACAGGAACTTATGGGCTTTGGGTAGATAATAGCTTTTTTGGAACCGTGCCAGAGGAAGCCATCAAAAATCCTCCTCTGAACCAGCTCCCAATTCGCATTGAAGAAGGATAGGTGTAATTATTTATGAAGAAGTTTTTTATCTCTTGTTTAGCCGCTTTAATTTTGGTTTCAAGCATTATTCCAGCTGCTGTAGCATCTCCCGCTGCTCGTATCAGTGTTGCAGAAAGCAACGCCACTACGCGAGCGGAAGAAGTCGAGTGGGTTTTTCGCACCACAGCTGATGGCAAAAATCAAATGCGCCTCTGGTCAATTACCTATGCACGTTGGTTAACCGACTGGATCACCATCAACTAAAGACTTTTATGACCAAAACATTCGCAGCGCCGCGAGGTCCGAAGTGGACTTTGCGGCGCTGCAATTCATTGTTTCCTGGATAAAAGCAGGGCGCCGATGATGGTTGTCACTGGCACTGCCAAAATGACGCCGATGGCGCTGGAGACGCCGCTGACCACTTCCAAGGCCAGGTAGCTGGAGCTCATCAACTCCCGCCAGGGCAGGTCCAGGCTGTAGAGATAGATCATCAGGGTAAACCCACTGCCAAGAAAGGCCAAAATCAAGGTGTTGGTCATGGTGCCCACCATGTCCCTTCCAATGTTCCTGCCGGATTTCCACAGCTCCCCCAGGGTCATCTCCGGGTTTACCGCCTTCAGCTCGCTGAGGGCCGAGGAGATAGACATGGCCACATCCATCACGGCGCCCAGAGACGAAATGATAATTCCACCCACCAGCAAGCCGCGCAGGCCAATGGGCGTTCCCGTCTGGCGGAGCTGCAGCAGCGGCTCCACGTCGGAAATGCGTAAGCCGTTGACATGGGCCAGAGCCTGCGCGCCCAGTCCAAACACCGTGGCCAAGGCCATACCCGCAATGGTCCCCAGGCAGGCGCATAAAATTTTCCGGTTTACACCGCCCAGAATCACAAAACAGACCACTGCAATATAAGAACACAGCAAAAACACCGTCCACACCGTGGGCCACCCCTTCAGAAGCAGGGGAATCAGAAGGAGCACCAGCACTGCCACCGTCATCGCCAAACCCAAAATGGACTTTGCGCCAGTCTTCCCTCCCACCAATACGGTCACCAGGAGAAACGCCGCCAGAATGAGTCCGATGGCTATGCTCCGGTCATGCTCATACACGGTGGCATTGTGGCTTCCATCGGCATAGGTGGAGATCAGCAGCGTCACATGGTCCCCTGAGGCCGCTGGCTCGCCGTACAGCGGCCCAACGGCATTGGACGTCAAAAGGGTCTGCCCCCGATATTGGCCCGACGTCACAGCCACCAGGAGGCTCTGGTCCCCTCTGTATGCGCCATCCGCTTCGGCGTCGGGCTCGCAAGAGTCTGACAGAATCTCCAGGACCCTTCCGGTCTCATATTCCACGTAGGCTTCCCCCCGCTGCTGCTCCTCTGCCGTCCCACTATGGGCATATCCGTACAGACCGGCAAACACAGCCGTCGCCAGAAGTAAAATCACCGCCGCCGGCCAGCTCCGCCGCAGGTAAGCCGCCAGCGCCCCGCCTTTTCCCTGTCCCATATTCCTGCGCTCTCCTGTCTTTTTTTCACTTAGCATACCAACTTCTCCCTGCCCTGTCAAGCGCTGCTCCGGCAGACTACAGGGCGGCAGCATTTCTTCCTTACAAACCGGCAGGCAGGAGCCATACGACGTGGAAGCTCCTACTTCCGTCCGTCAGTCCATAGAAAGCGCAACATGCCGCCGTTCCTCATCCGCTTCACTTCGCTGGGCATCTTCTCCCCGCTCCGGAGCTGCAGGGCCCAGTCTCCCCGGCGCCACTGCCCCATTTCAGGTAAAAACGCCGGCTCGTGCCTTTGCCCCGGTAACGGCACGGGCCGGCGTACAGGAAGCGCCCTGCCGCTTCCGGATAAACCGAAGCAGAACAGGGCGCTTCCCATGGGTTCCTGCAATATGGACTTTTTACTTTCTGGCTTTCTGCTCTCGCAGATACTCATGCAGCATACACAGAAAATCTCCCGCCGTGGGTGGCTGTGTAATGCTCCTGTGGGCAATCTTTGAGAAATACCCAGGGTTTGCATCCCATGCTTTTGCAATGGACGTACGGATGTTGCGCTCGACGCTGGTCCGGGTATTGCCGCAGCGTGCCGCCGCAGCCGGATACAGACCTCCAATGAGCCGCTTCAGCAGCGTCTCATCTTCCTCCACCAGCTCCATCGCCGCCAAGATGCAATCGTAGCCCTCCTGGCACCTGTAGATGCCGAAGCGAAACAACAGACCTTCAAGCTTATCCATGATATTGCACATCTCCTTTATTTGTAAAATTTCGCAAAACTATATTACCATATATAGCGTTCCATTTCACAAGCAAGAGAAAAATCGACAAAAATCACGAATAAAAGCGGAAAATCGCTAACCAGTCCAGCATTTCCGCCTCAATTATAATCTAATTCAATAATACCTCTCGTCTATTTCTTCTGGTAGATTTCCAGCCGGTCTTCCCATGCATCCAATTTCGTATAGCCATTTTTCTCCAGAAACTTCACCAAGTTTTGATACCCATCTTCCCCATTTTCCTCATAGAGGGTGTAGCTGCTTGTATGGTTCACATCCAGAACCACATACTCGGTGCTGAGCAAGTGCTCTCTGGAGCAGTAGCGCACATCATACAGCACCGCCCTCTGAGAAAGGGGCACCGTGTAGAAGGTGGTTGCCGTCACAGTGGCATCCTCTGGGATTTGGCTGAGGAATTCCCCGATCTGGATATATTCCTCCCGGTTGTTCTGGTACAAGTCAAAATACCCGGTAGCCTTTGGAACGACCACAGAAGCAAAGCAACTGCCAGAGATCGCAATGGCCAGGCCCAAGGGGATATACCGGAATAGAGCCCTGTTTGGCTCCCAGCTTGCCATGATATCCTCCAAATTGACCACTGTCATATAGATCAGGCAAGCTATCGACCCGTAGGTATACTGAAAAAAGACACTGTGCTGGTACGGATAGTCCGACATCAGATTGACAAGAACATATGGAATCAGCAAAATGTATCGCTCATATTTCCTGGTCCACAGAGGCATACCCAGCAGAGGCAGCATCGTCAGGACAAGGAAGGAGAGCTTTTCCCGATCGACACACTCGTAAATTACCTTCATTGGCGACAGCAACACCGCCAAGATGACCGAAAACAGAGAACCGGACCCTCCATACATAAAATTTTGATACCGGTTGGTCATAACCCCATCGCCGTAGCGGCTCAGGTAAGCTGTAACCAGCAAAAACCACGCCAGTGCGCCAGCCAGCAGAACCCCACCGGTCACCAGCCCCCACCGGTTGCACCCCCGGAGCCATGCCCGTAAAATCAGCCAGAGCGCCACCACCGCCACATACACCGCCGCATCCTCTTTGACCAGCAAGGTCAGACCGCCACACAGGAGAGCCTCCCATCGCTTCTCACGGTCAATTCCATCAAACATCCATAAAATCAGGGGCGTTAGAAACACATTTTCATGGATGTCGTAGCTGGTGCCTCCGGAATACGCCGGGTAGAGGAGGAGCAGCAGGCAAACCCCGGCGCTGACGCCAGCAGAAAATCCATGCCGGCGGCAAAGTCTCCACAAAGGAATCACTGCAGACGCCAAAACCGCCGCCTGCAGCACCTGCAGCGTCACGGGCTTGGGATAAATGCAATAAAAGGGCAGAAGCAAGTAATAAATCGGCGAAACGTGGACTGCAAAATGAGAAAGAGGGCCATCCCGCTCCACCGTGGTCACAGGTAGGCCGGTAGTCCGCATCTGGTGAAACATCTGAGAAAAAATGCCGAAGTCAAAGGTGGGCGCCCGATAGGTCAAGACCCGGTACACCGTCCAAAAACTCACAAAAATAAAAAACGCAGTCGCAAACACTGCCGTCCAAATCCGTCCACCTCGGCCCCGGTCTCCCGCCCGCCGGACCGCCTTCTCGGTTCCACACCAGCCACGCCAGGCGTACACACCCAAGACACCCAAAACCATCAGGCACGCAAGCAGATAGCGGGGCGCGAAGGAAGCGCGCAGAGAGGTGATCATCAAAATTCCAAAAACCACAAATATGGCCCATCGTTCTAACCGAAGCGTTTCAAAACGCCTGGCCAAGAGGGACAACAGTACAAAAAGAAATGCTGCCATGCCCAGCAGCAGCAACACAGATTGAGCTGCCAAGCCCTCCAGCCCCTCCAAACCGCGGAGCTCCGCCCTCAGGGAAAGATACTGCACCAAGACAGCCGTTAGCCAGCTTAACAGCATACGCCTCAGTATGTCCCCCACAGTCCATGGGGCGCCCCGCATCGCACCGAAATCTCTCATAAAATACTTCCTCCTGATGTCATACGTCAAGTCTCCCACAATCCCCTGCAAAAGTTTTCCTTGACACTCCCACTTTTGCCCCAGATCTCCACAAAACCTTTTCGCCTAGCTTATATCACATTCCCTTTCAAAAAGCAAGGACCTTCCAGCCAGTATTTTTGATTAAAATTGTTCTGAAACTGTGCAACGAAACGCATAATCCAAATGAGCGGCAGCTGATATGCCATACACCAGGCAATGTCACTCTGACCCCTCTGCATTTCCCTTGACAATCCCCTGGCGCTGCAGGAGATTGCGATTTCCTGACCTGCTGTAGAGATATGGGCCCTTACAAAAAGGACCCGGCCTTTTTAAAAAAGAAAGACAAATGTCTCTGCCTGTGCTATAATGAAATTGGCAGCAAGCGCTGCACAACGAATGAAAAGGACGGAATGGAACATGGCCGCTTCCTGGCTGAATGACGCTGTATTTTATGAAATTTATCCCCAAAGCTTTTACGACTCCAATGGTGACGGCATTGGCGATATCCCCGGCATCATAGAAAAACTGGACTACGTAAAATCCCTGGGCTGTAACGCCCTGTGGATCAATCCTTGTTTTGACTCTCCATTTAAGGATGCAGGTTACGACGTGCGGGACTACAAACGTGTAGCCCCCCGGTACGGTACCAACGAAGATCTCATCCACCTCTTCCAAACAGCCCATGAGAAAGGAATCCGGGTGCTGCTGGACCTGGTGCCAGGCCACACCAGTGAAGAGCATCCCTGGTTCCAAGCCAGCTGCCAGGAGGAACCCAACGAGTACTCCGGCCGGTACATCTGGACCAACGCCTGGTTCGCCCGGGGGGACGGAATGCCCTTTGTCAGCGGAGAAGCTCCCCGGAACGGAGCCTACATTCTGAACTTCTTCAAGTGTCAGCCGGCTTTAAACTACGGCTACGGCCAATGTAACCAGCCCTGGCAGCAGCCTGCCGGCAGCCCGGAGGCCTTGGCCACCCGGGCTGCCCTGTGGGACATCATGGAGTTCTGGCTGGAGCGGGGTTGCGACGGCTTCCGAGTGGATATGGCCGGCTCTCTGGTGAAGCACGACACGCCGGACTGCTCCTACACCCAGGCCATTTACCAGGAAATCCGGGAGAAGCTGGACGCCCAATTCCCGGAGGCCGCTCTGGTCTCCGAATGGGGCCTGCCCCGTCAGGCGCTGAACTGTGGCTTTGACATGGACTTTTATTTGGAGTGGCACGGCAACGGGTACTCCAGCCTAATGCGGGACTATGACACCGACGGAAACATGGTGATGCAGGGTCCTGATACCAGCTACTTTAAGCAGGACTCCGGTACAGACGTCACCCGGTTTCTGGCAGATTACCTACCCCAGTACACAGACACCAAGGACAAGGGCCTTTGGTGCTTCCTCACCTGCAACCACGACACCACACGACCCAGCTTCAACCTCTCTGCCGAGGAGCTGAAGGTAGCATATGGACTTCTTTTCACCATGCCCGGCGCCCCCTTCCTGTACTACGGCGACGAAATCGGCATGGCCTACCGGAAGCTCCCCAGTAAAGAGGGCGGCTACACCCGCACCGGTTCCCGCACCCCTATGCAGTGGTCCCGGGGGAAGAACCTGGGTTTCTCCACAGGCACCCCAGAATCTCTGTACCTGCCTGTAGACCCCGACCCAAATGCGCCCACGGTGGAGGGGCAAGAAGAAGACCCTCAATCCCTTCTGCACTACACCCGCGCCCTCATTGCCCTGCGCCACAGCCACCCGGAGCTCCAAGCCAGGTCTCCCTTCTCAGTTTACTCCGCAGAGCCTGGCTCCCGGCTGTTCGCCTACAAGCGGGGAGACCTCCTGTGCGCCCTAAATCCTGGCGTGGAAGCCCTTGCCCTACCCCTGGACGGTGCTTACCGCATTCTCTTCTGTCAGGGAACGGCCGAAATCCAAAACCAAGTTTTGGCAATCCAAGGCTTTGCCGTTCTAGAGCCCGCAGCCGGCGCGTGAGGCGGATGCGGCCAGCTGCTCTCATGGAATTATCCCAACTGAATACCGGTTAAAACTTAACCGCGCCGGCCCTGAGGTCCATCTCAGAGCCGGCGCTTATGATTGCTAGATACCGGGAAGCAGTTTAACTGTCCCACTTTTCCCCTAATTAGAAGCCTGGTTCTCCCAAAATTTTTTCGCAAAAACGCATAATAACAGTCGCAAATTGCGCGCGGCTGGCCGTTCCTTTGGGACTTAGCTTGCCGTCAATGCCACAGATGAGCCCGCGTTCTACCGCCCACGCCATGGCTGACATGGCGTAATGGCTGACCTGTCCCACATCCGGGAAATCCGGATCTGCCTCCGCACTGACATCTGCACCCTTGAACGCAGCGTAGCGGGCCAGTATGGTGACCAGCTGCTCCCGGGTAACGGCGGTGTTGGGGGCGTAGTGGGTTGCATCCATACCCTTCACAATTTGGTTCTCGGCAGCCCAGATGACAGCTTCCGTATAGTATTTATTTGCGGCAACATCTGTGAAGGGGTTTTCTGCCGTAGTCTCCGGTTCGCCCTCCATCCGGTAGAGAACGGTGACCGCCTGAGCGCGGGTCAGGCTGCTGCCGGGGGCAAACCCCGTTTCGCTGACGCCGTTCATATAGCCCCGGGCAATGGTAAAGTCCGTCGCCTCGTGGTACCAAGCGTTTACGTCCAAATCTTCGAATGCAGCGGAAGGACAATGGCTCTTATGTGGGCCAATCTCCATCTGCTCCCGGTAAGCAGGCCGGGTGTCATTCACCTCCTGATTGCTCACAGTGATGGTGGTGCTCATCTCATCCTTCCGCGCAAAGGTCAAGGTGGCTACCGCTCTGCCAGCCTCAATGGGGTCCAAACCGGCATAGGCCAGCTTCACAACCCCCTCTGCCTGAGCAATGGAGCAATAGGAAGCAGCCACCTGCACATCGGTCAGAGTCATGATCTCCCCATCATATTCCACTGTGAGCAGGCCATTGGTGGAGTCCGTATCTACCCCCTGGGCATCTTTTGCGGTCAGCGCCAGGGTAACCGTCTTGCTGTCTGTGGAAACCCAGGGCTTGGACTGGCGCTCCGCAGTACCCGGGTAGGCGTGTAGCATACCCGCAGCCATGCTCTGCTCCGGGGCAAGCATTTCCGCCTGGAGCGTTGCAGTGGGCTTCTGTGTGGAGAGGGACACTGCTGGAATGCCATTTGCCGCACCATTGGCGCAAGCCTCGTACAGGGCTGCCGGCCAAACGCCGTCGCCCATATCCCCCACGGAGCGGGCCCGGAAATAATACTCCTGATTGCTGCTCTGCATCAGCTGTAACACATAAATCTCGTTGGTTGTGCCGGTAAAATAGGAGAAAAACAGGGTGCTGCCATCCTCCGACAGAACCAGAGAACTGTTCTGCGCTCCACTTTCCGTGGGATAGTCTAACCCCGTGAGGGTGGAGGAATAGAAATTATAACTGATGCTGCCGGAGCCATCATACCAGAAGGTCCAAACACTGCCGGTATCGTCCAGTGCAAACAGGAAGTCACACGCGGTACCTTTGTCGTTGGTCCCCATGCCGCCGGAGGTAATGGCGACAAACTTAGTTGCACCGGTGTACTGGTTCAAAACGCCGGTTAGATTCCAACCGCTGTCGAAGGTATTGGCCAGCGGATCGTTGGGGCCCAGCAGATAGGCGCGATAGACGCCCATGGCCAGCGGGTTGTCCGCAGTGGCAAAGACCTCCAGCATCGCCATATCCTGCATCGCCGCACCAAAGGCACTGACCCCGGCAGAAGCATCCAGCTTCTCCCCCGTAACCGGATCGATGCGGAACATCACGCTGTCCCTGTTCTGCACATACAAGGCTTGGTTCGGCACACTATAGGCTACCGCAGCCAGATCCGATGGCAAAGCAGGACCGGCCGTCCAAGTCTCATCTGTCTCCAAATTCCAGGTAAATAATTGGGGATTCCCATCCTGATCCTGAAGTGCACCCTTCAGGGTCACATCTATGGTCTTAACCGCAACTTCGCAGGCTGCAGACTGCGTGGGGTCGGCAACTGCGGTGGCCGTAATGGTACAATTGCCAAAGGAATGGGCTGTTACAACCCCCCGGTCGTTGACCGTTGCAACAGTCTCGTCAGAGGTGGTCCAGGTGACGCTGCCATCTGCCTCCCAGGGAGTTACGGTTGCCGTGAGCTTTTCTGTGCTACCAACCAGCATCTCCAGGGAAGTAGCGTCCAGGGAAACATGTAACCCGTTGCGGTTCAGCATCAGACAGCTTACATTGGGAAACGCTTCTTCATCAAAGTGGCCCACAGTCTCGGCAGTCTTTGCCTCAAGATTGATCTTGACCAGCACATGCTCCACCGTTTCGTAAGCCGGAGGTGCATCATGCTCTATAAAGAAGTAAAGATTGCCGTCCTCCCAGACCATCGGGACAAAGTGCAGAGGGTTATCCCGGTCACTATTAACGGTCATACGTGAGGAAACCCAGGTGTAGCCTGTGTCAAAGACCAGCTCAAACCGGTTTCCAAAGCCTTCCTCCGCAGTGGCCGTCTTGTAAAGCTCCAGACAATGGCTTTGCGGATCTTCTGCCAATGCATAGAGGTTGCCTGCCCCGTCATCCGTCAGTCCATAGACCTGCAAGCTTTTGCCCTCTGTGTCCGTTATGCCTATGGTCTTTTCCGGCGTCAAATCCGTGATCTGACCTGTTCGGGGATCCACCTCTGCAATGTGGGAAATATACTTCCAGCCGCCCCACATCCAGTACAGAGAGTAGACTGCGTACAGCTTGCCACTGGTTTCGTCATAAGTCATGTCTGTAAAAATAACCTTATTGATCATACCCTCATCCGGATTTTCCTGGACCACGGGCTCTCCCAGGGGCACCGGCGCCGCCGTCAAGTCACCGCCGCCGAAGCAATACAGCTGACCATTGTCATCCATGGCATACAGATGATCCCCGATAAATTCCGCTGCTGTAAATATATAGTCTGCCCCGGCCAGCGCGGTCACATCGCCCTTGACGGCCTCATCAAAGCCAATCCAGCCTGCATTGTCCCAATACCAATCGTCATTGGGCAGTAAGTAGAACGCCATGAACTTGGTATCCACCGTAGCGGCCCCACCCAGTTTTATCTTGTAGGTGGTGGCGTTCATGGCATAGTCATAGACCTGAAGCAGGAGCCGCTCTCCCTCCACCTGGTGCATATCCAGAGTATAGGTAAGCGTTTCACCAGGCTTTGCTTCCTGCTTGGCACCGGCCTCTGTCAGCACCTGCGTACCGGCCGCGTTATACAAAACTACGCCAGCTACATACTGATTGTCCCGTGCCGTAACCTGAAGACTATCGCCGGTCAGACTCAGCGACACATCCTCCAGCGTGGGAGCCGTGTTGTCAATGACCATGGGCATCTCCATGGATGCGCCCTCCCCCAGGGCATCCCAATCCACATGGCCCGCTGCATCCACGTACAGCTCCGGAGCCATGGTCAAAGCCAGCTCAATCTGGTCTCCTTCTTCCAGACCGGAGGGGGTATAATTGGGTTTCAGAGAATACCCGGTGTTCTGCCACGCAGATTGATTGACATGGTAGAAAGCCGCAGTGAGGCTGCCGGTATTCATTTCATGGATGATTTCCCCGGCATGGGTCACTGTGAAGCGGGAGGCTGCGGCGTTGCGAATCAGAGCAAAGTTCCAGCTGCTGATTTGATCCCCATTTTCTCCGTTTATGGCATTGCGCTCCGGCATGTATGTCTCATCCGCCACAATGGGATTGCCGCCAAAGTGGTACTGCTTCCCGGGCTGTCCGGCATAGCGAATCGCCAGGGAATTGGCAAAGAAGGCGCCATTGCCCGTGGCAGAGGCCAGATAAGGAACGCGGTCCTCCTCCCCGGACTGGTAGGCCACATAGCTGCCCACATCGAACATGGACCCATCCGTCCAGTTACCATAGAATCCCAACACTGGAATAGAATGGATCGTTCCCTCCACACCTTCCGCCGTAGGAAGCTGCCGGGCGTAGAGATACCCCTCCACATAAGCGCCAGCAGGGTAAGATTCATCCAGGTTGGTTTTCTGGGCCTCGGTCAGAGACAGCTCAACCTGGACCTCCACCTGGCCGTCCGCAGGTAAGGTCATGAGACCGGAGTTCAGCCCTTTCAGGAGAGAATATGCGTCATAAGTGGTAACCGCTCCGTCACCGTCCAGGTCCGCATTTGGCTCATTGGCGATCTCCGTCCGCTCGCCAACCACATAATCCAGCAGAGCCTGTACATCGCCGGTGTTGACCAGTTGATCGCCGTTAAAATCCATGTTGATCAGGTCTTCTGTTGGAGTCAGCGTCTGGCCATCCACGCTCCAGCGCACATCCCCCTGTAGCATAGCGGTGCAGGTGTCCATGTACGAGGTGCCTTCCTCGTCTGCAAGCAGGTCTTGGGTGAACAGGTCGGCAGACAGGACGAATTGCTGCTCTCTGTCTGTCAGATTGTGTAGCGTAAAAGAAAAATGATAGGTACCCGTCCGATCCGGATCGTCGCCCAGCTCCGCCTTGACCTTGCCGTCGGCATAGGAGGCGGTGGCGTCCTCCTTCATCAGGACATAGGACTGGGCGGAGATGGCCTTGGCAACATCGGCCAGACCCGCGCCCTGTTTCAGAACGGACCAGTACTGGCCACGGGAAGCCTCTTCCCGGAGTGGCACCGCAGTGGACATCATCAGGCTCTGACTGAGCGCCCGGAAATTTAGCCCGGTTTTTTCATCCAGCCCTGCCTGACGGATATACTGGGCCACAAGGGCCGCCATTCCGGCCACCTGGGGCGCGGCCATGGAAGTACCTGACATGACCTCATAGGATGTTCCACCCGCCACTGCGCCGTTGACCGAATAGATGGATCCGCCGGGGGCAGTGAGCTCCGGCTTCAGCTCCAGCGTACCGGGGACGCCCCAGGAGGAGAAGCTGCTCATGTTGTAGTACTCCAAATCGTAAATGGCACTGTCCACCTCGGCAACAATCTGCATGGTTCCGGTGCGGTACAGCTCCTGGCCTCCATCGTCTGTTACAGGCTCCGACACAGACCGGATGCGGGCTCCATCCGACTGGAGAATGGACACACAGGGTTGGCTCTGGGTGTAATCGGACAAATCCATATTGATGGAACCGGGCTGATTGTTGTAGACAATCGTAGCGACAGCGCCATACTTCACAGCGGCTTCCGCCTTTTGGTAGAAGGAGGTAGAACCGCGGGAGCAGAAGGCTATTTTCCCTTCCAGCGCCCCATTCAGCGCAGCAAAATCCTCCTCTGTGCCAAACCCATCGATGAAAATGTAGTCATACTCCCCAGGAATGGTGGCCAGGGGCTCATTGGAATAGCCGGTGGTCTCCGTGTAGCTAAACATCCGTTGACCAACCTGAAAATACGTGCCAGTAAACCCTGCATTGTCCACAGAGGCTATGGCCAGGGAATTGGCGTAAGACCCGGGTGAGCCTAAGGTGTCCAGATTGACGCCGTCGTCGTACAGGTATCCGCCATAGGTCTGATCAGCCCATCCACCGGCATTGCCGGCAGAAATCACCAGAACTGTGTCACTGTTGACCACATTGTCCAGGATCGTCTGGTACGCCGCATTGCTGTGGCGGCTGGTTCCCGCCATCGCAGAGCCCAGGGACAGGTTAATGGCGTCCGCCTCCAGAATGATGGCATCCTCAATGGCTGCCATATAGTCCGAGTCATAGGCGCCGCCGCCAGTGCCGAAAACCTTCATGGCAATGATTTGCGCATCCGGTGCGACTCCCTGGGTTTTAACCGCCTCCAACGCCGGGGTAAAGGTGCCATCTCCATTGGGAATATAGGCGTTGGCCGCCGCAATGCCCTCCACATGGGAACCGTGCTCCCCTTGATGATCATGATCATGCGTAATGTCCAGGTTCTCGTCCACATAGTTAAAGGCAAAAGCAATCTTGGAGCTTACATACAGCTCCTTGGCAGGATAGCCCAGACTGGCAATGTTCAGCTTGCTCAGCTTTTGACGGATTTCATCCGTATCCAGCAGGTCCGGCTGAGCGTTCTGCTGCTCCAAAGCGTACTCAAAGGCAGCGGCGTCAAAGCTCTGATGGTCCGTATCAATGCCCGTATCAATCACGGCTACCCGGCTGCCTGCGCCGGTATATCCGGCGGCCCAGGCATGATGAGAGCCAATCATGTAAGCAGAAGTAGCCATATTGGGACCATCCGCCTCTTCCCGATCCACAACACATGGAGCATAACAGGTTTCCAAAATCACGTCCCGAATACCAGCTAGCTCCTGAATGGCCTGGATCTTACCATACGGAACATTGGCAGAAATCAGGTTGGCAGCCAGTGTCAGGTTCCACACCACATCCAATGGCTCCCCCTCCAAAGCTTCTGCAGAAATGGCATCCACCATGGCCTCCTGGCGCCTGGCCAAGTTCCGGCGATAGGACATGGCAGAGGCATTTTCTGCAATACCCAAGGTGGAGTAGCCCGCCTCCAGGGTGGATTTCCCATCCAACAAAATGGATACGCGAACCACATCCGTTGCCTGATACGGCGAGGCATCCTCAGCCTGTGTGAATTCCGCTGGGGTAATTTGGGCGGATACTGCGCGGTTGTCCACCTGCGTAAACTCCAACTTCGTGGTTCCCTCCGCCGGAACAGCTGTACTGGCAGGTGCAAGCAAACCCATACACAGGATAGCAGCCAGCATGAGGGAAATTGCGCGCATAAACAGTTTCTTTTTCATCTCTTCTACTCCTTTGTAATTGTTTTACCGCTGGGGACGGCTGACCCTATATAAACCGACATGCCGGTTATATACACAATGCTCACATGCGCATACGTGTAATTTTACAAGCTATCCTGACAGTGCTCGCAAGTTTGCGAACAGTTTTGTAAAATAGTACCATATTTTCAGCTGTATTGCAAGCAGTTTTTTCTCTTTTGTGAAAAATGGCAAAAAAATTCAGCCATTCCTGGGGAGAAAGCGCCGAAGGAATGGCTGGAGAAAACATATTAATCGGAATCTGGCTTTAATGCAAGCAGGTGAGCGGCGAGAATGTCCAATGCCGTTGGATTCACGCGGTAGCGCATACGTCCATCGTTCAATTCAACCAACAGCAGGCGGGCATCCAGCAAACTGCTCACATCCCGGCCTACTGTGCCCAGGTGCAAACCCAACTCCCGGGCCATTTCTCGGGTGGTCATGGGGCGTTCACGCAGGGCGCTGATCATTTTGATCCTTGCCGGCCCTGCTAAAAGGCGCAAGGCCAGCAGCTCCCAATTCTCCAACCCTGCTTCCTGTCTCTTCTGGATTGGAAAACCCACCCCAATCTGGAGTGAGACCATATGATCTACTTCGTCCAATTCATAGCGGGCAGTTCTTGCCCCAATGTACCGGGGTGCGATTTGCAGCACCTCATAGCAGTTATAGGTGCTTAGCTGGCAGCGGTTTTTCAGCCACATTTGCAAGTCCTGCTGCGCAAAATAGGCCTCCCATTCCTGAAACAGCGGCTCGGATTTAGCAGCCCATCGCTCCAGAAACGGCAAGAGACATTGGGCCACTGGCTCAATCAATTTCTCAAGCTGGAGGATGTACTGGTCAAAATGTTCCAGTGCCTCCTGCAAACGGACACGATAACTCGCCGTGATCGGCAGGCTTTCCAGACTTTGGGCTAGGGAGGTTACCTCCCCCCGCCCACCACATTCCACTGCATATTGCTCAATCCCTACGGGGTACTCCCCAATCTGCATAAAATGCCTCCACCTTTTTTGCAGCATCTGCACAGATTCTTTTACTGTCGTGCAGGAAAAGTTTACCGTACTATAGGCCATATTCCGAGCGACACAGGTATACTGTTTCGTCTCGTTCTGCAACTGCGTCTTTTCAAAAAAAAACTGAAGCGTCGGATTATTGCGTGACATCCCAGCGCAGGCCGTGTCCATCATTTTCTGCATGATATGAACCGGAATGCAGTAGCTTCCTTCCCCCGCGAGCTCCCGCACAGGGATCTCATTGACATAAGCATACAGCATTTCCACGCTTTCCAATAAAACATTGGGTGCCTTCGACAGAAACACTTTCATCTCTTTGTCCTCACAAAACGTAATACGTTGGCGGTAACGTACCAACCCTGTTCGCAGTAAATACGCACCATACAGTGGCTGCACAAAGCAGATATACAAAAAATGGACATCCTGTTGGATGTCCATTCAAATGTTGGCATTACCTATTTTCCCGGCCAGTCACCCGGCAAGTATCGTCGGCGCATGTGAGCTTAACTTCTGTGTTCGGGATGGGAACAGGTGGACCCTCACAGCAATCAATACCAACTTCTTCCGGAAGGCTCTCACCTTCCTCTATGTCAAAGCCCTTCGGCTCTAACAGCTTCCTAATAATAGCACCCAACAACTCCCTTGTCAAGCACTATTTTCTTCGTCCCCCTAGCGGCGAAGCCCAGCCCAGCGGGTTCGACGCTATGAGGAGGAGCAAGGGAGCGCAGTGCAGCTCTCGGCGAATGCTTTACGCATTCGACCCGACCGCAACGTAGCGGACTTTGCTCCAACGTGGTGACCCGTACCGGATTCGAACCGATGTTAACGGCGTGAGAGGCCGCTGTCTTAACCACTTGACCAACGGGCCATTGGTGCACCTTCACGGACTCGAACCGGGGACCCACTGATTAAGAGTCAGTTGCTCTACCAACTGAGCTAAAGGTGCAGCTCGCTTTCTTCGATACACCCTGAAAACTGAACACTGTTTCCTCTATTCCCTCTCCTTATGAGCTTCGCAACCTCGAGCCTGCTTTCTTAGGTCAAGCTTTCGGTTTATTAGTATCAGTCAGCTCCATACATTACTGTACTTCCACCCCTGACCTATCTACGACATAGTCTACGTCGAACCTCAGTGGAGATCTTATCTTAGGGGGAGTTTCACGCTTAGATGCCTTCAGCGTTTATCTCGTCCATACGTAGCTACCCAGCTGTGCCCTTGGCAGGACAACTGGTGCACCAGAGGTATGTCCATCCCGGTCCTCTCGTACTAAGGACAGCTCCCTTCAAATCTCCTACGCCCGCAACAGATAGGGACCGAACTGTCTCACGACGTTCTGAACCCAGCTCG
>OIXV01000044.1_pt1 | contig 115204 bp, 93 predicted proteins | sample 1587771 | NCBI WGS metagenome assembly OIXV01 (sample SAMEA3888893, study PRJEB22519) | human gut metagenome | biome: human gut; feature: human-associated habitat; material: faeces | place: Denmark | collected 2010
TAAATACATGGATACAACTTTACGAAAATATCCCCTCTGAAAGTCAACACAAAAATCAAAATGCCGATCTCTCCATTCTAAGAAATATGATAGGCTTTATACAACAAAATTACACAAACAAAATTACCCTTGCCGATATAGCCGCTTCAGGAGCAGTAGGACAGAGTAAATGCTGTAAACTGTTCGCAAAATACATCAAGCAAACACCCAATATATATTTAACACGATATCGACTCGATAAAAGTACAGTTCTTCTTAGCAATACAGATAGAACTGTAACGGAGATCGCTACAGCCGTCGGGTTTAACGGGAGCAGCTATTATGCAGAGGCATTTCGCAAATGGTACGGGAAAAGTCCCACCGAGTACAGAGCCACCTCAAACATACAACGACCGCGTTCGAGGTAGTTCAGGGCTATCGCCTTACCTATACGGTTACGACTAACCCATCCATGCGCCGTGGAGCTTCACCAACGTCAAGCCGAGGATCATCCTGACGTTCTCAATATTCAGCTCACGCCTTGTGGTGCCATCGGAACCTCCACGAACGTGCTCTCGTCACGGCTCGGGTCCCAACGTTCGAATTCAACATTGATATGCGGAAAGAGATTTCCCTCGTTCTGCTCGCCGATGGGGCGATCCACTTCTGTGCCGCAGTACCCACAGTTCATGCAAACTCGCGCTCTGTCAGAAATACTGGTCCCGCATTCAGGGCAAGCAATCATGCCCATGGCCGTTCCTCCTTGTGTTCTTCCGCGCCGTCGTCGGAATTAAAATCACAAGTCTTTTACTCCCGTATCCAATTATCGCATGTACTTCACTTTTTCGTTAAACCGTGTGACGAGCTATTCAAACCAAGACCTTCAGACTCTTCCATATACGTCACCCCTCAGTCTGTTGGTAGGTTACATTGCATTCCTTTACTCGGCGCAGTTTCTGGTTACGTAACATTGGATTAAGCCAGTTACCGTCATCAAACTTCTGGAAGATGTCTAGACCGCGTCCGGGAAGAATCAACCAGCCGGTATCCGTGGTGATCGAACGGTCATGCAAGGTGTCGCTGAATTCGAACGTAAAATCAATACCCAGTTGAGCAAAAATCGACTTCAATTGCTCCAGTCCATCAATTTGCGATTGTACATACATGGGATCGTTACGCCCCGTGACTAAATGTACCTGCACCTCGTCACTTGAATCCTTGCAACTGAGCACAGTTTCCAAGAATTCGGCAAAATTACGCAATTGATAAGGAATCCGCACGTAGGCATCCTTAACAACAATGTTCTTCGCACCGGCCAGATACGGTCCGAAAAGCTCGAAATACGATACGCCACGCTGATTTTCTCGCAGTTCTTTGCGCTTTCCGTCGGCTCGCTCGGCGAGACGTTCGATTCTCGTTTTTGGAACTGATTCTTGCGATTGAGCAGATTTGACGGCATCTGAAGACACGCTCGGCGCGACGCCCTCCGCATTGGAGACACTAACGGTACCGGAAGTATCAGAAGCACCGAAAACATCACCGGCAGAAGCTCCGGCATTAGCATCGACAGCAGTCTCAACACCCAAGCCAACCGCATCCTCGTCTTCCATCACACGCCCACGCCAGTAAAACTGCGGATAATCAAGCTCCTCAAGCGTCGGCACGGCAACAGAATCAGAGTCCGGGGCACCCACACGCTTGTACGTGAACTCGACCTCTTCCATGGTGGAGTCGATACGGCACAACTGGTCCTTAACGCGCTTGCGCCCTTCGATGGCGCAGCGCAGCAGCGGCTCCATTTGCTCGGCCCTCGCCCTGCCATCTGGGTAGATGAGCTTCATCAATCCGGAGAATGTCTTCCTAATGCCATCCTTGTCTCGCGTGGACAGTGTCGGAGACAATTCGAAATACTTCTCGAACCGGTCGCTGTAATCGACATCACGCAGATTGTGCAGGATCTCAGCCAGATAGTCGACCACAAAGCCGAACCCACTCGTAAACATTTCAGAGCGGATCTGTTCGAATTCCCAGCCGGGCAAATAGAAGTGGACACGATCCAGGAACGCCGGATCATGGTACTGAGCGGGCAGCTCTTCGAACAGATCGGAGTTCTTCAGCATATACGGTACATTGTGAGACGTATTGCCCACGAACACCATGCTCGCCTCACCTTGGAACGTTTCAACACCACGCGAGAACGACTTGTTGGCCATGTAATTCTTCATGATATCCACCAGGTCGCGTCCGGCCTTTTTGGCTTTGCCCGCGAACTCGTCGAACGCCACCGTATCCCAATAGCCAACGAGTCCCAACCGTCCGTTGGAATTGTTCACGAACAGCTTCGCCACCGTCACTTCACCACCGGAGATGAGCATGCCATGCGGCGAGAATTCTGAATAGATATGTGACTTGCCGGTGCCTTTTGGCCCGAGCTCAACCAGATTGTAGTTACGCTCCACAAACGGCACCATGCGCACCAGATGCAGCAATTTCGCCCGGTCGGAGAACAAATCGGGATTAAAACCGATGGATTGCATGAGCAGGTCGATCCACTCATCATCGGAGAATTTCGAACGCTGTAATGTATAGTTCTCACGGTCGTCACGTGACATCTGCACTGGTTTGAGCTGAAGCAGCTGCCATGGCACCTCGCGTGGCTCGCCGGAATACACGTAGCCAATCTGGCACATGCACCAGATGCCCGTCACGAGTAGTTTCGGGTTGGCTGTTACGGTGCTCGGATCGACGATGACCTGGCTGATACCGAGATTGGAGAATGTCGCCTCATACAGGTCGGTCTTTTCATTAAGCGCAACCTGCACGCGGTCGATAATCCTATGGCTCCCCCTCTCACGGATTTTCGACTGGATGAGATTGGCTTCCTCACGATGCACATAGTTGTCCGCAAGAATGGTACGCACACGTTCCACGCCTGAATTGATGCTGGCCTGGTCGGTGTTCGTAGCATACGAACTGAGCAGATACTCCAGCACGTATGAGGGCACAAGCGCGTTGCCCCTGACCTTGTTCACTAAGTCCTTACGTACGGTGAAGCCCGGGAACACGTCAGTGATTTTGCGATCCAATGCGCTTTGAGGTCCGCCCTCTCCAGTCATGGAAGCCGACCCTTGATTCATATCCTGTTCGCTCATTTTCTCGCCTTCCTCTGGTCTGTATATCAGTCGAAGAATCCGCCATCGTCAGCCACCACACCCTGCTTAAAGAAGTATCGTGACTTCTGGTCAAGCGTGACCAGAACGTTCGCCCCGGTCGTCTTCTCACGTAGATGCAGTTCGATGCTCGTCCCGTTGAATCGGTCAGCGTCACTGGTCAGCATGAGCGTGGCCGTGACGTGACGTTCACTTCTCTCGCGCCCAGTCAGGTCGAATGCGACTGGTGTTTCGTTGGAGATGAGCACATCGCTACCATTCGCGTCATGCCCCCACAACCCGGCCAATACGGTACGTGCGCGAATTTTGCCTTCGATAGGCTCGTTCTGAAGAAACTCCACCGTCAGCTGTCTGCTGGAAAGCCGATCGGTCCGCTGCAAGATGGTAAATTCAACAGGCCTCACGTCATCGGCCGCGGAACGTCCCTTGCTGACATGCAAAACAGGCACGACGATTTCCTGCAACGCGGCTCCTCCATGTACATAACGCACGCCCGTACCTTGCTTGCGCAAACGCATAATGGAGTTCGGCACCTGGATGCTCACGCCTTCATCTCGAGGATCCTCCAACCCCACCTGCACAGCGGTGAAAGTCACGAATGCCCGTTCCGGGGCAAGGTTGGAACCGATGGAGAAACGCCTTTTCTTGGTCCAGACCTCATCCCCTTTAGGCTGTTCACTAAGCCATTCCGTACCATCCAAATCTCGGTCCTGGTAAAGGAATCCATGATCCGCGGTGATAATCATGTTGTACACATTGCCGCTGGAGAGCCTCTTGACCAGTTCGCCCAACTCCTTGAAGGCTTTCTCACATGCGTCGAATGTGCCAGTCTCTGTTTTTTCCGCATCCCCAATAGCGTCGATACTGTTGTGATATACGTACAGCACGTTACAGGATTTGTAAAGCTCCTTGATTCCGCTGACTTTCAGCCGTATCAAATCCTCGTATTGGATTGCCTTGCCGCCCACGTTAGAGAGAATCCCATTACGGTTTTCGGTACCGGTGGCACTCTTGCCGTCGACCAGAACATGGTAGTGGTCCTTGTCGAAAGCGAGTGTTTTGTGCGGTAGCAACGCGGCCATGCCGAGTTGCGTATAGGATGGCAGCACGCTGTACTGCATCGTAAGTTCCGCGTTAAAACGGCTTTCCCCGTTGATGCGTTCCGACAGTTCCTGCGCAACCTCATAGCGCAAGGCATCGGAGATAATCACGGCAATCTTTCTGCCGGCTTTCAGAGTCGGCTCGACCTTGTACTCGTAAAAGTCTGATTGCGAGTCCACACCTGTGAACCGCCACTGGCTGAGCGTATCGATTTGCGTCTGCCATGCTCGGCCTAGATCCTGCTGATAGGCTTCGTATTCATTCTGCAAATCGTCGTTGACGCCTGTCGCATACGGATTGGCTTTATTCCATGCAATCACATACTTACGGTATGCGCCGTCCGCCTTATACAGTTCTTTGGTATAGAGTTCCATACCTTGTTCCGGCGAATTGATGGTACCGATAAGGTCGGCGCATTTCACCAATGTGTCATGCAACCTGCTTGCGGCCACAATGCACGCATATTGTTCGGCATATTCCGCATACCAAAGCTTTCGTTTGCGTCCGTTGACAATTCGCTGCACCTGATCGTCCGCAATGGACTGCGTCCCCAGCCGTTCGAACAGTTTATTGGCCAGCATCTCATCTACGTCGCGGAATAGGTCCCTGTCGGCAAGTTCTTCCACGCTCATATCAGCAATCTGTGTGGACAAACGCAGTTCGGCCACTGCGGTTTCGGATAGTTCCTGCAGAACCGTGCGCAAATCGATGTTCTTGTACCAGTCATCCCAATCACGAATGATATTCGCATATGCGGAAGCGCCTGCCACACCGTCGGAGAAGCCGTTCCATGCCAGCTGAAACAGCCACAGTACGAAGTCCTTCACAGTCAGCTTATCTTCAATTCCGGCATCCACGTCGAAATGGTAGATACGCCGTGTGCCGCTCCAATGAAACTCTCCCAGCCCCATGCGTTCGATCGCACTGATTCCGGAATCGTCATCATGCGCATATTGGGTGAGCAATTCCGCCCAAATATCCTGCATACTGTGCCTGTCGTCTTTCAGACGCAACAACGTGGCAACCATTTTCGCTTGGAAGTCGGTGGCATCATCATGCGGGTCAAGTCGTTTCGCGAAACGTTTGGTACGTTCCTCACTATCGAAGAACCTCGGCAAACGCTTCATTACTTCCAGCCATGCATTTTGCACGTCTGGAGTGGTGTCCGGTAATGTTCCCGTAAGGGTCATGGTGAGCTTGTCCGCCGAGAACGTGGAGCCGTACGCCAATTTCAAGTCCAGCAGCCAATCATCCTGAGCGGCTGGAGCGTCATCCGTCATGTATACAAGGAATTTCTGATTCGGCTCTTCACGGAACATGCGGTAGCGCACACTGAAAGGAATATGCTTCCTATCATCCTCATCGCCGATATCAGGCAAAATCAGTTTGACGTCACGTAACGTTTCATTGGCGGCGTTCTCCCCCACCAATGTTCCCACGTTGTCCGCGTACTGTTTTTCGGCATCCTGCCAAAATACGATGCGACCGTGCTCGCCCGGTCGGTTGAAGCGCTCGGCGAGCAGTCTTGCCACCTGGCTGTCCTCACTCATGTGTTATCTCCATTGCCCATTGCCTTGTATCGCGTCTGACGAGACTCCCCTACACGGACAACAAGATTCTTCTCGATAAGCTCATTAAGAAGAATCTGCGCTCTGCGTTTTTTCACACCCAACGCCTTCTCAACCTGTTCCCTAGAGACCATCTCACCGCCCGAAAGCAGTTCCATTATCCGTTTCGTTTGGGAGGATTCACCAACAACATTATCGCGCACTTGCGCGCACTCGTCGGTATTAGTGCGCGCACTTTCACGCACTGCCTCATTCTCAGAGGACACGGCCATACCTGCGCGATAGATATTGATACGTAAATCGGTATCACCACCGAGGAATTCCGGTTCCGGCAATCCTGCGTCACGCACCTGCTGCATGACGCGCAGGATGCCGCTTCCCCAATGCTCGATATAGCCCATGTACTCAAAGGCAGCGGCCAAAGCTTCATTGCGAATCTTCGAATAGCCCTGTTTCATACGTTCAATGGTTTGCCCCATGGGGAGACGCCCAGGCGAGGTGATTTCCAACCGATCATCATAAATTGCGATTTGAATACTGGAATGATCAATATAGCTGCGGTGCACTATCGCATTGACAATCAGCTCTCGAATGGCGTCCGGTGGGATCTCGTACACGTCCTGCCGATATACGCCCCTGAATCGTGCGCCCATGTGAATGTTGCGCAACACATACTGGTACGACTCCTCGATGAGTTCCTGCGGGGTGCCCGCGAACTCACGTCGGTCCACGAACACGGCCTTAGTGGTTCCTTTGAATACACCGCATTGCACCACAGAACGGACGGCTTCATTGCCAGTCAGAATCGCATAAGCGTTCGTCGGAGTAAGAGTCCCGTCCTGTTCGCATAGCACGCCCCACTGCAGAAGTTGTTTCTCCGTGACCGTCTTGACCTTTGCGGAATCTTCTGCATTGTCTTTCGCGGTTTTCGTCAAACTTGCGCATAGGTTCGCAATGTCCTCATCCGTTACAGATAATCCAAGACACTGTACTTGGTCGAGACTCCGGTTGCTACCCTCAATGGTCAGGATAGTGGGCTGATCCGCTTGACGTGTGGTACCGGCCACACGCACGAACGTTCCTTGTTCCTGCCCAAGCGACTTGATGTGGTACGGCCTCTGCAAGCCGGGAGCAATCTCGACCACGATCACCGTTTTGCCATTCACGTCATGCATGGTGATGTCGGGAATAATCAGCGGCTCGCAACTATTGACGATGGCGTCGGAGATGGCGTCCATTACCGTAAACACTTTGTCTTCGGCAATACCGGCCACACGAAGCGTCTGATCCTCAACGCCGAACACCAGGCAACCACCCTGACCGTTGGCGAACGCCACCGCGGTTTTGGTGTAGTTGATGCTGCGGGAAGGAGGCAGAAGCTTATATTCCACGTTCCTGGATTCGCCATTCAGCAATGCTTCAATGCTCATTAGCCGTTCCGCCCCATTCAATCCAATTTAACTTTGTTTCTATCCCCATGCGCTTCAACTGTCTTTTAACTGAGCTTAGTGCAACTTTACTGAAGAACGGAAGATCATGGCTATGGCTGTCCTGCTTGGGAACAATGCCGAAAACAACATCGCGAATTCGATTCTGCTTTAACAAAAAATTCTCGACCGAAGACAGTCCCTCATGTTCGCCAACCTGCATGATTTTTTCTTCCACTTTTTCCGCATAATCAGTAGCGTCTCTTTCCATAGAAGCTGAGACAAGCCCTTGATTAAACAGGTGACTCATCGTTGCCGATCCCGAGTAGCGTTTTATATGGATCCTCTTGCCATCATCAGCAAGCACATCGCAGAATTCAATCCGACTACGTCCCCCACCATAAGAAATTAACCTTCTATCCATCAGAAGAAAATGATTGGGAGATTTTTTGGCAAGAGTTTTCTCGAACTTGTAATTATACAACCCTTCCTTTTCAAGCTCTATCTTATTTCCATCAAGCCCATCAACCAGTTCTTTTCCATCACAATCTTGAGAATACGGAATAAACTCAATATCCGATTCATTTGTACTCATAAAATCTTCATTAATTCGAGTAAGATAATCTGTCTGAATCTCATACCAAGCACCATCAAGTACACAGTATGATTTTCCGCCGTATGTCAAATCACCAACAAGAAACTTATGCGCTTGCCAACGTTGATAAGTCCCACCGTCGTCTTTCGAGATGGCAGTTATTTGTTTATTCTTGAGCTGCCCAATGGTGGTAAGAGGATTTTTGAAAGAATGAAGCACATCCGTCAGGAGTATATCATCATGAATGACTGGCTTTTTATTCTCATCAGTTTGAGAGCCGATTTGGAATCCTTCAATTCTATCCCAATCAATAACATCAGGGACTGCCATCCATAAATCATGTCGACTATCATCTTCATCATTATAATTCGTAATTTGTCGAATCGATTCAGACCATAATTTTTCCTCTAAAGCCGGATCTTTTACGGGAGCAATATTATCAACCCAGTCAAAATCTTGCTTATAAGTTTCTTGGCAATACAATTCATAGAGGGATTCAAGAAAACTCTGCACACTATCTAAATCAATCTCTTTTGTGACGGCTAGGGAATCTCCACCAGTCACCGTTCCGCACAGTAACTCATCTTCTCCGCATTTAGCTGTTATCTGACTTAGTAAATTTCTTTCAGTATCGATTGCGAAATCATCGATGTCTCCTATTCGAGACAACTGCTCACTTGAACGTTTAGCACTACCTGAGACATCAGCAAAATGAATCGCTCTTAATGCATCACCTTTCACTGAATTAAGCACACATTTCAGACCAAAACGTTCTTCGATGGCGGAACGATTGATAAGTGTACGTCCATATCCAAAAGTGAGAACGAAATAACGTCGATTGTTTCCCCCCGTCGACGAAGGAACCACATCCGTTCTTTCATCAAGCAGATCATCTTCAAAGACGACCGGAATGACAAGAGCAGCTCCGATATTGGCCACTTTAAGGAATTCACTCTCTATTACTGAATTAAAGAAAGTCTCAACCCATCCAGGTTCATGTGCTTTTGTAGTACGAGCAAATAATTTATAACTCTCATAGCCATTAACCTGTAATTCAACGACAGGATTATCACCAGCTAGATTACGAGGAATTATATCTTCTACAGGAAAATCTTGCTTTATCAAGTAAATGCTGAGCTTATTCTTCGCCATTGCCAACCTCGTTCTTATTTTTCTTCCAGCGAATGGATGGGCCAAGTCCAGGTGGAGACGTCTTTACGCTTCTTCTCGATGGCGGGAATGGAACGTAGGGCTTTACCCATACGCAGGTAGTTCACCAGCACACCGTCGTCCAAATCCATTTCGAGGTTGCGGGTGGCCAGTGGATACAGGGTCTGATCCTCATAGTCCTTGCATTCCACAATGGCCTTGCGCAGTTTGGCGGCATCCTTCTGGTCCGCAGTGCGGTCGGATTGTTCCAAACCGTCAGCAATGTTGGAGATCTTGCCGATGTAGTCACGCAGGTAACCGAGAACCGTGCTCGTGGTCTTCGGCGTGTACCTGTGCAGATAGATGAGCGCTTTGAACGCGCCCTTGTTGCTGGTTAGGCTGGAGTACTGCCAGTAAATCGGACGATTCGAATACATCTTCACATGGTCGTTGTAGAAGTCGTTCACGAAGTACTTGCGGATGCTCTTGCCCAACACCTGTTCGATATAGGCGATGTTCGTGGCAAGATTCTCCTTGCCGAACACGGCTTCGAGGAATCTACGGAAACGCGTCACGATATCGTCTTCGAAGCAATCCGTTTCCGTAACCGGAATCACATTGTCCGCATCTGGTTCGAACGATGGATTCGGAACGCGTGCATAGTAATCGTCAAGGGTCTCGCCCTGCGAGGCGAGAATCAGACCCGACTCGTCGAGCGAGTACCTGCCGAACATGCAACCCACCGCATAGGAGATCAGTTCCTTGACTACATCTTGGGCGAACAGCTCATCACGTTCCACCTTGGATTTGTTCGGATACGCGAACGCGGAATTACGCTTCAATGAGACGCGTTCCAGCGGCACATCGCATTCCACATCGTCACGCACGCCATACGCGTCCGCGACAAGCTCATTATTGCGAATCTCACGCTCACGCTGCTCCTCGGAAACCCCATCCCAGTACTCGCGTAGATGCAATACTGCGTTCTCTAGCAAGTCGCCAGATTGTGCACCCTGCTCGGAATCGAGCAATGCGAATCGTTGGAAATCCCATGACTTCTCAAATGAGTCCCAATCCCTTGCTGCACATCTAATCATTTGACTCACTAAATTAACTTGCCCTTGTATTCGTCTGGCTGGAAGCGGAAAACGCAATATATCTCCCGTTTGATAATTCAGTGTTGGATTAAGACCTTGGAGAAATTGTGGAGCAAGAGAAGATGTAATCATACCTAGTACAGACAATAACGACTCATCATTTTCAGAATCTTTCAAGAATAGGCTCGGTCCACCGGTTTCAGCGATATCTCCACCTCTTAAAAGACGAAAGGTGCCACCTTTTGAACTAATTTTCGTCCATGTTATCCCTTCCTTCTCCCATAAATATTCTGGAGAAATTCGAGCAACCCTATCCATATGATAATATTCACGAGTCTCTTGATTCCATTTCACTACATGTTCTAGATTGCCGTAGTAGCTACGTTCACCTCCGCCTTTGGCGCAAAATCTATAAGACGATCTATCGGAGACCGCTGTATGGCACAGCTCCCACCACATTCTCAAAAAATGATCGTTATCACCGGTTTTAGTTAATCCATCGCTAAATAAAACCGAATCAACTGTGTCATTCATAAACGCTCGTCGTAGATTCTTATCAAGCCAATAAACGATTGGGGAGCCGGGGATTTGCGCGAACTCGCGCTGGTCCACTTCGAAGAAGTATTTGCTCATATCCGATTGCACTGATTGTGCGCTGTTGTGTGCGTTAATAATCTCCAATGCACGCGGACCCTGCTGCTTTGCGCCTACGAAATCGCTCAGTCGGACGAAGGCGCTTTTTTTGTCACAATATCCTTTTTCCAGAGTGAAGGTACAAATTGGTACCGTGGCGCCTTCGAATCCGGAATACTCCAATTGAATCAGTGAACTAATGTGCTCCCGCTGGATGATACGTTGCCTCATCCGCTCATAAGAAGCAATGAACATCCAAACGTACGGAGTCATAAAGCCAGACTGCCCATGTTCAGGAACTAAATCAAGTAATCGGTAGATGAACGCGGAGAACAGGTCGGCTTTGCCATCCTCGTAATGGTCCTGTACGAACTGCTTGAGCTCGCTGCTCATGTTCTTCGCGCCCATATACGGAGGGTTCGCCACCACGGCGGTATATTTGCGGGAAAGATACTTCGTCTGATCAAGTACCGTTTGTGCTCGTTCGCGCAATATTGAATCGAACAGAATGTCGTCACCGGCGGCGTTTGCACGTTCCGATTCCACCAGATCGACAAGCTCCTGCGGTGGCTGGATAAGCGAACCATACACGTCAGCCTTCGCGTAAGCGTTCCACACCGAAGAATCCAAGTTCACACCGTACTGATTATTCAATTCAGCGACTTCGCTATCGGTGAATTCAACCGGCGTGATGCGCTGAATCCTCGGAGTCACCTGCTTCCTGAAGAACCTGCGGGAACGGGAACGTGCTTTCATGGTCAATGCGAAGGATGCGAGGTTCGCGGCTCGCTCGTCGATTTCCATGCCATACAGGTTGTGTTCGAGAATCAGAGCGGGAATGTCACTCGGCGAGTAGCCTTCCTCCTCATAAATCTCATACAGCAGATCGAACGCGTATGTGAGCATATGGCCAGAACCACATGCCGGATCGCATACGGTGAGTTCTTCGGGAGATGTGACGGCAAGCATGTTTCCCTGCTGGGGAGCATCACCTGCTGTAGGCTGAATGTAATAGTCCCAATTCCTGTACAGTTGGCAGTCGGGGTGGGATTGCACCCAAAGCCTACCGACCGTGTTCTGCACCAGGTAGCGTACGATCCAATCCGGGGTGAACAGCTGGGTAGCGGCGGGAATCTCATCCGCTCCGGCCTTGCGGTTCTTCTTGAACCCGTCCATCACCTCGTTCTTACGTTCCGAAATGTAATACTGGTACAGCCAGCCGATGATCTCCACATTGCCGGACGCATCATCGATGCCGCAATCCTGCGGGGTCATGGCCTCCACCGCGTTCCTTAATACGAAGCCTTCGGCAAGCAGATCCGCGGGCATGAGCATCTCATCAACCCTACTGGACTCATGGGTGCCGATATTCTCAAACATGAACGGCAAGTCACGGCTCCAATAACGGCATTCCGACTGCAGCAGCAGACCGTATGCGCGACCTTGCGGATTGTCCGCCATGACGGAGCCATCAAGCAGTCCCTCGATAGAGTCCTTGACCTTGCTGTTCACCGGTAGCGAGAACACCGTGTTGTCGTCGTATTCGCCTCGTTTCGCGGCTGCGAGTACTTCGGGCAAACCGTTCGTGCTGGTCAGGTCCGCGGGAGAAACCACCGGGGTTCCGGTGAATCCGTGTACGTCCATGTAGCGGAATGCGATAATGCGGTTGAACCACCGGTACGCATACCGTTCCACCACATGTCTGCGTCCCTGTTCGCCGCCACCGGCACGTTCGATCTCGCTTTCCAGAAAATGGAAGGCACGAGAATCATCGACCCGCGCGGCGGAATCCGGTGCCAGCACTGTGTTGAGGCGGGCATGAACCGCGTTCGTGAGTTGGCGACGCGCGTCCGTTGCGAACGCCTGAAGTTTCGACGTGTTCATAGCAGAATCTTCTTTCCGTTCCTGATGGCGGCGATGAGTTCACGACGGTAAGCGTCGAGGAAGTCGTCCACATCTTCCGTGGTTTCCAAAGCGTCCTTGGTGCGAGGCCTGTTGATTGCGGTGAACGATACGGCCACACGTGCCGGTTCAGCCTGCCGTGCTTCGGGGATGCCATCCCCTGCCGGTTCCTCAACCTCAATTCGTGCATCGTCTGCGAGCGCTGATTGATGTTCCGATGCGGCGGCGGACAGTTTATTGATCAGTTGCGGGTGGATAGCGTTCTTCAACTCATTCACGGTTTTACGCATGGTGGAGATGAACGTGGTATTCCGAACTCGTTCGTCAATCCGGTTCAGCTCCGACTCAACTTCGGTCTGTGCGGATGGCATGGCATTCCGGTATTCGTCCGAGTCGATGATTCTTGTATGAATCTGCTCCACGGATTCGAGCGCACTCTTCTGTTCGGATTGAACAATGGAATCCATTTTTTCATGCAGTTCTGCCATAGCGGGCTTGAACTTGTTGATTTTGCGGAAAATGTTCGGGTCATTGGCCAACTGTTCCACGGATTGGTATAGATCTGCAGCGTCACCAGATGCGTAGTCGATGTTTAACTCGTTGCTCCTGAGCCACTCCAGCCCTTCAACGAGAATCTTGGACTGGGAGCCATTGAGGAAGGCGATAATCGGGTCGACCACGTCTTCTTTGAGGTCAAGCAGATTGTCGGAACCGTTTTGCGTTTCTGGCAAGATGAAATCACCGAGCAGCCAATCCACGTTTTTTTCGGATACGTAGGTAATTTTCTCAATGGGTTCATCGAGCTGTTGTATGAAGCCGAGGTTGGCATTGCGCGCACGCAATTGCTTCAGCTTATCCGATTCCTGCTTGAGTTTTTCGGCTACGGATGTGGCCAAATCCGTAGGTATTGACGGCAAGTCCCCTGCGGTAAGACCAAAGAATTCCATGGCGAAATCACGTAGTTGAGAGACTTTCTTCGTATCGAATATGCGGGGCAGATCCACACGAATGGAATCCTGCTTCCTTGTTTCTCGGAGTACACGGGCAGCTTCGCTCCGCTGCACCAGCTTACCGTCAAGTGTCAACATGATTCTGTCGGAACCGTACAGATGCCCGATGCATGCGAGAGTGGCTGCATAAGGCCATCCGTAGGGACTCGCGCTATACGTATCAAGAACGCTCTTGACGGTCATGACGACACCCAAGTTTTTTCCACGACTTACGGTCGCGAATACGTCATCGGAAGGAATGTCAAGCTTGTCCTTGACCACATCCAGCCCTTCGAACGTGCCTGACTGGCGTTGAGTGGCGTTCATGATGATGCGGGCGAGATCGTTCTCTTCATAACGTTGCCCGCCGAGCATTGAGAAATTGGTATAGTAGCGGCCAATCAGCGTTCCAAGCCCCTCTGCCACATGTGCTTGGGCCTCAGTGGACTTCACCTCCACTTCCTCACCGTTGTAATCGAACTCTCCATTGGCCGCCGCCTTGGCAACGCGGGCGCGCAGCTCCGTATAGAGCCTCCCGTTGGCGACACTTTTACGAGAGATAATCTGCTGTCGCACTTCGGACTGGCTGTTCTTATCGGTACGCATGAGATATGTATAGGTCTTTATATACATGCGCAGATCATCAAGTAACGTTTTGTCGGACATATCCAGCAGCAGGGTAATGGTATCGCGCATGCCCATGCCCATACGAATGGCGTCCTCACGGTCCTGAGCATTAACCGAAGTGACCACATTCAACCAAATAGGCTGCTGGGTGGACTGCTGGATCCCATCTATCCGTAGGCCATAGTGGAAAGAAGCGCGCTGTTCACCATAGGTAACAATCATCTTGCCAAGCACATCGCTCAACAGGATCCTCTTCAGCTCTTCGCTCTCCTTAGCAGTATCAATATCGGTGCTTTTGATTTCCTGCTCAATGTCCTGTTCCTCATTGGTCAGATAGTTGTAGGTATCTCCCACACGCTGTACATAGGTGTCATGTTCCAACGCTTCCAAGGCATGCTTGATGTTCTGTTCCAATGCCATTATGTCCATATCGAACCGGTCGGTCAGCAGAATGCGCAGGTTATGCGGCGTGGCGGGAATGCCGTCAACATGCTTGATGAGCAATAACACCTTCAGCAGGCGTACGCCCAATTCCCTCACATCGGGGTCAAGGTTCCTTTCGGCCTGGTTAATGCGGAAGTTCGAAGTCGATTGAATGGCGTCGGCAATGCCGTCATAGAGTCTGTCGAACGGCACCAGTTCGCCGACCGTCTCGTCTTTGCAGGAACGCAAGGCGCTGCTGATGGCAGACAACATGGAACGTTCACCCACGGACGCATGACGACCTGAGAACATGTTGTATCGGCTCATCTCACGCAACGCGTTCTGGAAAAGACCGAACTCATAGTTCACGAACGGGTAGGATGCGATGAAATCATCTTTGTCGTACGCCTTGTTATTACTGAACTTCGAAGTCTCACGAGTGAATTCGAACATGGTGCGCAGGTTCGCACTCTGCTCATTCCATAGCTCGTTCATTGCCGGCTCGTATTCGGGTTTCTTGTTCAACAAACGTTTCTGGATGACTTCCACCACATCGGCGCTGTTGAGCTTCAGCTTGATGGCGAATCGGCCTTGAATCTTCGAGAAGTCGTAGCTCTGCTGCTTGGTTCGGTCGCCGACGATGGTGTCCATGTCTTCCTGGGATGTGACCACCACCCATGCACGCCCGTTGGTCTTGACGGCAAGATCTTCAGCAATGGATTGCAGGGACAACATGAGCTCCCTGTTCTCACCGATAAACTGACCGACCTCGTCCACCAGAAAGAGGATGCGGCGATTCGGTTCCTGCTGAGACAGCCACGTATTCACGTCGTCGGCGAAATCGCTGACCGTCATCGTGTATGTGTCCTCATACCGTTGAATGATGCTGTCCTGGACGGGCTTGTTCGTCACCGCGGCATAGGCTTTGCAGATCTCGTCATCCCACAGCACGGCCTCATCACGGCCCTCACTCCATGACTTGCCGGCCTTTTGCTTAAACTGCTGCTTGAAATCGTCAAGATAACCGTTGCTTTCAAGATCGCGCTCAAACTTCGCGACGAACGGGTTTTTGCCGTAAAAACCACGTACCTCGTCGAACACGCGGACGAAAGCGTACATCAACGCGTCGGATGCGTTGGATTTGTCGGCCTTCTGGTCAATGTTGAATAGGATCGACGTGGCAGGTATCGTCAGGGCTTTCTCCAACTGCCCCGCAAGCATCTGATCATCCTGCTCTTCGGCCTTGCCTACAAAAGCGCGCACAATCTGCCCGCGGTTCATGGAAGGCTCGCTACCTTTATCAACCAGTTCAGCCGGAACGTCTCCCAGAATATGCGACAGCATCTTCAGCAGGTGCGATTTACCGGAACCGAAGAAGCCGGAAATCCACGCACCGTTCTGCTCATGATTCATCGGATCGTTGTATGCGTCGAGGAACTTGGACAGATTACGGCAAATCTCCTCAGTAAGCACGTATTCATTGACCTCATCGTCGAGATTCTTCTCATCATTGGCCTTAATCACACCATTGATATTGCGATCAATATCCTTGCTAAACAGTTCTTTGAAGCTGATGCCGTTTTCCCCGTTCATCTGCATTCCCTTCTTCTTTGAATAATTGCGCTAGTCTTGCGTATGCTTCAGCTTGGACTGTCGAAACAGACCATTCGAACGCTACGCCTCCAATTGCACGCTCATTTCACGCAAGCTTCGCGCACGGTAATAATTGTCTCCCGGCAGACAACCGAACAATGACATGCTCGAACCAGAGGATGTGCTTCTTGTGAACGTGCCCGGGTAAAACAACACAAGCGGACGATCGTCGATACGCCCCTGCAACATGTTGAGCAAAGTGTGCGCGCGAATATACGGATAGACCTTGCCTATTCCGGTGATGAATACGATGTCGGCTCCGCCTTCGGCCTTAGCTTCTTCGTAATGTTTACGGATGGTATTAGGCAGCTGATCCGTATCGGCACCCATCACGTTGTCGAGCAGTCCCAAAAACTTATCCGCGTGAACGTTCGACGACATCTTCACATGGCGACGCTTCTCGTTCCGCAGCACGCGATCCAAAATGTGGCGGTCGTCAAGAATCTCCAGAGCGATGTCGTATAAATCCAACGTAAGCACCTGCGGAGCGAAATCGCCGTCATATTTCGGCGTCATCGTACGCAACTGATTCGCCAGTTGTTTGGTATGTTCGGCAACCTCGAGTTCCTGCACGGCGGGATAATCGTAGATATAATAGGGCTGTTCGCCCGCCAGACCACTGTTAGTTCTGAATGAACGTGATTCCATGATCTCACGTAGATGAGCGAACTCAGCATCAATATCACGGCGTTCATCCGCGAATTCGATGCTGGTAATGGAATCAGTCATGTTCTCCTCCATTCGTGCTCACAGGGACGATTCGCGCATCGGAAGATACTCAAACGAACCCGGTCTCTTCATAAGAATATCCGTCAGAGAGCGGCTAAGCATGGAGGGAGCTACCGTGTCGGTGGTTTTATCAAGCATATGCGCCTCATGCATGGCCTTGAACAGGTTGGAACGTAGTTTTTTTGCCGTGCCATCGCTCAGGGTCTCCAATTCAGGATGCCATGAGGTTTTATTTGCGATGAACCGACCATAATCCTCGAAATCCAGATGCATGTTGCCGACAAGATAATGCTCCTTGAGCACCTCATTCGCGAATTCGCCGACAATCGCGTAATAGCGGCACATCGCGATCCACATGAGCGTCTCACGATCGGCGGAGGAAGAGACCGAGCCGCCCAAATATGCGAGTTCCTCGAATGTGAGTGTGCTGAGCCGTCTAGTGGTTTCCGCCACAATACGCTTATTCGCGGAAACCGTACGAACCGCAAGCACGTTTTCCTCGACAGCTTGAGGTCGGATTGTTGCGATGGATTCGCCTACTTCGACTTGAGGGGAACGACCGGCCTCACTGTTCTCAATATGCTTCAAGTACATTTCAGCGAGAATACGACCTTGCTGGGCGAGCAATCCGCCAACAGTGAAAGAAAGCCGATATCTCTCCCCCTGCACCGTCTCCGCACCAAACGAACCCGCCATGTATTCCTCCTTGTCAGACACAAGAATATTTCAGAATACTCCAAGGAGGGTAAAATGAATTCGCACAATCACGTCGAAGTCGACGTCCAGAAGTCTATGGAGGCACCGTCATGTTTGGTAAAGTCCGCAAGACAAGAAGCGACTGCACTGTTGGCACGTACGAGAAGAAACACGACCTTCCAACCGGCACCATTCGGAACAAAGATGGCAAGAAAGCGCGTAAAGACAAAAGTCTGAAGTCACTTCGCAAAGAAACAGGAAAGGAATTCTTGTGATGGCACTCCTCTGGCTAAAATAAGAATTCCCGATTGTTCCGCCAGATTCGCGGCACATCGAAAGGATTTTTCGTCGTAAGCGGCGTCCGCGACTGCCTTCCGACATATGGATGCAGAATCGCAAGAACTTGCGGTATCTCATGAATTACGGAATAGTACAAACGGTCAAAATCAAGACCGTCATCACGTATAATCCAGTCACGCATGCCACTCACTCCACGCCATGGAACGCCGAATTCCGATTCACGGAATTCTTTTGACGGTTCCTTGACATGCTCCCCTGCTTTGGCAATCGCCATGGCCACGGCATTTCCGCGAAGCAATCACCGCACACCGGAACGTGACAGTGCCCTCGAACGCATCCGAGGGCACCATACGTTTCTGATTACCGAACTCCTACGCCTCTTCGCGGGCGTCTTCGACAAGCTGGCGGATTAGGTTCTCATCACGTTGGCGAATGACCGCCTGCCCGGTCTCGCCGGTCCACTCGTAGAAGCCCCGACCGGTTTTGGCTCCCAGATCGCCAGCCTGCACCTTGGCTTCCAGCAACGGGCTCGGCTCGGTGCCGTTGTCCATGTCTTTGAGCAGATAGGTGCTGACGTTGTAGAACGTATCCAATCCGCCCAGGTCGGCGCTGGCGACCGGTCCGACCAGATTCCAGCGGCGGCCGAGACTGTATTTCACCACGGTATCGATGGTTTCCGCGTCGGCGATGCCTTCGTTCATGATGTTGAACGCTTCGCGCAGTACGGCGAGTTGCAGGCGATTGCCCACGAATCCCAATGATTCCTTCCTGATTTTCGCGGGCTTCTTGCCGATCTTGCGCATGAGCTCGAATGTGGCTTCCGCCACCTCTTCGGCAGTGCTCTCACCCGGCACCACCTCGACCAGTGGCATGAGCTGCGCCGGATTCCAGAAATGCGCGACCACGAGTCGTTCCGGGTGCTTCAATACGGATTGAATGGCCGTCGGGCTCAGTCCGGAGGTGTTCGTTGCGAAAATGGCGTCTTCCGGAGCGTATTGCTCAATCTCGCTCCAGACCCTCTGCTTGACGTCAAGTTTTTCGACGATCGATTCGATGATGAAATCCGCGCCTGCCGCGCCATACTCGTAATCGGTATAGGTGGTGATGCGCGACAGCACATCCTCGACGCCCTCCCCCTGAGCCAGCAGACCGGCCTGCGCGAACTCCTCGGCATCGGAACGAATCCTTGCCATACCGGCATCAAGCAACTCCTGCGAGCAGTCGACCAGTTTCACCGGATAGCCGGCCACGGCGAACTGCAATGCCGTGGCATGGCCCATGGTTCCCGATCCGATATTGGCGATTGTTCGTATATCCCTGACCATTGCAACCTCGCAATCCTTGAATTGTTCATACGGACATCATCGTCCGCCAACGTCTTGTAGCCTAAGCCGCGAATCTGAACGTTTCATAAGAGCCCGCCTTCGTAAAGGAAGAACGTCTTCGGCGTCCCATCCGCATCCACGTGGCGTTCAGCCCGTCTGAGAGCGATCTGCAGGCACGAAATCACGTATCGATTCGTTCCATTCGCGTCATAGCCTTGTTCCGGTACACCAAATCCTCGCGAACCGTGAAGCCAAGCCTCTCCCGGAAGGCATTTGCGAATAGTTCGTATGGCCCGCGAATCATCAGGTCTTCGTACGGGTCCGGATGAGTATGCTGAAGTCAAGTCCGCCAGAGATACCGCGAGAGAGGCATTATGGGAACGGTTGCAAGACAAGTGGTGTTTGGTGTGTGCATGGTGTTGGCTTTCGCATGCATCTGCTATGCATGGGCTGTATTCAAAACGCATTCCGGCACCAACTTCTGGATGGTCTGGGTCGTGTTCGCGGTGTTGTTCGAAGCGCTCGGGGGCGGTTTCCTGTTCCACTGGTGGGACGCGATGCCCCGTCTGATCCGTGACATTCTCGTGGCACTCATCTGCATCGCAGTGGTGGCGTTCGGAACGGTCGAAGGCTGCATAGTCAGCAAAATGGGTGCGCAGGGCAAACCCGGTCTGGATTATGTGATCGTACTCGGTGCGCAAGTGCATAGAGCCAGGCCGAGCCGCGTACTGAAATTCCGACTTGACAAGGCAATCGAATATCTGAACGACAATCCGAAGACCATCTGCATTGTTTCCGGCGGGCAGGGATCGAACGAGCCGTTCCCGGAAGCCCAGGGCATGGCCGACTATCTCAAGACGAACGGCATTGCCGAATCCCGTATCGTGGAGGAATCCAAGTCGAAGACCACCGAAGAGAACATCATCAACAGCAAAAAGCTGATTGCCGACGAAAACGCTTCAGTGGGCATCATCACCAACGACTTCCACGTATTCCGGGCACTGCAGATTGCACGGAAGAACGGTCTTGACGATGCGCAAGGCATTGCCGCCGGTTCTCCGCCGGACATGCTCGTCAACAACATGGTCCGCGAGTTCTTCGCCGAAATCAAATTCCTGCTGTAGCACGCTGAATTAAGGCCTTGCTCAGAGGCGGGTCAGCCGGATGCCGGAAAAAGCGTGACGGCACGTCATCAGTAGTCGATGCCGTTCACCATGGCCTGCTCCAGCCAATGTTCCGCCACAATCGGAATGCCGTAATCGCGGGCCTTGCGCGCTTTGGTCGATTCGGAATAGGGGTCGGCGGCGACCACGAGCCTCACCTGTTTGGTGACGGATGGCCTGACTTCAAGCCCCATGCTCTCCAACTCGGCCTCCCAGTCGGATCGCCGCTGACGCATCGATCCGGTGAGCACGATTTTGTCGCCCACGTGCAGACGAAAATCCTTCGGCAACGGTGGATTGAAACCGGTCGCATCGTCGGCACCGATTGCCGATGCGCCGCCGATCATGCATTGCAGATTGTTTTCGACGTGACTGCGGCGGGGCAGCCATTCCCGTCGTTCGAAGGACGTGAGTTCCGGCCAGTGCTCCCCTGCCTCTTCGGCGGCATCCAGTCGGCGTCGCCAGCCACTCCATTCCGGATCGGCGTCCATAAGTCTGCCAAGCAGCAACGCCGTGGCGTGCGCGTCACTCAAGGCACTGTGCGCGTCCTCGTTGTCGATGCCGAATTCACGGCAACAATCGGCAAGACTGCCGACACCGATCAAGGATCGTGACAGTTTCATGGTGCACAGCATGGTATGCGAGTTCACAGGAATATCGGCACCCAACCGCCGATATTCCGACAATAGGAATTTCGAGTCGAACGCCACATTATGTGCCACGAATACACGCCCCGCAAGCAGGTCACGTAGTTCGCGCGCGATGCCTTCGAATTCCGGCGCATGAATGAGTTCGACAGCGCTGATGTGGTGAATCCACTGCGCGCCAATGTCACGGTGCACGCGAATCAGCGTCTCATGCTCGTCTTCAAGCGTGCCGTCCGGTGCCACGTGCACCAGGCCTATTTCTATGGCCCTATCGCCGCGTGCCGGATTCAGTCCGGTGGTTTCGAAGTCAACGACCGCATATCCTTTGGAATTCACGTACGTAAGTATAGGAAAAAGGCTGGAACCCATTCGGATTCCAGCCTTTCACAATGCTTGATTCAGTGAATCAGACTCACTCGGCATCCTTGTCGGCGGCGAGTTCGTCGGCCACGGCGGCGGCAGCGGAAGCGGCCTCGACGCTTTCGGCCTCTTCGTCCTCAGCTGCTTCGCCGAGGAAGGCGCTCAGGTCGAGGGTTTCACCGTCGGACTTGAAGGTCACGGCGCGCATGCCGGCAAGCAGGCCCTTGGAACGGCCGACTTCCTGCACGGCGGAGCCGAGCTGGCCATTGCGCATGATGGCCTGGATGAAAGCGTTCGGATCCATACCGTACTGCTGGGCGATGGAGGCGAGGAAGTTGAACACGTCGGCCTGGGAGACCTTGACGTCCATCTTCTCAGCGAGCACGTCGAGCACCATCTGGTCGCGCAGTTCCTTCTCGACGGTCTCTTCGGCTTCGGCCTTCTGCTCCTTGGTGGCCTTGTCCGGGTCGGCGGTCACGTTCTTGAGCTGCTGCTCGACCATTTCGGCCTTGACGCCCTTCGGCACCGGAATCTCCAGGCCCTCTTCGAGCTTGGCGATGAAGGCATCGCGGGCGGCGGTGGCCTGACGGCCTTCGGCATCCTGGGAGGCGGCCTTCTTGAGGTCTTCCTTCAGCTCGTCAAGGGTGTCGAACTCGGAGGCTTCGGATGCGAAGTCGTCGTCGAGTTCCGGGAGCTCCTCGGTCTTGACGGAGTTAACCTTGACCTTGATCTGAGCCTTTTCGCCTTCGTGCTCGCCTGCTTCGAGGGTGCCTTCGAAGGTGGTCTCCTCGCCGGCGGACAGGCCTTCGAGAGCCTCGTCCAGACCGTCGAGCATGGTGCCGGAGCCGAGCTCGTAGCTCACGCCCTCCTGGGAATCGACGGATTCGCCGTCGATTTCGGCGTTCAGGTCGATGTTGGCATAGTCACCCTTGGCGGCCGGGCGATCCACACCCACGAGGGTGCCGAAGCGCTGACGCAGGGCTTCCAGACGGTTGTTGATGTCTTCATCGGTGATTTCGGCCTTCTCGACCTCGATCTCCATGCCGTCCACTTCCGGCAGCTCGATGTCCGGGCGACGCTCGACGGTGGCCACGAACTTCAGCTTGGTCTCATCCTTGGCGGATTCCGGAACTTCCTGAACGTCGATCTCCGGCTGGGCCATCGGGTGGATCTTCTTGGTTTCGAGAGCCTTGGAATACAGCTCCGGCACGCCATTGTTCACGGCTTCGCCAGCGACAGCACCAAAGCCGATGCGCTGATCGATGATCTTGCCGGGCACGTGACCCTTACGGAAGCCAGGCACGTTGACCTGCTTGGCGATTTCCTTGCGAGCCTCGTCGAGATACGGGTTGAACTCCTCCGGATCGACGGTGACGGTGAGCTTCACCTTGGTCGGCTCAAGATTCCTGACGCTGATTTTCACGCTTGCGCTCCTGAAAAATACGGTTCTTCAACAGTTCTGCCGTTAGGCAACCTCTACATGATAGCGCGACTTACGGACTCTGCGATAAGCGACACCTGCCAATCGCGCGCGCCCTGCTCCTTAAGGAATCCGGCAACGTCGCGCTTTTGTGGTTCGTCCGTCCAGCATAGATTGCGCAAGTACTGCGGTTTGATGATAATCTCCGCAGGCGTACGCGTATCGACCGCGATCTGCTGCACCACTTTGCGTGCCTTCTCCAGCGTGCGCAATCGCTCCGGATAACGATCTTTCCAATACCGTATCGATCGCGGTGCGTGCGTCTGCGATTCGTCGTTGTTCGGTTGCGAGCTCGGCATGGTCGGCCATTCGCTTCTCGGCATGTCGAGCGCCTGCTGGATGACCGACTTCCAAAGACTCGGCTTCACCTTGCGCTGGATGGGGGCATACCGTTCGAACATCTTCTCCTGTGCGGCGTCGGCCTGAATGCGCACACGTTCGTTGATGGAACGGATGGCACGGAACTGCGCCGCATTGTGAGGCTTACGTTTCGCCGCCTCAATGATTGAGAAATCGGACAGCAGCAGAGCCGGAGCGATATCGAAACGCCGGGCCAATTCGTCGCGTTTCTCCCATAGGGCCTTCGCCACGGCAAGCGCCTGCCGGTCCTTGGCGATTTCCGTGATGCGGGAAATGCGCAGCCACGGTACCGGATGTTCCTTGCGCGGCCCCATCCCCTCGTGCAGCGCGTATGCAAACTCCTCTTCGGCCCAATCCCTTTTGCCCTGCCTCTTCAATTCGGTTCGCATACGCTGTTCGAGCTCGATCAGCAATTCCACATCCAAGGCGGCGTAATTGCGCCAGTCGCGTGGCAACGGCCGGTACGACCAGTCGGCTGCGGAATGTTCCTTCGCCAATGTCAATCCCAGAAAATGTTCGGTAACTGCCGCCAAGCCAAAACGGTGCATGCCAAGCAGACGCGCCGCGATCTCCGTGTCGAACAGATGATGCGGCTCCATGCCGAGGTCCGCGAATCCTGGAAGGTCCTGCAGGGAATCATGCAGAATCCACGTGGCGTCGCCTACGGCGCGATTGAAATCGTTCCAGTCGGCCCCCGCTTGCGCCAATGCCTGCGGATCGAGCAGGCCGATACCTGCACCGGTACGCTTGAACTGCACCAACCAATCCTCATGCCCGTAACGGTATCCGGAGGCACGTTCCGCGTCGGCGGCCAAAGAGCCTGTTCCGGCCGCCAGAAGATCGCAGTAATCGCGGAAGGCCGGCAACGTATCAATCACATCGGGTACGCCCTCACGCGGCTCGGACTGCAGCCTCGGCTCGTCAATCAACGGGAACACCTTCCTCGGATTACGTCATGGTTCGGAGGAACCAGGCCCACGATTCAACCTGAGCGCCGGCATCAAGACCCCCATCGGCATAGTCTAATGGAGTCCAAGACACACGAAGTTCGCAGCCCATGGACGGCACACCGCTCATCGATCCGAAGGTGGTGTTCCTGGTAACCGTGACGGTGCCGGAAACATTCTCCGCACCGGCTTCGTCCAGATGTTCGAGCATGGAATCCCAATACATCGACGGCGTGAGGCAATCCTCCTGCTCATCGGGCAATGGCAAAGACGCAAACGCGACGCAACGCCAATGGGAATGCCAATCGTCAAGGCAATCGTGCGAATACAGCACCATGATCCAGCCGTCCGCTGTCGCGCAACGGTTCCCGCTCATGGCGCAATCATTGCGGAAATAGGATTTTTCGTCGCGATACGAGCTGCTCTCCAATGCCACGCCGACGCCAAAATCGGCCATGGCGCAAGGTATCGGAATCTCACGATAGGCCACGCCGTTCACTCGCCGCATATTGCGCACGGAAAGAACGGCATCCCACACGACATCGGGCACGCCGAGAGGTCTGTTCATCGGCATGTCGGCGGCATGGTTTTCCCTGTTGTCGGCACGCGCTGCAGTGGGCGTGCCCAAAGGGAAAGCATAAATGTCCGCCATGATTCAAGGCTAAGGCAGACATCATGCGATTCATGGTATTTCGGGGTATTTCACTTCGCGTCGAATGTGAAGATTTGCAATCCCCACCGTTCCGAGTCGGTTTCGCCGACGACTTCCGCCGGCGAAACCCCGGGCAAGACCTTAATATACGACGAATCCATGGGAGCGGAACTGATCCATGACACGCTGCTTCATGGCCGCCGACGGACCCTTCTGATCTTCCAACGGGTACGGGATGCGCAGCTCATGCCACTTCGGGCGGCCGAGCTGGTGGAATGGAAGCACATCGATATGCTCCACCGCATCGCCGAACGTTTCGCAGATCTTCGCCACGTTCTCGACATTCTCCTCCGCGGAGGTGAGATCCGGCACAAGCACGAACCGTATCCAGATCTTCTTGCCCGCCTTGGCGAGGCGCTGTCCGAAATCGATGGTGGGCTGCAGCACTCCCCCGGTCACGATACGGTAGGTTTCCTCATCACCGGACTTCACGTCAAGCAGACACAGGTCGATATCATCGATCATTTCGTCCGTATAGTTTCTGTTGAGGAAGCCGGAAGTGTCGAGGCAGGTGTGCACGCCCATCTCCTTGGACGCTCGGAACACGCGGGACACGAATGCCGGTTGCATCATCGACTCGCCTCCCGAGAAGGTGATGCCGCCACCGGTGGCCTTGAACAGGTCGGCATATCGGTCGATCTTTTTGATCATCGCTTCCAGATAGACGGGCTTGCCGTCGCGCATCTTCCAGGTGTCGGGATTCTGGCAGTACTGGCAACGCAGCGGACAGCCACTCATGAACACCGTCATGCGTGTACCTGGCCCGTCGACGGACGTGTTGATGTCCCAGGAATGCACGAAACCGATGTCACCGCTTTTCAGCGCATTGATGCGGTCCCGTCGATCCATGCCGATCGGCGATTCGAAGCCGGACAGGCCTCCCATCAGCGTCTGGCTGGCGTAGGCTTTCGAGCCTTTGAGCATGTGCCTGGTGGTGGTGCGGAACTGTGCGATCTCAGACATCGATGTCCCTTTCATTTATTCCGAAGTCCCCCTATCCGGGAAACAAAACGCAAGGGGCGAAGCCTTTCAAGCACCGCCCCTTGCCGTATTACCGCTTCACGCGGCGCTCATCCGTCCTAGTCGACGACGGCGCCCTGGTGGAACGTACGGGAGATCACGTCGAGCTGCTGCTCCTTGGTGAGCTTGACGAAGTTCACCGCGTAGCCGGAGACACGCACGGTCAGGTGCGGGTACTTCTCCGGGTGCTCGACGGCATCCTCGAGCTGCTCCTTGCGCAGCACGTTGATGTTGGCGTGGTACAAGCCGTGGCCGTTGCCGGCGTCAAGGATGCCTACGAGGTTGCCGATACGTTCGTCCTCGTCGCGGCCCAGACCATCAGGGGTGATGGTGTTGGTCAGCGAGATGCCGTCAAGAGCGTCGTTGTAGTCGATCTTGCCGACGGAGAACATGGACGGCAGCATGCCGTGGGAATCCATGCCGTTCTCCGGGTTGGCGCCCGGAGCGTACGGGGTGCCCTTCTTGTGACCGGACGGGAAGGCGCCGGTGGCCTTGCCGTACTCCACGTTGGAGGTGATGGTCAGGATGGACTGGGTCGGGACGGCACCACGGTACACCGGCAGGCGCTTGACCTGGCCCATGACGGTGGAGACGACCCACTTGGCGATGTCGTCGGCGCGGTCATCGTCGTTGCCGTACAGCGGGAACTCGCCTTCGGTACGGTATCCGACGATCAGATCGTCATCGGCGCCTTCGACGTATTCGTCCTCGTGACCCGGGGTGGTCTTGGCATCCTTGTTGTAGATCGGGTAGACCTTGGCATACTTGCAGGCGGACAGGGAGTCGGCTGCAATCGACAGGCCGGACATGCCGCAACCCAGGGTGCGGTACACCTCCTTGTCGTGCAGAGCCATCTCGATGGACTCGTATGCATACTTATCGTGCATGTAATGGATGATGTTCAGAGCCATCACATAGGTCTCGGACAGCCATTCCAGAGCCTTCTCGTAGTTGGCCTTGACCTTCTCGTAGTCCAGGGTGCCGTCGGCTTCCGGAGCGATCGGTTCGATTACGCCCTTGTCGATGACCTGCATGCCGGTCATCTCGTCGCGGCCGCCGTTGATGGCGTACAGCAGGGCCTTGGCGGAGTTCACGCGAGCCGCAAAGAACTGCATCTGCTTGCCTACGCGCATCGGGGAGACGCAGCATGCGATTGCGGCGTCATCGCCCCAGTGGCCGCGGATTTCCTTATCGGACTCGTACTGGATTGCCGAGGTGTCGATGGAGATCTTGGCGCAGAAGCGCTTGTAGGCTTCCGGCAGCTTCGGATCCCAGAAGATGGTGATGTTCGGCTCCGGGCCAGGTCCAAGGTGCTCAAGGGTCAGGGTGTTGAGCAGACGGAACGAGGTCTTGGTGACCAGGGTGCGACCGTCGTCGCCGAAGCCCGCATCGGACCAGGTCGCCCAGTACGGATCGCCGGAGAAGATCGCATCATAGTCCTGGGTACGCAGGAAGCGCACGATACGCAGCTTCATGACCAGGTTGTCGATGATCTCCTGAGCGTCGACCTCGGTAATCTTGCCGGCCTTCAGATCGCGCTCGAAGTATACATCGAAGAAGGTGGATACGCGGCCGAACGACATTGCGGCGCCGTCCTGGCTCTTGACGGAGGCGAGGTAACCCATGTAGGTCCACTGCACGGCCTCCTGGGCGGTCTGTGCCGGGCGGCTCAGGTCGAGGCCATACTCCTTGCCGAGGTTGATCAGCTGCTTCAGGGCCTTGATCTGTTCGTCGTGCTCTTCACGGAAGCGAATCCAGTGCTCGATCTCCGGCTCGGTGAAGTCGTTGCGATACGGCACGGAATCCTTGTCGCGCTGCTTGAACTTGATCAGGGTGTTCACGCCATACAGGGCCACGCGGCGGTAATCGCCGATGATACGGCCACGGCCGTAGGCATCCGGCAGACCGGTGAGGATCTTGTTGTGACGAGCGACCTTGATCTGCTTGGTGTACACGCCGAAGACACCGTCATTATGGGTCTTGCGGTACTTGGTGAAGATCTTCTTGATCTCCGGATCCGGCTCCTTGCCGGCCTCACGAATGGCCTGCTCGACCATGCGCCAGCCGCCGTTCGGCATCATGGCGCGCTTGCACGGCACATCGGTCTGCACGCCGACAACCACATTGTCGACTTCCGGGGAGTCGATGTATCCGGCCGGGAAAGAATCAATGCCTGCCGGGGTATGGGTATCCACGTCATAGACACGCTGCTTGCGCTCTACGGCCAGATAGTTATCGTCAAGATACTTCCACAGATGCTTGGTCTTGTCGGTGGCGTCGGCCAGGAAGGACTCGTCACCCTCATACGGCGTGTAGTTCTTCTGGATGAAGTCACGAACATCGATGTCCTTCTGCCAGTTGCCCTCGGTGAAGCCGTCCCAGGCCTTGGCCTCAAGCTCCTCCTGGGAGACCGCCGTTGCATCAACTGCTGCCATTTCCACTCCTTCTGGGTGTAGGGTTGGCGACGCATCGTTACGTCGTCGCTAATTCAAAATTCTATCGGTCCTCACCTGAGAACTGGCTGATATTCAAGCCGAATAAAAGTGATTTATTTCACATATCCAAGGTGTTGCTCAATGCCAAGTGTTTCCAATGCCTCCCGCAAGTCGGACGGATGAAATCCACTCCATCCGCGCTCCAGAGGACCCGTTGCATGTTCCATGAACATCGCTTACTTGGAAAATCACAGATTGCGGGCCAGCAGACGGGCCACGTTTTCGGCGGTACGGGCCAGGTTGTCCGCCGCATGGTCGACGGCGTCGCGCATGGTGGAGACGCCTGGCATGATGCCGAAAATCGCGTCGATGCCCAGGTCATACAACTGATCGATACCCTCCCCGATGCTGCCGGCCAGCGCCACCACCGTGCAATCCGGCGACGCCTGCTTGACCGCGCGGGCCACACCCATCGGCGTTTTGCCGTATTGCGTCTGAAAGTCGATGCCTCCTTCGCCGGTGAAGCAATAGTCCGCCCCTGCGGCCAGCCCCGCCAATCCGGTCGCCTCGATCATCAGGTCAACGCCAGATCTCATGCTTGCTTCGGTGAAGGCCAGGAATCCCGCGCCAAGGCCACCGGCCGCACCCGCACCCGGCACGGTCTCCACCTCGCGACCCAGCTGCTTGCGGATCACCGCAGCATAATGGGCCAGCGCGTCGTCCAACCGCTCGACCATGTCGGGAGTCGCACCTTTCTGAGGGCCGAACACGGCCGATGCACCGCGCACGCCGGTCAACGGATTGGTCACGTCCGAAGCCAGACGGATGCGCACGTCGGCAAGCCTTGGATCAAGACCGGAGACATCCACTTCAGAGAGTTCGGCCAGCGCCGCACCGCCAAACGGCAATGGCGCGCCGTTGTCGTCCAGCAGCCGTACGCCCAGTGCCTGTGCCATGCCCGCCCCACCATCGTTCGTAGCCGAACCTCCCAGTCCCACGATGATGTCGCTTACGCCCTGCTCCAGCGCATCCTTGATCAGTTCACCAGTGCCGTAGGTGGTGGCGATCAGCGGATTGCGCGTGGTCTCGTCGATGTATTGGATGCCGCTTGCCGCGGCCATTTCGATGACCGCAGTGCGGCCGTCACCGAGAATGCCGTATTCCGCATTCGTCGGATGACCGAGAGGATCGGTGACCAATACGCGCATGATGCGCCCGCCGGTGGCATCCACCAGCGATTGAACGGTGCCTTCGCCGCCATCCGCCATGGGGATGCTGACGCATTCGGCTTCGGGCAGCACCCTGAGAATGCCGGATTCGATGGATTGCGCCGCTTCTCGCGCGGTAAGGGAGCCCTTGAATGAGTCCGGGGCGATGACGATTTTCATGGGAATCCTTTCGGGGAGGAATATGAATGATTAGGTTATCGGACAATCGTTAGAACACGATGTTCAGTACCACGGCCACAACCGTCATGGTCAGGCCGACCAAGGCTTCGAAGGGCAGCACGCCCAGTCTTTCGCCGATGGACATGTTCATTGATTTGGCGGAGACGTGGAAGTAGTTGCCGTGCGGCAACGCGTCAATCACCGTGGCACCGGTCTGCATGGTGACCGCGGCGGCCACCGGCGTAGTGCCGAAGGCGAGAATCGTCTCGCCGAAGGAGCTCGCGCCGAGAATCACACCGGTAGAGGTGGATGCGGTGGCGGCGGCCATCAGGATGCCGGCGATCGGTGCGAGCAGCGCGCCGGGCACACCGGCGGCGGTAATCAGGCGCACGATCTGGTCGGGAAGGTCGGAGCTGGTGATAAGACCACCGAGAGCGCCAGCGCCGATCAGAATCATGACCACATCGATCATGCGTGCAATGCCGGCTTTGGTGTAATCGAGGATGCGCCGCCCCTGCCCCATGGCCAGCAGTCCCACGATGGCCGCAAACGGGAGAATGTACATCGCGTCGACCTGGAACATGGTGAGCGCCTTGATGCCCAGCACCGAACCCAGCGGATTGATGAGCAGTAGCACGACGGCGATTGCGGGCGCGACCATGGCCCTGCCGATGGAGGGCAATTCGCGAGAGGCCTTGCCACCGCTCTTCGCGCTTGCGTTCTCACCGCCGTTCAGATCGTCCATGGTAACGACCTGGCCACGATGCTGTACCAGCGTGGCCAGCAACACCGCCATGCCCAAGCCGAACAACGCCGGAATGAAGCTGGAGACCATCACTGCGGAAGGCTGGATGTCGAAGCCGGAAGCCGCAGCGATGGTGTTAGGATTCGGGGAGATGATGTTGCCGGCCTTGCCGCCACCGGAGAGCGCCACAAGCAGCGCCAATTTGGACACGTGCATCTTCGAGCCGACTTCAATGGCGATGGGCGCGACGATCAGCACCGCCACGGGAATGAACACACCCACGGCACAGATGACCATCGTGGCGAGCGCCAACGCGAAAATCGCAAGTTTCTCACCGAAGGTGACCACGATGGTTTGGGCGATGCGATTGGCCGCACCGGATTCCATCATCACCCCGGCCAACACGCCCGCGGCAAGTACACGCACCACCGTGCCCATCACGCTTTGTGTTCCAGAGACTACGATGTCAACGGTCTGCGACAGTGTGGCACCGCCGATGACACATCCGACCACGGCACCGAGCATCAGCGCGTAGGTGGTGTTGAGCTTACGCAGAATCAGACCGATGGCGAGCGCCAAACCAAGCAGCGCCGCCCACCAATGCAATGAAATGTCCACTTTGACACCTTTCGTAACGATGGATACGAAATCTTTTCGCTGCATTCATTATCCGTCGGGCACCCATGCAAAACCATGTGCCTTGCCCCAGGAACATTCCCCCTGTTCTACCGAAAGAAATGGTACGTGTACTATTTTTGTATGGAAATCGATCCGAATATCGCCACCGACATCGTGACGCATCTCAAGGATGCGCTGCGCCACGAAATCAACTTCTTCAATACCAGCGGCATCATCATCGCCAGCACCGACCCCACACGCATCGGTTCCGGGCATGACGGTGCGCGACTGGCCATCGCCAGCAAGCAAACCGTGTGCGTGGATGACGAGCATCGATTCGCCGGCGCCCGGAACGGCATCAACGTGCCGGTGCAGTTCGACGGCGAGCCGGTGGCGGTGATCGGCATTACCGGCGAGCGCGATGAGGTTGAACCTTTCGGCACCGTATTGCAGAAAATGACCGAGATACTGATCCGCGAGCATCTCGACCAGCTGGCCCGATTCAATCGACGGACCATGCGTGATTCGCTGATCACGGCATTGGCCTACGGCAACGGGAATGTTGCGGACAACGAACGTCTCGCGGCCATGTTGGGCATCGATCTTGATCTGCCGTGCATGATCGCATCGATACGCGGCGTTGACCCTCACGACCTGCTGACGTATCAGGAACGAATCATCTCCGCATTGGATCGGCAGGTCGAGGGCCGTCCTGACGTATTGGCCACGCTGACCCCACAGGAATGTCTGCTAGTTATCGTCGGTTCCGATGACGAGACCGCCGAATCCACCATCCGAGCCGCGGAATCGCTGATTTCGTCGTTCACCGGGCATGCCACGCACTGTGGTGTCGGCGGCAGGGCATCCACCATGCATGATTGTCGGCGTAGCTACGATCAGGCCGTGGCCGCGCTGCGCTGGGGCATCACGGCCCATGCTTCGCCACGGCCGGCATCCGATGAACGTGATAATGCCTCGCCCCGTACACGGATCGCATCAACGGAGCTTCAACATTGCGATGACGAAAACACGAGTCTCTCGACTTTCACCCGATACGAGGACCTCGACTTGGGGCTCATAGTTCCCGTAATTCCTCCGGAACAGGCGCAGGCGCTAACGCGATTGGTGTTCGGTGGGCTGGACGATGGCGTGATCGACGCATACGAGATTACGTTCGATGCCTACACACGGCATAACGGCAGCATTAGCGCCGCCGCCAAGGAGCTGTTCCTCCACAAAAACACGATGCAGAACCATCTGAACCGCATCGCCGCCATCACCGGTTACAATCCGCGCAATCTCAACGATCACACCATTCTGGCGCTGGCATTTCTTCTGCGTAGGCACAACAGCCGTTGTCTACGCTGAACGGGGCAGGACTGGACGAATCGGATCAGACCGAATCGGGCCGGTCGTCAGTGGAATCCTTCGAATCCTCCGACCAGCGCTTCCATTCGCGGTCCTGCTCTTCCCATTTGAGATTGCGCTCCTGCACGATCTTCCATGCGTCAAGCGCATCCTCACGGGTTTTGTACGGGCCCATGCGATGGCTGGCCGGAGAGACCATGCCCAGCTCAGGCTGCTCGGTCACCGTGTTAAAGTACCACTGCTTTTCCATATCCATACTCCTTGACTCGCTTTGCCGTCTACTCACGGAAGGCGTTGGTGATTGGCAACCGGCGATCGCGTCCGAATGCGAGTGCGGTGACCTTCGGCCCCAACGGATACTGGCGGCGCTTCCATTCGGCACGGTCCACCAAGCGCATCACCGTGTCGACGGTGGCTTCGTCGAAGCCATCGGCCAGCAGGTCGGCGCGACCGTGCGCATGCTCGATGTACATGGCGAGCACCTGATCGAGCAACGCATATTCAGGAAGCGAATCGGAATCCTTCTGACCTGGGCGCAGTTCGGCGCTCGGCGCCTTCTCGATCGAATTGACGGGAATCATCACGCCGTCGGGCAACGGAACGCCAGCCGAACCGGATTCATTACCGACGACATGCAGCCCGCCGATACCCATGCCTGCGGCGGCCGCCTTGTTACGCCAACGGGAAATCTCCCAGACGCGCGTCTTGAGCAGATCCTTGATCGGGGCATAGCCGCCGACCGCATCACCGTAGATCGTGGAATAGCCACAGGCGAGTTCAGATTTGTTCCCGGTGGCCACCGCAAGCAGACCCTTGGAATTCGAATAGGCCATCACGATCACGCCACGGATGCGGGCCTGCAGGTTTTCAGCCGCCACGCCTTCCAGATCAAGCTGCTTCTGATAGGCCACGAACAGCGGTTCGATGGGCTGGATGTCGTAATGCGCGCCGATGTTGTTCGCCAGATCGGCCGCATCGTCCTTGGAACCATCGGATGAGTACATGCTCGGCATGGAAATGCCGTACACGTTGTTGCCGCCGACCGCGTCGGCCGCCATGGCCGCCACCAGAGCGGAGTCGATGCCGCCGGACAGACCGAGGCACACACCCTTGAAATGGTTCTTGGCCATGTAGTCCTTCAATCCCAATACGCACGCAGTGTACACCTCTTCGTCGGGATCGGGTTTGTCCGCGATGACGCCAACGCTCTGGCGTTCGGCGGTGGTATCGAGGTCGAAGAGCGCCAGGTCCTCCATGAACATAGGCGAGCGCTGCAGCAACGTGCCGTCGGCATCGACGGTGAAGCTGCCGCCATCGAACACGAGATCGTCCTGTCCTCCGACCTGGTTGAGGTAGATCATCGGCGCGTTTACCTCGGCCGCACGCCGCACCGCCAAGTCGAAGCGAGTGTCGGTTTTGCCCTCCTCATACGGCGAACCGTTCATGGTCAGCAACAGGTCGATGTCCTGTTTGGCGAGTTCTGCGACCGGGCCGCCGTCCTGCCAGATATCCTCGCAGATGGCCACGCCGATACGCGCACCGTCCACGTCGAGCACCATGGACTTGTTGCCCGGGCTGAAGATGCGGAATTCGTCGAATACACCGTAGTTGGGCAGGAAGTGTTTGTCATAGCCGGCCCAGACCACGCCATCGTGCAGCACGACGAGTCGGTTGCGTGGTTTGGAGTTCTCACGGTCGGTGCCCACGGTGCCGACCACCACGAACAGGTCATCGAGCCCATCTGCGGCGAGTTCGGTGGCAAGCCAGTTGGCTTTGTCCCATGCGGCCTTGCGGAAGGTGCCGCGGAGGGCCAGATCCTCGATCGGATAGCCGGTCAGGGTCATTTCCGGGAACACGACCACCTTGGCGTGCTGCGCTGCGGCCAGATGCGCGTAGTGCATGACCTTGTCGGCGTTGGCGTCAAGGTCTCCTACGCAGGTGTCGATTTGAGCGAGGGCGAAACGAATGTCAGTCATACTTGCCTAGTCTATTGCGCTGTGCGTATCGTCCACGCGAACGGCGCGCATATGGCATGAAAAACCACACGCGCGCCGTTCGTCCGCACCATTTCGCCCAGCTCGTCATCATGCGAGCTCGTTCAACACGGTAAGCGCCGCGTTGGCATAGAATTCCACACCGGCCTGCAACGACTCGTCGAGACCCACGAAGTTCGGACTGTGCCAATCCGGGCATCCCGCTTCGCCGTTGGATCCGATGAAGGCGAATACCGGCAGCGTGACCTTGCCGTATTCGCAGAAATCCTCCCCCGCCATCGAAGGACGGATCGGCTCGAGTTGAGCGTATTCGCGCACATCGTCCGCAACGGCCTTGGACAGTCCTTCGTCGGAAACAAGAGGATCCTGGAAATCATCCCAATCGATGTCGGCGGTGATACCGTACCCTGCCGCGATGGCGTTGACCTGTTCCGCGAAACGACGGCCGACCATCTCGCCATCGGACTTGTGGAAGTATCGTACGGTACCTTGGAAGCTGGCCTTATCGGGCACCACGTTCCACACATGGCCGCCGTGCAGTTCGGTGATCGACAGTACGAGCGGGTGGAATGGCGAGACGTTGCGGCTCACGATGGTCTGCAATGCCAGAATCATCGTGGCGAGCGCCTCGATCGGGCCGGTACCCTTGTGCGGGTAGCCGGCGTGTGTTCCGGTGGCGTGCAGGGTCACGTGGAATTTCACGCAGCCCGCCATCATCGGTTCGGGGCCGATGGCCACCTGTCCCGGCGCATAGTTCGGATTGTTATGCGCGCCGATGGCCGCCGAGACATCGCTCAGCAGTCCGGCGTCAATCATGGCACGGGCACCGGTTCCCGTCTCTTCGGAAGGCTGGAACAGCAGTTTGACGGAACCCTTGATCTGCTTGCGATGCTTGGCGAGCCAGAATGCGGCGCCAAGAAGATACGACATATGCAGGTCGTGCCCGCATCCATGCATCACGCCGTCGTTCACGGATGCGAACGGCAGGCCGGTATCCTCCTGAATCGGCAGACCGTCGATATCGGCGCGCAGGGCGATGCGCGGACCGGGTTCGACGCCGCGTATCAGGGCGACGACGCCTGATTCCAGAGGATTGTTCAGGATTTCGATGTCATGTGCCCGGAGCAGCTTCTCAATGTAGGCACTGGTCTCATACTCCTTGAAACTGCGCTCGGGGTGGGCGTGCAGATGGTGTCGGATTGCTATCAGTTCCGGCGTGATTTCGATGTGTTCGGTCATTTTCCCGCGAACTCCTTGTCTTCTTCCGCGCGACAGACGGCGTCAACGCTTCAGCAGGTGCCTGGCGATGGAATTGGCGATGCCCTGCACAACCTGCACAAGCACAATCATAATGATGACCGCGGTCCATGTGACGGTTTGGTCGAATTTCTGGTAGCCATAGGCGATGGCGAAATTACCCAAGCCGCCACCGCCGATGTAGCCCGCCATCGCAGACATGTCAAGAACGCCGATGAACAGGAATGCGTAGGCGAGAATCAGCGGCGCCAACGCTTCCGGAATCAGCACGGTACGTACGATGGTCGGTTTCGAGGCACCCATGGAACGGGCCGCCTCGATGACGCCTGGATCAACTGGGACGAGATTCTGTTCGACCAAACGCGACGTAGCGACCGTGCACATGATGATCATCGGGAAAATCGCCGCGACTGTGCCGATGGACGTGCCCACCACCTTGATGGTCAGCGGCTGCATGGCCGCAAGGAAGATGATGAATGGAATCGGGCGAATGATATTCACGATCACATCCAGGATGCGGTAGAGTACCGCGTTTTCGAATAGATTGCCCGGCCTGGTGCCATACAACACCACACCGAGAATCAGCCCGAGGAATCCGCCGACTACCAGTGTGATCAGCACCATCTCAAGGGTCTGCCCGATCGACTCGAACAGCAGCGGCCTCAGCACGCTCCAATCGCTGCGACTTGCCAGAACGATACCTTCTTGCGTCATATCCGTCACTCCTGTCCCGCTGTGGCCAAAGCCTGCTCATATGGCACTTGGTCATCCGCCGTGCCGAAATCGATGATGTCGCTGTTCCGTGCAAGTTCGGCAAGGAACGCATCAACGCCGTCACCCGAAAATTCGTATGTGATGGCGCCGATGGCGACGCCGCGCACCGTGTCGATGCCGCCGTACTGCAGACTGCTGTGTATGCCGTGTTCGGCGATCAGCTGGGAGATGTTCTGCCCGGAAGCGCCGATGACCGAGCCGTCCACGGTGTCGGTCACATCATGCTGGCGGATCAGCACGGTGACGATGTGCCCCGGACATTGCGCATGCAGACGTTCCACCCGGGATTTCTCGGGAATGCCACTGACCGCAGTGGAGATGAACCTTTTGGTGACTTTCTGGCGCGGCGCCGCGAACACGTCATACACGTCGCCTCGCTCCACCACTTTGCCGGAGCTCATGACCGCCACACGATTGGCGATCTGCTGCACGACATTCATCTGGTGAGTGATCAGCACGATGGTTACGCCCAATTCTTCGTTGACACGCCTGAGCAGGGACAGCACCTCCATGGTGGTTTCGGGATCCAACGCACTTGTCGCCTCATCCGCAAGCAGAATCTTCGGATTGGTGGCCAGGGCCCTGGCGATGCCGACACGCTGTTTCTGGCCTCCGGACAGTTGCGACGGATACTTGTTCGCATGCTCGCTGAGGCCGACGAATTCAAGCAGTTGCGAGACTCGTCTGTCCTGATAATCCTTACGCCAATGATCAAGCTGCAACGGGTAGGCGATGTTCTGTGCCACCGTCTTGGTGGAAAACAGGTTGAACTGTTGGAAGATCATGCCGATCTTCTGACGAATCGGCCGCAACTTGGCCTCGCTGAGTGCGGATACCTCGGTGTCAAGCACGGTGACGGTTCCCGACGTAGGCTTCTCCAAGGCATTGATCAATCGCACCAGCGTCGACTTGCCGGCACCGGAATAGCCGATGATGCCGAAGATGTCGCCTTCGTTGATGGTCAGGCTTACATCGTCCACCGCGCGTGCGACCGTAGCGCCTCTGCCTGATGCGGCATTGCCGCCGCGCTGTTTGAATTCCTTGACCACGTGGTCAAAGACGATAATCGGAGTGGGTTCTGTCATACTGTCACTTTCGTTGGGAACGACTCGGCGTATGCACCGGTTTCAGGTGCCACCGGCATCTCATCATAACGAGAGGAAGCCCCCTCGAGACACGAGGGAGCTTCCCCATACGAAATCACTTGACTTCCTTGGCTTCCTTTTCGATCTTCTGCAGGTAGCTCTGCAGGTCAGAGGCGCTGAACTTGTCGGCGAACACCGCGGTACCGCCGGAATTCTCCTGTAGCTTGTCAAGCACGTCTTGGGTCTGGAAGATCTCGACGACCTTCTTGTAGACCTCATTGTTCACATCGGCCTTGCGGGTGGCGAAGATGTTGATGTACGGACGTGCCTCCTCGGATTCGGCATCATCCTGATAGATGGCATCGGAGGCTTTCAGACCGGCATCGGAAACGTAATCGTTGTTGATCACACCGGCGGCGACCTGCGGGTCCTTCAGGGAATTGGCGACCTGCTCGGCCTTCAGCGGAGTGACTTTCACCTTCGACTTCGCCTCATCGATGTCCTGCGGAGTGGAGAACGGCGTCCAATCACCTTTCAACGTGACCAGACCTGCGGCCTTCAGCACGCCGATGGCACGTGCCTGATTGGTTTCATCGTTGGGAATCGGCACGGTGGAGCCATCGGGAATGTCCTTGACATCCTTGTATTTGGTGGAGTAGATGCCCAGCGGGTAGATGGCCACACCGCCGATCGGCTGCAGATCCTTGTTGTTCTGCACGTTGTAGTTCGCCAGATACAGAAGGTGCTGGAATTCGTTGAGGTCAAGCTCACCGGAATCCACCGCAGGATTTTCGGACGTATAGTCCTGGAAATCAACGATCTTGACATACAGTCCGGCTTCTTTGGCCTTTTTCTGGAATTCCACCCACTGCGGGTCGGTGGCCCCCACCACGCCGATCTTCACCGGATTGGATTCGGTGCCCTTGGCATCGGCCGTCTTGGAGCCGTTCACCACACGCAAGCCGAAGAATCCACCCACCGCCACCAGAACGACCACGATTGCGGCAATGATGATGTTGCGAACGGTGTGATTGACACGCACCGGTTCTTCCGGAGCCCCGTTCGGTTGTTGAATCGAAGATGTCATGTCTGTCCCTCTCTCTTATGGAATCCTGCTCGTGACGTGGCTTCCACATCACGTGACGTCCTCTACCATACGGGATGAATTCAGCGGAAAAGGCGGAAATGCAAGGATTTCCTATCGGCGTTCGTTATAGCCTGTATTCAAGGCCAACATTGGCGCTGTTGGGTGGAAGATTATTTTCGACGCATATGCGTGCACGATTATGCTATCGCGTAGCGTGTTACCCGACCTATGCTTTTCTAGACTGGGCCAGACGGAATGTTTACGAAAGGTTGTTTCCATGCATGACACCTACGACATCAAGGCGGCGTTTTTCGACATCGACGGCACGTTGACCAGTTTTGTGACGCATGTGGTACCGCAATCCACCGTTGACGCGTTGCGAGCGCTGCAGGCCAAAGGCGTGAAGATCTTCATCTGTTCGGGTCGGGCGCCGTCCTACATGGGCGTGGTACTCAACACGATTCCCGTTACCTTCGACGGCATCGTAGGACTAAATGGCCAATATTGCATGGACAACACCGGACTCTCCTATCGTCACCCGCTCGATCAGGTCGACGTGGAAAGAATCACCGCATGGCTGGACGAGCATACGAACGTCATCGCCAACTATGCGGAAAGCGATCACGGGTATTTCAACCGCGTCGACGAGGCGATGCGGCAGACATGGAAGAGTCTGGGCAAAACCGCGCCGAAGGTCGATATCTGTGATCCGCATACCCGAATAACGGATCATCCCACTTTCCAAATCAGTCCTTACGTCGATAGAGCCGTCGAGGCTGAAATCACCGGAATCTGCGACAACGTGCGGGGAGTGCGCTGGCATCCGGATTTCACCGACCTGATTCCCGCCGATGGCGGCAAGGCGAAGGGCATGCAGGTCATGCTCGAACACTACGGATGGCACCGCGGCAATGCGATTGCCTTCGATGACGGCGGCAACGATGTAGACATGCTGGAGTACGCGGGAATCGGCGTGGCCATGGGCAATGCCACCGAAGAGCCAAAACGAGCGGCCGACTACATCACCGACAGTGTGGATGATGCGGGAATAGCCAACGCCTTGCATCACTTCGCGATTTTGTAACGGCATCACGTTCGTCACGACTACCGTCACTATCGCATTGTCAATATGAACGGATCGTGCGCCTTGCCCGTATACGATTACAATCATGCGCACGATTCGAAAGCACCCCCCGCAAATCGAAATCGTGCACGCACAGCATGAGGAAGCCAGCCCTCTTTTCACGCACAGCCGGCCATTCCGATGCCCATAAGCGACAGCGCTCAGCTCATATGCCCCAGATAGCTTACGATTCCGGCGAGCCACAAGACATCCGTCATCCTTCGTGCCGGTCGGGAATCCACAATGAATGAAACCTGATGGTCCCGAACCTATGGGAGAATCTGGAACCATGACTACTATCATCATGCGCACGACTGATGATAACCGTGGTCAACTGTTTATGGCTTTATTCCAAGGTTTTCCATTCCTGGGAAGTCTGCCGGTTACGCTCGTTTTCCACGAGGCACCTACAGGCACCCGAGAAAACATCGACTGATTTTCCCCTTGCCGGCCGGTCAACTACGGAAGTAGATGCCCGCATCCCAAGCCGCACCACTTCCGAAGGGGGAAGCCAATGAAAGACACGGAGAACAAGCCACGCCCGCGAAAACGCAGGAAATGGGGATCGGTGATCGTCCGCAAGGACGCAGACGGCAACCCAGCCAGCTTTCAGGCGCGATACGTCAACCCGCTCGACCCGTCCAAGAAAGTCAGCCGGAACTTCGGCTTGGAATACGAGGCGGAAGCGTACAAGTGGCTCGACGAGGAGCACTACCTCGTCACCCTCCATCGCAAAGGCATCAGGCAATGGGTCCACCCATCGCAACGACGCGCCGAGACCATGCCCACATTCGGGGAATATTCTAGGGACTACTTCGATCACTACCGGAAATACGACGGTAGCAGACTGTCCGGCCGGTCCAACAGATGCAACGAGATCACACTACGGCGACTCGACGAGACCTTCGGAGGCATCCCGCTCGACCGCATCAGCCGCCAGATGGTCGACGAATGGTACGCGAAGGCCAGGGACGAGCTGACGTCCAGCACGTTCGAGCACACGGCGCGCACCCTCAAGCGAATCATGCTCGCCGCGGCAAGCGAACAAGACAACGGGGCTCCACCGCTCATCCCGGCAAGCCCGTGCAGGTACCGCGTCACCAAACCGCAATCCAAACGACGCGACCAGCCACCGATCACCGCAGACGAAATCAACAGGATGGCCGCGCTGTTTCCCGACTACTACCGGCTCGCGCTCTGGCTCTCGCTCTTGGTCGGCGGGCTTCGCCTCGGCGAGGTATGCGCCCTGCAACTCAGGGACATCGACCTGGAGAACCTGCAACTCCACGTCCGCCACTCCGTCAACCGCGGACCGGACGACAGGGGCAAATACCGTCTGTGCGAACCCAAGACCAAAAGCAGCAAACGGGTCGTGCCAATCCCCAGACCGCTCGTTCCCCTCATCGAGGACCATATCAGCCGATTCTGCAAGGGCCGCAAGCCCGATACCATGCTGTTCCACTCAATCATGCTGGACGAATGGCTGCTCCCGCCCACGACCATCGAACGGGCGTTCCGCACGGCCCGTGAAAAGATAGGCCGTCCCGACATCACCTTCCACTCGCTCCGCGCCACGCACGCCACCATGTTCGTCCTCGAGGGAGGGACCATGCGCGAGACGATGGACGAGCTCGGACATACCAGCGTTTCCGTCGCGGTGGACAGCTACCAGCGTGTCGTCAGGGAGCACCACCGGGACACCGTGGAACTGCTCGCCTACCGGTACCTGCCGTCGGACGACCCGACCGTGATCCGCACCGTCATCGACCGGAAGGAACGCCAGATCGACAAGCTCCGCAACGAGGTGGAACGGCTCAGGAAGATCCTGCGGGAAAAGAACTGATCGGGCCACAGCACGCACCGAGATACCAGCAGACCGGAACACCTTTCTACCGGAATACCGAAACACCGATTACCAAGGTAACGGAATCGGTCTCAGTCCCTCGGACCTTCCATGTCGCGGCCCTCGCCGAAGAGATGGTCGAACAGTTTCCATGTTCCGCTCCGGATGTTCCGGCATCCTGGCCCGACGCATCCGAAAGTCATCTCGACCGGCATCTGCGTTTTGGCTTTTCCTGCCTTGGAGGAACGATGGCGCGCTGATAGGAGTAATGCCCGTACACGTGACGGCGCTGCTCGAGAGACATGTCGTATGCCTTGTTCGCCGGTTGCGCATACTTACCAAGATGGGCCAGGTCGTTCGACATGGTCAACGGTTCGGACAACGGCTTGACGATTCTCCTGAACATATCCTCAAGAGGACGCAGGTCGTTTTGTTGCATCCCCGCGATCGAGGCTTGGTCGTTCGTCCGTTTGTCGATGAGTCCCCAGTCGAAATGCCAGCCGGCCTCGCGCGCGATGATCTCCCAGAAAATGCGTTGCGTCCGCCCGTTACCTTCACGGAACGGGTGGAGGATGTTGAAGTTGTTGTAGCTGACGCTCAGACGCTTCACGAATTCTTCACGGCCGAGGCCTTTGAGAAGATCGTCACCGCGAAGCACCCCCTCGGAGTAGCGCACCCCTATGCTGAACAGTTCCAACGGTTGGAAGGGAAGCCCCTCGCCCTTGCCCATGTCGATGGTTCGTATCTCCCCCGCCCAGTCGTACACGTCCTGGAAGAGGAACCGGTGTATGCGGCGAAGCTGTTCCAGCGTCCCTTCCGCAGGTGGGAGATTCTCTCTCAGAATGGCGGCGCGGGCGGAGCAGAGATCGTTCTCCGCAGCTGCCAACGCATCCTCGTCCGTGGCGCCCACAAGGTTCCGCAGCACGTTCGTTCCCGGAATCAGGTAGGGATCGGGGACACGCGCCATCGTCACTCCAATCCGTAACGGCGACGGGTGCGGGAAAGAAGCTCGGCGCTGCCGATGCTCCCCCGTGCATATTCTCCGGCATCGCGCATGAAGGCCCTCGTCACGTCACCGCCTTCCAGCCGCACGGACTGTACCGACAGTCCGACGTTCTCCGTGCGGCGGCGCATCTCGGATTCAGATATCGTTCCAAACATTGCGCCTCCTTTTCTCCTTAGATTCTAGCAAAACCGACGGCCCTTAGACGGAGCCGCGCCTGATTCCGCTCCTAAAGTCCTCTATTCCAGTCGCAATCCTTTCACCGGATGCCACGCGTTTTGCTGCGGATGGTCCGGCTCGGCTCCGGTTTCCGGCGCAGCCCCTCGATCAGATCGATGAAAGCGCGTTCCTCCTGTTCCACGCAGTCAAGGAGAGTGGAGCAGAACGACGTGGGATCTCCGTCCACCTGCCACGCCTCCAGACTGCGCGCGTAGGCCCGGCCCGCGTCATATTTGATGGCCACGGGACGGTATCCGTGCCCGAGCAGTATGAAGTTGAGCAGCTGGCGGCCGGTCCGCCCGTTGCCGTCCATGAACGGATGGATGTTCTCGAACATCGCGTGGAATCCGGCGGCCTTGAGCAGCGGGTGCGCGTCGCTTCCATCCAATCCGTCGATCAGGGATCGCAGGTCGTCGTGAATCTCCAGCGGGTCCGCGGTCTTGACGCGGGTCGCGGTGATCCTCGCCAGATAACCGTAGGGGCGGAACGTGCCGCGGGCGAACGGCTGGAGATCCAATGCGGTCACCTCGTGGATACGGCGGATCAGTTCCTCGTCCAGCTTCCTTCCCTCCTTGGCGTATTCGCGTACGTAGGCCATGCCGTCCGCGACGCCGCGCGCGGCGAACACGTATCTGGCCGGCGAGTCCGATGGGACGAATTCTCCCTCCAATACCAGCGACGTGTCCTCCAGGGTCAGCGTGGATCCCTCGATGGCGTTCGAGTTGTAGGTGTAGCGCACCAGCCAGTCGCGGTCGTAATCCGCCAGTGCCATGTCCTCGATGCCGTCCAACGGCCCCAACGCGCGGGCATGATCCCTCAGCGCGTCGATCCGCCGCAGACGTTCGGAGGTCTCCCGCTCTCCTTCAAGAGCGATTAGTTCGTCGGGAAGGGATTGGATGCGCTGTGATAGCTCGGGGTTGGCCATCATGCTCCTCTTTTCGTATTCCGGTTGCAAGGTTCATTATTCCAGTCGCTACATCGACGTGCCACTGGTTTCCTGCGCGGCTGCTCGTCTCATGGCTCGGCGTTCGGCCCTGGTGGGCCGTTCGAGCACCCATTCGGCGAAGGCGCGGATGATGATGGATGCGACGATCACGCCGATGGAGCCCCAGAAGCATGGGATGAAGTCCGGTTTGGCGTGATCGGTCCAGAACCAGGCGATCAACGCGAGGATCAACGCCAGACCGGCGGCCAGCGCGGCGAGCTTGTGGAACACCAGGGCGAGCGTGCGGATGGGATGCGTGACCAGCCCCACCGCCAACGCGACGATGACGAGCAGGGCGACGACGCCCGCGACGATGATGACGATGCCCAGGTATATCGCGAGCATATAGAGTCCGAACATGATCGGCCTTCCTTTCCCTCTTCTATTTCGTTTCGTCGGGCATGTAGGTGTAGGCGACGGCCACGCCTTCCGCCTCGAGCAGCACGGCGGCCTCGCGCACGACTGCGGCGCGGCGCTTCACGGACTCCTCGGCCCGGACCCAGCCGGGCAGCCCCTCGGACAGGTCGGAGACGCGCGAGAACGAGAGTACGGCCCGCCCGTCTCCCCTGTGGCGTTCCACGATGGCCGCCACGGCGCGCCTGTGCTCGGCCAGGTGGTGTCCGAGCATCGCTCTCATTTTCTCAGAGGGCTGGAGCCGGTATTTCTCCGACTCGTATTTCTTGACCATGTCCACGGTGAGGTCGGCGAGCACGGCCACGTCGTGCTGGGTCATGCCGATGCGTTCGCGCGTCGCGCGCATCCACGCCTTCGCCTCGCTCCAATCATCCGCCATGGCTCCTCCTGGATGCAAAAAGTCCGGGTCCGCCTGCGCGAACCGTGATTATACTTTCATATATAATCGAGGTTTTCGACAGGGTGGACCCGGTGTTTTCCGCGACTCGACGCTATGTCTTGCCCGCGCCGCGTCACTCGGTTCCTTCTCGAGGATGGACACCTTGATGCTGTTGCGTCCGCCGGCCCGGTTGACGAAGTCGAGCTGCGCGCTCATCGTGCTCGCCAGGTTCGCTGCCGCGAGCAGGAGGAACAGGATCCCGAGCGCCGCGCTGTCCGACAGGAACGCGAGGCCCGCGACGAGGAACACGCCGCCCCAGACGAACGATCCGGGGGTTGAACTTGGTGTTGGTGTCCACGGACGCGATGTTGCGCAATGGGATCGTCTGCGTGGACGAGCCGAGCGGGATCACGCCCAGCAGGGTGTTCGGGCTCTTGTACATCACGCGCATGTTGCTCGCGGCGATGCTTGTCTTGAGCCAGAACAGGGCCACGGACGGGCTGAACCGGTCCCCGATGATGCCGGTCTCCCCGTCGCGTAGGTGAATTCGGTCATGGTCTGCTGTGTTTCGGTCATTGTGGTTTCCTTTCTCTAGTGTTTGTCGCCGAAGTCGAATGCGATGCCCTTGTCCTCGTCGATGCGGAGCGCGGCGTCGAACTTGCCGCCCTTCCTTGAGGTGAAGCCCTTCAGGCCGACCTTCCGTCCGGCGAGCAGACGGCGCATGGCGGAGTCGGTGACGGTCTTGCCTGCGATGGTCGTCCAGGCGCGCCAGCCGCATCCCTCCGTCGTCTTCCAGGTGCCGTCGGATTGTTTCTCCCGTTTGTTGGTGGAGCATTGGAACACCTTGCCCGTTTTGATGACGGGTTTGCCGCAGCGCGGGCAGTCGCCGAACGATTCCGCGTTGCGTGTCTTCGTCTGCACATGGTCCTGCCGCACAGCGCTCTGTGCGTCGGCCGGGATGCCGGCCGCGAGGTCGCGGAATTCCGTTTCGACCTGCGTGGGGTCGGCGTGGTCGTGCTCGACCTGCGAGAGCCGGCGTTCCATGTCGGCGGTCAGGGCCACGTCCTTGAGACGCGGAGAGACCACGTCGATCAGGGATTGCCCCTGCACGGTGGAGCGCAGCTGCTTGCCTTTGCGTTCCACATAGCCGGTGCGGATCAGTTTCTCGATCACGTCGGCCCTGGTGGCGGGCGTGCCGATGCCGCCCGAGTGGGATTCGTCGTCGTCCAACGCCGCCTTGAGTTCCTTGTCATCCACCCAGCGGCTCGCGTGTTCCATCGCGGCGAGCAGCGTCGCCTCGGTGAACGGCTTCGGCGGTTTCGTCCGCCCCTCGGACAATGTCGCCCCGCCCTGCGGGACGGGCGCGATGACGACCCCGGTGGTCAGGTTGGCGGGGATGATGTTGCCGGCCGGGTCCTCGTCGTCGCCGTCACGGTCCTCCTGTGGCCTGGCGTGCTCGATGGCGCGCCAGCCGAGGGAGACGGGCTGGTCGGAACGGCTGGTGAACCGGCATTCGCCCTCGGGCAGGAGACGTCCCTCGTCCGGATGTTCCTCGCACCAGTCCGGGTCGATGTTCGCGATGACCGTCGTGGTGTCGTGCACGTAGTCGTCGGCCACGGCCTCCCACATGCGGCGCGCCACGCGGATCAGCACGAGGCGTTCGTCCTCGCCGAGCTCGTCGAGCGCCCGGGCGTCGGCCTGCACGGTGGGCAGGATGGCGGTGTGGCCGGCAACCTTCGCGTCGTTCACCGTCAGTTCCAGGCGCGGGCGTTCCGGCTTCGCGTCCGGTTCGATGAAGCCCTCGACGCGCGCGACGCCGTCGGTGAGCTTGCGCAGCGTTTCCAGGTCGTCGTGGGTGATGTACTGCGAGTCCGTGCGCGGATATGTCGTCAACCGTTTCTCGTACAGGGATTGCAGTGCGGCCAGGGTGCGCGCGGCGGTCAGGCCGTGGAGTCTGCTCATGTCCTTCTGGAGGCTGGTCAGGTCGTACAGGCGGGGCGGCGCGTCGTGGCGCTGTTTGCGTTCGACCTTGAAGATGCCGAACGTGTAGTCGGGCGCGTTGACGATCCGCAGCAGGGTCTCGGCGTCCTCCCGTTCGTCCAGTCGTTCGCCGGCGAGTTTCCATCCGCCCATCGGCGCTATGACCTTCCAGTACGGTTGGGCGACATGGCCGGCTATCCGCCGGTCGCGGTCCACGATCATCGCGAGGGTCGGGGTCTGCACGCGGCCGACGGTGAACCGCGCGTTGTAGACGAGGCTGTAGGCGCGCGACGCGTTCATCCCGATCAGCCAGTCGGCCTTCGCGCGGATCATCGCCGAATCGGCGAGCCCCTGGTAGTCGTCTTCCGGTCTCATGCTTCGGATGGCGTCGCGGATCGCGTCCTCCTCCAGGGACGCGACCCACAGTCGGCTCATCGGCTTTCGGATTCCCGCGTGTCGGACGATCCGGCGGAAGATGGCCTCGCCCTCGCGGTCCGGGTCGCACGCGTTGACCAATGCTTCGACGTCGTCGTGGCGCATCAGTTCCGAGACGATCCCGTATTGCCTGTCCGCGCCTTTCTCACGGCTCACCTTCCACTGCCATGCCGGTGTCGGGTCGATGGGCAGCGTGTCCAGGCTCCATTTGTCCCAGTCATGGTCCTTGTATTCGTCGGGCGCGGCCAGGTCGACGAGGTGTCCTTGCGCCCAGGTGACCAGGTCGTCGCCGACCTGAAGGTATCCGTCGTGCTTTTCCGCGTGCGTGCCGAGCGCCTGGGCGATTGCCTGGCCGACCGAATGTTTTTCGGCGATGATCAGTCGCATTCTGCATCACGTCCGATCATCAGTAGTTGCCGGCCGTCCATGCGGGCCGTCCGTCGTCCGAGGGCTCCTGGGTTTCGGCGGGATTGGCTTGCGGGGCGGTGCCGTCGTCGGCCGTCCGCGTATCGGTTTCGACCGTCGTCGGTTCCGCCGCGGCCTCGGTGTCCGGTGCGGAGGATTCGGTGGACTCGGGTTTCCTTCCGGCCGGTTCGGCGACGAGCTCGCCCTTCGAGTCGAACGCGATGTTCTTCTCGGTGCCGGTCATCGCCCACTTGTCGGCGACGGCCGTCCGGCTCATGCCGGGGAATGCCGTCTCGAACTGTCTCGCGGCCTCGCGTAGCGCCTTCGCGCTTTTGCGAAAACCGTCAAGCCGATTGTCGAATTTCTTCGCGGCCGTTTCCTTGCGCTTGAACGATTCGCGTTCGTCGCGCAGAATGTCATCAACGTAATCGGACGCCATGTCGGTGTTCCTTTCCTTTTATCGAGATCCGGCCCATGCCGGCTATGAACCATGCTCCCGCCATGCGGGCGGCTCCGGTTTGGACAATCGGCTCCGCCAGGATCACGCGGACGTGATCCTGGCTTCGCCGAGGAAACGGAGCGCGGCATGGATGCCGCGCGCTGCCACTGCCAACCCTTCCTGTATTTCCAGGCGGCGCCTGGAAGGGAACGGTTGGCCGGCCATGGTTCATCATCGCGGCACCGCGCCCGCGTCTTCGGGCCTGCGTGTTCCATGCCTCGTCTCGGGAAGGGCTTCGCCCGATTCTCCCTCGACGGGCACGGCCCACGCGTCCTCCGCCGCGCGGCGGCACCGCGAGGCTGCCCCATGTCCGGCGAAAGGAAACGCCGGCGGAACCAAGGAGGAACCATGGAAACGAAATCAACCGACCTTCAGCACGTCGTGTTCGAGACCGAGGAGGCGGGGCGCGTCGAGGCGATGTGGAGCAGTCCGCGCCTCAACGGCCAAGATGTTCCGGACGGGTGGCACCGCTACGCCGTCAGGGGCGGGGACGACGGATGGGAGCCGTGCAGCATCGAACCGTTCGTGTGGGTGAACCACACCGCCGACATCATCACGCCCGTCGACCTCGAGCTCGACAAGCACGAGCGGATGCTCATCATCAGGGACTGGTGGTTCGATGACGAGCCGTTCCCGGCCGAGTGACGGGCCGGGGACGATGCCGCCCGCACGACGCGGGCGGCGCCTCCGGCGGCCAGAGGACGGCTACCGTCCTCTGGACTCCAATATCCTAGGATGGAATACAACGAGAGCAAGGAGGCGACGGACATGACCATCGACTATTCAATCAAAGTGACCCGATGCGAACCCATGCCCGGCTACAAGCTCAAGGTCACCTGTTCCGACGGCGCGACCGGAATCTTCGACATGTCCCGATACGTCGGCCGTGGCATGTTCAGACCACTCAAGGACCCGCAGACGTTCGACCGCGTGCGACTCTCGTTCGGCGTACCCTCATGGCCCGGCGACATCGATATCGCCGCGGAACGCGTCCGCTCCGACATGCAAATCATCTAGGAACCCGCACGCCCCTGCCCCGACCGCCACCAAGACGGCCGGGGCCTTTTCATGCGCACGCGCACGAGGGACGCGACACGACACCGGCCCCGCGATTTTTCGCGGGGCTTTTTCGTTTTCCTCGTTCCGAATGTCCAAACCGACCGGCGTTTCCACGACGGACGATTGGCATGAGACACCGGCCATTCCTTCAAGGCCACGGACGAAAGGAGCGAGGAGTGAACGCGATCATCCTTCACGGCATTCCACAACCATGCCGTGCGAAATCGCTCCTGATCCATGAAATGGATATGGGAGCAGCAAGTGACGTGATTGTAGCTACAATCACTCGGCCCGCGGTGCGGGCCGACTTGCTCGGGAGACCCAGACCCCATGGTCGAGCAAGCTCTCCAGACCGCTTCGCGGCATCACAGACAGCCAGTTTCCACACCTCTCTTGGAGGCGTGGAATGAGCTGGGCAGAAGGCAGAGATCGGAACATCTGCAAGCGAATCACGTTCAGCGAGGACGAGTGGGAGCGGGTTCGCAAGCTGCACGAGAGGCTGACCAGGTACGCTCCGCAGTACCGGTCGTTCAGCTCCTACGCGCGCAGGATGCTGTCCGAACGGCGCATCCACGTCACCGAGATCAGGCCGTTGACGGACCCCGAGCCGATCGCCCGCGAGATCGACCGGATCGGTGTGAACGTCAACCAGATAGCCCACTGGGCCAACGTCAACGAGCACATCAGCCCCGGGCAGGTGGCCGAGATCCTCGACTCGTTCGACCGCATCGAGCGTCTGCTCGGCGACCTGTTCGCCGACGGGCGCGAAGCCCGGAAGGACGCGTGAGCATGGCGGTGGTCAAGCTCGGCAGGCCCGTGAAATCGAATCTCGACGGCCCCTACGGGGCGATGGCGTACATCATCAAGCCCGCCAAGACCGACGGCGGAAGACTGGTCAGCTCCAACTACGAGCGGACCAGGACGGACTACGACGCGCTGGCCGAGCCCATGCTCGAGGACAACCGCAGGTCGCCGCAAGGCATCCGGAAGGACAGCCGACTGGCCTACCACATCAAGATGAGCTTCAGCCCCGACGACCCCGTGACCCCGGAGCGGGTGCACGAGCTCGGCGTGGAGTTCGCGCGCAGGATCACCGGTGGCGAATATCGGTTCGTGGTCGCCACTCACACCGACCGGCATCATCTGCACGACCACATCATGGTGTGCGCAGCCTCCCGGTACGGGAAGCATCTGAAGGCGGAGCTGCCCAAGGACATCATCGAGCAGTGGCGGGTCGTTGCCAATGAGATCAGCGAGAGGGAGGGGCTGAGCGTCATCTTCAATCCCGTCACCGAGCGGGTCGCACGCAAAATGCGCGGCGAAGAAACCACGTCGAATGAAGACCCGACGACACAGGCGCGCGACCCCAAACATGTCGAAGAGGCTTCCGAACCGGGCACGGCGGCACCGCCGCGAACGACGCGACGGGCCGAAAACGAGGAGCCGTTGGAGCGTCGGTACGGCATGTCGATGGAGGAGATCTACGCGTCCGCGAAGGGCCTGGGCGTCAAGGACCGGCTCCGCATGCTGATCGATCTGACCCTGGCCGGCGCGGAGAATTTCGAGGACTGGAAGGACATGCTCGACGTGCAGGGCGTGGCCGTGGCGGTCCGTGGCCAACACTTCACGTACACGCTCAAGGACACCGGCTTCAAGGTCCGCGACACGAAACTCGGCTCGGCGTACGACATGACGAACATCATGGCCGGACTGCAAAGCACGCCCGTCATCCCCATCACGTTCAACCGCCGGCTCGTCGCCAAACAGACCAGGAAGACGATCACCGTGTGGCTGCCCGGCACCCACAGGAAGAAGAAGATCACGTTCGACGCGAAGCGCCTCGTGGACGACGGCGGCTCCACGCTGCGCGCGTTCCTGCCCCTCCACCGCGACCAGATCATCCTCGACCCGTCCAACCGGTACGCCGGCAGGACCACCACCCACGGCCTCTATCAGTGGTTCGGCGAGCCCGCGAGCCGGCTCGAACCACTGGCCACGCCCGAACGGCTGCCCCTGCGCTACGGGGTCAGCCCCGCCCAGCAGCGCTACTACCAGGCGCAGGCGCGCCGCCTCGACCAACTGGCCGGCGAGGCGCAGGCGTTGAACGCGGCGATCCGATGGACCAGGCTCGCGGGCGGCGACAGCGCCAAGGGACTCAAGCTGCTGCGGACGAAGGTCCGCGAATCGCACGACGAACTCCAGGCCGCCGTCATCGCCTTGCACGACGCGATCCAACAGGGAGACCCCGACCTCGTGGCCGAGACGCGCGGCGAGATGGAACGCCGCGAGGCCCTGTGCGACCGGTATGAGGGCGAACTGTCCGCCATCGAACGGGAGATCCACACGACCCGCGACCGCGAACAGACCGAGACCGAGCGGCGCGAACAGCAACGGCACAAGCGTGGACGGTCCATCTGAACCGCCCGAGAAAAACCACCAACCGACAACGGAAAGGAAACCACAATGCCAATCGAGGAACAGGCCGAGGAGAAGATCCAGAACGCCGTCCAGACCATCATCACCGGAGGCGCGAAGCTCATGCTCAGAATCCCCAAAGGCGTGGCCATGGCGCTGCTCCGCTCCGGCATGAAGCTCACCAAGACCGGCGTGCACGCCGCCGGCAAGGCCGTCAAGAACAAGATCGACAGCGGCGAGATGTCCGAGAAACGATTGCAAAGGAAGAAGGACGGCGACCTGCACGAGCTGCAACTCGACGACTCGACCATGCGCGAGGTACAGCACAGCCTCAGGACCGCCGGCATCGACTACCACCTCGAACGCACCGACCAAGGCCAGTTCATCCTGCACTTCGCCGGCAAGGACGAGGACCATGTCCACCACGCGGTGCAACGCGCGTTCAAGAACATGGGCCTGGACGTCGCCGACGACGACTTCACCGTCGAACAACAAACGGAGCAGCAGGAACGGACGACGGAACAGACGCGCAGCGAACCGGAACCACCGGCACGGGAGACGCCAGCCGAACCGGAGGCGAAGCCCATGCCGACGCAGCGCATCGCATGGGACTTCGTGGACCCAGAGGTCATGGAGATGGCCGCGAACAGCCTCGCCGCCCGTCACCCCGAACTCTCATGGGACAGGCTCATGGGCGACACAACATGCGACGAGCGGGCCGGCCGCGACTTCGCGGACCGGATCATCGGCAAGGCCGCCGCCGACCCGAGACTGCGCGACGAGCTCGACACCATCCTGCGCGACGACTACGGGCAGGGCGCGCAAACCCGGGAGCAGACACGCAAGCGGACGACCGAGCCAAGCCGGGAGACGCCGGCATCGGAGCCGGAAGGCGAACCGGAACCCACGCCGGACGAAGCCCGGACACCCGTCGCGCGACAGCAGACGCAGGCCAGAACCAACGTCCCCAAGCCGGCCGGCAAAGAGCGGAAGCCGAAGCCGATCCGGTCGAAGAAGGCACTGCTCGAACGGTTCAAGACCCGGCTCAACGAGAACCTCGCCGAACGGAAGAACCACATGCCACCCACCCAGAACAGGGACCGCACGCCCCGCAAGGGCCGCTGAAAGGAAACCACAATGAACCAGCAGGAACAGACGACGAAACGCGCCGCGATCTTCCAGGACACCATCAACGGGATCAACGACCCGACCCCATGGCCGGTGACCATGTGGGCCTCGTCCGGCGACACGATCTGGACGGCCGGCACGGCGAGGACGGCCGGCGAGGACTCGGTGGGCATGATCTACGATCCCGGCGAAACCATCGTGCACCGGAACACAATCGCCGGCGACACCACCCGCGCCACCGAATCCTTCGCCATCAGACCGGCGGACGGGCAGAGCCCGATGGACGCGATGCTCGCGGGCATCGAACAATGGAACCACCGTCATCCCGACCGGTGGGACACCGTGACCACGCCGGGCCAGTACCGTATGACGGATCCGACGACGGGAAGGCCTCTCCCGATGGGATGGAGCGCCAGCCTCGCCGTAGCCGCGTCCGCGGCGGGCCGGCTCGACCCCGACCTGCTCCAGGCCAGCCTCATGCAGAACGCGGTCGAGCGCGAGCCGCGCCCCTGCGTGTTCTTCCTGGAGGACAACGGGTACGACCTCATGGTCTTCTCCTGGCATCAAAACCAGCAGGGACTGTTCGACGCGATGAGCTTCAAGCACCTGCAATACGACGACCTGAGCATGCAGGTCACGACCATCAGCCACAGCGAGGACACGAGCGAGTCCTTCCCCGCCAAAACCATGAGCGACGGCGAACTGCTCACCCAAAGCCGCATCTACCGGGACGAATACCAGCACTGGCGCGAACAGGACGGCGGACCCGTCGCCCAGGGCATGACCGGCCGCGTCATGCGCAGCGGACTGCTCAAACCGGGACTGGAGCAGAAGCCGCTGCTGACCCTGAACGACGGACGCCGCGCCCCGGACTGGGACGAGTTCACCGACCAGGCCGCCATCTCGATCCTCCAGGGCCGACCCGTCTCGCCGACGCCCACGCTCCCCCAGCAGGAGCAGCCCGAGCAGGACGCCGACCCCACAGCCACGCCGCGGACACCGTCGCAACCGGCCGTGACGACGAAACAGGTCTGGCCGAACGCGTGGGTGGCGAACAGGCTCGCGCATACCTATATGCTGCATGCGAAGGACGGCCGCGACTGGCCGAAGATGATCGTCGGCCTCCCCCGCGGCACCACCATCGGCGGACAGGACCTGACCGGCTGGGCCACCGACATGTTCATGAGCAGGAAGAACCAGAGGCAGAAGAGCGAGGGCCGGGCCATCAACCTCAGATTCAAACCCGGCACTCCGGTCGAACTGTTCACCGGCCGCGGAACGGAACGTCGCACCATACAGGTCGACCCGCAGACACTCGTCCAGGCGATCAACGACGCGCAGAAACGCAACCGCGACACCGAGGAGACGCTCGACACGGCATCGGTGGAACTCACCCTGAAGACCGTGGAGGAATCCTGGCCGCAAATCAACCGCATGCAGGGCCGGTTCGCCGAATACCAGCGCGACGGCACGTACAAGCCGGCCGTCGCAATGAAATGGGCACGCCGAATCGTCGACCGGACCGCCGGAGAGGGCAAGGGACGGTGGACCAACCGCCAACGCCGTCAGGCCGCCGGACTGCTCATCCAGGAACTCGCCGGCACACAGGAACCGACGCAGGACAGAGACAAAACGACGGACCTGCCAACCGTCGAACAGGGCGCGGAAGCGACGGGCACGCCACGGAAAACGGAACCGATCAAGGCGACGGAACAGGGACGGAACCACAACGAAGCCAGCTCGCCGGCCCCGGCCGCCGGCACGGAGACGAAAGCCGAGTCACCGGAGACGACGCGGCGCAACGACCCGGAACGACGGCACACGGACCTGAAGTCAACGCTCGACCGGTTCAAGACCCGGCTCAGGGAGAACCTCGACGGACCCAACACAGCCACGCCCGCACCCGGCATCGACCGGAACCGCGGACAGCGGAAAGCACTATGGAAAGGAGCGCAGGAATGCCATTGACAATGGAAAACGCCAGACGACTGCTCGAACAGGATCCCGACGTCACCGGCATCACCCAAGGCGGCAACGTCATGGGCGGCTACCTCGAGGCGAGACTCACGGACGGACGCGCCGTGCAGGTCGACTTCCACGACAACCCCGCATGGAAGGACACGGACCGTCTGGCCGGCCGGATCGAGGTGTCCTACGCCAACCGCCCACAGGCGGAATGGCGATACGACGACAACGACATGGCCGAACGCGAACACACCGTCATCGACCCCGCCGCCCCCGACGCGTTGCAGGAGCTCGGCAAGGCGGTGGAAGGCTGGGAGCGCGCGGGCGGCCTCCGCACGGCCCGCGCATCCGAGACGAGCCACTTGGCCGCGCAACAGCCGCCGGAGGAATACGCCTACCGGTGGCGGAAGCCCGGGGACCCCGACAGGCACATCGCATACCTGAGCACCGCCTTCGACCGCGACCAGGCGATGAAGGCGAGGGAGGACGCCGGATACCTCGTGACGAAGGTCGATGAGGATCCGGCCATACTCTACGAGCGGCACCGCAAGGCGTCCTGCATGCGCGCGAGCCACATCCTGGAACGGAACGACTCCCCCGACCAGGACGCGGTCAGAATCCTCCACAGCATCGTGGGCGAGGTCAACGCGCACGACCCTGAGAACGACATCGCCGCCTACCTCACCTACCCGTCCGACAAGGCGGTCCAGATCGCCGGCGACGGTCTCACCGCCGCGAACATCGCGGAGAAACGCGAGATGGGCGGATGGGACCCGCGGAAGGATCCGCTCATGCGCATCAACGTGCAGGGCGACTGGGCGGGCGTCACCCAGCAGCAGGCCGACCAGCTCGTCTGGGACAACCGCGATGAGATTCTCGTCCGCGCGTCATATGACAGTGAACTGTCCACGTGGACGCTCCACCAGCTCGACCAGTTGGACGAGCCCGCGCCGGAACGAGGCCGTGACCTCGACCGGCCGGAACCGGAACGCCCGGCGCCCATGCAGGAACGGCCCGCGCCCAAGCGCCACGGACCGGGACTGTAGGCCCACACCCACTGGAGGCGGCGTGCGGCTTCGCACGCCGCCCCTCACCTTATCGACAGGAGGAACGCATGACAACGGAAAAACACCTCACCGTGGAACCCGTCATCTGGTTCGAGGGCACACTCATCAGCAGCCCACGACAAAGCGGAGGCGCGGAAGACTGGCTGCTCGAGACTATGGCCGTGGGAACCGCCACGAGGAAAATCATCCTCCACGCCAGCGGCAGGGAGCATTCGGCGAACATCCGCGACCACGCGCGCAAGGGATCCCGTCTCATGGTCAAAGGCGCCGCCGGCGACGAGGGCTCCGGCATCGACATCGAGGCCATAAGCCTCGCGTTCGATCCCAGCCACGACGAGCCGGACGGAGAGCGATGACACGGACCACCGTCAGCGCCACCAGGCCGGACAAGACCGGTGCCGGCGAATGGATCGACATCCACGGCCGCACCGGCCGGCTCATGTCCACGCTCATGGCAGACGGCCGACCATTCAGCATCGACGTCGAACCGGACGGCATGACGACCGTCGCTCCGTTCGCGTCCCCGCAGGACGTGGAGGCAGCCGACGACGACAAGGCCAGGACCAGCCCGGCCGGCGGGAGGATCACCAGCAGGAAGACGCTGTACGACCGGTTCCGTACCAGACTCAAAGCGAACCTCGACGAAAGAAAACAATAGAAAGGAACGATCATGGAACGAATAAGAGGAATCATCTTCAGGATGCTCACCATCATCGCGGGATTCTGGCTCGCCGATCTCGCGGCCGCCCGCGTCCAGGCCGGCATCGCCGCCGGTGAAAGCATGGAACGGATCATGGACGGCATGACGACCATGCTCCAGCATCCGAACGCCCTGGGATTCGACCGGACCAGCCTCCTGTGCGGTCTTGTCGGCGCGTGTGCGGTCGGCCTGTTTCACCTCTACCGGTGGAGCATGAGCCAACGCAACTGGCGCGATGGCGAGGAGTACGGATCAGCACGCTGGTCGACCAGCCGGGAGATGGCGCCATACACCGACTGCGATACCAAGCAGAACCTCCAGATGACGGCCACCGAGGGCCTGAGCCTCGACGCGCAGGCCACGCGACGCAACCTCAACACCGCCGTGATCGGCGGCTCCGGTTCCGGCAAGACCGCCACGCACGTCATCCCCAACATCCTCAAGGGCAGCATGAACTACGCGTGCACCGACCCGAAAGGCGAGCTCTACGCGAAGACCGGCGGGAAACTGGAGAAGATGGGCTACACGGTCAAACAGCTCGACCTGGTGGACCTGACCAGCGAGACGAAATTCAACCCCATGCGCTACATCGACCCCGACAAGCCCGACGTGGCGATCATGCGCCTGGTCACCAACATCATGGACAACACCAACGGTTCCACACCCAAGGAGCACCAGACCGACGACTTCTGGACCAAATCCGAACGCAGCCTGCTGACCGCGCTCACCGCGTTCGTCTACTACCTGCCCGACGACATCCTCAAGGACTGCCTGCACATCGACGCCGGCCAGACCCTCAACGCCGTGGCCGACATGCGCGATCTGCTCGAGGCCAGCGAACAGGACGAGACCAAGGAAAGCCAGGTCGACGCCGTCGCCCGGACCGCCACGGAGATCTACGAGGAGACCCGCGCCGAATGGGATCGCAAGGGCGCGGACCACGACGACCCGGACCTGCAGGAGGCATGGCGTCTCGCCCAAGGACTGAAGTTCGCGGCCCGCCAGTACCGGCCCTTCACCCAGGGCGCGGGAGAGACCAAGAAGGGCATCATCATCAGCCTCGGCGTGCGCCTCGCCCCATTGACCGTCGGCCCGGTCCGGGAGATCCTCTCCGACGACACCCTCGGCATCGACACGATCGGAGGATACCGGGACGAGCGCAAGGGCGGATACAAGCATCCCAACGGGAGGACGGCCATATTCCTCGCCCTGCCCGACGAGGACCCGACCTTCAACTTTTTGGCCGCGATCTTCTACCAGTGCCTGTTCGACAGCATCATCCGCCGCTGCCGCACCTACCCCGGCGAATGCCTCGCCACGCCATTGCACTGCTTTTTGGACGAGTTCGCCAACGTGGGACGCATCCCCAACTTCGACAGGCTCATCGCCACGATCCGCTCGCGCAAGGTCAGCGTCAGCATCATCCTCCAGACCATCGCGCAGCTCAAGACCATGTACCGGGACTCGTGGGAGACCATCGTCGGCAACTGCGATTCGGTGCTGTTCCTCGGCGGCAACGAGCAGTCCACCACCGAATGGCTCAGCAAGCTGCTCGGCAAGGAGACCATCGACCTGCGCACCACCAGCGATTCGAAGGGCGTTTCCGGCAGCCACACCACCAACTACCAGCGAACCGGCCGCGAGCTGCTCACGCCCGACGAGCTCGCGCAATTGGACAACGACAAATGCGTCTACAACCTGCGAGGACTCCACCCGTTCCTCAGCCGCAAGGCATGGCCAGGAACCACCATCGCCAGACCGAAATCCACGCTCAAGCACTCCAAAGGATGGAAGACCGCGGCATGAACGGCGCCGATTAGATAGTTCGGAAGGAAAGAACCACCGTCGGACGCCCCGGTCCCGTCCGACGGGCCCCTGAATCTCTGAATTTTTCTCTGAATCATACGTTCTTTCTCTGAATTCAGAGAAAAACACTGAATTCAGAGAAAATCCTGTCATAAACCAAGCTGAGAAGCAGCATCATGGTGACGCCCGTAGTAGACCGGCCCCACGAGACCATCCGGGATGGTCTCGGATTCGGCGATCATCTCGGCCTCGCGCACCTGCTCCTCGGTCATGCCGAACATCGCCAGCAACTGCCTGTCACGTTCGCTGAAATCACTCATGGTTTCCTCCCATCGACATGCGGGCACGCGAACCTTGAACGCGGGGCAAGTCCCGCCTTCGCGGCCAGCCTGGATCCGTCCCGATATGGGAAGAGCCCCCTGGTTTGAGCACTGTAAGTAGGCTTAGGAGGCTGCTGTTATCCACATGCTATGCATGTCCTCATATTTTGAAAAGTCCGCGGCGAGTCCCGACCATGCTATGCATCTCATGGCGATGCGGGTCTGTCGCACTCAGCCGACGGGAATGCGCTCCCGTTCCGCGCCATGACGGACACGGTCGCTGGCGACCGAATTGATTCGGTCCTCGATAAAACCGAATTCCACTCCTTCTTCGACGAGACCGTCGGACCAGCAGTCAAGATAGCGGAACGGGATGGCGAGTTTGCTAGCGGCATCAAAGGACTTGATTGCCTGCTCGCCACCGATGCTCGAACCGACTCCGAAAACGGCCTGGATCATCTGCTTGAGCAGCAGCGGATGCTCCTCCCCCACATTGACGGGTTCCTGTTTGCGCCATCCCCGGCTGGACAATTGGATCTGCAAGGAACGATAACGTTCGACACTGATGATATCCAACGTACGCGCTCGACTGATTGACGCGGCGATGGATGCGCCCCAGCCTGATTTGATTTTGAGGAAGTCGCTTAACGTGGCATTCCTCTGAATGGAGCGCAACATATCTTCGGCGGGCAGCAGCAACGCCCCCGCGAACAAATGGGCCTCGCGCTCCATCTGCTGCGATGTATCGGGCCTGCGGAACCGATGCAGTATAAGATGCCCCAGTTCATGCGCTTTGGTGAAACGCTGACGGTCACCGCCAATGCGCTTGCCGGCGGAGTATCCGATGCATGGCATTCCCTCACATTGTGGATATGTGATGCCTTCGCTCGTCAACCTTGCCCTCTCGTCATCGCTGCCACCGGTGGATTTCATCGGAGCAACCACAATGCCTTGCCTTTCCAGACTACGGGTCAGGTTTCCAATCGGGCCAATGGGCTCCAACCCCATGCATGTTCTCGCCTGATTGGCGATACTGTCGATTTCGGAGATGGAAAGATCCGGTTTGCGTGGAGCCATCTTCTGAATCCAAGCGGTTTTCCCGGCTGATATGCCCAGGAATTTTGCCAGTCGCGACACCGTGGCACATAGCTCGGAGTACTCGATCGAGACGGCAGCCAGCTCTCCCATGCTGGATTTGCTGGTCTTGCGGTACGTGACCGCCGTCATGGGCAGTATGGGATCCTCACGTGTGAAATACGCTATCGGGAAACCCAGCGCTGCGGCAATCGCTCTGGCTTCGTTTTCCTTGAAGACGATGAAGCCATTCTGCAGCTTGCTGAGTTTCGATTGGGAGATGTGAGAACGCTCGGACAATTCCCTTTGAGTCATGCCTTCCAAGTGACGCGCCTGAACGATTCTTTCGGCGTTGTATTCCGTCATGGCTTTCATCTCCCATCAGTGGCGGAGCAATGAGGGAAGCTCATTCTAATGTTCCGCCCGAATCTCAATGCTCTCATTCTCGCTTGTGTCGTCGAAGACGAGGTTGGGCAGCAGGTTGTCATCGTTGTCCTCTATAGGGGTGAAGTCCTTTACCTCCACCGGCTTGTCAAGCAGATCCAGACTGAAATCGTATTTCTTGGCTGATCCCGCGTACGCGTACGGCATGACATCCAACGGCCGATATGCCGTGACCGAAATGGCCTTATCCGTTTCCCTCCACGCCAGAATCAGTTTGGTGTCGCTCAAATCCGGAGATACCGTGCCATCGGGCGCGAACAGATCGTCCTGTGAAACCCTTTTGAGGGCCCCGGCCCCTTTGCAGGTTGCCTGCATGTAGTATGCGCGGGACGCTTTGGTGGCATTCGTCTTGGGCAGCTTGCCCGTCACCGGATCCACGCGGCGCAAAATCGCGCGCAGACCGGACGAGCCTTCTCTTAGGTGAAGGTATCCGCATTTGTCGGAAAGCACCCAACTTTCGTCGTTCCAGATTCTCGCGCATCGTTGGTTGATCAGACGCGGCATATTCGCATTGTTCTGATTGTCCCAGAACAGATCCGACGGATAACGATCCAGCAGATCGGCCCTTGCCGCGTTCAGGGTTTCGTACAGCTTCGGGGCAAGGCCCTGCAATGAGTCGGTAAGGGCATGGGCCTCGTCCAGCATCTTGAACTGTTCCGGCAAATAATACACGGCTGCTCCTTTTTTCGCACCATAAATTCCTAATGGAATATTTTACACCCTTATGTAACATTTCGGTATATACCGATAGCAGCTATTGGCCGCGGAGGACGGACTCACGACGAGCTCGCGCAATTGGACAACGACAAATGCATCTACAACCTGCGAGGACTCCACCCGTTCCTCAGCCGCAAGGCATGGCCAGGAACCACCATCGCCAGACCGAAATCCACGCTCAAGCACTCCAAAGGATGGAAGGCGGCGGCATGAAGTCACGATCGGATGGCCATCTCGCACAGGCTGATCGTCCGTGCGCGCAGGCCGATTACGTCATCGGAGTCTTTGAAACGTGCCAGCAGTCGGTCATGTTCGTCGGCTTTGCGGATGAGTGTCCGTCCCAGTTTCCTGAGTTGGCTGGCATCGAGTGGCCCTATCGTGGTGGTCGTCACGCCTTCCCTGACGGATATGGCCTGCGCGCCGGTGGCGGTGTCGCCTTCGATGGTGAGCATGTAGACGAGTGTCCCGTCCCGGCTCATGCTGGAATGTTCGAGATCGTCGGCATTGGCATTGACGCGTGTCGGCCATGGGGTGACGCTCATCATGATGTTCCGTCTTGTCATCGTCTCGCTCCTTCCAGGATTAGCGGGTCAAAGATATAGGTACCCGGGGCGTTCAGACGGCGTTGCAGGTGTTCGTCGGAATGTTCGGCCTGGGCAATCAGGAATTCTCCCACGCTTTTCATCTGGTCCGGGGTGAGCGTCAGCGTCATGTCGAGTTGATCGCCGTCCATGGTCATGGACATGTCGTCGGATGTCATGGGGATCGTCACGGCCAGTCGGCAGAGCATTCGCGATCCTTCGGCTGGTTTGTCGGTGCGTGCGTCGGTTTCGTCCGGTTCCCAGAACGCATCTATTCGCATTCTCATGTCTCATTGCCCCTTTTCCATGTCTTGCCGGTGTCGAATACCGTCCTCCTCGTGTCGTCCCGCCGAACGGCTGACGGGGTTGAGGCGCGGCGGGTGTTCTACCGTTCTACCGGTCAGAGCCCCGGATCGCTGCCGGGCAAACCGGTGTCCTCGCCTGATGGCGCGGGCACGGACCATCCCGGCGAGGCTCCGCCCGTATTGGCGGAGGACGACGAGCCTCCCGAATACGAGGGTGTTTGCCGCTGTGGAGCCGATTGGGATTGCGATGCCTGCGCCTGCTGCGCGGCGGCGGCCGCGGCGGCGGCTTCCTGTTCGGCCCTGGCCTTCGCCTCCGCGTCGGCCTGCTCCTTCGCCGCCTTCGATTCGTTGACCTCTTGCACGGCCTTCGCGATCGCTTCCGCGTCACGGGCCCTGACCGCCTTCAGCAGAGTCTCCCGGGTCTTGTCGTCCGCCACCTTGCCGTCGGTCTCCTTGTACAGCGCGTCCGCGTCGTCGACGGTCCTGTCGAGTTTGCTGTCGGTGACGGCCTTGGTTGCGGTCTTGAGATCGGCGAGACGGTTCCTGAGCTCTTTGGTCGTTCCGCGCAGCGCCGCCGTGGCCCTGTCCACGTCGGATGTGGCGGCGTCGGGCGCGCAGGAACCCTTGACGGCGGTCGTCTTTGCGTCCAGGAGCCGATCCAACGCATCAAGCGTCTTGGGATCCGCGACCTGGCCTCGACTGGTGTCCTTCAATAGTTTGGAGGCTTCGGCCGTGATCCTGTCCAGGTCGGACTGGACGCTCTTGCGTGTCGCTTCGGCCGAGTCGCATGCGCTGACTGCGGTCTCATGCGCCTCTTGCCGCATGGCGGCGGCGCGGCGGTTTTTGATTTGCAGTCCCATCCAGGACACGGCGATGAGGCTCGCGGCCATGACGATCGCGACGAGCGCTTTCCCGACCGGGAAGACGCGGCGCACCTTCGGATCGTCAGGGTCGGCCGAATAGGTGACGGCCGCCGACAGTCCTCCTTGTCTCCCGGTTTTCCCGGTTTCCGTCGGTTCCGGTTCCGATATGGGCGGAAGGCTCATTGTGGTTGGCTCCAAGTCGGCGACCTGTTCGAGTGCCGCGAAATCAGCGTCGGCGTCCCTCAGGGCCTTCTCCGTGGAATCGTCGGGATGGGACTGTTCCGTTTCCGGTCTGTGGGAAGAACCGGAAACGGAGGATTGCGACCGGGATGGCTCCGGCCCGGCGGTCCGGGTCCCGTCCACAGATTCCATAGACGCCGGCACGGGTTCCCGTACCGGTTCGTCTTCCGGCGGCAGTGGCGCGGATGGTATGGCGACGCGGCGGCGACGTCGCATGGATTCGGGAGGCCTTGGCGCGGCCCCGGCCTCGTCGAAGCCCTGCCTCTGCACGGTGCGCCACCAGTCGACGAGTGCCGGCCATGCGTGCGGGTGTTCGGCTATGAGGCGCATCCACGGGCGCCAGCCGGGGTCGTTGGCCATGGCGTGCAGCTGGTCGGCGGTGAGTTTGGGGCTGAGGATCGGCTCGCCCGTCTTCCTGTCGGTCCTGATCATTTCCCGTCGTCCTTGTCTTCCTCCGGCGCCTTGTCGCCGAGGACGGTATACGCGCCTTCGAGCGGTCCGCTGATGCCGGTGCATTTCCAGCCCTTGTCGGCGGTCCATCGCCACGTGAGGGTCCACGGCGATTCGAGTCCCGTCCACACGCTGCACGTCGCGGTCGTGGAAGTGCCGGCGTTCATGCCGCCGGACGCCTGCACATCGGGCTGGTCGGCGATCCGGTCTATGGGGATGTTCAGGCCCTGCGCGTCGGATGCGAAGTATCGTTTGATGAGCCGGTCGCGGTCGGCGGCCTTGGAGGTGTATGCGGCCGCCGCCTTCGGGGCGAGCTTCTCGCATACCTCCAACGGTCTCTGATGTCTCACGGCCGGCGTGGACGTTGACGTCTCCGCCTTGACGTCGGACGCCGCGAGCCTGCTCCGATTTTCCGTTCCGGCCGGATGCATGAGGATGAGGGCGATGTTCGCGACGACCATGAGAACGACGGCCGCGGTCGTGGCCGCGACGATGAGGATGTTCCTTTTGCGCCCGTCCATTCCTTTTCCTTCCTAGTGGATGAAGCTGACGCCGTTGCCCATGGCGGCGAGTTCCGATGCGCTGATGGTCTCGGTGACGACGGCCATCCAGCCGGTGCCGGACTGGCTGATGAGGATGGAACCGTCGGAGTTGACCTGCTCGACGACCGCGACATGGCCGTAGTAGCCGCTGGAGCCGTGCACGCCGGCCTCGAAGCACATCACGTCGCCGGGCTTCGGGCTCCGGCCCACCTGGTATCCGAGGCGGGCCGCGGTGTCGTTCCATTGCGCGCCGTTGCCCATGTGCGCGTCGACGGGCTTGCCGATCTGGTTCCTTCTCATCGCGGCCCACCAGGTGCACTGGTAGGTGTCGTAGTCGGGGAAGCGCGTGTAGTGCAGGCCCATGGCCTCGATGTTCACGTGCCAGTCGTCGCCCATGACGAGTTTCGGGCGCAGCTCGCCGACGGTCGGACCCGAGTCGCCGGTACCGCCCGAGGAGGTGTACTTGGTCCGGGCCAGGTCGACGATCCGTTTCACATAGTTCGTGGTCTCCGTGAAGGGCGGTATGCCGCCGTATTTCAGGACGCTGCCGAGGCCGGCGTTGTAGGCGGCGAGGGTCAGCTGGAGCGTGTCGCCGGTCAGCTTCCCGGACTTCTTGGCCGTCTCGACCTGCGAGGCGAGGCCGCACATGTAGTTGCCCTGGCTCCGGATCGCGTCGTGCGGGTTCCAGACGTCGGCCTTGCCGTCGCCGTCGCCGTCCTTGCCCGCGGACGCCCATGTGGAAGGCATGAACTGTGCGATGCCCTGCGCTCCGGCGGAGCTGCCGGCCTTCGGATTCCAATTGGACTCCTGGTCGATCTGGGCGGCGATGATGCTCGGCGTGACGACTTGGCAGATGGATCCGGCGCGGATCACGTCGGCCTCGTATTCCGCGGGCACGCCCGCGACCGTGGATTCGCTGGCGCTGGATCCCAGGAACGCGCCCATGACGGCCAGGAGCACGCCGAGCACCGCGAGCATGGCCGCGATGACGGGCAGGATGGGAAGGCTGATGGAGGCGGCTCCCGCTATGACGTGGGATGCGGCCATGCGCACGAAGTTCGCGGCGGCGCGGGCGGCACGCACGGCGGCCTGCCCGGTGGCTTTCGCGCCGCGTGCCGCCTTGACGGGCGCGCGGCGGTGCCGCCAGATGAATTTGGCCGACGAGTTGACGCCCTTCACACCTGCGCGTGCCGCTTTGAAGGACAGGTCGCGTGTGGTGCTTCCCAGCTTCGACGCGAAGTCGTCGTCGGCCGCGGTGAGCCTCGCGCCGGCTTCGTCCATCCAGCCCATGCCGGTGGATCCCATCCGTTTGACGCGCCGGCCGGCTTTCCCAATGCCCGCGCCTATATGCTTGCCGATCCGCTTGCTCGCCTTGCCTTTCGCGGCGAACTTGCCGATCTTCTCGCTGGGCTTCGCCTCGGACAGCGCCTTGGGTTTGCCGGCCGTCTTGCGCATTCCCTTGCCCGACCGCAGGGCGCGTTTGCCGCGGTTCATGATGTGCCGCGCCTTGCCGGCCGTCCAGCCCACGCCGTGCATGGCGGAGGACATGCCGTACATGCCGGCGCGTCCCGTTATCTCGGCGGCGCTGTGGCCCATGGAGTCGGCGATGTCGGTCCGGTCCGCGCCGAACTGCGCGGCGCTGGACACCACGCCGGTGGCCGCATGTCCGATGCGGGCGCGCGTGCCTCCGGCGTGGTGGGCTTGGGTTCCGCTCATGCGTTTACTTTCCTTCCTGGAAGGTCGTGGAGTACAGCCGGTAGAGGTCGCCGCCCGCGGGGATGCGCCCGTCGAACGGCACGTAGGCGCTGCCGATCTTCATGAGTCCCTGGCCGGGCAGCACGCCGGTGAAGTACTGGCGCTGCTCCTCGCTCAGGGTCAGCAGCTCGCACAGGGCGTCCGCGTCGGTGCTGTTCTGGCTCAGGAGCATGAGGAAGTCCGAGTTGGACAGCATCTCTCGCGCGTCCTGCAGGTCGAGGATCTCCTCGACGTTCTGGGTGATGCCGGTGACGCCGAGGCCGTATTTGCGGGCGCGCTTGTAGATGTCCTTGAACTGGGCGGCGGCGTACTGGTTGGAGAAGAAGCGGTGGAACTCGTCGACGTACAGCCAGGTGCGCCGCCCGTTGGCCTTGTTGCGGATGACGCGGTTCCACACCTGGTCGATGACGACCATCATGCCGAACGTGCGCAGTTCGCCGGACAGGCCGGACACGTCGAACACGGTGAACCGGTTGGACAGGTCCACGTTGGTCTGGCCGTTGAAGCCGCTCATGGAGCCTGTGATGTACGGGTTGAGCGCGTCGGCGAGGTACCGGCTCACCTGGTCGCCGTCCGCCTGCAATTCGTCGTGCAGGTCCTGCAATGTGGGCTGGACCACTCCCCCGCCCTGGTTGCGGTAGCGCGTGTACAGGTTGCTGACGCACTGGTCGACCAGTCCCTTCTGCAGCGGGTCGAGGCCGTCGATGCCGCCGATGAGCGCGCCGATCATGGAGACCACGTTGTTGGTCTTGTCCTTGACGGGGTCGGAGGCCGAGTCGTCCTCCAGGACGATGTCCATCGGGTTGACGCGCGTGCCGGTGCCGGCGCTGATCCGGATGATCTGACCGCCGAACGCCTGTGCCAACGGCAGGTATTCACGTTCTGGGTCGATGACGATCACCTCGTCGTCACGGTTGAGGAACATGCCGGCGATCTCCTGCTTGACCGTGAAGGATTTGCCGCCGCCGGACGTGCCGAGCACGAATCCGTTGGAGTTCATGTGGCTGCGCCGGTCCGCGAGGATCGGGTTGCCGCTCCTCGCGTTGCTGCCGTAGAACAGGCCGTGCGGCTCGAACACCTCCTGCGTGGTGAACGGGATCAGGATCGCCGCGCTGTTCGTGGTCAGGGTGCGTTTCATGGGCAGCGGGTTGTTGCCCAGGGGCAGTTCGGCCGTCAGTCCTTCCATCTGCATGAACTTCAGGCTCTCGGCCGTGCACGACTGGGCGTTGACCTTGGCCTTCACGTTCCTGCACGCGACCTCCAGCTCCTCCTGGCTTGCCGCGGACACGCCGATCACGATGATCGAGTCCACGAGCCTCTGGTTGGTGGAGCGCAGCTCGTCGCGCAGTTGGCCGAGCTGTTCCTGCTGGTCGGCCAGGTCGTCGGGAAGGTCGTCGGGGTCGAGGCCCTGCTTGCGGTTCTTGCGGCGTTGGTCCATGATCTGCATCTTGACCTCGGCGTTCTTGCGGCGCACGAGCGTCATGCTGTCGCCGCGGTCCATGGGCGTCAGGTGGATGCTCACGTCGACGCGGGCGCGCAGGCCGGTCAGGTCGTTGACCAGCTGGTCGGACAGTTCCGGCGGCAGGCTGGACACCCACATGGTGCGGTGCAGGTATTTCGAGTCCAGGGATTCGATGTCGAGCATGGTCGGGTTGCGCGCGTCGATGCTCCACGGGCACACGAGGTCCTTGGTGTCGGGTTTGCCGGGCTGGTGGGCGAAACGCCGTTCGTCGAACCGGAACTCCTCGCCGGGCCGGAGCACCTCGGCCATGAGGCGCAGCCGGTGCTCGCGGTCGAGCCGGGTGGCCTTGCATGCGTCGATGGAGCGCAACTGGGCCACGAGGTTGTTGCACAGGGCGTTCAGGCTCGCGACGGCGGCCTGCTCGTCGCTTTCGCGGACGGTGACGGTCAGGGTCTTGACGGTGCTGGTGTTGCGGCTGACGGATTCGAGTTTGCCTTGGGCGAGGCGGTTGTAGTCGAGCCGGTAGTGGTCGAGGCCGTCGCCGGTCTCGTCCATCATCACGTCGGCGAGGATCTCGCGCACGCCGCGTGAACGCGTGTAGGAGGCGATCTGCACGCTTTGTCCGGCCTCGAAGCTGTTGATGAGCTTGGCCCACCGGTCGATGATCTCCATCTGATGGGATTCCGGGCTCAATTGGTAGTTGATGTCCTGGAAGAGGATGGTGGCGCTCCACCGTCCGTCGCCCAGGCGTGCGGTCCCGTTGCGCAGCATCGCGTCGTAGCCGATGAGCTGCTTGACGCCCTTCGGCAGACGCGTCGCCTGCTTGCTCCGCGCCTTCGTCCCGGCTTCGGCACCGCCTTCGTCCGGCGCGACCACCGGGGGTTTCTTCTTTCCGAACATTCCTCACCTTTCCTTGATCGTTGGTTTCGCGCCGGTGCGGTATGGTCTGCCCGGACCGTCGAGCAGGTAGACCTCGCGCTGCGTGTAGTGGCGCAGGATGTATTTCAGGTATTTCTCGGGCATGAGGCCCTTGGGACGGGCCCACCCCCATGCGGCTATGGGCAGGCCGGGAGGGAAGATCAGATACATGGCGAGGTTGGGGTCCATGCCCAGGCCGAACCACAGGCCGATGTACCCTCCCCCGCACACGATGGCGAGGATGACTGCGGCGAGGCACTGCCGCCAGCTCATGCCCATGAACACCTTCGATTCGATGGTGGTCAGTTCCCTGTAGACGGGCATCTGCAACGCCATGATGATTGCTTCCTTTCGTGGATGTGGATTGCGTTGTGTTTCATTCGCCGCCGAAGAGCTTCTTGGCGACGGAGTTGGCCGCCATGACGACGCCGATGAGCATCACGCTCGCCAGGAGCAGGCCGATGAAGTTGTCCATCACCCAGCCGGAGAGGCTGTCGCCGTCCTTGAACTTGCTCGGGTTGAGCGTGCCGCCCACGAGCGTGCGGTACATGAGGATCGCCAGATAGAGGGTCGCGCATTGGAACACCGCGCTTGCATACTGTTTGAAGTAGTTGATGCCCCACTGGCGGGTCTCCTCCTGCGCGATGAAAGCGATGGGCAGGGGGTTGAACGCGGTCAGCATGTAGATCTGCACGAAACGCAGGAGGACCACGACGGTCACGACGATGGTCGCGCCCTTGGAGACGAGGAACGGGATGATCAGCAGGATCAGGCATGGGATCTGTCCGAACGGTCCGGCCGACTCGATGGCGCTCCTCATGCCGTCGCCCAAGCCCGCGCCGGCCGCCGTCCCGGTGGTGGGGGCCGCGGTGTGGATGCCGTTCATCACGGACTGTCCGATCTCGTCGATGGCCTTGAGCATGAGCTCGCAGTGCTGGGCGGCGGTGAACACGAGGACGAGTTTGAACATCGCCATGGCGATGAGCTTGACGCCCAGCTCCCGGTCCCCGTCGGCCCTGGTGCTGACCCTGGCGATCTCCAGCACGCACATGATAGCCAGGATCGTGCTGGCGATGGGTTTGACTGCCGAGCGGGCGATGGTCAGGCTCAGCTGGTACATGCCCGCGTTGTATTCGGCGGGGGTCTTCAGCAGGTCGGCCACGATGTCGTCGCCGACGCCGGACCCTATCGAGTTGAGGATGCCGACGATGAAATCGACCATGCGTGGCCTCCCGTCTTACAGGGCGATGTTGGAGAACAGGGCCGCGGCCGCGATGACCATGCCGCCGCCGACGACCTGCCAGATACCCGACTGGGTCGCCGGACCGTTCTGGTCCTTCAGGCCGCCGGCAAGGACGATGACGCCCCACACGGCCCACAGGCCGCCGCCGATGATGGCGAACTGGCTGAACAGCTGCAACGCGCTGGTGACGACGCTGCTGCCATCGGCCGCGATGGTGATTCCGTACATGATGGTTTCCTTTCGACTTGTTTTGATGACATGACCACGGTATGGCCGTCGAGAAGGCTCCGGTTTGGACGTTCCCGCCGAAACCGAAGAGGCTCGGACGATGGTAGGGGAAGGCCCCGCCGACCGTTCGCCGGTGGGGCCGGGTCCCGCCGCCGCGCGCCGGGCTTTGAGTGCCATGGTTCCCGTCCGGCGTTCCGCGGGCAGCGGAACATGGAAACGGGACGGCATCATGCGAAAGGAAGACGGACCGATCCGCCACAAGGAGAATGGTGCCGTCCGTTTCCAGCGCCCGTGCCGGGAGTCGAACCCGGAGCCACTTTGGGGATTGCTGAGAGAAGCGTGGCTTATCCGTGCGCGGGCCGGGGCGCGCCCGGAGACCGGACGCGCCGTTGTTCAGTCATTCATCACTGGGCATCGTCGGATGCGTGTTCCGCTCCGGCCGTCACCGCCTTCCTGCGGCGGCGCGCCACGGCGATGGCCACGCCCGCGGCGGCAAGCGCGGCGGCCGCAGCGGCCATGCCGTAGACGGCGGAGCCGGTGGTGGCGAGGTTGACGCTCATGCCGTTCCAGTCGTCGGTGGCGGACTCCACCTTGGTGTCCGCGCAGTAGTCCTTGCCGTCGATGGTCACGACGTCATCGGACTTGCCTTCGGTCTTGGCCTCGGGCTTGGAGCCGGACGCGTCGTCCGAGGTGCCGTCGCCGAACGGGGCCGACGTGTCGACCGGGCATTCGGTCAACGGGGTGCCGGTGACCTTGGCTCGGTCGGTGTGGGTCTTGGTGACGCCCTTGAGCGTGCCGGTGACCTCGACGCTCTCGCCGGGCTTGAGCACCCTGGTGTCCCAGTCGGACGGGTACTTCAGGTCCACGACCTCGCCGTCGCCGACTATGGTGGAGTCCTCCAGCTTGAGGTCCTTGGTGCGATACACCGCGCCCTGCTGCGTGTCCGGGTCGGTCTTGCTCGTGTTCGTGATGGTGAACACGATCTCCGTGTCGCCGGAGACGGTCAGCGCGTCCTTCGAATTGTCGCGGTCGCCGTTCGGCCAGCCGGACTTGCGGTCCCACTTCTGGACGGAGATGGATGGGGTCATGTCCGGGGTGCGGGTCCACACCACGTTCGATTCGAGCGTCTTGTCGTTGTAGTGCTCCGTGAACTTGTTCTCGTGGCGGTCGGTCACGGCGATGCGCTTGCACTGGATGTAGGCGCGCCAGCCGGCCTCATGGGAGTCGTCGGACACGAGGGCCCTGTAACGGTCGGTCGCTTCGATGGTGACGACGTTGCGGCCGTCGACGGTGGCGGTGGAGAACGTGAAGAGGTCGCCTCCGAGCTTCGAGCTGTCGAAGCCGGAGCCGGCGATCCTGTCGCCCTTGGACGCGACGACCTCGCCGCCGGAAAGCAGGTCGCGGGTCGCGTACACGGCCCACTGGCCGGTGTATTCGTCGAAGGCCGGGTCGAGCGCGTCTTCGATGGCCCACTGGTCGACCTGCGGGTAGGCGCGGTCGGTCGGCAGGATGGAGCCGTCGAGCTGGTAGAGGAAATCACGGCCCTTGTAGATGCTCCTGCCGTTGGCGGATGCGCCGCCGACCTTCACGGTGACGTCCTTGGCCGGGTTGATGGGCTTCAACGGGTTCGTGACCTCGTTGGTGTCCTTGCGGATCTTATTGAGCACCTGCGTGGCCTTGTTGCGCACGACGTGGCCGTCGGTGACCTTGATGACGGTCATCGGCATGGTCACGGTGTACGTGTGACCCAATAGGTTCTGGTCGATGGCGGGCTGGGACAGCGGGTCATGCCCGTCGGACTCGCCGTAGGCCTTGAGGTCTTCCGGCTGCGGGTCGCCCTTGACGGTCTGGCCCGTCGCGGGGATCTCGGTGTCCACCAGCCTGGCGTAGGCGTAGAGCACGCCGTCCTTGTCCTGGATGTTGAACTTGCCGGTGACGTCCTTGCCGGTCTCGTCGGTGATCTCCACGTTGGTGGCGTCGAGTTTCAAATACTCGTCGTCGTAGTCGTCGGTCATGCCGAGCCTCCAGACCTTGTACGCCTGGTCGGTCTGCCTGGCGTCGATGTCGACATGGTAGTGGATCTCGTCGCCCAGCAGGGCGGTCCTGCCGTCGATGCTGATCGTCGGGTCCTTCCGCGTGTCCTTCTTGACGGGGTCGAGCTTCGGCGGGATGTTGAACACCTCGTTGCTCGGGGTCAAGCTGTCGTTGAGGGTCAGCACCCACTTGTTGCCGACCTTGTGGTCGGTGGGGGCGTCGTCGGAGATGGTGCCCTCGAAGCGGACCTGGAGGCGGGGATTGGCGCCTGCGCGCCACTGGCCGATCGTCTCATGGTCGGTGACGGTCAGGGTGAACATGTGCTTGGAATCATCCCACGTGGTCGTGTACTTCTTCTTGGACACCGGCTTGCCGGTGTTCAGGTCCATCATCTCCAGGGTCTGCTTGTCCGGTTTCAGATAGGCGTCGTAGGAGTCGGTGAAGCTCACGGACTTGACCGTGTAGGCGAGGTCGGACGGCAGTTGCGGTTGGGTGTTGAGCTGGTATTCGACCTTCTGGCCGGGCTGGACGACCTTGCCCTGCACGCTTTCCTGGTCGCCGCCCTGGCTCGCCTCGCTCACCACGTCCTTCCTGACCGGCGGGATGTAGCCGCAGATCTGCGGCTCGTTGGTCGGCTCGGTGTGGTTGTTCACGGTCTCGGAGCCGCTGTTGGTCAGGTCCTTGCCGTTCGGGGCGGTGCAGAAGGTGAGTTCGTCGCCAGCCGTCTTGCCGTAGTCGTCGCGGACCTGTTCCGCGCCCTTGCCGTTGGCCATATTGATCCTGCCGGGGATCAGGAGCGTGACCTGTTTCGGGTTCTTCAGTCCCTTCAATCCCTTGAGGTAGGAGGCCTTGGCGGTGGCGGTGGCCTTGGTGCCCTGGACGGTGATGTCGAACTGGTCGGTCACGTCCTTGCCGGTGTTCACGATGTCGCTCACGCCGCTTTCGCGGTCGGTGCCGGCCGTGGCCTCATACACGCGGATGTTCTTCGTGTCCGGGTCGAACAGGTAGTCGGCGGCCGCCCAGTCATCCGTGAGGGTGAACTGTTTCGGCGCCTGGATCAGGTTCTTGCCGATGGTGCCGTTGACGACGCTGCCGACCTTGTCGCCGTCGAGGTAGGTGTGGGAGTCGCCGCCGGTCTTGTTGGTCTCCTGCGGGTCTATGACGGCCTGCCATTTGCCGTCCTGCTCGAAGATCCAGCTCTTGTCGGGGTTGGGCTGCCAGGTGTTGAATTCCTTGCTGCCGGCATCCGTCTCGGCCTCCTGGTTCCACTTGCCGGTCGCGTGGTCCTTGACCTTTTTGAAGTCCTTCGGCTTGCTGACGGTGATGTCGAAGCTGAACTCGATCTCATGGTCGAGGGGCATCTCGCCCTTGTCGGCGGTGCGCACGGCCGAGACGGTGTCCGTCTTGCGGTCCCAGGTGATGGTGAACTCGCCGCTCACGTCGCGGTCGTTGTCGGTCTTGTCGACGAGCTTGTAGCCGTCGACGCTGTAGTCGACGCCGTCGGCCGTGATCCTGTCCTTGAAGGTCATTTCGTAGCCGCCCTTGCCGGTACCGTAACGGATGATGGTGCGGTTGGTCATGCCGTCGGCGCTCACGCCCTCGTCGATGGTCTTGACCGGCGGGGCCGGCGGTTCGGCGCTCACGCTCCAGGTCTCGGCCGGGTCCTTGTCGGCCGTGTCGACGGCCGCTTTCATCCCGCCCTGCTTGGCGGCCTGGATGTCGATCCAATACCGGCCCTCCTGCCAGTGGCTCATGCCGAAATCCGCCGGGGTGGCGAGGTTGTCGAGCTGTGTGTCGCCCGAGTTGGCGAAGGTGATCGGTTTGCTTACCGTCTTGGCGGCGACGTAGCCGTTCTTCTGGCCCTCGTAGTGGATGATGGCGGTGCCGTTCAGGTTCTCCTTGATGCCGCTGCCGTTGTTGCTCGCGTGCAGGGTGTCGCCGATCGGAGTTGTGGAGCCGACTTTCAGGTCGGTTCTCTGCCTGTGATTGGTGGTGACGGTCAGATCATAGTCGTGTGGCGGCTGCTGGTTGTTGACCGCGACGCACACGACCTGCACGCCGGTCGGATACTGGTTGCCGGTCGTGGTGGTCTGGTCCGTGAACTTGTCGTGCACTTTCTGGACCCAGGTGGAGTCGTAGCCCTTGAGGTCGTCGCTCTTGTCGCCCAGGGCGTTCCAGTTGGCGTCGAAGCGGTTGCGGAAGTCGGTCGGGTTGGTGCCCCATGGGACCAGTCCGTCCGGACTGTCCGCGATGGTCGCGGCGACGCCGATGACGCGCGCCTGGGTGGCGTCGCCGTCGGACTTGTCGGCGACGGCCTGGTTGATCGCCTCGGTGCAGGAGCTCTTGATCCGGGACACGATGGCGTAACTGTCATCGGTGGGGATCTTGTAGCCGGAGTTGCGCATCGCCTGGAGCGCGTAGTCGATGGATGCCTGGCCCCAGCCCTGGGCCGGCGAATCCGTGTAGTTGCTGTCGTCCTGGAGGTAGAGGATGTCCCCGCTCGGGCCGACGTTGCCACCGCTTCCATGGACTCCCCCGCCGCCGGAGCCGATACCGGCGTAGGCCGGCATGGCCGTGAGCAGCATCGCGCCCGCCGCGAGGCCGGCCACCGCCGCCTTGACGGCCTTCTTCCTTGCAAAACCCACTGGTTTTCTCCTTTATCTTGATGGTCATGGCGCGGCCGGATGGCCCGGTCGCGCCATGACCATCAAAACTCGTTTTTTGCCAGGCCGGTTTGGACATCAGCGGGAAGAAAGGCACGCATCATATGGCGGATCATGGGCAGGTGTTGCAGACGCCATCCATGCAAGTGTTTCCTGGCCTGCATTGTCCGTTCTGGGCAGGGACGCCGCTGCCGCCAATGACGATGTGCAGGTCGGAACTGGAGCCACCCGAGGATGAGCCGCCGTTGCTGGTGGATTGCGACGGCGCGTACGAGGAGCCGCCGCCGTTGCTGGACGAATACGAATAGTTCCCGCGGTTCGAGGATGAGCCGAACGAGTACGACTGGGATTGCGATGCCTGGGCCTGCTGCGCGGCGGCCGCGGCGGCGGCTTCCTGTTCGGCCCTGGCCTTCGCCTCCGCGTCGGCCTGCTCCTTCGCCGCCTTCGATTCGTTGACCTCTTTCACGGCTTTCGCGATGGCGGCCACGTCGCGTTTTTTGATGGCGTCCAGCAGGCTTGCGCGGGTCCTGCCGTCCGCCACCTTGCCGTCGGTCTCCTTGTACAGCGCGTTCGCGTCGTCCACGGTCTTGTCGAGTTTGGACGTTTCGACCGCTTTCACCAGCCCGTTCAGGGACTTCGTGTGCGTCCAGTACCATGATGCGTTCGCGGTGATGGCCTTCGTGGCCGTGACCACGGCGTCCCTCGAATCCGCTTTGCAGGACACGGCCTTCGGCGTGGACGCCTTCACGGCCTTGGACAGGGCGTCAAGGGTCCTCGTGTCCTTCACGCTTTTCACGTCGGTCTTCGCCATACTGGCGGCCTGGTCGTTCAATAGCGCGTTGTACGCGGTCGTCGCGACGTGGAGACGTTCGCTCTCGGCCGCGCAGTCCGCCCTGGCCTCGGCCATGAGATGGTCCGTATGCGTCTTCCAGGCGATGCCTCCCGCTGCAAGCAGTGCGAGTGCGACGATGGTGATGACGACGGCCCTTCTGCGATGCGGCCTTTTCTTTTCCGTGGGCTCGATCGAAAGTTCGACGGTCTCATCTTCGATGGCCTTTTCTTTCTCTGTCATTCGTTCTCCTTGTTCATAGGTTCACAGCCTATCGGATCGGCGGAGCCGTCTGCATCGTTCCTCCGGCGCGTGCCGCGCATGGACGCGCCGGAGGACGGCATCGAGATCCAGATGAAAAGATTCGGGACGAGGAAAAGCAGCGGGACGGCCCGATGGACGACGGTTCGAGCCGAGTCCATCGGAGCGAAGGACGCCGCGAGAATGAGAGCGTAGACGACGATGCACAGGCGGCATAGGCCGCGAAGACCGGTGGACCCCGCGCGCCGGGCGACGGTTTCGGCCATCACGCCCATCACGCCGCACAACGCCACGCGAGAGATGCGGACCAGCAGTCCGAGGAGCATGATGCGGTTCATCGTTCCCCTCCATTCAGGCCCAGGTACGTTTCGAGGGCGGCATCGACCACTTCCTGGATGCGCATGTCATGCTCGGCGGCCCAGGTCTTGAGCCTGCGTCGGGTCGAGGCGCGCAGGCTCACGCTGGTCTTCACCCAGTCCTCACCGGATTCCGGTGTTTCGTTTTGCCGGTTTTTCGGTATTCCGGTATTCGGTTTTTCGGTATTCCGGTAAAACGGTGTTTCGGTTTGCCGGTCGCTGTTGAGCAGCGCGGTCAGGTCGCGCGACCGAGGCGTCAGGTTCATGTTCCTCACCGGTCCTCCTCCTTGAGCTGTCGCATGGTCTGCTTGAGTTCGCCGGCCAGGTCGCGGTATTCGTGCAGGCGGGAGCCGCGCGGGCGGGTGGATTTCGCGTTGAGGATGTCCTGACGTTTCGGGATCAGCGTCTCGAAGCACGCGATATCCGCGGCGTCGATCCATGCCAGGGCGTCGCGCAGGGCGGTCGTGTTGGCCTCGGTGCGGCACAGGAGGATCGCGGCGGGTATGCCGCGCCGGTCGCACAGGTCCTTCACACCGGCGGCCTGGTCGAGGTCGATGCGGCTGGGGCTCGAGGGGATGACCACGAGGTCCGCGTTGTTCACCGCTTCGTCCAACGCGCGCCCGTATGGGGCGGAGTCGATCAGGATCCAGTCGACGGGCTCGTCGAGACGGCCGTTGAGCTCGTGCAGGTGCGCGATGTCGGCCGGCGCGGCGGACATCACGTCGAACGGCAGCGGGTCGTCCAGTTCGGCGGCCCGGTACCACCAGTCCTTCGCGTCGCCCTGCACGTCCGCGTCGGCGACGAGCACATGCTGCTCGCCCCGGGACTGGTCCACGAGGGCGCAGGCCAGGAACACGGCGCTCGTGGTCTTCATGCTGCCGCCCTTGCCCGTCGCCAACGCGATCACCATCGGCTCGCTCTTCTTGTCGTTCATCGGTTTCTCCTTGTCTTGGTTTTTCAGTGTTTCGGCATTTCGGTTTTTCGGTAAAACGGTGTCCCGGTATTCACCGTTTCCGGTTTCCCGGCAGGCGCCGCGGCCGGGACACGGGCCGCGGCTGCGGGTGTCAGAAGAGACTGCCCTGGACCAGGCCGTCCGGCACAGGTTCGGTTTTGAGGAAGAGCGGTTCGTCGTGGGTGTAGTCACGGCGGGAGCGTTGGCGGCGTTTGACCGACCGCCAGTAGTCGCGGCCGTCACGGCGCATGCGTTCGGCCCAGTCCGGATGTTCGGCCAGCCAGTCACGGACCCTGTTTTGCGGGATCAGGTGCAGTCCGCTCGCGTCGATGTGGAGGTCGCGGGAGATCAGTCGGGCGAGGGTCCAACGGTTCGGATAGTCGAGTCCGCCGTACACGGCCTTGTCCTTCCAGCCGCCCACGAGGGCGCGGCTGATGCAGTCGAGGCGCATGGGGCACGCGGAGCACAGCATGCGGCCCTTGCCGCGCATGCGTTCGTCGATCAGGGCGCGGCCGTCCTGGTCGGTCACGGTGTTCCACATGCGGTCGGCGAGGTCCGGGTCGATCGCGGCGATCCTCGCGCAGGCCGGCATCGTGTCCCGACCGTTCATGGCCGCCGTCCCGGAGCAGACGACCGCGGCGAGGTTCGGTTCCCTGTTCATGCGGCCACCTCGATTCCGTCGCGTTGGTTGAGCTCGTCGGCGTGTTCCATGCATGCGGTCTGCCATTCCGACGGATGGCCGTAGCGCAGGCTTCCCTCGTGGTCGTATTCGTCCTCGTGCGGTCTCATGTCGGCGAGGACGTGTTCGCAGACGAGCGTGTGCACATGGCGTTCCTCGTGGCGCGGCGGGACGCGCGTGTTCCTCACCGGCTTGGTTTTCCGGTCGCGGTCCCGGGCCTCCGAGTCCGATGCGCGCTGGCGTTCGATCTGGCTGATGGTCCAGTCGTTGGCGATGCCGTCCCAGTTGTCGGCGAGACGTCGCGCGGAGTCGATTCGGCCGAGCCAGTACGTGTTCGACGGCAGCCAGTCGATGGCCGCGAGGATGAGCGCCACCGCGGCCGCATGGTCGTCGTCATGGGCTTTGGCGATTCGTCCGACGAGGTTTCTGATCTTGGCGCGGTCGCGTCTGGTCGGTTCCGCGGTGGTCAGCGTCAGCCTGGAGCGGACGGACGTGAGATGTTCCATCACGGTCGCCGCTTCGGAATCCGTTCCGGTCATGTCGTTCCCATCCTTCTCGGCGGGGCGCTTCCCGCTTGCGGGGAGCTCTCCCGTAGGGAGAGAGGGGTTGGGTTTACATGGAGGGTTTACATGGAGGGTTTTATCCTTATATATATATATAGCCCTGCGAGATTTGCAGAGCTAGAGGTGCGAGATTTGCAGAGCCAGAGGTGCGGGATTTGCAGTGCTGGCCCCGCGGGATTTGTACTGCCGGTTTCGGCTCGGTTTCCAGCCCTGCGGGATTTGCAGTGCTGGAAACCGGCTTCGGTCCAACGTTTTCGGGCAGCACGTCCTTGGATTCGCCGTTTTCCGTCACGGTCGAGGCGGCGGGGTCCACGGTCTCGCTCATGGTCGAGGCATCGTGTTCCGCGGCGTGCGTCTCCCTGATCCACGTGAGGGTCGTCGGGTCGGTTTCCACCGCGAGGTCCCACACGACCTGGCAGTACTGGGGCAGGCGGTTCCGGCCGCCCTTGCCGAGGCGCGCGTACCGTTGGTCGCCGCGGCGGATGAACCCGCGTTCCTGGAGCGTCTTCAACGCGGCGCGCACGGTCCGCTCCGAGAGTTCGGTGACGTTGACGATGGTCGCGATCTTCGGATAGGCGGCGGTGCCGTCGTCGTCCGCGCGGTCCGCCAGGTAGACGAGCACGGCCTTCGCGCTGGCGTTGCCGACATGGCATTTGAAGGCCCATGACAGTGCGATGTTGCTCACGGCCGCTCCTCCTCACGCTGCTGGTCGGCGCGGCGTCCGTCGGACAATCTGGCGGCCTGCTCGTCGCCGAGGCGCGCCGCACGGCACAGGGTGAACAGCATCAGGCATTGGAACGCGACGAACACGATCGATCCGATCAGAAGCCAGTTCACGCCAGCCCCCCTTCCATGGCCATAGACGGGTGCGCCATCATCGACGCGAGGCGGCGGAATCCGACGGAGCCCGGACCGTTGTGGCGAGCGAATGCCACCACGACCGGGAAAGTCCAAACCGGCGCGTGAAAATCCCGGTTACACTCGGGAAACACAGAGCAAGACATGCGGAAGGATTTAGTAAAGTCGTTCATGTGTGATCACTACTCCAGACAATGCATTGAGCGGCCACGAGGTCGGCGATCCGGCAAGATACGGGACCCGCGGCCGCTCGGAATATTGGTTGCACCGCCCGTCCCCGACGCCCCAACATCGGGAACGGGCGTTTTCTTTCAGTTACAGAGAAAGAGAGAAAATCGAATGAAATCAGACCATCGCACCACCTCCCCCAACGTCATGCCTTCGATGGAGGAACCCATCGAAGGGATCGAATCGGAAGTCGTTGTCCGGCCCGTGAAAAACGAACTGGAGGCACAGGAAGCCGTCCGGCTGCTCGCCGATCAAATCCCCGTAGGATTCAGCGAGAAGATCCCAAGCATGCCCGTCAAGGACGACGGCACGCTCAGGCCGACTCTCGTAGGGGCGTTCCGAGACGAAACACTCGTAGGAGCCGCGTTCTTCGGACCAGCAGAACACATAGCCGCGGAGGCCGGCGCATTGCTCTCCGGCAGAGAACCGGCCATGGTGGTATACGAAACCACGCAATCCCTCATCAGGAACGTCGCATACATGGCGGGCATCGCCGTGCTGCCCGGACACAGGCGCCAGGGCATCGGACGAAAGATCAAGCTGTTCTGCGAACGCTGGGCCGCAAACCATCACGCAGACGTCATCATCGGTGTGTCCACCACCAACGAGGCCGTGGCACTCAACAAGAGCATGGGCTACACGATCCTGCCACAAAAGGTCGCTCTCATGCTCCAATGCGTAGACACTAAGACATGGGAATTCATTAACCAGACACCGGTCGCACTCACCCGAACCTCCGCCAAAGGAATGAGCCGATGGGTCTTCAAACAACTCACGGAAACGCGCTGGAGTTCCATCTGCGTGGGTCAGCTCTTCCAAGAAAGCAAGATTGGGAAGTCGCGAGCCAAGCGGAGAGCCAAAACAAACAATGGAACGGGTTATCACATTGAATGGAGCATTCTCAACGCCGACGGAACCGTCAGCATCCGCTTTCACAAGCTCAACTAGCTTCTGAATCTCTGTCGGGACCGGGTTGAAGGACTTGCCGCCACCGGACATGCCGAGCACGAAGCCGTTGGAGCTCATGTGGCTGTCCAGGTCCGCGAGGAGCGGGTTGCCGCGCTGTTCGTCGCTCATGCCACCCGCGCCGGAATCCATGGCCAGTACCCCTACACCGTCGATCGCCATCAGACCAACACCTCCCTTATCGATTCAGAGAAAGAGAAAACCAAATGAAATCAACCCCTCGCACCATTTCCCCCGACGAGCCCGAAGTACGTCCGGCGAGAAACCACGCCGAGGCAAAGGAAATCGGAAGTCTCCTGCTCGAAGAAATCGCGCATCCAGGATTCATTCCTGGACCAGAGTTCGTCTGGCAGGGTCAAGGTTTTCTCAGGCCGACGCTCATAGGCGCATGGTCCCAGAACCGCCTGGTAGGTGGTGCCTCGCTCAGTCCATACATGGAACACACCAAGGCCTTTTGCGGGATTGGTCGAGCAGACGCAGCGCAGGCGATCGCACGGCTGGTAGCTGAAACTGACGGCATTGCCGTCAGACCCGACCATCGGCGCGAAGGCGTCGGACGAAAGATCAAGCTGTTCTGCGACTCCTTCGCGGCAGAGCACCACGCTGCGATCATGGTCTCCGTCACCACCAATCACGAGTCGGCATGCCTCAACAACAAAACGAAACACATCGTGTTTGAACGATGCGACGGTCTTGTCATCAAGTACGCAGACGCGATCAACAAACCAATCATTTGGCTTCACTCTCTTGACGGGAGTATCCCCGAAGCGGCATGGGCCGTCACCATACTCGGAAAAACGTATGGGCCTGCCATAATCATCGGTGAGCAAAGGCCCCCACGGAGTAAAAACACCACCCAAGACAACGGCGTGCAATGGATCCTTGCCGTTGATGCATTCGGCAGTGACATCACCGCCTTCTCCGAAAGAGTCCAGTAATTCCCTCACCGCGGCCGGGACCGGGCGGAAGGAACCACCCGCACCATCTCCCCCGGCATCGCGGGCGGAATCAAGAATTTCAACAGCATTATCTGGCTTGACAGCACCGAACCCGGCATGATCCACCAATGAGACCGGATCGAGGACAATCGGCTCATCAAAGTCATCAAAGGCGAAGTCGTCCGCCTTCCTCACCTTCACATCGAAGGACTTGCCGGCACCGGACGTGCCGAGCACGAACCCGTTGGAGTTCAGCCAGCCGGACTGCTCGAAAATTCCACCAGCCATCACGCAACCTCCTGTGCACCATTGGGGAAAGCTGTCTCATACGGAATGAGATCCTGAACGAAATCGGCTGAGAGACCATACTGTTCGCGGAGAACGGCACAATCTCTGCGCTGCCAATGTGTATGCAGATTGACTTTCTGAGTCACGCTGGCCGGCGACTGATGGAGCTGAACGGCAAGCTGGCGGTGAGTTAATCCCACCTCCGCCATCCACCTCTTCATATTCGACATCGTTAACCCCATTTCAGCTAAGTTAAAATTTCTAACCTCAGTATATGGGTTGGTTTTTTTAACCTCAAGTTAGGTTAACTTACGGCGTGTCGAAATTTAAAAACCGCATCTCAACAATGCGGTTTCAGCACTAGCGGAAAGGAAGCTTTTAAATCAAAGATGGAATTGAGCTACCATGACGGCCCATTCCTGCAAAGGTCTTTTCACAGAAGCAATCAGACGAGGCTTTTGTCCATCCAGAATATCCTCATCTATACAAAAGTTTCCGAATAACGCATCACAATATGCGCAACCATTTGACATATAACGCCCCGCCATACGCGAAGACCGATATTTAATTTGCCTCGCGGCGGGATGCCCCGCAATTTCCAAAAGCTCCTTAGCATAACACATATCTATGCTTTCCCAAGCTTCCACCAAGGAAATACCACTTTCGCAGTCAAGGGGACAAAGATTAGTAATTGCCACAGAGGTCCGTCCACATCTCCAACAGGATCGATCAATGCCATATATCCCTATATCTACGACCTCCCCCAAGCGATGCAACGTTTTTTGAGCAGCAGGAAGAAAAGCATTCGACGGCATGAGTTCACCCATGCAGATATTTTTTCGCTCCGCAAATGCAAACATGCCCAATAGGTTAGTAATATTAAACATTGTTTGATATAGTTATCTTTATTTGGAAAGGATTAACCCATGGAAGTCACGGGAACTTCAGAACAGGTGAAGATAGAAGCGCAACGTTTTGAAGACGTAGCGCGTTACAACATTCGCCGCTATATGCGATTGACCGGCAAGATTCAGAAAGACTTAGCCCACGCCTTAGGAGTTTCGAGGCCTACCATCACCTTGATGCTTAAAGGAGAAACAAAACTTAATTTGCGGCAAGTGTTCCTTATTGCCAAAGCTCTTGGCGTGACAGTCGAAGATCTCATCGATGATACTTATTATTGCCAAGATGAAGAGTTTATGAAAAAGCTGAAACCGACGACTGATGCCGAGAAGCCAGGTGCTTTGGTAGGTGCCGGCTCCCCCAGGTTCCTTGTCAGTCCCTTCAACCCCGATGCCCCGGTCGAAGGTGGGATCTCGGGTGCGGCCAAAGGTGTCTTGGCCGGTTTCGTGCCATCCGTGGTCCCGTCCGGTACGGATTCCCCGTCCAGGCTCTCAAAGCATAACGGGATTGCGGTTTCCGGCCGGTCTCAAGCCCATGAGACACTTAAGACCATGACCACTATCATCATGCGCACGACCGAAGGCGACATCAAGATCGACCTGTTCGACGACAAGACCCCTGAAACCGTAGCCAACTTCCTTGGCCTGGCCACCGGCGAGAAGGAATGGACCGACCCGTTCACCGGCCAGCCGAGCCACGAACCGTTCTATGACGGCCTGACCTTCCATCGCATCATCAAGGACTTCATGATCCAGGGCGGCTGCCCGCTGGGCACCGGCACCGGCGGTCCGGGCTACAACTTCGATGACGAAATCGTGCCGGGACTGACCTTCGACCGTCCGTACCTGCTGGCCATGGCGAACGCCGGCCTGCGTCGCGGCATGGATGGCAAGGTGCACGGCACCAACGGCTCCCAGTTCTTCATCACCACCGTACCGACCGAGTGGCTCAACGGCCACCACACCATCTTCGGTGAAGTCGCGGATGATGAGTCCAAGGCCGTCGTCGACAAGCTCGACGCCGTGGCGACCGACCGTTCCGACGCTCCGCTCGAACCGGTGGGAATCACTTCGATTGAAGTCGTGAAGTAACACCATCAGCAATACACAGGGTTGGGGAAGCCTCCTTCCTGGACCACACTCCGATCGTCGGTCTGAAGAGATCCAGATTCGATGATCGGCAGGAGTGTGGCTCAGGAAGGAGGCTTCCCCTTCTCTCCCCATCATGCTTCGCACATCATACTCCTCATCCAGAGGAGGGAACCGCTATATCCTTCGCAAACGGGGTTCGGCTGAATCCTTGGCACCGGTGATGCGATACACGTCGAACACGCCTTCGATCTTGCGTACGGCCGCAAGCAGGATGTTGAGATGCTGCGGATCGGCCATCTCAAAGCTGAACTGACTGGTCGCCACACGATCCGTACCGGTGGAAATCGAGCCGGAGATGATGTTCACGCCATGATCGGACAGCACACGCGTCACATCGCTCAACAGGTGCGGACGATCGAGCGCCTCCACCTGAATCTTGACCATGAATACGCCCTTGGTACTGGTCCACTGCACGTCGACCACACGTTCAGGCTGCCGCTTCTGCAAGTCCAACATGTTCTGGCAATCCACACGATGCACGGACACGCCCTGGTTACGCGTGATGAAACCGATGATCTTATCTCCCGGCACCGGCATGCAGCAGCGTGCCAGTTTGACCCAGATGTCACCCACACCCTTGACGGAGATGCCCAGCGAACTGGTGGTGTTCTTCTTGTTGCGCTCGACCTGTTTGAGAGGCAGCGCCTCCTGCTCCACCTCTTCGTTGACCTCGTCGCTGCCGGCATCCTTCACCAGATGCGAAATCACGTTCTGCGTGGAAATCTGACCGTCACCGATGGCCGCGAACACGGCATCCGCGTTGGCGAGATTGAGTTCGTCGGCGATGCCGACCAACGCTTCCGGAGTCAGCAACGTGGTAATCGGCAGATTGCGCTTGCGCATGGCTCGTGTCAGCTCGTCACGGCCTTCTTCGATGGCTTCGGTACGTCGTTCCTTGCTGAACCATTGACGAATCTTGTTGCGGGCCTTCGGGCTTTTGGTGAAACTCAGCCAATCACGGGACGGCCCCGCGGTATCGGATTTGGAGGTCAGCACTTCGACGGTGTCGCCATTCTCCAGTTTGGTGTCCAACGGCACCAAGCGTCCGTTCACACGGGCGCCCATGGTGCGGTGGCCCACTTCGGTATGCACGGCGTAGGCGAAGTCAATCGGAGTGGCCTCGGCAGGCAACGACACGATCTTGCCCTTCGGCGTGAACACATAAACTTCCGCGGAGCCCAGATCTTCTTTCAAGGAGCCGAGGAATTCGTTGGAATCCGGAGTCTCGCTCGTCCAATCGGCAAGCTGCTGGATCCATTTGAGATTATCGGCCTCGGAAAGCTCCTGGTTCTCACCGCGCTTGCGGTCGGACTTATCCGGTGACGACAGGGCACGGCCCGCCTGACCGTTCTCCTTGTATTTCCAATGCGCCGCGATGCCGAATTCGGCGCGACGGTGCATATCCCAGGTTCGAATCTGAATTTCCACCGGCTTGCCGCCTGGGCCCACCACCGTAGTGTGCAGGCTCTGGTACATATTGAGCTTCGGCATGGCGATGTAATCCTTGAAACGGCCCGGAACGGGGTTCCAACGCGCATGCACGGCACCTAGCGCCGCATAACAGTCCTGAATGGTGTCGACGATGATACGTACACCGACCAGATCGTAGATGTTGGCGAAATCATGGCCGCGCACGATCATTTTCTGGTAGATGGAGAAGTAGTCCTTTGGACGCCCGGTCACATAGGCCTTGATATGCTGCTCGTCGAGATCCTCATTGATCTCGGCGAGGATCTGCTTCAGATACACGTCACGCTGTCCGGCCCTGCGAGCCACCAATACCACGATCTCGTTATAGATCTTCGGGTAGAGCACCTTGAAGCTGAGCTCTTCCAGTTCGGTTTTGATGGCGTTCATGCCGAGCCTGTTCGCCAGCGGTGCATACACGTCGAGCGTTTCATGCGCCTTCTTCTGCGCATTGGATGGCTTGACGTAACGCCAAGTACGAGCGTTGTGCACGCGGTCGGCAAGCTTGACCACCAGAACACGCACGTCCCGGCTCATGGCCACCACCATCTTGCGGATGGTTTCGGCCTGTGCGGAATCCCCGTATTCCATTTTGGAAAGCTTGGTCACGCCATCAACGAGACCCGACACGGTATCGCCGAACTCGGCACGGCACTCCTCAAGCGTGTAGTCGGTATCTTCGACCGTATCGTGCAACAGACCCGCCGCCACGACAATCGGTCCCATGCCCAGATCGGCAAGAATCTGCGCGACGGCCAGCGGGTGGATGATGTAAGGCTCGCCGGACTTGCGCCGCTGCGTGCAATGCTGCTTGACGGCACGCTGATAGGCGCGCGCCAGAATACCCATATCCTCATCGGGATGGTGGTATTCGCACATCTTCAGAATCGGTTCAAGCGGATCAAGAGGATTCGTGCTGATCTCGCAACCCAACATGTGGGCCGAACGAACCTCGTTCTCATCGTCGCCCATCTTCCACCTCCTCTTGCAATGCTCCCTATCCTACCCGTGCCGCACGGCATGACCGACGCATCCGACCGCGTGTTGTGCGGTCGGATGCATGCGTGGCGAACAGCCTCAGGAGGCCACGCCGGTCGAGCCGAAGCCGCGTTCGGCGCGATCCGAACCCGGCAACGACGCCGCCGGCACGAATCTCGCCTCGACATAGCGCTGGATCACCAATTGCGCGATGCGGTCCCCCGGCTGGAATGTCACGGTGTGTTCCGGATCGAGGTTGATCAGCGGAACCTTGATTTCACCACGATAGCCGGCATCAATCGTGCCCGGGGCGTTGAGCACGGTGACGCCGCGCTTGACGGCGAGCCCCGAACGGGGGTGCACCAGGGCGACGTAGCCAGCCGGTAGCGCAATGGCCACGCCAGTAGGCACCAGCGCCCGCTGGAACGGCTCCAAGGTGACCTCCTCCGTCGTTTTGAGGTCCGCCCCGGCATCTCCGGCATGGGCATAATACAGTTCCGCAGGTTGGTCGGGATTCAGCGACTTTACCAGAACCTCGACGTTTTCCGGCTCGTTGTATGCTTCGTCGAATGCCATCAGGCAGCGCACTCCTGACAGACGGGCTGCCCATCCTCGGTGGTGTAGGCCAGCTGGCTGCGATGCTTCACCAGGAAGCATTCAGAACAGATGAATTCATCTCCCTGCATGGGAATGACGGTCACCGAAGCGTCTTCATTGCTCAGATCGGCGCCGGGCAACTCATAGTCCTCGGCAATGGCGTTCTCGTCATCGTCCATATCGTTGGAGGAATTCTGCGAGCTTTTGCCCAGAGCCTGGAGCGACTCCTCGTCCTCGTCCTTGTTACGCGGGGAATCATAATCCTGTGCCATCGCGATTCCTTTCGTCATCTATGGTGCTTATGCGCCATAGAATACATGACATTTACCCCGCATAGGATACACGATTCGAAATACTCGTAAAATCCGACACGTGCGGCACAATGGAAATATCTGATGCCCGAAGAAGGAAAGTGGTGCGCTCATGCCTGAAAATCCGTTCGAGGAAGCCCGGTTCGATCATGTGGGGGAAACCGGTGAACTCGTCTTTGTTTCAGGTGCCGGAAAATTCGCCGTAAAGGTCGATGATGCGCTTGAGAGAGCCATTTTGGAAGCGAAACAGATTCGTTCCGAAGTACAACGGGAGCACCAGCCGCATACGTCCACAACGTTGCCGATCTCACAGATTCAGTCGCTGATTCGCGCCGGTGCCGATCCCGCGCGAGTCGCGGAACGATACGCTTTGAGCGAGGCTCTTGTTCGGCGTTTCTCGGCCGCGGTCGAAACGGAAAAGCAGTATGCCATCGAGCAGTTCCTCGCCGTGCCGGCACCGAAGGAGAGCCGCGTACGCACGCTTTCCGAGCTCATCGAACGCACGTTCGCGGCGGCCCGCGTCCGTTTGGAGGACGTGACTTGGAAGGCTACGCGACGCGGTCTGGAGCCATGGAAAATCACCGCGCAATTCACATCCAACGGCCGCACCATCCGTGCCGAATGGACATGGAACATGCACGACAACGCCGTGACTTGCCTCAATGCAACCGCCAAGAAACTCATCGGCGAACAGGACACGCCTAAAACGGGAGGCGCCGAAGATCATACGGTGGATGAGGATTTTCTGGCATCGTTGAATCTGCCTGGCAATTCCGCGCGCTCCGCCCGCATCGAACAGACCGTCTCAGCCTGGAACACGCCTGAGCCGACCATGCCAGCCGCCCGGCCGAAATCAGCCGCTCCCTCCGTACCGTTGTCCCCCATCGATTCGGGCACGATCGCAACGACCCCGCCGATTCCCGAAGGAGTCGGCGCCGTGCCGATGCCGCAGTCCCCGAGCGAATCCGACATGCAGGCGCAGCCCGGACAGGACTCGCCGCAGACGAAGGGCGAAACATCGTCCCACACGGCTTCGACGCCTGACGAACATGGCCAAGGCGCCACGAAGGCGAAACGTCGTGCCGGACGTTCCGCAGTGCCCAGCTGGGATGAGATTCTGTTCGGCGACTGACCTTGCGGCACGCTGCTAGGCCATGTCGATCAGACAGGGAATGTCCGATTCCAGCATGGTCAGCGATCCGTGCACGCTAGGCAGGTGCGTCGCCTTCTCGGCCTGCGTCCGTGAGTCGACGACGGTCACGGATTGTGCGGCCGACACGATGACATCACCCAACATCGGTTCCACATACGGTTCGACCGGCCCGTACACGCCTTGTGCAATCGCTTCGGCACGCGTGCGCACCTGCGCCCGCTCCTCTAGGAAATCACGCCATCTCATGGCGATGTCCTCAGGGTTCTCGCCATGTTCGGCATAGAGCATCACGCAACGTGGTTCGCCGCCGATACTCGCCACACCTTGGGATAGCCGGGGCTCCCCGGCTATGTCGATGCGTTGTTGCGGATCAGCGGTGATCATGCCATGATCCGCGACGACAACGATCAGCGTCCCTTTGGGAAGGCTGCGTCTGAGCAGCCCAAGCTGACCGTCCACACGTTCGAAGGCCCCAATCCACTTGTCGGAATCCCAACCATAGTTATGGCCGACCTTGTCGGTATCACGCAGATAGACATAGGTCAATCCCGGCCTTCGTGCGGCCCTTGCGGCAACCGCGATCCTCGTGCGCGGATCCGTATTGGAGATGTAGTCGGTACCACGCAACGAAGACTGCGTCAACGCCGAGAACGCGAATTTAGGCAATCCGGAACTAGTGACGCGTACACCCTGTTCGGCAAGACGCTCGAATACCGTGGGCTGGCGTTGCAGATCAAGTGGGGCCATCGCGTTTTTGAATGATATCAGCTGGCAGATTTCGCCATTGTTCGGATTCAGCTGCGTATATCCGGTCATGCCGGTCAATCCGGGGCATGTGCCGGTACCGAACGAGGCCATGGCGGCCACCGTGGTGCTTGGCATGCAGGTAGCAATCGGGCGTTGGTTGACGGAATCGTTCATCAGCGAACGGAGGTATGGCGCATGGCCGAGTCTCATATTGAGATTCCAGTAGCCAAGACCGTCAACCAGCACGATGACCGCCGATCGCGCATCGGGAAGCCCCAACACGGTCTGCAGGGAGAGCGGATCCCGATGAATCGCGGTCGGGATTGGATGGCCAAGGGCTGCGGAAATCGCCGGCAGCACCGCCGAAAGATGCAGCGCTCCCCCGCGTTCGCCCATTTTCGCCGACCTGCCGTCGCCGTATCGCGCGGGCGAGGTCATGGAAAGCAGCTCCTGCATATGCGGCACTTCAATACTCATGTCTTCCATTCAATCACCGCGTCGCGTCAGAAGCCGGCATATCGGGATCGTATGGACGTTCACCGAACGCGAAATCATCACGCTTTCGGCAGGACCGCATGCATTGCGATGCATGGAGTTCGACATTACCGGCTGGTAATATGGGCAGGTTGATTACCGTCCGACGACTGTGAGGGAGAATCACTGCATGGTATCGCACCGCAAACCGGCACAACCCGCTTTCGACCCGCGTACGGTCAAGGAGCACATCGTCGAGACGCCTCTGAACGAGGAAATGAGCAAGTCGTTCCTCGAGTATGCATACTCAGTGATCTATGCGCGTGCACTGCCTGACGCCAGGGACGGTCTCAAGCCCGTGCAACGCCGCATCATCTACCAGATGGGCCAGATGAATCTCTCTCCCGACCGCCCATATATGAAATCGGCACGTGTGGTCGGCGAGGTGATGGGCAAGCTCCATCCGCATGGTGATTCCGCAATCTACGAGGCCATGGTGCGTCTCGCCCAACCGTTCGCGATGCGTCTGCCCTTGGTGGATGGCCACGGCAATTTCGGTTCCCTTGATGACGGGCCGGCGGCATCCCGCTACACCGAAGCGCGTATGGCACGGGCCGCACTCGGCATGAACGCGGACATCGCCGAGGACACCGTCGATTTCACCCCCAACTATGACAACAAGCTTCAAGAGCCGACCGTTCTGCCCTCGGCCATTCCGAATCTGCTGGTCAATGGCGGTTCCGGCATCGCGGTCGGCATGGCCACGAACATGGCCACGCATAATCTCGGCGAAGTCGTGGCGGCGGCCAAGCATCTGATGCGTCACCCCGATGCCACGTTGGAGGATCTGATGAGGTATGTGCCAGGTCCGGATTGGCCAAGCGGCGGCGTAATCGTGGGGCGGAGCGGCATTCGCGAGGCATATGAGAGCGGCCGTGGCGCACTGACCACCCGTTCGGTGACGCATATCGAAAACGTGACGGCACGCAAGAAGGCCATTGTCGTGACGGAACTGCCGTTCATGGTGGGACCGGAACGTGTGTTGGAGCGTATTTCCGAAGGTGTGAAGAATCGCAAACTGGAGGGCATTTCCGGTGCGATCGACCTGACGGATCGACATAACGGCACACGGTTGGTCATCGAGATCAAGACCGGTTTCGATCCAAACGCCGTGTTGGCACAGCTGTTCAGGCACACGCCCCTGCAAGACAATTTCACCATCAACAACGTAGCTCTGGTCAACGGTCGTCCGCACACCATGGGATTGAAGGAAATGCTCAAGGTGTGGGTGGATCATCGTCGTGTGGTGATTCGCCGCCGTAGCGAATTCCGCAGACGGAAGGCGTTGGAGCGCCTGCATCTGGTCGAAGGCCTGCTGTTGGCCATGGTCGATATCGACGAGGTCATTCAGGTGATTCGGTCCTCCGATGACGCCGAAGCCGCAAAAACCAGACTGATTGCCGTATTCGATTTGGACGACATTCAGGCGCAGTATATTCTCGACTTGCGTCTGCGCCGCCTGACGAAGATGAGCCGTATCGAACTTGAGGCCGAACGCGACGATCTGAAGCAACGCATCGAAGAGCTGGAGCGCATCCTCGTCTCCAACGAAGCCTTGGACGGTGTGGTGATCGATGAGATGGACGAGGCCGTCGCCGCATATGGCACACCACGACGTACCGTGCTGTTGGACGAGGATGCCGACGGCGGTCTGGTACCGGTGACCGCGCATGGCGATGATGGTGTTTCCGCCACCGCGCTGGCTGCCGCCCGCACCGCCGCGACCGTGTCTTCGGCAGCCGCCGACGTGGCCGCCGCCGCGAAAGCCGCGAAAAAAGCCGGCGAGGATAATGCGACCGCGACCGCCTTGCAGATCGATGACGAACCCTGTGCAGTGATGCTGAGCGCCACCGGTCTGATCGCTCGCACCCATGAGGATGCCGTGGAACGTTGGGAAAACCGTTCCGGCTCGGATGTGCGAACCAAGGATGACCAGATCGTTTCGATCTTCCGCACGACCACGCGCTCCTCATACGGGCTGATCACTTCCGCAGGTCGCCTGGTGTTGGCGCATGTGGTCGAGTTGCCGTCCGTTGCCCCGGACGGCCCGTTGAACGTTTCCGGCGGCGTGAAAGCCGAGGAATTGCTAGGCATGACGGAAAACACCGATCCGATTCGCGGCGAACGCGTAATCGCTGCCATCGCAATGCCCTCCACGGACGATGCCGGCAAGGATGGCGATGGCGCCGAACCTGCTCCGCTGGCGCTGGGTACGCGCAACGGTGTGGTCAAACGCTGGAATCGCGAGTCACCAACCACCATGGATTCCTGGAGCGTCATCGACCTGAAGGACGGTGATGAGGTTCTGGCCGCGGCCGAAGCGCGGGATGGGGATCGTCTGGTGTTCGTATCCACGGATTCCTCGCTGCTGACATTCGAGGCGAAGAACGTGCGACCACAGGGCCGTACCGCCGGTGGCATGGCGGGCATTCGTTTGGCCACCGGCTGCTCGGTCGCCGCATTCGCCGTGGTTCCGGCCGAAAAGGTCGCTTGGACGTATGACGAAGGCGAGAATGGTCTGTTCTCCGCTTCCGGCGCCGTGGTGCTGACCGTCGCTGGTGATTCCGAGGCGTTGCCGGGTACGGAGAACGGCGCGGCGAAGGTCACGCCGTTGGAGATGTACCCGACCAAGGGCCGAGGCACTGGTGGCGTACGTTCGCAACGGTTCCTGAAAGGTCAGAATACGCTGATCTTCGCTTTCGTGGGCGCATATCCGATTCATGCCTCCACAGAGGGTGGCTCCGGTGTGGAGTTGCCCAAACCCGACATGCGTCGCGACGGCTCCGGTACGGATATGGCCGCCCCCATCGCCGTTGCCGGTTGATCGTCAGCGATAGAGTTTCATGCCTTGCGGGCTTTCCGTGAAGCCTGCGGCATGGAGCAGCCGCATGTATTTGTTGCGTTGTTTCAGCGATATGCCGTTCATCTCGTTGAAGCTGATGCTACCGCCGGACTGACGCTGCAGCGCGTAGACGAGTTCCGAACAGGCCTGGCGCAAGGTGCCTTCGGCATCGGTAAACGCCATGATCCTATGGCTTTTCGGCACGGCGAACAGCACAGGCTCACCCTGCTTGAATACGACGATCGACCCCGTTCTGCGTGCCGGCTTCGCACCACGCGAGCCATCAGCCTTCTCGGTTTTCGTCGGCTCAAGTTCAGGCCATGCGATTGCCGCGCCCGTAAGGCTTGCGGGATCGGTCACCTCAAGCGCCACACAGGATTGGCTGTGCCACTGGTTTTCACTGCGCAACGCGTCCACGGTATCGTGACCGGCGAATTGCGCCGCACCGAAGCCATCTACGAACAGGCCCCGCACCAGCGTGCCGTGCTCTTCCATACGTTTCAGAACGGGATACAGCCTTGAAAATCCGCCGGCAATTCGTTCTTTATCGATGAGCGGGGCCGCGATGACGCCGTATCGATCCAGCAGTGACTCGATCCGCGCTATTTCACGTTCCTCCATGCCACCGTTCGATGTCGCCGTTCCGTTTTCGATCGGCCTTGGCGCGGCGACCGCGGACCACAATCCGCCCAGTGTCATCGGCACCGCAGTATGCATGCGTACTCGCCTGCGCAAGGTGGCCCTTGGCGCACGTGCGATTCCGGAACCTTGCATCAGTGCCCGTACGGGAGCAAAAGAGCTGTTGGTCACCCTGCCCTGCCATACGAGTGACCAAAGCGCTTCCTCGAATTGGCTTTCGCCCCATGCGGGAACGATGATTTCGCCCGTGGTTTCGTCCACTTGCGCCTCGGCATGCCGCTCCCATACCGATTTGGCGGTCGCCGACAACTGTGACGCATGGAAGGCGCCACCATCCTGCAATGCCGTGATGACGGCCTGCGGTATGGTCAGGGCCTCATCGTCTTCGACTGTATCCGATGCGACCGTTTCGGGGACCAGCGGCGAATCGGCCGGGTAGAATGCGATGTTTCCGACCTCCTTGGCGGCCGTGTCGCCGGCCCCTTCGCCGACCCAGATCACGTCGCCGGAGGCTATCAGCTCATCAAGCATGGAAGGATGATATCCGCGCACTCTCGTCGAAAACACGGAAGACTCCCAGATTTGGGCGGCCAAAGACACACCTTCGAGCTGTTCGATGACACGCATCAGACCGTCAATGCCCTCATAGCGTTCACCGCCGACCGGACCGACTCCCTGACGGTCAAGCAGAAAAGCCTGGTAGGTCTGCGGGCTGACCGGTTTGATGGCGTTACGCGCCTTGGCAAGGGACCTAGAGCGGATACGGCGAAAGACGTCCCTGTGCAGCCACTGCTGCGACGACGTTCCATAATCGGTTTCGCCAATGGTTCCCGCGCGAGGAGACGAAGAGTGCGCAATCGGCGAACGAACATCAGCGGAGTCGGAATCCGTCGATGCGGCATCAGCCAATGCCTCGGCATCAGCGAAGTGGCCTGTAAGCAGATCCCCCTTGGTATGAAGCATATCGAGGGCACGCACAGCCTGAACGGCATCGATGTCCAGATCGGCAATCATCCGGTCCGCGACAAATGGACCATGTGTTTTGGCATAGCGGGTCACTCGGCCGGTAACGTCACCTTTATCCAGATCGTTCCAGAAGGTCTTTTCGGCTAACTCGTGCGCAACCTGTCTGATCACGTCGGCATCCAGTACGGTGGACATGTCGGTGCCGCCAAGCAGACGTTCCAGTACCTCTGGATCCATGGACAGCAATCGCGTGCTGCGCTCGGCCTGCGGCACGTCGTATTGGTACATGACCGCACCCACGAATCCGAAAAGCATGCTTTCCGCGAATGGCGACGGCGTTTCAGTGGTCACATCGCTCAGTGCGATCGTTGCGGAGTTCAGTCCGGTCATGATTCGCCGCAACGCCGGCAGGTCGTACACATCCTGCAGGCATTCGCGCGCGGTCTCCAGCAGTAGCGGGAAGTTCTGACGTGCACGGGCCGCGTTAAGCAGTTGGGCGGCACGCAGTCGTTGCTGCCAAAGCGGCACGCGCCTGCCGGGATCAGTGCGTGGCAGGAACAGCGAGCGCGCCGCGCATTCACGGAATCGTGCCGAATACAGCACGCTTTCGCCGACTTGCGCTTCGATGATGCGGTGTAGATCGTCGAGATCGAACAACACCAGTTCACGGATCGGCAGGGCACCATCGACATCCGGCAGGCGGATGATGATGCCGTCATCGGCCGCATACACCTGCCCATCGAACCCATATCGCTGCCTGATGCGCGTGGTGATGGCCATGGCCCACGGCTCGTGTACGCGTCTTCCGTATGGCGAATGGATGATAATGCGCCAGTCGCCCTCTTCGTCCCTGCAACGTTCGATGACCAGTTCACGGTCATTCGGGATTATGCCGGTGATGGCACGTTGCTCTTCGAGCAGGTCGGCCAGATTCCCGATGGCGTTGTCATCGAGTCCGTCACGGCGCAGTCGCGCGATGATCCTCGCATCGAAGCGTGATTCGACACCGTCAACGTTCGCATGCCTGAAGTTTTCAGCCGTCCGCGCGCGTAGTCCTTGGGAGATCTCACGGAGGAACCGGCCTTGGGCGAGACCGAAGCCATAGTCCCGCCCATCACCTTCGCCATGCCAGAACGGTAGCCGCGCGGTACGCCCGGGAGCAGGAACCACCACCACACGATCACGCGTGATCTCCTGAATCTGCCATGTGGAGGTACCCAAGGTGATCACGTCGCCTTCGCGTGACTCATAGACCATCTCTTCGTCAAGCTCGCCTACCCTCCGCGGGCCGGGACCGCAGTCCGTTTCGGGAAGCACCACGGTGTACATGCCTCGGTCGGGGATGGTTCCGCCACTGGTCACGGCCAGGCGTTGCGCCCCGGGACGTGCGGAGATGAGTCCGGATTCCTCGTTGCACTGCAGTGGTGGGCGGAATACGGAAAAGTCCTCGCTATCATAGGCACCGGTCATCATGCCCATCACCGCATCGAAGATCGACCGATCCAGATCCGTGAAGGAGGCCGCCTTGCGCACCCGCCCATACCACTCGTCAGGATCAAGATCGTCCATGGCCGCCGCGGCCACGGTCTGTTGGGCAAGGACATCCAACGGATTGATAGGAATCGTCAACGGTTCGATATCACCTGCCCGCATACTTTCGATACAGGCGGCCGTACCGATGATCTGTTCGCGCGTGATCGGGTAGAACAACGCATGCGACACTCCCCCGACTTGATGATCGGCGCGTCCTACCCGCTGCAATCCCGAAGAGATCGACAACGGCGGTGCGATCTGAATCACTAGGTCCACCGACCCCATATCAATGCCGAGTTCAAGGCTGGAAGTGGCCACCACGCATCGCAGTTGGCCTCGTTTGAGCCGCTCCTCGATTTGCTTGCGCCTGTCTTTCGACACGGATCCATGATGGGCCATGGCGATCGCATCACCATCTGCATGGGACCCGACCAGCATGGTGGTCGATCCAATCACGGAATCGTAGTGCCCGGCGAATCCTTCACGTCCTTCCGGTGAACCAACGTCGTGAGGCTCGGAACGGCACATGCCGGCATGCATGTCGTTGAGGCGTGCGGTGAGCTTTTCCGCCAGCCCTCGGGAGTTGACGAATACGAGTGTGGTGCGATGCTTCAGTATTTCGTCGAGAACGCTGCGTTCTATGGCCGGCCATACCGAACCGCCTACCAGTCCTGGCGAAGCGGGGCTCCCGGTCGTCGCTTTTCGAATGATGCCCTTGCGTTCGGCAAGCGATTCCATGGCCGGAGTCACTCCGGAAATACGCGGAGTACGGGGATTTAGAGAATCCACACCGCCAGCCCGACGCCTGGCTTCGGAGGATTTGGGACCATGCACATACTCTAGAGGTTCCACGACCTTCAAATCCATTGCGGGGCGCGTTCCGGGATTGATAATCCGCACCGCTTGCGCGCCACCAAGGAATCGCGCGGCCTCCTCGGGTGGATTCACGGTTGCGGACAGACCGATACGTTGCACCGGATGACCGACGAGGCCATCCAACCGTTCCAGACTCAAGGCAAGGTGCGCGCCACGTTTGGAGCCTGCGACGGCATGCACCTCATCGACGATCACCGTCTCCACGGTCGAAAGGATGCGCCGGGCCTTGGATGTGAGCATCAGGAACAACGATTCCGGAGTGGTGACGAGAATATCCGGCGGATGGTTGACGATGGCGCGCCGCTCCTTCGGTGCGGTGTCGCCGCTGCGTATGCAGACCCGGACTTTCGGCGCGGGCAATCCCGAGGCCTTGCACTGATCGGCTATGCCGCACAACGGCGTTTCAAGATTCTTCGCCACATCGACGCCCAAGGCCTTCAAAGGCGAGATGTACAACACCCTGACGCCGCGCTTGGGCTTTCCCGACGTGTTTCCACCATCACCGACGGTACCTGCGGCAGACTCCCCCATCAGCCCGTCAATTGCCGAAAGGAACGCGCACAGGGTCTTACCGGAGCCGGTGGGCGCAGTCACCAGCACGTTCCCACCGGAGCGAATGGCCGGCCATGCCTGCCTTTGCGTGTCAGTCGGGCATTTGAACGCATGCTCGAACCATGCCTTGGTAGGCTCCGAAAACAGGTTCAGACATTCGTACATACGTTCGATTATGACATCAGTCACAGACGCCAGCCCTTATCGTCGTCGACCCACTCAAGCACATCGCCGGGCTGACAACCCAGCGTCTGGCAGATGGCGTCAAGCGTGGAGAATCGAATCGCCTTGGCCCGTCCGTTCTTCAACACCGAAACGTTGACCGGCGTGATGCCTATCGCCTCGGCCAACTCGTTGACGCTCATCTTGCGTCTGGCAAGCATCACATCGAGGTTCACACGAATCGCCATATCAAATCACCGCCGCCAACTCATCACGCTGTTCGATGGCCTGCATCAGCAATGAGCGCATTACCAGCATCAGCAGCTCGAACGCGGCAATCAGCAGCAAGGAAACCAGACCTGCGCCCAATATGGCGAATCGCACCAGATCCCGTTCGACGCCCAATACATCGGCCAACAACATCGAAGGCGACATCCAGATCTGAGACAGCATCAGCAGGACCACCAATACGGCCTCGGCTCCGGCGCACGCAAGAATACCGTTCGTCCAATGCACCGCCTCGCCGGAAAACACATCGCGCCGCCTGGCGAGGGTCAACAATCGCCACAACGGAATCAGCGCGATCTCGAAGCAGGCGACCATCAGCGCACCATCGATCACGTACAGCCAATGCAACGCATCGGCATGAGGGTGCGCGGCCGCGACGCCGCCCGCAACCACGAACAGACCTATCTGCAATCCCAAACAACACACGGCGAACAGTATGATCAGCACACGCAACGCACCAATCACCCCGCAACGGCATACCAAACGATCCGACATGACAGATCTCCCATCCTATTTTTGAATATCGATAATAATCTATCGAAACTCGATATGCAAATCTTGTGAAAGTAAGTCTATCGATATATTCCTATCGTTTTTCGATAGCTTACGATGGCGCCATACGCACTACGTACCATCACCGAAAGGCTCCGCATGACGGCATTTCAATCCCAGGCACAACCGGTGGCCAATCCCCTACCTGCCGCATCCGGCCCGCAGAACGTCAAGCCGGAGGTGGATCCCACAACCAGGCGGCGGGAGATGGCGAGCCGACCGATCACCCAACGCACCATTGTCACCATCTGCGTGGCGCTGGCAATCACATTCGCCTTCGACCGGCTGGTCTGCGACATCACCCCAACATGGCTGTCCGGCTACGCGGTGCCGCTGTTCTGGGTGATATGCACCACTGCGCTCACCGCGCTGCACTGGCGGACCGCCCGCAAGCGTCCGCTCGTCTGGCTGGTCTCAGGAAGCATCATCGCCATCGGTATATGGGAAGTGCTGTTCTCGTCCGTATGGTCATACTCGAACAATCTGGAATACGCATTGACCACGGCATTGGCCCAGCCCGCCCTGCTGATGCTGCATTGCCAACTGGTCAACGGCCAATATGACGTGCGGCACCCGTTCCAAGTCGTGTGGAGCTGGATCACCGGCTGGTTCATACAGCCGTTCGTGAAGCTGAAAGGTTTCTTCGAACCATGTGCAATCCTGTTCGCCCGATTCGCCACCGCATCGGGAAAGCGCTTGAAAGCCCGCGAAATCGGCATGGCCCTGCTTGTTTCGATTCCCGTGCTGTTGGCGATCGTCCCGCTGCTGGCGGACGCCGACCTCGTGTTCCGATATGAGCTGGCGAACGTTTTCGGGCACATCGACTCGACGGATTTCATCCTTCATGCGACCATCGTTCTTCTGCCATGGCCGTTCCTGTGCTCGCTGCTCATCGGACTTGATGGCAAACCCGCATCGCCGCTCCCGGAACGCCGCATCACATTGGGCACGACAACGACCATCGTGGTATTGCTGATGACGTTGCTCGTATACGCGTTGTTCTGTGTGGTGCAATTCCGCTTTCTGTTTGCGGGATTGTTCATGAACGGCTCTATCGCATTGCCTGACGGACTGACCTACAGCGACTACGCACGCAACGGCTTCTTCCAGCTGCTGGCGGTCACGGCGATCAATCTGACCATCTTCGCGGTTGCGCTCACCTTCACGCCGCGCACACGTTCACTGACGGTCTCGCTGATCGCGTTGATGACGGAGACCGCCATCATGCTCGTTTCTGCGGCGTTGCGCCTCGGCCTGTATATTGACGCATACGGGTTGACCTGGCTGCGCTATGTCTCGATGACGTTCATCGCACTACTGGCAGTTGCGATCCTGCTGTGCCTGGTCCGACTGGAAGTGCAGCGCCTTCCGTTGATTGCAACGCTCGTCGCACTGTTCATCGTCTGGTATGTGGCGCTTGGCTTCAGCAATCCCTACTGGATATGCGAAACCTACAACGCATTCCACGGCTTTGATGCAGCCGCATCGGTTCAGCCGATTCGTTGACCGCCGCATTTCCTGCGCAGGGATTCATGCATGACGATCATGAGCACAAGGAAAACGACCAGATACCACGGGAACAAGATGATGGTGACATGCTGTGCAATCAGGCCGAACACCGGCGGCATGCACATCGACCCGACATAGGCGCAGGCCATCTGCATGCCGACGATGGCCTGCGACTTGTCTTCGCCGAAATACGTCGGCGTGGAGTGGATGACGCACGGATAAATCGGCGCGCAGCCGAGTCCGACGACCATCAGACCGACAATGGTGCCAAGATGCTGCGGCAACGGTAGCAACATGACCACAACGCCAAGCAACACAAGGACCTGCCCCATGCGAATCATGGTCGGATCGTTGAATTTCATGGTGACGAAACCGCTCAGCAAACGACCAACGGTGATGCCGATGCAGAACAGACTGGCCCACATGGCCGCCGTGGTCTTGTCGATGCCCTTGCCGAGTGCCATGTAGCTGCTGGCCCATAGCATGGCGGTCTGTTCCAGTGCGCAATAGCAGAAGAACATGATGAGAATCTCGCGTGCGCCGCGGATGGCAAGCACCCCTCGAATGCCAAGTGGTTCGCGAGATGGCTCCTGGGCAAGCCCTTCGGCGGCGGATTGCTCAGTGATGTCTGCCGAAGGTTCCGTCTCAATGCTTTGCGGTTGCGGAACCCGTTGTTTCCATAACGGCAGGCTGAAAATCAATATGGCCGTCAAGACGATCTGCAGGATGGAGATGTAACGATACCCCCATGACCAGCCTTGTCCCGCATTCAACGCATATCCCATGATGTATGGGCCCGTCAGCGCACCAATACCCCACATGGCGTGCAACCAGCTCATGTGGTGGCTTTCGTAATGGATGGCCACGTAATTGTTGAGGGCCGCATCCACGCCGCCGGCACCGAGGCCATATGGAACGGCGAACAGGATCAGCACCCAATAGCTCGGGGCCATGGAGAATCCGAACAGGGCCAGTGCGGTCAATGCCACCGATATGGCGGTGACCTTGCCGGCGCCGAATCGCAGGGTCATACGATCCGACATCAATGCGGAGACGATGGTACCTGCCGAAATGACCATGGAAATGCCGCCCGCCCATGATACGGGAGCGCCCAGATCGGCGCTCATGGTGGGCCATGCGGCGCCAAGTACGGCATCGGGCAGGCCAAGGCTGATGAAGGCCACGTAGATTACGGCAAGTAGGAGATTGACCAATCTCGTCTCCTTTGGCGGCATACGGTTACGACAACGTTTTCTCGACTAGTATTCTAGACACATCTATCTACCGATCGGTAACCAGTGGCTTGCATTATCGTTCGGGAAAATTTCAGTGTCCACCGGCATGCCTAATGCGGCGGAACCGGACCGGACGACGATCAGGTATCGATCTTGGAACGGTCGAAATCATCGGCGTTCTCGACGATGAACGCCTTGCGCGGCGGCACGTCATCGCCCATGAGCAGACTGAAGATCTCGTTGGCCTGTTCGGCATCCTCCATGCGGATACGGCGCAGCATGCGCGTACGCGGATCCATGGTGGTGTCGGCGAGCTGATCGGCATCCATCTCACCCAAGCCCTTGTAGCGCTGAATGTCATCGTTATAGGCGATATGTTTGCGCTCGAGCTCGGAAAGTTTGCCGGCCAGCTCGTCATCGGAATAGGTATAGATGTACTCGCCCTTATGCGCGCCGGTCAGGGCGATGCGATGCAATGGCGGAACGGCGGCATACACGTGACCGTGCTCGATGAGTGGACGCATGTAACGGTAGAACAGCGTGAGCAGCAGAATGCGGATATGTGCGCCATCGACATCGGCATCGGTCATCATGATGATTTTGTTGTATCGTGCCTGCTCGATATCGAAACTGGCCCCGGAACCCGCGCCGACCACCTGAATGATGGCTGCGCATTCCTTGTTCGACAGCATTTGCGCCAGTGAGGCCTTCTGCACGTTGAGAATCTTGCCTCGAATCGGCAACAACGCCTGGAAACCGGAGTTTCGTGCGGCCTTGGCGGTGCCCAATGCGGAATCGCCCTCGACGATGAACAGTTCCGCCACATCATCGTTGCCCGGTTGGCAATCAGACAGTTTCGGCGGCATGGAAGCGGATTCGAGCGCATTCTTACGGCGGGTGACCTCTTTGGTCTTACGCGCCTGAATGCGGGCGTGCATCTCACCGACGATCTTTTCAAGTACGCGGCCGGATTGCTCCTTGTAGCCACGCTTGGAACCGGTGATCATCTCGCCGAACTGCCTGTCGGTCATGCGGGTGACGATCGGTTTGACCTGCGCGGTACCCAGCACATCCTTGGTCTGCCCCTGGAACTGGGGTTCGGCGATACGTACGGTCACCACGGCCACGAGGCCGGCCATGATGTCGTCGCGCTCGACCTTCATGTTGGAATCCTTGAGATTCACCTTGAGTTTGCGCGCGTTGTCCTCCACGGCCTTGCGGATCTGTTTGGTGATGCCTTGCAGGAAACCATCCACGTGCATACCGCCGCCTGGAGTTTCGACCACGTTCACGAAGCTGCGCATGGTGGTGTCGTAACCGTCGGTCCAACGCATGGCGATATCGACGGCACAGTCGCGGGTGACCTTCTGCGCGTGCAGTTCGCCGCCTTCGCCTACGGCCTGGGTCTCCTCGACATAAGTGTCGTCACCGGTGATGCGCCAAATGTCGGAGACCGCCTCACCTTTGGAGAGGAAGTCGACGAAGTCCTTCACCCCACCGTTGTGGCAGAATTCCTCGACACGCGCGTGACCGTAGCGCTGTCGCGCCGGTTGCGACGGTTGCGACGGTTGCTCATCACCGGTAGCGTTCTCTGGGCTCTCGACTTCGTCGGCATTGTCTACCGCTACCTCATCGAAGCCTTCGATCGCCGATCCGATATTATCCGTATCGTCCACCTCGTCCGTAGCGTCCACCACGGCATCCGACGTTCCGTCCGCCAGTACGTCGATCTCCCGCATTTCGTCGATGGATTCGTCACCGGTTTCGGGAATATTCTCGTCAATGACGGTGATTTTCAGTCCCGGTACCAGAAAACTGGTCTGACGTACACGGTCGATAAGCTGCTCATAACTGAATTCGGCGGTGTCATTGAAGATTTCCGGATCGGCCCAATATCGGATACGGGTACCGGTGGTCTTCGGACTGACCTTGCCGATGATCTCCAACTCGGTCGGACGGTTCTTGCGCGTGCGTTTGAACGGCGAATCGGGAGACGGATGCTCCGGATCCGCATCGGCGTACACACCGGGATGTCCCTGGTGGAACGACATGTGATGCGTTTTGCCGTCACGATCCACTTCGACGTCAAGTCGGGAGCTCAAAGCGTTGACCACCGAAGAGCCCACGCCATGCAAACCGCCGGAAGCGCCATAGGAGGAATTGCCGAACTTCGCGCCGGCGTGAAGCTTGGTGAGCACCACTTCCACGCCGGTAAGCTTGGTTTTCGGTTCCACGTCGACGGGAATGCCGCGGCCGTTGTCGGCGACTTCGACGGAACCATCGGAATGCAACGTCACGACAATATGGTTGCAGGCACCGGCAAGGGCCTCATCGACGGAGTTGTCGATGATCTCCCACAGACAGTGCATCAGACCCTGGCTGTCGGTCGTGCCGATGTACATGCCCGGACGCTTGCGCACCGCGTCCAGACCTTCCAGCACGGTTAGGCTGCCTGCGCCGTAATTATCCTTGGCCATACTCCTCATTCCACGGTTGTGTCGGTTACACGAGAGAAGTCGGGAAATCCACTTCTTTCAGGGATTTCCCGACTTCGTCCATACGTTTTTCCGTTCGAATCACTGATCCAAGAAGTCGCGTAGCGTCTGCGAACGGGACGGGTGGCGCAGCTTCGACATGGTCTTGGATTCGATCTGGCGAATACGTTCACGGGTCACGCCGTACACACGGCCGATATCATCCAATGTCTTCGGCTGGCCGTCTTCCAAGCCGTAACGCATCTTGATAACGCCGGCTTCACGCGGAGACAGGGTTTCGAGCACCTGCTTGAACTGCTCCTGCAGCAACGAGAAGGCGACCGCATCGGACGGTGCGATGGCGTCGGTATCCTCAATCAGATCGCCGAACTCGGAATCGCCATCCTCACCCAGCGGGGTGTGCAACGAAATCGGCTCACGCCCGTACTTCTGCACTTCCTGCACCTTCTCGACAGGCATATCGAGCTCGCGCGCCAGTTCATCCGGCGTAGGCTCACGACCCAGATCCTGCAGCATCTGACGTTGCACACGGGACAGCTTGTTGATGACCTCGACCATATGCACGGGCACACGTATGGTGCGGGCCTGATCGGCCATGGCTCGGGTGATGGCCTGACGGATCCACCACGTCGCATAGGTGGAGAACTTGAAGCCCTTCTTCCAATCGAACTTCTCGACGGCACGAATCAGGCCCAGGTTGCCTTCCTGGATCAGATCGAGGAACAACATGCCACGGCCGGTGTAACGCTTGGCAAGCGACACCACCAGTCGAAGGTTGGCCTCCAGCAGATGGTCCTTGGCCTTCTTGCCGTCATTCGCCGCCCACTTGAGCTCACGCCTACGCTTGAAATCCATCTGACTGGCCTCGGTGTCCAACAGATGCTGGGCATACAGGCCAGCTTCGATACGTTCGGACAGGTCGACTTCCTGTTCCGCATTCAGCAGGCTTACGCGTCCGATCTGCTTCAGGTAGTCCTTGACCGGATCGGCGGTGGCGCCGGCAGCGATTACACGACGCTTCGGGTTGCCGGACGGAGTCAGATTGTCGTCGTCATCATCATCTCGCACGACGAAAGCGCCCTTTTCCTTGGGCTCCTCAGGCTTCTTGCGTTCCTCGTCGTCCTCATCCTCGTCATCTTCAGGCTCGGATTCCTCATCCTCGTCGAGATCGGCCTCATCGTCTTCCGCGTCGACGTCGTCGAGATCATCGTCGAAATCGTCGAGATCGGCCTCATCGACCTGATCCTCTTCGCCATCAAGGGTATCTTCGTCCTCGATCGGCTCATCCTGCCTCTTGGCGGGAGCTTTCTTCTTCGCGGTAGTCTTACGCGGGGTCTTCGTGGCCGGGGTCTTCTTGGCCGCAGCTTTCTTGGTGGAGGCCTTGCGCGAGGGGGCTTTCTTCGTGGAGGTGGTCTTATCGGTCAGATCAGCCTGTTCAGTGCTCGCCGTCGTTTCCTTAGTGGCCAAACTTATCCTCCTGCATGATCCTGCCGGAAGCATATACCACACGGGCCCACTTCTGGCAAGGGCAAATCGTCAACTATGTGAGTAAACCATCTTCCAAGGACGATTATTCCCCAATCGGCGAAGTCCCCCAGCGCCATTCATCCAGCTCACGGTGTGTCGCCTATGGTTTCACCGATCCACGCCGGACCGACATGCCGATGCACGGCCGAGCAGACTATCGCTGCCAGCGAACACCCCTCGTCGATCGCGAGGGCACGCATCGCGCACGGCATGGCGCGATCGTCTCCCAGCCACCACAGAATGTAACCGGTTACCGCCAGCGGCTGCACATGGTAGGACTCAGGCACCATCGCGATGATATCGAGCAACATGCCAATGCCACGGCCACAACGCGCCATATCGGGATGCGCGGCGGCATCATGGAACGATGCGCTGAGCAACTCCTCCAGACGACGCGCATTGCGCGGCAGCATGGGCCGTGAAGCGAAGTCGAGCAGAGACTCACGCGGGCAACGTTCCTCATCGAGGGTGATCGAGATCAACAGGGCATCACGAATGGCCAGGGTCCGGCTCATACCGACCGCGAGCGCGGCCATGTCCGCCCGACCGAGATCGCCTCCGCACCGTAGCGTCTCCATCCAATGATCGAGTGGCTCCCGCAGATACATGCGAATGGCGTCACACATACCCCGCTCCCCGCAATGCTCACGAAGCATTCTACCCGTGGCGTCCAGTTCCCGCTCGGAAAATGGCATGGGGCGTTCGCCGTCGCCCGTTTGTGATGTCCGCGGCTCCTGCGCGCGCGAACATGGGACACGTTCCTGCCCATACCCGCACTTCCTGCCATCGTTGCCATCGTTCACACCGTCCATGTCATGAACCTCCTCGGTCGTTCTCGGTTTTCGGGTCCTAACAGGCCCTTGGAAGGCACTATGCCGTATCGCACGGCTTCATCCGTTCTTTTTCCGCCCCTGTGGTCGGAGGATGCGCCCTTCGGCGTTTCGTAACGGGTTTTTTCCGTGGCAGGCGTTGCGAATATTGAGATTCGCTCTTGTCGAAAGGCTGTGGATAACTGAAGGTATGAGTAGCTCCACGGATTTGGAACAGATCGAGTCCCGCATTGTCGAATTGGTGAAGGATTTCGTCACGCCGCATGCCGACGATGCGGTGGCTTCCTCCTGCAAAGACGTCGCCGATGCGGTGGCCCGTCAGGCGGTCACGTCCAGCGAAGGCGGCAAAAGGTTGCGCGCGTTGCTGACGCTGGATTCCTTCCGCGCATTCGCCGCTGATGCCGCTAAGGAGGCCGATTTCGACGCGGTGTTGGATCTGGCCTGCGCGGTTGAGGTGTTCCAGACCGCTGCCTTGGTGCACGACGACATCATTGATGACTCCGATTTGCGCCGCGGCAGGCCGTCCGCGCATCGGGCACTGGCTTCCGGCACGCACAGCGATGCGATAGGACGTGGCCTGGGCATCATGTTGGGAGACATGCTCGCAACATCCAGCGTGGATATCGCCAACCGTGCGGCACGTCGCCTGTCACGTTCCGATGATGTGGTCGGCGCGTTTCTGACCATGCATCGCGAGGTGGAGATCGGACAGGTGCTGGATCTTGCCGTGGAGTTGAATCCGCTGGACGATCCCGAGGAACTGGTCCGTGCCTCATTGAACGTGTTCCGTTGGAAGACCGCCAGTTATACCACCATCGCCCCTTTGAAATTCGGCATGCTCGCCGCAGGATTGGATGCCTCCGCCGCTCGCGACCTTGCCATGTCGATCGGCCTGCCGTTAGGTCTGGCGTTCCAGCTTGCGGACGATTTGCTGGACGTGATCGGCTCAAGTCTCAACACCGGCAAGCCTGTCGGCGGAGACATTCGTGAGGGCAAGCGTACCGTATTGCTGGCCGACGCCCTCAGCGGCGCCGACGAGCCGGAACGTGCGGAGCTTATCGGCATGTGGGAAGCGCCATCCCGCTGCGAGGAACAGGTGAGACGGGCCATCACGCTGTTTGCATCAACAGGAGCCATCGAACGTTCCCATGGTCGGATTCGTAATCTATGGAACGCCTCGAAAAGCATCATCGACGCGTTGGACGTGCCAGATGACCGCAAGGAGTTGCTGATCAGGGCCTGTGCGCGGTTCGTGCCGACCGTCGTCTAGGAGAGGCGGCGGCAACACTCCCCCATGTTCTCGTTGCGAAATCCGCGAAAACCTGCTTGTAGACTGAGGTGAGGATACCGCTTGTCGAGAGATTTTCAGAAGGAACCATACGGATCAACCATGAGTGAAGCTTCACACGCACCCGAAGGGCAAGTCATCGAAGGTCGCTATCGGGTCGTCAGCAAAATCGCCGAAGGCGGCATGGCCACGGTGTATCAGGCCATGGACGAACGTCTGGAGCGCACCGTCGCCATCAAGATCATGCACACCCAATTGGCGCAGGGCCCCCATCGCGATCAGTTCGTACAACGGTTCCACCGCGAGGCCAAGTCGGCGGCCGCCATCGCCAACCCTCATATCGTACAGGTGTATGATACCGGCGAATTCAATGGTCTGGACTATCTCGTCATGGAGTACGTGCATGGCGTGAACCTACGGTACGAAATGAACCAGCAGGGCACGTTCAGCGTACGCGAGACACTACGCGTCGTGGGCGAAACACTGGATGGCCTTGCCTCGGCCCACCGTGCCGGCGTGGTGCATCGTGACATCAAGCCGGAGAATATCCTGCTCAACGATCGCGGGCATGTGCAGATCACCGATTTCGGTCTGGCGAAGGCCGCCTCGCAGGCCACGTTGTCTTCGACGGGGATGCTGCTTGGTACGGCGGCCTATCTGGCACCGGAAATGATCGAAAACAATCAGGCCACCCCTCAAGGCGATCTGTATTCCGTAGGCATCATGGCATGGGAAATGTTGACCGGAGAGGTGCCGTTCACTGCGGATAATCCGGTGACGCTCGTATTCAAGCATGTGCATGAGGATGTACCGTCCGTGTCCACAAAGTGCCCCGGCATCAATGCGGATGTGGCCGCGTTCATAGCGCATATCGCCGCCCGATCCGTCGATGCGCGCCCTGCCGACGCCTCCGTGGCGTTGCAAGAGCTGCAACGACTGCAGTCCAAATTGTCGATTGAGGATTGGCAATATCGTTTGCCCCCTTCCACCGACGTGACTGGCCCCGATGACGCCACTGCGCCCATGGTTTCGCCGATTCCCGAACCACCAGCACCTCCGACGAAGACCACCGTCATGTCGCCGGACGCCACCACGCAACTGCCACCATCACTGGCGTTCCTGCAGGAGAACGCTCCACGGCGGACACCCGACGCCACGCAGGTAATCGGAACAGGTACGGGCAACGGCGGTGCCGCACCGTCTTTCACCGGGCAGCGGACACCAAGCGAGGATGGTGAGGATGGCGAGGTCAAGGAGCAACGCAACAAATCGCATGGACCGCTCATCGCAGCCGCAGTCGCGGCGCTGCTGGTAATCGGCGGAATCGGCGGCGGTTGGGCATGGTGGTATTACCGTGGTCCCGGAAGCTACTGGACCATGCCGACCCCCACGGGAATCCAATGCGCAACCGGACAGACTTGCCGCATCACCAATACTTCATGGAGCGAATACGAACGGCTGCTGAAAGTCGCCAACATTCCATACTCGACCAGCAAAGCCTATGACGACACCATCGCCAAAGGCAACATCATCTCCACCGATCCGGCGAACGTGCTTGACCATGTCAGCAAGAGGAACGGTCAGAAGGTGAAAATCGTGATTTCCCAAGGAGTGAAGCAGGCGACCGTGCCCGCCGATATTCTCGATGCGACCAGTGCGAACGGCAAAGATCCGATCAATGCGCTAAAAAAGGCCGGCTTCGATGACATCGAACAAACCGCCGCCTCCGACGACGATTATTCGATGGACGTGCCGCAAGGCGCATTGCTGAGCATCAGCGTCGATCCGGGCGCGACGTTGCCTCATAACACGAAGATTTCGGTTACGCTCTCACAGGGTCCGAAGCCCGTGACCATGCCGGATATCGTCGGCAAGACGCAGGATGAGGCGCAACAGGCACTGGATGAGCTCAAGCTCACTGCGAACTGGACTGAACAGTTCGATGACAAGATTCCCCAAGGGCAAGTGATTTCAGCTTCCGCCAAGTCCGGTGACGCCCTGCATTGGGGAGATGAGGTGGATGTGGTCGTTTCGAAGGGTCCGGAAACGGTGACCCTGCCGAATTATGTGGGCCAAAAGGCATCCGAAGCAAAAAGCGCGCTGGAAAAGCTGGGCTTCAGCGTGAAAATCAGTTCGCAGTTGACCTTGGATTCCAGCCAGGACAAGAAAGTGGCCTCACAGGATCCGGTCGGCGGCACTGAGGTTCGTTTGCGCCAGGAGGACGGCACGCCGACCACCGTCACCCTGAAAATGTACTCATCCCTGTTCTAAGTCATCTTCCGGGTTCCCACCTGCGGGAACCCGGAAGGAATCAGGCCTCTTCCTTGGCTTTGAGTTGCTCCTTGATCTTCTGCGCGTACTCATCCACGTATTCCTGACCGCTCATCTTCTGGATCTCCATGGTCACGCGATCGGTCAAGGAACGCAGATCGTCATGAGTGATCTGGTCCGCCGGCTTCTTTTCGACTTCGATCGGCTTGCCGTAAATCACCGCGGTCTTGCCTTTGCCCGGAATGACCTGGCCGGGCACCTGCAACTCACGTGAACCGATGATGGCCGTCGGGATGATCGGACAGCCGGTCTCATATGCCAGTCGTGCGGCACCGGTGTGCCCCTTATACAGTCGTCCATCGGGGCTGCGTGTGCCCTCGATATGGATGCCGAACAGGTGTCCGTCCTCGAGAATCTCACGGGCATGATTCAACGCGCCGAGCGACTTGGAACCGCCGGAACGATCCACCGGGAACACGCCGACGGAGGTGAACCACCACTTCTTGAACCGGCCCTTGATGCCTTTGCCCTCGAAGTACTCGGCCTTACCCATGAAGTGAATCATGCGTGGGCTGGTCAACGGCAGCAGTGCGTCGTCGATGACGGCAAGATGGTTGGCCGCAATGATGGCGCCGCCCTCGTGCGGAATATGCTCAAGCCCTTTGGCGGTCGGCCCCAAGCGATGGATGGCGATCGGTCCCAGGCCTTTCACGAAAAACCAGTAGAGCATTCTTCACGATCCTCCCAGCGGATTGGCCTCCGCTTGATTAGAGTTATAGGTATGACTGACCTCAACAATAGCAATGCCGACGAAGAACACCCAAACGCCACGTCGAATGATGGCGCCGATGACCTTGACGCCGCCTGGGCCGAATTCACCCAATCCCACGCCGACGATCTGAAAGCCGTGGAGCAGTCACGCAACGCCAAACGCTTCGAGAAGCATGCGCAACGCCGCGAGAAGGAGGCGTTGCTATCGATCAACGACCTCGATCACGGCACGTTCACCGACGATATCCCGCAAGGCCGTGGACCTCGTGATTTCACCGGCTCAAGCTGGCTTGACACAGATAATGTCATGGACCGTTATGGCGATGATTTCGTGCCGCCGAACCCGAAGATCGGTCACGTCAAACCATCGAAGCTGGTGTTCTGGGCATTGCTGGTCGTCGGCGTGGCCGGCATCATCCTCTCGGTATTCATGCCGGCATTGGCCGCGATTCTGGGATCGATCTTCGGCGTGTGCGCGCTGGTCGGCGCCGCAGGCCTGATTGCGCAGCACAAGGGCCATGCACAGACACGCACTGACCCCTTTGACGATGGTGCACGCGTATAGGTACATACAGTTAGTGGCTGTTGGTTGCGAGTAATGGGTCACTACTCGCAACCAACAGCCACTAACCGGCCATCTTCAGGCTTCCAACTGCGAACAACGGGCTACTACTCGCAACCAAAGACCTCAAAGAGGCAATTTTAAGGCTCTTGATTGCGAGCATTCCCGGCGTACTGGCAGGTTCAGGCCTTCATTGCCTGAGCGGCGGTAATCCACTTGTCGAGCAGGGCCGTGGCATTGCCGGAATCGACCGTCTCCTCGGCGATGGCGTAAGCCACCTTGAAGCGTTCGGTCAGATTGGCGTCAGCCGGCACCAGATGACCGTCGGCCACGATGGCGGATGCCGCGTTCAACAGTGCGGTGGTGCGGAACGGCACATCCTTACCGACGAAGAAGTCGCAGGCGAGCTGGGCGTTCAGTGCCGGCTCACCACCCTTAAGGTCCTCGACGGTCACCTTGACGAGACCGAGTTCCACGGTCGGGTCGAATTCGGTCTCGGTAACCTCGCCATCCTTGAATTCCCAAACGGATACCGGACCGGTCGGAGCCATCTCGTCAAGGCCTTCGCTGGAGGTGTAGACCATGCCGGTTTGCCCGTTGGCCGCATAGACGGCGGCCATGACCGGGCTCATCGCACGATTGGCACAACCGACGGCCATATGCTTCGGGGACGCCGGATTGGTCAGCGGGCCGAGCACGTTGAATACACAGGGCACCCCCAGAGCGGCGCGCACGGGGCCTACGAAACGCATGGCTGGATGGAAGGTGCGTGCGAACGCGAATGCGATGCCGCATTCGTTACCGACTTCAGCAACCTGCTCAGGAGTCAGGTCAAGCGGCAGCCCCAACGCTTCGAAACAGTCGGCGGTGCCGCACTTCGAGGAGGCGGCACGGTTACCATGCTTGACGACCTTCACACCGGAGGCCGCAGCCACCACGGCGCCCATGGAGGACAGATTCACGGTGGCGGCTCCGTCACCGCCGGTACCGACGATATCGGTGGTTTCGCCGTCAATGTTCAGTGGGATGGCATGGTCGACCATGGCCTTGGCCGCACCGCGCACCTCGTCCGTGGTCAGGCCCAGTTGCTGCTGGGTGGCGAGTACCGCACCCACTGCGGCCGGATCGGCGTTGCCATTCATCAGGTCATCAACGAACCACTCGGACTCCTCCGCGCTTAAGTGGTCCCCTCCGACCAGCTTGGTGAGGATCGACTTCCATGTGATTTCGGCCATGATGCCCTCCTTGGCGTTTCGGCGCGCCAGCGATGTATACGTAACGCCGCCAATTCTATCGATTCCAGATTTCCACACCACCCCTCGTCCATATCACGAACAAGGCAAGAGCTCCCACGGGTGCGAGTGCCAGACGTAAAGCTGACGACTCATACCAATGGGAGCTCCGTTAGGTCAGCGAGACCTGTCTATCCAAGGCATTGTGATGCCCGTTTGAGATGCGCCTTCCGTCACTGCTCGTTCTGGCCGTGGCACATCTTGTACTTGCGACCGGAACCGCACGGGCACTGGGCGTTCTTACCGGTTCCCGGGAAGGTACGGCCATCGGCCCATGGTGAGCGCAATTCCTCACTCTTCGGACGCTTGTTGGCCGGAACCTTGCCTTCGGCGTGGCTAATCGGCTGCATACCGACGATGCCCGGCTCGGCCTTATGCTCTTCAGCAAGCTCGTCGATGGCGGCCTTTTCGGCTTCGTCATCGGTCTCCGGCTCAGCGGGAGCGGACTGTCCGGTGGGCTCTGCCTCGCCTTCAAGCCCCATCACGGCTTCGGCTGCGTTCACGGCCTCGTCCTCATCGGATTCGGTTTCAGTGTCCTCGGTGACGGCCACACGTTCGATATCCACGTGGAACAGCAGCTGGATGGATTCCTCCTTGATGGCCTCGATCATGGAGTTGTACATCTGGTAGCCTTCGCGCTGGTATTCGACCAGCGGGTCGCGCTGGCCCATGCCACGCAGACCGATGCCGTCCTTGAGGTAGTCCATCTCGTAGAGGTGCTCACGCCACTTGCGGTCGAGCACGGCAAGCACCACACGACGTTCGAGTTGGCGCAGGCCCTCTTCGCCGAGCTTCTCTTCGAAGTCGAGATACTGGTCCTTGGCGTCGGCGACGATGAGGTCCTTGACTGCCTCGACGGCCTTGTCTCCCTTGAGCTTGGAGACGGCATCCTTCGCGGCGTCCTGGTCCACCGCAATTGGATATACGGAGGCGAGTGCCTTGAACAGGCCTTCCCAATCCCAGTCCTTCGGCTTATCGGAGCCCTTGTTGGCGCCCTTGATGTAACTCGTCACGGTATCTTCAATGAAACGCAGGATATCGTCATGGATATCCTCGCCCTTGAGCACCGCCTGACGTTCGGCGTAGATCACGGTACGCTGTTTGTTCATCACGTCGTCGTACTTCAGCACGTTCTTACGGATTTCGAAGTTACGTGATTCCACGGCCTTCTGCGCGGTACGCACACCCTTGGACACGCTCTTAGCCTCGATCGGCTCGCCTTCCGGCATACCCTTGGCCATGACGCGAGCCACGAGCTGGGTGTTGAACAGGCGCATCAGATCGTCTTCGAGCGACAGATAGAAGCGGGATTCGCCCGGATCACCCTGACGGCCGGAACGGCCACGCAGCTGATTGTCGATTCGGCGGGATTCGTGACGTTCGGTGCCCAGTACGTACAGGCCACCGAGGTCGACGACCTCCTCATGCTCGTCCTTGACCTGCTCCTTGATTTCAGCCAAGGTGCCCGGCCAACGCTTCTCGTATTCGTCCGGAGTGTCGTCCGGCGAGTAGCCCTCGGACTTGAGCTTGGCGTCGGCAAGGAATTCGACATTGCCGCCGAGCATGATGTCGGTACCACGGCCGGCCATGTTGGTGGCCACGGTGACGGCGCCCTTACGGCCTGCGACGGCCACGACGGCGGCTTCCTTGTCGTGCTGCTTCGCATTCAGGACCTGATGCGGAATCTTGGCCACGTCAAGCAGTGAGGAGACGATTTCGGAGGATTCCACGGAAGCGGTGCCCAGCAGGACCGGCTGGCCCTTCTTGTGACGCTTGGCGACATCACGCACGATGGCGGCGAGCTTTTCCTTCTTGGTGCGGAAAATCAGATCGTCCTGATCCTCGCGGATCATCGGCTTGTTGGTCGGAATCGGAAGTACGCCGAGCTTGTAGGTGCCCATGAATTCGGCGGCCTCGGTCTCTGCGGTACCGGTCATGCCCGACAGTTTGTCGTACATGCGGAAGTAGTTCTGCAGGGTGATGGTGGCGAAGGTCTGGTTTTCGGCCTTGACCTCCACGCCTTCCTTGGCCTCGATGGCCTGATGCAGGCCTTCGTTGTAGCGACGTCCCGGCAGGATACGACCGGTGTGCTCGTCGACGATGAGCACCTCGCCTCCGGTCACGACGTAGTCGCGGTCACGCAGGAACAGCTCCTTGGCCTTGATGGCGTTGTTCAGATAACCGATCAGGGCGGTGTTGTTCGGCTCGTACAGATTGTCGATGCCAAGATAGTCCTCGACCTTGGTGATGCCCGGATCGAGAATGCCGACGACCTTCTTCTTCTCATCGACATCGTAGTCCTCGTCGCGGGTGAGCTTCGGGACCAGGCGCGCGAACTGGCGGTACCAACGAGTCACGTCGCCTTCGGCAGGTCCGGAGATAATCAACGGGGTACGGGCTTCGTCGATGAGGATGGAGTCGACCTCGTCGACGATGGCGAAGTGATGTCCGCGCTGCACCAAGTCGGATTTTTCCCAGGACATGTTGTCGCGAAGGTAATCGAAGCCGAATTCGTTGTTGGTGCCATAGGTGATGTCGGCGTTGTACTGCTTGCGACGCTCCGGCGGCTTCTGATCGGTGATGATGCAACCGGTGCTCATGCCGAGGAATCGATAGACACGACCCATCAGCTCGGCCTGATAGCTGGCCAGATAGTCGTTGACGGTGACGACGTGAACGCCCTTGCCTTCCAACGCGTTCAGATATGCCGGCAATGTGGCGACAAGGGTCTTGCCTTCACCGGTCTTCATTTCGGCGATATTGCCCCAGTGCAGGGCGGCGCCGCCCATCAGCTGCACATCGAAGTGGCGCAGTCCGAGCGTACGCTTGGACGCCTCACGAACGGTAGCGAAGGCTTCCGGCATGATCTTATCGAGAGATTCGCCGTTGTCGATGCGTTCCTTGAACTTGGCGGTCTGGCCTTTGAGCTCCTCGTCATTGAGGGCCGCAATCTCGTCTTCCAGCGCATTGGTCGCTTTGGCGACGTTCTCAAGTTTCTTGATCTGTCGGCCTTCGCCCATACGCAGGGCTTTGTCAACGATATCTACCACAATCACTCCCTTGGTGTATGCGTGTTTCCTTAGGCGAGATTAGTCTTGCCGCACCGTTTTCGGAAAAACATCGTCCATTTTACGGTATTTTTCCGCGTGTTGCGTTCCGGCATGCAAAAAAGGGATCCGCACGATAAGTGCGAATCCCTTCAATGATCGGTTTCGGCGATTGCCGTCACCAAATGCCGAAAATCACTTCTTGACATTCTCCGGAGTATCGATCTCGAAGACGCCGTAGCTCCAGCCGTGACGATGATAGACGACGGACGGACGACCTGTCTCCTTGTTTACGAACAGGAAGAAGTCATGCCCGATCAGTTCCATCTCGTACAGCGCCTCGTCGATGGTCATTGGCTCGGCGACATGCAGCTTGCGACGGATGACGATGGGAGTATCGCCAACCTGGACTTCAACGGATTCACCAGGGCCGAGATCCGTAGCCACGGCATCGGCCGGGCTGTTGTTCGGTTCCTCGACCGGTTCCACAGTCGGTTCCGGCTCAACCACGCCCATGTCGACCGGGACCGGGTTGGTGTAGCCACGGCGATGATCCTTGCGGCGATCGCGGGTGCGGCGCAGGCGCAGGGTCAGCTTGTCAAGAGCCATATCCAGTGCGCTGAATTCGTCGGCGCTGGAAGCTTCGGCACGCACTACGGTACGGCCCGCGATGACGGTGATTTCCACGCGCTTGGCGGTGTCGGCCTGACGCGGATTGCCCTCATGCGACAGTACGATCTGCACGCGCTGCGCATCCGGAGCGATAGCGGTCACACGATTCATCTTGCTTTCGACAACGTCACGGAACCTTTGCTTGATCTGCGTATGACGTCCGGTAACGACGATTTCCATGTGGACCTCCCTAGACTCAAGCGGTGTTACCCGCTATATGTGGACCAAACGGCTGCTCCGCCGCTTGGGTAGTTTTATTGTAGCCGCAATCGTACGGATTTCACGGAATACCACTACAAGAAAACCGATATTTTTCTGATTTCCTTTTTCGTCATACCTATTGCTATCATGGTGCGTTTGAGACCTCTTGATGACCGCGATCATGAAGATGATTGAGGAACTTCCGGGCTCCACAGAGCACGATGGCGGATAACGTCCGCCCAGGGCGACCTGAGAGATAGCGCAACAG
>OIXV01000046.1_pt1 | contig 113319 bp, 112 predicted proteins | sample 1587771 | NCBI WGS metagenome assembly OIXV01 (sample SAMEA3888893, study PRJEB22519) | human gut metagenome | biome: human gut; feature: human-associated habitat; material: faeces | place: Denmark | collected 2010
GCCGAATGATCGCCACCGAAGTTCATCGATGACTTATCTCAGACTGTAATGGGTATCGTGGGTCCTCATTCGTAGGGCATCTTTTTCAATCCGTTTACCTCACGAAGAAGCTTTTGAGTCAAAATCGATGTAATGCAAGTTAAATCAGCAAGTTGCTTTTCTTTAATACGAGCAGGACATTGTCAATAGGCAAATGGGCCCGACCTCGACTCTTTCGAACTGAACTGCGCCCCAAATCTGCAGAAGACCCCTATAGTTGGACAGAAAATGTTCTGCCTCTTCTATAGGGGTCTTCTGCATTAAGGGGGGGTTGATTTGCTGAGCAAGGATTACTCCGCTGAGTTCAAGCGGCGCTTTGCGGACAGGTACGCCGACGGGGCGACCATCACCATGCTGCAACACGAGTTCGGCCTTACGAAGTCAACCGTGAAGCTTTGGAGGAAGAGGATCGACCAAGGCGGCGTCGGGGCTATAGGCAGGCCGAAGAAGAACAACCGCTACCCCAGGAGTTCAAGCTTCGCGTCGTCGGAGCCTATCTACGTGGTGAGGGCGACTACAGAGACCTTGCTCTCGAGCATGGCGTGCGCAACTGACCTGTATCGTTCTTTCGGACACGCATGCTAGAGACTTAGATGCTTTAGAATGCGTTCAACGGCGACCGAGAGGACGGTATGCCATGCCAAATCCAGCCGCCGACTACATCATCTCGACGGGTAGGCCGATAACGGAATGCTGCGCAGAACTCGGCCGTGTACTTGGGAGATGGCGTTCCCATCGTGCCCCCCCCTTCCCCGCTTTCGGTCATCATGCCGAAACGGAAATCCACTTAACAACGGATCTGGGGTAGATTCAGATTCAGGTTCATAGATACGAAACCATATCGGGCTCTGGGCCAAAATTGAGCCCTCGCGCCATTTGCTCGATCATACGAGCGTTAAACGAGCGCATTCCGGAAGTTTGATCTTTTATCGTTTGGCCAGCTGTTAGTTTGATTGCAATTTGAATCAAATTGCTCCCCAGCATGCGCATCGATCTAGCGCCCCAAGAATAAAGCGAGAACCGATAGCAATATCACTTGTTTCGATAGCCTTCTCTAATGCAGGTATATACTCCGGCAAATGCTGGCCATCTGCATCAAGCTGAATTGCGCATTCATAATGGTGGCGATATGCGTATTTCATGCCAGCCCGAAAGGCATCCGCTAACCCAAGATTCGTCGACAAATCGATGAAAGGGTATGAGCTCCTGCGACATACGGCAACTGTGTAGTCTTTGGAACCATCATTCACGATTAAGAAATCTACACTCGGGACGACAGCCCTCAGCGTCTCTACGGTGGCTTCAAAGAATCCTCCTCGTTATATGCGGGTATAATATAATCGTATTCAACTAAGATGCCAATTGATTCGTTTTTTCCTAATTATACGATAGGCCCAAAACCTACCGCGCTGGTTGGCAAATTTTAAAACGTATTCGAGCAACAAAGCATCCCCGTATCGGGTGCGCCGTCAACCAAAGGGTCGGGAGGGCCAAGCGATTAAACTCCCATTTCGCCACGCAAAGAAACAACAGAATCATAGAAATTCCTCTTGGCTTTGTTAAAACTATTGTCTCAATTATATTGTAACTATGCCACTTTAAGCCGTAGCTATAAAACGTGTATATGCTTATTCACGCGCTGACGTCACCGGACGCTCCGCTAAAAAAGTTTCAGACGTCTGTGCATTAGCTATTCAATCTACACAGCATGGGAGAAAGATGAGAGTATCGATAATTGTGCCCATATACAACGTTGAGCTGTATCTTGCTCGTTGCTTAGATAGCCTTGTCGACCAAACGTATGACGACTATGAAATAATATGCGTTAACGACTGCAGCCCAGACAACAGCGCCGCTATTGCGAAAGACTATTCTAATCGTTTCCCAAACTTAATTAAGTTAATAGAGAATTCAGAAAACCTAGGGCTGGGAAGAAGCCGCGAGAGGGCACTAGAGTTTGCATCTGGAAACTACGTAATGTTTGTAGATAGCGACGATTACGTCAAACGAGACTATATCGAAACTTACGTTAACAGCCTTACCGAACAACGCTACGACATTGTCGTCGGCGGCTATATCCGTGATGTCGACGGGAAACTAACCGAGCACATTCTAAGTGATTCGGTATGGAGCACAACAACGTACGCCATGGCCTGCGCAAAGCTCTTTAGACTCGACTATATAAAAAGCAACAATCTTCAATTTACGGATGTTAGCTGTGGTGAAGATATCTACTTTAGCATGTGCGCCTTTTATTGCGGAGCCCAGGTTAAGGTGCTCAAGTACGCTGGATATTATTACTACTTCAATAGGAAGTCTATTACAGGATCCATGAATTCCGACAAGAATCACGAGCGAATCATGTCGGAGCTATTCACTGCTTTCCTGCGACAACATGACATCAAGGCCCTCCCCGAAAGCAAGCAACGCGTTATCGAATATACATATCTAGCCAATATGGTTAACGCTCTCGTTGTCTTCAACAGGGGCTGCGGAATTAAAAAGATGAAGGAGAAATACGACTTCGTATTCTCTGACGCTGAAGAAAAATTTCCCAATTACCGAAACAACCCATACATTGGAGTTTTCCGGCCAAAAGGACAAACGCTAAAAATCAAGCTTGGTGTTGGCGTGATAATTGGGCTTCACAAGATTCATTTAGACAAGCCCCTGCTTTATTTGATTTCTTTGCTTTAGGATTATAATGAGTTTCGCAAAACGTAGAATTGTTTTTTTCTCCGCTTACTACCCGCCGCATTTGGGCGGTGTTGAAAAGTTTACGCAAAATCTCAGCAAAGCACTGACGAAAATGGGGCATGAAGTCTTGATCGTAACTTCATCCTTAAATAAACCTGCCGATATAGCCGAAAAAGAAGATAAGAAGATTCGTGTCATCGAAATAACTTCGAAATCCATTATGGATGACCGCCTCCCCATCATCACTTCCCCAAAGTCAATCCAACACACCATACGGCGTGTCAACAACTACAACCCAACTGATATAGTTATCAACACTCGCTATTATCCACTGTCTCTTTTGGGCTGTAAAATTGCAAAGGGACTCGGTCTTCGCCCTCTTGTAATCGACCACAGCTCTGGCTATTTGTCGCATGCTAAAACGCCCACTGGCTTTGCCATGCGCAAATACGAGTCTCTCGTAACCTCCTTGATGCTATCCAGCAATCCGGTTTTTGCCTCCGTTTCCCAAGGTGGCTCGAAATGGCTATCCTCAATTGGTTTAAGTTGCAGCGGCATAATACCGAACTCGCTTGATGCAAAAGCTTATAAAGAGCTAGCCAGCGATCGCAACTGGAAAAAAGAGATGCAAGTTGAAGAATCAAACTTCGTAATCGTTTTCGCAGGTAGGCTAATTCCAGAAAAAGGACCTCTTAAGCTAATTAACGCTGCAAGGCGCTTATCAAAGACACATAGTGATTTCGTTGTCGTCATAGCCGGCGATGGCCCCTTGAAAGAAACGATTTCGCTAATCAACGAACATTGGCTTAAATTTGTTGGCAAGCTAGAGCAATCGGACTTGTCATCATTGCTCAATGCCTCTGACTGCTTTTGTCTCCCCACGGAATATCCCGAGGGGCTCCCGACCGTATTGCTCGAAGCCGCCGTCCAGGAAAACGCAATTATAGTCTCGAATTGCGCAGGATCAGAAGAGGTAGTCCCAAACGAGAAGTATGGCACCATACTCAAAGACACGACTCCTCAAACAATCGCAAAAAGCATTGAACAATACATCGATGATAGAAGCAGAGCAGCACAGCAGGCATCAGAGGCACGCAAATACGTGGAGATGGCATTCTCCTGGAATAAAACATCTGAAAAACTACTCGATTTATTGGATAAGCAGCACTAAGTAGTGGATGTATTCATATCTGCTACTTAGCTTGCCGCCTTCTTAAGGTTGCGCGCAAGGCCCTTTTCTCTATCGCGTTCAAACCAAACAGATACTCAAAGAGAAAATAGAGAACGACAAACAGCAAGCCTGCAAACAGAAACGTTGCCCAACTGCCATGTTCCATCGGAATTGTCCAGTAGAATACGCCAAATGCGACAGTTAAAAATAACGCAGGGAGCATGGGTCTAGATACACTCCTCCAAAAATAAGGAATATCCAGCCCGACGACTTTCCAATAGTACCAATTCATTATGAAGCCGTTTCCGAGCAACATCGCGAGAGCCGTAGAAATGGCGGCACCGGGTATTCCCCATATCTGAAGAAATAGTAGGGTTAGGAAAACATTTACCACAGCAACAATAAGGTACATCACGCCCCTAAATAAGTACTTATTGATAACCTGCAAGATGGTAAGACCAACGGCCTGAATTAAATCTATAGTGAATGGAACCATAACAATGGCCGCAACAAGATACGAATCGAAATAGCCAGGGCCGGCCCATAGTTCAATAAAATCAGGGCCCAAAACAAGAAAAGCGCTCAATACAACACCCAAGATCAGAAAACTGATCTTGCCAACCTTGCTAAAAAGCTCGGAGATAGCCTTCATGTCCTTGTTCCGGTGGTAGAGCTCAGACACCCTAGGAAGAAAAACGGAAGAAGCTGCCGTACCTAACGCCATATAGGCAGAGTAAATCTGCGAACCAATAGAATAGATCGCAACAGCGGCAGCACCATACAGATAGCCCACTATAAGCTGATCGGTCTTCCAGAAAATCTGATCAGCAATTGCAACCAAAAGGAGAGAGCCGCTGAACCTGAACAAGCCTTTAACAAGGCCAAGGTTCCACTCCAGATAAGCAGAGCGAATTTTTAATACGAACTTCGTATACGCGCATTGCACAAGAGCGCAAGCCAAATTGGTCGCAAGCACCACAAAAGTAACCATGATGGCGTTTGGAGCAACCGGCAATAATAGGGCAACGATAATGGGTTGAGCAAGAAGCGATAGCAAACTCGAAACTTTCAGAAAAACAAAGCGTTCGAATGCAGTAATTACGGCGATTGAAATGCTGTTGAACATTGTGATGATTGTATTTATCCCCAGCACAAGAATCATAAAGAACAACTCGTCAAGCTGAACTGCCGCAAGAGATGATTGGTAAATAAATTTCGCAACAAAAGCCAAGACGAAAATAGATACCATCACGATAATGGAAATTACGACATAGAGTCTCTTGGCTATCCCCAGAACATTTTGCGCTTCATTGGATTCGCCTTCTGCGCGATACATGCAATAAAAGCGACCAACGCCAGCAGACAGCACGCCATTGATCGAAACAATGTACGACATTACCGAGCCAACGAGCTGATAGAGGCCATACTCTTCTTCGCCTATGCCATTCAAAAGCAAGGGGACATAAACCAATGAAACAACTATAGAAACGAAAGAATAGATGTAAGAAACTAGCATCCCAATCTTTCGACTGCTTTTTGAGGTAATTGATGTCATCGTTTTTATCAACCTATTTAGCTGTTGATTTGGCTACAACCCTGCCTATAGTGGAGAGCAATCTGCAAACTCCCCAATGACCGTTAATAGAGCAAACAAAAAAGGGGGTCTTTGCAATCTTCTCTTTCGAAAGATAGCTATTTTGCCGCCAATGCGGAAAATATGAATTCATCCAAGAGAAGAATACTTTCTTTACGTCGTCTAAATCGCAATGGTTGTTTATGGCTCTCTCGCTGCCCCATCTGAGAACATGCAAGATAGCCATCCATTCGATTTCCTCGGCCATTGCCTCTGATTCATACTCACAATGCCCAAAAACATACTCAAACGACTTCAAGATATCAAATGTCGATTCCGGATCAGGAGCATGCAAAACGCTATCAGGTCTTTGGACATAGTGATAAACAATCGAGCCAAATGATTCAGCAGATTTTGAATTTGCGGCGCACGCTAAAGCAGATGCAAGATCTTCACCGATTTTAAGCCCTTGGGCAAGTCCTCCCGCAAACTGACGAAGCAAATCAAGCCTATAACATTGTCTCCAGAGACCATCGCTATTGATCAGTAATTCTTTCTTAGAAATGGAGGTAAATCCCTCTTTCCATGGAGAAACGACGCCCAACACGCCGCCGCTCACCGATACAAGGTCGTATCCAAACGCCAAAACATCGACATCGGAAGCTCTCAGACGATCAACGACCTTGCGCATAGGCTCAACTTCGATGTAATCATCCGAGTCATGAAACAAAAGATACTCGCCCCTCGCTAAGCACATCCCGTATTCTCGAGCGGAATTCTGCCCTCCATTTTTTTTGTGATAGACGGAGACATCGCAAGAAGAGCCCCGAGATACACGATCAAGGTATCCAGCATGAACGGCATCGGAGCCATCGTCCACCACGATTACCTCCACATCTTCCACGGGAAGACGCTCGAGACGTTGAAGGCATTTCGAGAACAGAGATGGATCTGTGTTGTAAAAGGGAATAACGATTGTTATTACTTTATTTTGACTAGACATGGGCTACCCGAATCTAAGGACGTCGACAATACGCTCGCTGGCGTGACCGTCCCCATAAGGATTGGATGCTTGTGACATTTTCTTATATTCGCCCTCATCCGAAAGAAGCTTACTAAACTCCCGATAGATAGAGTCCTCATCAGTGCCAACAAGCTTAAGAGTACCAGCTTTAATCCCTTCGGGCCTTTCAGTGGTATCCCTCATCACAAGCACGGGCTTACCCAGACCCGGGGCCTCTTCCTGAATACCTCCAGAATCTGTAAGAATCAGATAGGAGGCGGCCATATAGTTATGAAAGTCAAGCACCTCAAGAGGCTCAATGATACGCAGCCGTTCAAATCCATCCAGCTCTTCGTGCGCGGCTTTACGCACAAGGGGATTCATATGAATGGGATAAATAGCCTTCGTATCAGGGTGCTCTTCCATGACACAGCGTATGGCACGAAACATCCGGTGCATGGGCTCCCCAAGATTTTCGCGTCTGTGCGCAGTGATAAGTATAAGACGACTGCCCTTAGCCCATTCGAGTTCTGGGCTTGTATACCCCTTTCTCACTGTTGTGCGAAGGGCATCGATTCCTGTATTGCCAGTAACCCATATTTTTTCAATGGGCTTACCTTCTTCTAGCAAGTTTCGTTTTGATGTCTCTGTTGGCGCAAAATAGAAATCGCAAATAATGTCAACGGCCTGTCTATTGAATTCTTCGGGCCATGGCGAAAAAACATCGTAAGTACGTAAGCCTGCTTCGACATGGCCCACTGGAATACGAAGATAAAAGCATGCTAGCGCCGCAGCAAATGAGGTCGTCGTATCACCATGGACCAAAACGATATCAGGATGTTCCTTGCAAAGCACCTCCTTAATCCTCGAAAGCACATCGCAAGTAACGTCAAAGAGCGTTTGGCCGGGCTTCATGATAGCGAGATCGTAATTAGGCTCAACATCGAATACACGCAACACTTGATCAAGCATCTCGCGATGTTGCCCAGTAACGACCACGAGCGTCTCAAAGTCCTCTGGGGCTTTTTTTAATTCATTGACAAGAGGACACATTTTGATTGCTTCAGGACGAGTGCCGAAGACGAGCATTATCTTTTTTCGCATACACCACACCTAAGAACGATTCCTGAAATATAAACGGAGAGCGTCACGAAGAGGCCCAGAATTACCTGTTTTGATTGCATGTCGCACACGCATGAGCAAACCTGCCGCTATGGGATTCCAATACGGATGCCTATTCAGAAAATCCCTTCTCTCCTGAAGCATCTTTTTTTCAATATCATCAATCCAAGAACCACTAAAATGGTGGATGGTTACGCTGTTGTCGGTCAAATTAATTAATCCCGTCTCATGGCTTTTCGGGCAAAACCAATCACTCGGATACAGCACAAATCCATCAATAACCTGAAGGGCATTATTCAGTTGCAACCCATGGGCCCTGCATGTTTTTGTGATTGCGACAACATTGGTCGACAAATCGTAAGAGCCATCGGGGCTAATAAAAGCACGATTCGAATAATCGTCCAGCAATTCATAAAACAAGGGAAAGCCCTTTTCGCATGCCATAATTCCCGTCGACACCGATGAATCCGACTCGAACCCCGAAAAAGCATGATGTCCCAAAAAACCATCCAGCGGCTTTAGAACCTCAACATCGGTGTCCATGTAAATGCCGCCATAATTAACCAATACCCAGAGTCGAACATAATCACTAACAAAAGCCCATTTTTTCGCTTGATACGCCTCTTGCACATAACGATTGCATCGCAGGTCGAAATTCGTCTCATCCCAGCGAACAACCTCATAATCAGGGCAATACTTTTTCCACGACGCAACGCATTTCTTCGCTTCCTCCGGCATCTCCGCTCCGCCAAACCATATGTAATGAATTATTTTTGGTATCAATGGCTTGATCCTTCCAAACAACCAGAGAGACTATCTTTATAGTTTTATTGTAAATGCACCCAAACGCCAGGAACTACAATGACCAACGAAAACCACGAGAACGTATACGCGACATTTTTAATAGGCGACGACTACGTCAAAGGCACATTGGCCCTGCATCAGAGCATTAAGGATACAGGAACAAATCATCCTTTTGTCGTTTTCACCTCTCAATGCAGCAACGACGTCATTGCACTACTCACCGACCAAGGATGCCTTGTTCATGAGGTAGATAGAGTAGCCCCTCCCAAGGAAATTGCCATCAAAAACCAAAAAGCCGGTTTTAGTCGGTGGAATGATACTTTTTCGAAGCTGAGCATCCTCTCGTTTACACAATTCAACAAAATAGTTCTCCTGGACTCAGATATGATGGTTGTATCCAACATCGATACACTGTTTTCCTCAAAACATATGTCCGCTGTCGCAGCAGGTCACCGGGCAAGACCCGACTGGGTCGACATGAACTCTGGCCTCTTGGTAATTAAGCCTTCGATCGAAGAATTCGACAGAGCCATCGGAATCCTAGAAGAGATAGGAAGCAACGAGAATCTTCTATCGAATTACCCTACCGGGATTGGCGACCAGGATATTATTCAGCTACTTTGCCAAGACTGGCCCTTGTCTGAACAATTACATCTTCCCGAATCATTCAATTTGTTCCAAGATTGCTTAACACGCTATGAAAAATGGGGGTTCATCAAAAAAGGGCAAACATTCATCATCCACTTCGAATTAAACCCTAAACCCTGGGATTACTCGTTCGCCGATTATGCCAAGGTTGTCTACAGAGCAATTCGATATAGATCGACAGCCGAAATTAATGCGATTTCGCACTACAGGGCGCTACTTGAATCGCAGCCCGTACTGCCTAAACAAAAAGTCACTAAATAGATGTCCACGGACTCGTACCTCCGGACGCAAATTCTAGAGCGGAGCTCTTCTCTCAATAGCCTTACCGTACTAAGGAAGTTACCCTATGGAAAAATGCTGGAATCCCTGGATTATTGAGAAAGTGAGAAAAGATATATCGGTCAAAGGCGTCAAAAGTTCGACGGGAAACTGGGTTGACGTCGTGCAGATCGAAAGCCCTGAGGCACTCAGCCAGGCTATCGGCTACCTTAAGTACAATTCCGAAGGCACTGTTCTCTTACGAGGCCAACAGACTCTATATTCATCAGGGTTCCCACTTCCATCCGCTCTGAGAGCAAAAGATCCCGCATCGTGCAACGAGCTCATCGATAAGCTTATCAACATGTCAGGCCGATGGGAGAAAAAGCCCAACAAACACTTTGGCATTTATGACGATGTGCTACCTATTGGAAATGAGAATCTCATCAACATAGGGGTAAAACAATATTGTATAGAGCCTCTTCTCCAGCATTATGGAGTCAAAACCACTTGGCTCGATTTAACTGACTCTATTCCTTATGCCCTATATTTCTCTCTTGTCGAGTACGTCAAAGAAGAAAAATGCGAAAAAAGTCAGGCATCATCGATGTTCAACAATGTCAGAGTTAGGCTATCCAACAAAAACAAAGAGCCTTACTCCTATCCGTACGCCATCAACATTGGCAAGCTTACTAAACCCGACTACCGGAAGGGGATTGACCGACATGAAACCGGCTGGCTTATGGACGCGAGACGTGCTATTCCCTCACATTTTATTAGGCCCCATGCACAACATGGCCTCCTGTTTAAACCCTTATTCCCTACTTTTAGCAACGTAAGTCCCTGCTTTGTTGTCTTCAGGTTCAAGAAGAGCGATGCCGAAAAATGGATTGGAAACGGGACCATATTCAAGCACCGCTCTATCTACCCGCCCATTCGCTACATTCACCCAATAAGCGGACAGCAAGAGGCAGATTCAGGCCTATGCCAACTAGAGCGAAGCTTCAAAAAACTCGCAGAAGGGAAAATCAACACGGGAAACTACACAAAAGACCAGGTTCTCGAAGCGTTTTCCGATTTGACCAATTACATCTGTTAACCGAACGATTCCGCTGTCCTTCTTAACGCCGGTGCGGGGATGCAGGCAAATAACTGGCCCGAGGGGGATTCGGTTAGGGTGATTAACCGATGTAGATTTTCAGCAGCCGATTAAACAGCTCCCAGACGTGCAGCCGAAAATCATCCCGTAAGTTAATCAAACCTAACTCCGCAGCGACTCAGAAAGTATGTGAAAATTCCGCTTAATACGCCTCGTCAGAGAGCATTTTCCTTAAGGAAAATGGGGTTATGTTTCAAAAAATAAGGCTCTGTTAGACCAATATTGACATGCAAATAGCGTCCTAAAAAACGCCCGTCGTCACACAGACGGCGGGCGTAAGTGCAGTTCATGGATAATGGAATCGCCGTTTCATCAAGCCCAAATGCGCGTTAACTCTGAAATCGCATTGTTCGCCTGCTCCATTATTTCCAGCATGTAAGCTTCAATGTGGTTCCAATCAGGTTTTCCAGAGTTGTCCGTAGGAAGCAGGATTTCGTCCATGACCATGACCTCCATCCTCCATTTGTCCACATAGTCATATCGAGCTCCCGCCGCTTTTATCAAAGGAATAAAGAACAGGGCGATCTCCCGAGTCATAGCGAATTTCGGGTACAACACGACAACATCATCAGACGCAAGATAGGGCTCATCCTGGAAAAACGCCGCCCCGACACTGCCGTTGTAGCAAACGGTAAGCGTATTTGCAGGATGAATGTTCCCGACGTTGCCGACCATTGCGGTACATCCGTTGTTCTTTGCCGAAGCTCCGATAAACCGAACCTTTCCAGGTTTCATTTGGGCCCTTGTTAGCCGCTTGCCCTTTTTGGCATCGAATAGGTCGCCTATTGCGAAAGGTGCCCAATCGTCTGTGTCGATCCTGGCCATAGTCCTATTCCTTCTTCTCGATAGTCACTGTAACGTATTCCTCGTCTGTGCTTACGACGCTTGAGTACATGACCTTATCCAGCAGCTTCTCTCCAAATTCCCCTGTGTCGATACCTTGGCTGAACATTAAATAGTCCATTGCTGTTTTACGAAAGTCCTCTTCGGACACTTCGAAGGGTTTCTCGGGGGTCTGATAGGATAAATGATTTGAGGGGTTGATCCATTGGCAACTAGGATCGCCTGATTGCTTTCGGACCACATCGATCCAATGCTCTTCGATGTCGGCCCATTTCCCGTATACATCGTGACGACCCTTGTTCTTAACAGTCGCCAATCCATCTGACTCCATGTAGCAGCCGAAAAATTCCTTGCCACCTTGCGCGACGCCGGTTTCGAATACGAAGATGCTCGTTGTAACTCCAACTCCGAAAAACAGGTCTTCGGGCAGTTTGATGACCTTTTCGAGACGGTGCTTCTCCAGGATCTTCTTCATCAGCGTTTTACTGGCTTTTTCAAGCTTTTTGTCTGGAAGAATAAACCCGCACTGCGTATGCTTCGGTACCGAATCCAGCACATTTTTCACAATCGTCATGCAGCCATATTTGGTTTCGTAGGGAGGATTCATTAGGACTTTCGTTATTTTCTTCGACCTTATCCATTCGCATGCATCGTCATATCTGGCATCGAGCTGCGCTAGATTTGTCTTTCCATCCTTGTGGATTAGCATATTTGCGCATGCGAGCGCATAGATTTCACGATCGAACTCGATGCCGAACAGCTGCTTGGTTTTTATCTCCGAGGCCTTTGGCGAGTTCGGGCCTCCGGCTTCGACGATCATGTTGGCCATCGCTTTCACCAGAAAACCGCCCGACCCGCATGTCGCGTCTATTCCGACACTGTATTTGATACAATTTAACGCTGGTGCGTAAGTCATGTGTTTAACCTCGAAATCCCTTGATTTACAGGGATTTTCGCCTTTCTGCAGAACTTCCTCTGCTGCTTTTCGTGGCAGTTTTTGTATGATTTTAGAGTTTTTCTGTGCCTCATGTTGGTGTGCCTGTTTCCGATTTTCGTACCCCTGAGCGAGTAATCGTTAAAAGGTTTAGGAAATCGTTAAATTGTTTGAGGAATCGTTAAAAGGTTCAGATTGCTCATCGTTTCAGTGCATTCAAAATCTGCAAAGCCTCCTGTGCCCGCATATAATCTGACATAAATTGCCAGTCTGGATCACCGTCCAAGGAAACCGGGAGAAGTATTTGCTCTCTACGAATTCGTTCGTCATTAATTTCCCGATTAAAGCTGTATTTTTCTTGCAAACGAGAAACTAATGTTGCTAAAAATTGATAGCTATATTCATTCAATTTGCTATTTCCTAATGCTGTCACGTGATCACTTGCTACAAATTCAAATGGCTGATAAAAAGCTGTTCCTACAGATCCACTATTTGCTACTGTTAAGCAGTTCTGATACACACGCACTTTTTCATCGTTGCCGACGAAACCATCAACACCGTTGTTCTGAGCAGTAGAGGAAACGTAAGGCATCTTTCCTATTATATGATCGTCTTTCTTTAATCGCTTTCCGCGACCTATGTTTTTGAATATCTCTTCGTACCCGAAAGCCTTCCAATCTCTATCGGTCAGTACCCCCCCCCTGAATGTTTATGCACGATACCAGTTTTTCATACCGATTTTGCATAATTTCTGTAACATATGACAAGGAATCTGATTCAAGTTTTGCGATGGTCTGCTCCATGTAAGCATGGTTCAGCGCTCCGCTGTCCGTAAGAGGAAGCATGATGCGCTGTTCGGCAAGACGCGTGGAGTTTGCCGTATAGGAGTAGGAATACCTCTCGCGATTCGATTCAAAGCAGCGGGCAATAAATTTTAAAGCTCCGGCGGAAAGTGCTCGCTTCGGCGACAAGATGTTGACCTTTGTTCCCGTATAAAATGGTGTGGTCTGCACAAAGGGTTTTGCCGTCTCATTGCCGATGGTAATGACAGGTACTTTATCCCAAAGATAAGCCTCATCATGTCCTTCGGTAAATCCGTCAACACCGTTGTTCGTCTCTTTGCGCGTGACATAAGGAATGCGACCATTCTCTTTGTCAATTTTGTTGCCGTCCAGCGTCTTCCCAATAGTGATGTTAAAAAGATCGCCCAGTCTAACGCCTCCCCATGTGGTGTCAGGCATGGCGCCTAAAGCAAGCAAGTCATCCAGTAGTCGATCCTTGAAGTAGGGCAGGACTTTCTCCAGCATGCGTTTTTCCTGCTCCTTCATGTAGTCAGACATGAATTGCCAATCGGGTACACCATCGAGAGTGATGGGGAGAAGGATTTTTGTCTTTTCATTCGTTCAGCATTGAATTTGTATCCGTATGCATATTTTGATTTTTGTTGCAAAATGCACTGCTTAAGAAAAAGAAGTGTATATTTGTCGTTCGAATCAGTTTTTTTGATACCAATACGCTTCACGTCATCAGAAAAAGTGGCTTTATAAGGATGATAAAAAGTTTCTACAACACTGCCGTTATAATTAACGCCAAGGATGTTCTGATCAGTGCTCTCGTTTTCATTAGATACAAACGCCGTAATTCCATTATTGGAATCAGACGCGCCAACAAACGGTATCTTGCCTGGTTTCATATCAGCTTTTGTGAGTCGCTTCCCAGACTTAATTGTAAGCTCATCTTCGATAAAAAAGTTCTTCCATTCTCTATCCTGCAAGCTCAGCATGTGCTCACCTCCTCGAAGAGGTAGCCTCTTCCGTGAGTGATCATGTCGAACTCGAAGGTCAGGTAATCTGCGATGGTTTTCTGAAAATCTTTCTCCGTCGGGATCTCGTCATTAAAGTAGTAGAAAGAGTGCAGCCATTCATCATCCGCTTCAATAGTGGTTTCCACCATGAACTTGGTCGGAGCTTCCCGTTTTCCCCGGAAGCAATCCAGCAGGCGCTGTTTTTTATCCTTGGCGGTCTCTGTCTCCACCAGTCCGACGTGTTTTCGTACCATGAAACCGTCATCTTCAAAATTAAAAAACTTCACCAACCGATCTTTGGGCTGTGGTTTATGAGCCGTAAAGACAGCAATACTGGGATTTACACCGACGCGGTAAAAGGTGTTTTTATTCAAGGTAATCACGGCTTCCAGCGTGTGATTTTTTAAGATGCGCCGCTTCGTCTTTTTATCTTCACCGTTTTTGCCAATCATGGTGGATTGCGGAACGATGACCGCCACCCGTCCGCCTTCGGCCATGCAATCTAAAAGGTGTTCCACAAAGGAGATCTCTCGCAACTTGGATGTGGCATCATTTTTCCCTTGCGAGTACGGCGGATTCATCATGCCGACGCTGGGCGCAATGGTTCGCTGGATTTCTTCTGCGGAGCGATTAAAGAAGTCGTCGCATTCCAAGTTTGATCTGCCGTCTCCACGTAAAATCATGTTAGTTGTAGCGATGGTGAACATGTCTTCACGCAACTCGATGCCGTGGATTTGCTTTTCCTTGATTTCGCTTCGCTGGTGTTCGTCCTTCGCGTTTTTGAGCATCCTGTGCATTCCAGCGATGAGGAAGCTGGACGTTCCCGTACAGGGATCGAATAGAGTGTCGGTCGGTTTCACATCCAGCAAGTCACAAAAGAGTTCGCAAATATGGCTCGGTGTGAGTACAACGCCGAGAGACTGCCCGTCACCGCCGGAGTAACTCATAAACTCAGAATAGAAGCGTCCGAGGATATCTTCTTTTACATTCGCACGCAGCGCTTGCAGGATATTTTTCTGTAGGTAAATGCCAAAGTACTTAAGCGGTGTCATACCCAAGTCATCGCGCTTTTTATTGAGTGACTGTCTGTTCTTGATAATGGTGAATTGATCCAGAATCATCTCACGTTTTACATCGGGTTTTACCCGGATACGTTTTAAGTGGTTTGAGAGAGCTTCCCAGACAATATCTCCATCCGTTTTGACCTCATCGCCGATCAGATCATCCAATTTGAAGCTGGGATCTTGCAATGCCAAAAGAAGCGCCGAGACTACCAGGGGCTTTTCGGTTTCGCCAAGCTGTGCATAGTCGCGCAGATATTCATGCAGCTCGGCAGCGAGTTTGACGATCTCTTCCAGTTCCAGTTCCTCATCGGCACGAATACCTTTCACCTGCTCGATATAATAAGCGTCGATGTTTTGCTCATTGAAATTGATGAAAGTTTCAACTGGATCGAGAATCGAGATGGTTTTTCCATCACAAAAAACCGGCTGGATCAGGTGGTGAACCTCATCACCGGAAACCCCGACGGCAAAAATCTTCTTAAAAGGTGTATGTTTGGCAACGTGTTCGCCATAGTGAACTGCCCCATTGACAGCGTAATTTACCGTCGCATCCACCGAGCGATCCAAAGTACTCTGATCCTCATTCCATTTGATATGAAAATTGGTATCTCGTTTATCTTCGATAATCAGCACAAAGTCTTTCACTTGCGCAATAAACTCCGGGCTACCGAGTTTTCCCGTGCCACGTTTGGACGCTGTTTTTAACGCTTCATCAATATCTTTAATGCCGCTGATTTCTGCAGTCGCTTTGATCTCTGCTTCACGCAGAAGTTCAGCCACATAAATATCTGTGTTCTTTTCTCTTGGCATGGACTTTTATTTCCTCCTCTCGGGCACTTAGATGGATCTGTTTTCAGACTTTGCAAACAGTAATCCGTTAGCTGTTGTTGCATATCTCTGTTTGCTGCTGGTCGGCTTATCCGGAATGGTCAAGCGCAATAACCCGATATCTACCAGCGGTCGAATGATGTTTTTTCTAAAGTACTCTGCTGTTTTAATACCGCAGAATGTCTGCATTTCTTGCCGGCTGCGTGGCTCTTTGCAATAGTCCAGTAGTTTTTGGATTTCTTCTGTTGATAGTTTCACCTGAGAATAGACTTCCGTACTGACTTGCGTACCAACTTCCGTACTGACTTGCGTAGTTGATTTGTTGGAAGTCGGTCCCACACTTGCCGTCGCTGCCTCAGAAAGCGGAATGGTGATGGTAAAGACATCGCTTTCCGTGAAGGTAGGCTGCCCGCCGGAATAGAGCTTAGTGTATTTATAAGTATTGCGCATACCACTGCCCAATTCGTCGGCAAGCCCGATCTCGCGGAAGACTTTCGCAATCGGCGGGTTTTTAGCAAAAGGCTTAAACGTCTTCAGGTTGAGGTTGCCGTGGCCATGTGCCAGATTGGCGTTTTCCGTCGTGATCTTATCTGCCTCAATCACGAGCTTCGCCACATAGCCGCTGGAAAAATCTCGATGCATGAGGAGGTTGGAGACAATCTCACGTAAAATCTTATCTCTGGCGCTGATACGCTGAATTCCTTCCATGACAAAGAGATCGTTTAAGTGTTTCTGTCCAAAAGCAATGAGCCGGTCATAGCTTTCAATGAGGTTTGTAATCACGACATCGCGGTCATCGTAGCGATCGACATTAAAGACGCGAAAGATAGCGTCGGTCTTGTGCTGGGGGAGCACCGACATAATGCGGTTATCGCTGCCAAAGAGCAAAATTGCAGCAAGCGTCAGACCTTCTTGATTGGTATCCGGATCTTTCAAGATGAGTCCGCAGCTTCGAAGCATCTCTTCATCACTCATATCCAGCCATGCGTGATGCTCAGTATTAACACGAGTCATTCGTCTTGCTCGCTCCAAAAGATCCTTGCGCAAAGCAGTAATAGGAATCGCCGGATACACCTTGTTCACGAAATAAGTGTTTTGCTTTCTCGCATAAAGCTTAAAAACCAAATCAGCGTTGTCGGTGATATCGATATCGGAGTCGTTATTGCGGTCGTAAATACGCCCGGCACTGCGATAAACCGTCTTTCCAGAAGGAACGTAAATATAAAGGATCGTTTTGCCATCCTCTTCATACTCTTCCGGCGTGAGATAAAGCGGCGGAAACATTTTCGACTCATTGTTAATCGTCGTCACAAAATCTTTTTTGATTTGCATAATACGATCCGGCTCAACACCTGCGACTGTTCCATCGTCTTTTACTCCGAGAAAAATATGTCCGCCATCACGGTTGGAAAAAGCGCAGACGGTTTCGTAAACATCTTTTGTAATATCCGTTCTTGAGCGTTTAAACTCAACGCTGATGTTTTCTCCTGCGCGAATGAGTTTTTGTAATGTTTCAGGCAGTCTCACCGTTCATCCTCCTCTCGTATGGTCTCAAACAGGTCTTCCACCTTGCAGTCCAGTGCCTCAGCGATTTTCAGCAGCACATCCATGCGTACATGCTCGTTTTTCCCGAGTTTGGCTACCGAATTACTACTGATATCTGCGGCATCTCTTAACTGGACTTTGTTCATGTTCTTATCGATTAAAAGTTTCCACAGCTTGTTGTATATGATTTTCATCGATTTGCCTTTCTGCTCCATTTGTCTCCGAAGAGAGCCTGCTCATTGTTCTCAAGTTTGATGACCGTCTGTTTTGCAATGATGCTTTGTGCTTCTTCGGAGCAGTTCAACGTCTTATCGATAGCTATAAAGATTTGTTTCTCTTTTTCTTTGTTATAGATTTCAATCATCCGGCTCATGTCAGGACGTGGCATAGGATCAAAGAGGATGGAGTCATGCGCAATCGCCGGCAGCACTGTCGTATCTAAAACGGCGAGGTCATAGATCATCATCCCGCGATAATTTGTACTTGTGCCACTGTCCTTTGGCGTCTCAAAGTCATAGCTGTCAAACTTTGAGATTGTCAGATGTGGAGCATTGTACTGATCATCTGTTATGTAGTCATTGATTTCTTCCATCTTCCGGTTAATTGTGGCTTCAATTTCTTTAAGGACGAATTTCATTTGTTCTTGGTAGCGGTTATTTGCCTGTTTCTTCTCTTCTTGGAGTTTGTTCCGCTGATCAAAGGCATTATTTTCGTCCTGCAGTTTATTGATTCTTTGTTCCAATACACTGTAGGCTGTCAGGAATTCCTGAGTAAAAGTCATGGATGGCCGAATTTCAGACATTGCATTTCGAATGCTTTCTTCCTGTTCCTGCAAAGAGGCAAGTTCGACCGTAATCTTTTGTTTTGCACTTTCCAATTCCTCTTGAAGAATGCCTTGGATCTTGCTATGGAAAGACTCGATATCCATGAGCTTATTAAAATTTGCTTCCGGGAAGAACTCGGCAAGACTTTTCAGATCCGCTTCTGTCGGATAAATACCGCGCTGTAGATTTAGTTCAAGCAAATGCAGATCGTCTTGTTTGCCTTTGACGACGCGCCGGATATCGGTATATGCACGTTCTATTTCGTTGGCACGATTTGCTTCTTCCACTTCCGCCTCGTTGATGGGACGACTCCCTGAATTACAAAGCTCATCTCTTTTTTCTTCCAGTTCACGAATGGCTACGATGTTTTCTTGATACTTTCCCATTCCGTCTACGGCAGAGGGTATGAACTCATATTTTCTGGCTGCTTTGAATGCATCAATCTTATCTTCCACCAGATGAAGCTGTTCTTCAAAAGCCAGAATGGAAGAATACATGTTGTAGAGTGCCACCAAAACATGGATGGCATCTTTTTGTGATTCATTTCCACCGCGCATTTGAAGCGGTCTGAACTCATTGAGGTTGTTCTTGCCATAGATCCTAAAAAAGCGACTTACCGTATTTCTGAAGGAAAGACCGGGTAAATCCATGTCATATTTTTTCGCAAGCCAGTCCGTGAATTCTTTGATTTCCATCGAATCAATGGGGTCGTTATTCTCATCTACCTTGAAAACTCGCTTTGCGTCTGCTGTATTTCTGGCAAAGCGATAATCTTTACCGGCAAATGAAAAGACAAAGTAAATCGTGTGGTTGCCCAGCTCTCTCACCGGCTCGCTTTTAAGATAGGTATTCCCGCCAAAAACAAAGTCAATAATAAGGAGCATGGTGGATTTGCCGATGGATGCGGCTTTTCCGGGAATGCTTCCAAGCACCACGTTCAGTCCTTTATGAAAGATAACAGGTGGTCTTTGTCTTTTATTTTCTTTGAACAGTTCGCAGCTTATTTCTCGGAGCACAGAAAGATCCTCCCTTCGTCATCAAGCTCTACCTTTTGCATGGCATAAAGGCAGTCGAGAGCTTCGATGAGACGCACAGTGTCCTGATGCTTATGCGAAAGCTTTTGATAGATTTCGCGAGGAGATTTCGGATGATCCAGCATCCTCAAAATCTCAGACATGAGTGGCAATGCACTCTCTTCGTATGAAAATAATTTATTTGGTAAGAGCATCGAATACCTCACAAGACTGTATAAAATACGAAATCACGATGTAGCAATAGCGAACATCCTGTTTCGTAATGCTTTGCAGGCGTTCTGCCAACAACTGATAAATCAGCTCCGCCGGCAGATTCTTTTTCGCGAGCTTTTGGTAGGACACTTTGATTTGTGCCCTAAGTAGCTCGTCGCTGAAGACTTCCTGCTTGACCAGTTGTTTCATGTTCTTTTCTATGAAAAGGTAGTAACGCGTGACATTTCGCATTACCTCATCTAAAAGAAAATAATCCGCATCCTGATCTATCTTTTTTGTCACCGTAATGGCGTTATAGTTTAAATCCGCAAAATCGGAGACTTTGGCTCGACTAAGGTTTTCCAATACACGCCTGATGCCTTTTTCTATGTCCGTTCCGCGAAGCGTGGTGCGGGCATTATTTGTCTGGACCTGCAGCTGTTTTATCTTTTGCAGCTCTTTTTCGTCGGCTTGAGTATGTTTTAGACTGTAAGACTGAAAGCAGTCATGGCAAAGCGGAATCAGGTTTTCATAGCAGTTTTTATTGCCGGAAATATGAGCAACGCAGTAGTCATCTTTGCTTTGATGATCATCCGCCACTGTTTGAAGATGTTTGGAACAACCAGGCTTTGAGCAAGTGTGCTTGCAGTCTTCCAAGAGCGTGGCACCGTATTTTTTCTTTGCCCGCTCGGATGTCATATTAGCCTTTGCCATCTTGCGGTCATTTTCAAGCTCAGGATTAACGATAAATTCCAAAGACTCCTTGATGAGGTCAAAGATCACCTCTGCCACGTTAGCCCTTGTGACTTTTTTGTCAGTGAATGGCTGGACGTCCTCGGCTAAAGCATTGAGTAAGGACTCGTCCTCATCATATTCGTTGATATACGCCAAAGAGTTTACAAAATTATCTTTTGTCATCCTACCGAGCATGGCTTTGGCAAGTTTCTTTGAAATACCACGCTTATAAAACTTATATAGGGATGCATCTTTATACCGTGAGTCTGAAGATGGATCCTTTTTTGTGCTCCATTCTTCCTCTGGTATATCGCAAAACCTTTGAATTAAATCTCTCATAAAGTCCGGAACCTCAGCATCTTTCATGAGGTGCGGATGAATGGCATGCAAAAGTTCTGTGAACAGCATCTTCATCACCCCTCTTTCCGATTTTGTCCAAACTGTCCAACGTTGTCCAAGAGTGTCCAAATACGAGATGAACCATTTCGTATATTGAGTATGACCACTGAGAGACAAGCAAATTATACCAAAAATCTTCATATTAAACAACAGAATATTGGCATTTGCAAATCTCAATTTGGCAAATCTTGGATGCTTCCTTCTTGGAACATCCGAGTCCTGATGGGTGGCTGCATCGTCTGATCAACGGTGGCGCACGGTTCTCATCCGGCAAGTAAATATTTCTGACTTCGTTATGCGCAAGCGCAGTCACAACCCCGAGCGGAGATTTCCGCGGGGCTTGTGGTCTGTTTACTGCGCCCATTTTGCCTTGCCCTTCTCCGTCTCGGATTCGAGATGAAGGAGGTCTGTAAATGGCAGCTCAAAATGTATCAAAGATTTATATTCGCGGTCTCGGTCTGGTCGAGACAAGCCCTGAACACAAGAAAGACTACGAGAACGAATGCGCCCGTATCCGCATGAAGATGCAGTATCACGGCGAATGCCACGTCACCAAGGCAAACATCAACCGCTGCGATGGCATATGCGTCGGCTGTCCATTTCGTTCTGCCGGGAAGTTTGTCTCCATCCATGACACCGTACAAACAGACAGCGCGCTTACCTACGCCGATGTGCTTCCCGCATCGGAAGCGTATTCACCGGAAGGCGTCCTTGCGCGTAAAACTTTGCGCGAAGAACTCAGCCGTATTTTCGCAGGTCTCACGGACGAGGAGCGCCAAATCATCCGTCTTGTTGTCGCCGGTCAATCCGAGCGCGACATGGCAGAAATCCTCGGCATCAAACGCACCACACTGAACTACCGAAAACGTCAGCTTTTTGCTCGGCTGAAAAGCCGGCATCCGGAGCTTCGTGACCTTCTTTTGGATCTCATCTCTTATTCCTAAACCTTAAACCTTCGTCCAACGTCCCTCCCTTTCTTCAGGGAGGGATAGAGGGGCAAAACGGCAGGCCCCGAAGGAAAGGAGGTAGCCATGAGACCACAAAGCAATGTGCCGGGTGTGACAAGAGAAGAACTCATCGAAGTGCTCTCTGCCATATCAATTATCACCAAAGACCTGACAAGAAAACTGATTCAGACAAAGAAAGGAGGCAATCCCTATGGGACAGATGAAAAAGATGAAAGCTGTTATAGACGACCTACATTCCTGTAGCGAACAACTAAGCGATATCGCTGCCGAGCTGGAAGCGATGTTCAGCACGGCACCGGAAGAAGTGGCGGTTCCTGCAGCAACGCCAAAGCCGGAGCTGAAGCTTGAAGACGTGCGGGCCGTCTTAGCGGACATCTCCCGTGCGGGTCACACCGCAGAAGTGCGCGCCCTGATCGAAAAGTACGGCGCGGACAGGCTCTCTAAAGTTGATCCGAAAAATTACGAAGCTCTGCTTCATGACGCGGAGGTGCTCCATGCCAAATAAACATGCGCTGCTTTCCGCATCGAGTGCCTATCGCTGGCTTGCCTGCCCGCCATCAGCTCTGCTTTCGGCAAAGTATGAGGACACGTCAAGCTCTTATGCACAAGAAGGCACCGCGGCGCACGCTCTTGCCGAGTACAAGGTGCTGAAAGCGTTAGGCAGGAAAGCCGATGATCCGACGGAGAATCTTGATTATTTTAACGAGGAAATGGATGAAGCGACCGATGCCTATGCTGGCTACGTGCTGGAGCAAGTCGCCGAAGCTAAAAAGGCAACGACTGATCCAATCGTTCTGGTGGAACAGCGTGTGGACTTTTCCACCTATGTACCGGATGGTTTTGGTACTGCCGATGCCCTCATCATCGCCGACGACAAGCTTTCCATCACAGATCTCAAATATGGACGGGGCGTGCTCGTTGAAGCCGATCATAATCCGCAGCTCATGTGCTATGCCCTCGGGGCCTATGAGATGTTTTCTGCGCTCTATGACATTGAGACCGTATCGATGACGATCTTTCAGCCACGGCGTGACAACGTATCCGTCTTTGAGATGAAAGCATCGGATCTGCTGGACTGGGCGGAGAACACACTCAAACCAAAGGCGGAACTTGCCGCCGAAGGTAAAGGCGACTTTACAGCCGGCGAACATTGCCGCTTCTGCAAGGCAAAGGCCGACTGCCGAGCCAGAGCGGAAGCCAATCTCGCGCTGGCAAGATATGACTTTGCCCTTCCGCCTACCTTAACCGATGCGGACATCGAAGCGATTTTGCCTCTTCTTGATGAACTTACAAGCTGGGCGGAAGACATCAAGGCCTATGCCCTGACACGTGCAGTGGCAGGAAAAGAGTGGCACGGATATAAGCTCGTCGCAGGAAGAAGCAACCGTAAATACGTAAACGAAGATGCCGTCGCAAAGAAGGTATCCGATGCAGGCTTTAATCCTTATGAGGAAAAGCTCCTGGGCATCACCGCTATGACCAAGCTCTTAGGCAAAAACCGCTTTGAAGAGCTGCTCTCATCTCTTATTGAAAAGCCGCAAGGAAAACCAACCCTCGTGCCGGAGTCCGATAAACGTCCGGCCATGAATTCAGCAAAAGAAGATTTTAAGGAGGAAAATTAAATGTCAAAATTTACAAACCCGATGAAGGTTATTACAGGAAAAGACACTCGTTGGAGCTATGCCAACGTGTGGCAGCCAAAATCAATCAATGGAGGCACACCGAAGTACAGCGTTTCGCTCATTATCCCCAAGTCCGATACCGTCACTTTAGGGAAAATCAAAGCTGCTATCGAAGCCGCCTACAAGGAAGGTGAAGCCAAACTCAAAGGAAACGGCCGCTCGGTACCTGCGCTTGCGGCAATCAAAACGCCGCTTCGTGATGGAGATGCTGAACGTCCGGACGATGAGGCGTATGCAAACAGTTATTTTGTAAATGCCAACTCCACCACCAAGCCGGGCATCGTCGATGCCGACCGAAATGAAATCATCGACAGCTCCGAAGTTTACTCAGGCGTTTACGGCCGCGCGTCCATCAATTTTTATGCGTTCAACTCCAACGGAAATCGCGGCATCGCCTGTGGTCTCAACAACCTGCAGAAAATCCGTGACGGCGAGCCGCTCGGCGGTCATGCTTCTGCCGCAGAAGACTTTGCAACCGATGATGACGATGACTTCTTGAGCTAAGAGGTGTGCCATGACAAATCTACTTGATTTCATGTGCCAGCTCATCTTATCGATGGCTGTCGGATTCACCTTCGGTGCCGCCTTTGCCAACGTGCTCATTGCAAGGCTTGAAAAGCGCGAGAAGAAAAAGAACGACACCACAACCCGTTAAAAGCAAATGATGCGGAGAGGCAGACTGGAGATGCAGTCTGCCTTTCTGCCATTTAGGAGGTGAAATTTTGAAAACACTTAGCATTGATATAGAGTCATTTTCGTCCGTTGAACTGGCCAAAGCAGGCGTATATAAGTACGCCGAAGCGCCTGATTTTAACATTCTGCTCTTCGGCTGCTCGATCGATGGCGGTGAAGTTCGGGTCATCGACCTTGCACAAGGCGAACAAATCCCCAACGTCATTCTGGATGCATTGACAGACGACACCGTTATTAAATGGGCATATAACGCGAATTTTGAGAGAGTTTGTTTATCTCGCTATCTATCGGATATCGGCATAAGCCTTGATCCCTTTCATGACCATCATCCGCTTTCAACAGAGATGGCAAGATTTCTTAATCCCGCCTCTTGGCGCTGTTCGATGGTCTGGGCAGCAACTTTGGGTCTTCCACTATCACTGGAAGGTGTCGGTACAGTACTCGGCCTTCAAAATCAAAAGATGAAAGAAGGTAAAGACCTCATCCGATATTTCTGCATGCCGGACAGGCAAACCGGAAAACGACATCTTCCCTCTGATGCACCGGACATGTGGAAAACCTTCAAGGCCTACAACAAGCGCGATGTCGAGGTGGAACTTTCCATCAAAGAGAGGCTCAAAAATTACCCTGTGCCGGATGTTCTCTGGGACGAATACGCCATTGACCAGGAGATTAACGACCGCGGCGTGAAAGTCGATCTTACTTTAGCGAATGCAGCCGTTGAGATGGACAGGTGCTCAAAGGATGAGCTCATCACCAAGATGAAAGCCATCACCAACTTGGAGAATCCGAATTCGGTCGTTCAGATGAAAGACTGGCTTGCCCAAAACGGTATGCCCACGGAGTCGCTCGGCAAAAAGCAAGTCGCAGAACTGATTCAAACCGCACCGCCTAAGCTGCGGGATGCTCTTGTGCTTCGCAGTCAGCTTGCCAAATCCTCGGTTAAGAAATATCAGACGATGCAAAATGCCGCCTGTAAAGATGGCAGAGTTCGTGGCATGTTTCAGTTTTACGGGGCTAACCGCACAGGGCGCTGGGCAGGAAGACTCGTGCAAATGCAAAATCTCCCCAGAAACCACCTGCCCGACTTGGATGCGGCGCGTACTTTGGTAAAGTCCGGCGACTTTGAAGCCGTGAAACTCCTCTATGACGATGTGCCGGATACCTTATCCCAGCTGGTGCGCACCGCCTTTATCCCAAGGACAAATCATAAGTTCATCGTTTCTGACTATTCCGCCATTGAAGCGAGAGTCATCGCATGGTATGCCGGGCAAACCGACACGCTTGATGCTTTCCGCGAAGGCAAAGACCTCTACTGTGAGACGGCATCCCGCATGTTCGGAGTACCCGTCGTTAAACACGGTATCAATGGAGAACTCCGCCAAAAAGGGAAAATAGCAACACTGGCCTGTGGCTATGGCGGCTCGGTCGGAGCCTTAAAAGCGATGGGCGCGCTTGAGATGGGACTTTCCGAAGAAGAATTAAAACCCATCGTTGATGCGTGGAGATCTGCCAATCCGAACATCGTCAAATTCTGGTGGGACATGGATCGTGCCGTCCTTGAAGCTGTCCGCCATAAGAAAGTCACCAAGACACACGGTCTTACCTTTCGCTGCCGTTCCGGCATGCTCTTCATCATGCTGCCCTCCGGAAGAGCCTTAGCTTACGTAAAACCAAAGCTCGGTGAGAACCACTTCGGATCTCCCTGCGTCACCTATGAGGGTGTCATCACCGGAAAGAAATGGGATCGCATTGACTCCTACGGTCCAAAGTTCGTGGAAAACATCGTGCAGGCAACTGCTCGTGACATCTTGGCCTATGCCATGCGGACACTCAGGCACTGCTCCATTGTCATGCACATCCACGACGAAGTGGTGATCGAAGCTGACAGGCGCATGTCGCTTGAGGCAGTCTGTGAACAGATGAGCCGCACGCCGCCGTGGGCTGAAGGCTTGCCGCTCAAAGCCGACGGCTACGAGTGCAAGTTTTACAAGAAAGACTGAGCCGAAGGCTTCGTTTCGGACTGCTCAAAATCGGACAGTCCTGATTTCTCTAAAATTTTTTCAAAGATCTCCGGCTGTTTTGCTTTCTCACGTCCAGAGAGAAGTAGAAGGAGCGGAGAAAAACTTTTCTAAAAGTTCGTCCAAATCGTCTCCGTTTCTTCAGGCAGTAATGAGGGCGGCAATGGTGCTCCCTCAACGAATGAAACGGAGGTTTTTATATGAACGAGTTACAGGTATTTCAAAACAACGAGTTCGGTGAAATCCGAACAACCAACATTGATGGTGTGCCCTATTTTGTCGGCAAAGATGTCGCTGAGATCTTAGGTTACAGCAATCCGCAAAAGGCACTGCGTGACCATGTCGATGATGAGGACGCAAGGACTGAACGAATCGTTCACCCCTTAGGCGGGGAGCAAAACACAAAACTCATCAACGAGTCCGGTCTTTACTCTCTTATTCTTTCAAGCCACATGCCCAAGGCAAAAAAGTTCAAACGCTGGGTAACCGCCGAGGTTCTTCCCGCTATCAGAAAGCATGGTGTTTATGCCACCAAGGAACTGCTCAAAGATCCAGACATGCTCATCTCGGCTTTGCTTGAGCTTAAAGCAGAGCGTGAAAAGTCCAAAACACTGGAAGTAACCACAGCGATTCAGAAGCAGCAGATCGCAGAACTTCAGCCAAAGGCAAGCTACTGTGACATCGTCCTTCGGTGCAAGGATGCGGTCAACATATCGGTCATTGCCAAAGACTACGGCATGAGCGCCAAACGGATGAACAAGCTTCTCCACGAGCTGGGCGTGCAGTTTAAGCAGGGAAACATCTGGCTTCTTTACCAAGACTATGCGGACTGTGGTTATACGAAAACACAGACCTATCCCTACCTGGATTCAAAAAATGAGGAGCATACCTCGGTTCATACCAAGTGGACACAAAAAGGTCGTCTGTTCCTCTACGAACTTTTGAAAGATAACGGCATTTATCCGCAGATTGAACAGGAGGTGCGCTGATGGAAAACCTATATCAAAACGCAGAAGGCTACGCGGATCCTACCGCCTATGAAGCAATCTTTAAGACGCATCGCTATCCCTATATGCCCCTTGTCTATATCGCCTCTCCTTATGCTGGAGATGTTGAGAAAAACACCGAAGCCGCCAAGCGCTATGCCCGCTTTGCCGTTGATCAGGGCTTTATCCCGATCGTGCCTCATCTCATGTATCCGCAGTTTATGGATGAGAAAAGCGAACGTGAGCTGGCTCTTTTCTTCGGACAAATCCTGATCGACAAATGCACCGAGCTTTGGGCATTTGGAAAACCCTCTCTCGGCATGACCAAAGAGATCGGATATGCCAAATACCACAGGCGAAACGTTCGCTGTTTCACCGAGGACTTGAAGGAGGTTGAAGAATGAGAATCAGCTATTCGAATGTTCGCGGCAAGAAAACAAATACCAGCTATCCCTTTACTGCAGAGATCAATACGGCAGACGACCTGAAAAAGGTCGCTGCCTTTGATCATGTCTGTGCGATTTACAAGGACGGCTATAACCAGCGCAAGAAGTTTATCAAAGGTTACCGGAGCAATAAAACGTTTCAAGAATCCGACTGCCTGCCGCTGGACTGCGACAATGTTTCATCCGATCCATTAGCTTCAGATATTCCGCCTGCTGAGTGGAAGACTCCGAAAGACGTTCAAACAGCATATCCTGACGTGCGCTTTTTTGTGGTTTATTCCCGAAATAACATGAAGGAAAAGGACGGAAAAGCCGCGCGTCCCAAGTTTCACATCTACTTTCCTCTGAAAACTTCCATAAGCGATGCGAAGCTATATAACCGCCTTAAGAAAAAAGTGCGGGCAAGGTTTCCCGCCTTCGATGATGGTGCTCTCGATGCAGCACGTTTCTTCTTCGGTGTTGAGTATCCACAGGTTGAATATTTCGATGGTGCTTTTGACATTGATGAATTTATGAGCCGTGCCAATGCCAAGATCACAGAAGGCGCGCGAAACACTACCATGTCCCATTTTGCCGGGCTGGTGCTCAAGAAATATGGCACCGATGACAATAAAGCGCATGAAGCCTATCTTGAGGAAGCAAAAAAATGCACACCGCCCCTTTCCGAAGAAGAGCTCGCCAGCATCTGGAACAGCGCAGTCGGTTTTTACAACAGCACCATCAAAGCGGATAAAAACTATATCTCGCCTGCCGAATACAACAGCATGGAATTCGAAGAAAGTCTCATCCCGTCTGACTTTACTGATGTCGGACAGGCAAAAGCCTTTCTCGAAGCGGCTACTGACAAGGTCATCTATGTCAAAGGTCTCGGTCTCTATTATTTCACGGGAAAGGTCTGGAAAGACGATGACCTCTTAGTGCAGAAAGCGCTGCAGGGATTTACCCATAAGCAGCTCTGCCTTGCGTGGAAAATGGTGAACGAAGCGGAAAGCGAAGAGGCACAGGAAAAAGCGGAAGCCTTCTACAAGTTTGTCTTAAGCCGCAGGAAATCCTCCAACATCAAGGCAACCATCACCGAACTGAAACCGATGGTGCAAGTCGATGTGAAAAGGCTTGATCAAGACGGTTTTCTCTTAAATACACCAGACGGGACAGTGGATCTTCGCACAGGAAAACTGCGGACGCATGATCCGAAGGACTACTGCACCAAAATTTGTGCTGTATCACCAAATGACAAAGGTATGGACGAATGGCTCCGGTTCCTTCGTGACTTCACCTGCAAAGACAAGGCTCTCGAAGATTACCTGCAGCTGGAATCCGGTGTAGAGTGCATCGGAGAAGTCTTAAATGAGAATCTTGTGATCCAGTACGGTGAGGGCGGAAACGGTAAATCCACCTTCAATAACGCCAAGTTCTATGTTTTAGGAGACTACGCCGGTACCATCTCCGCCGAGCTGTTAACCGTAAAGCCGACCAAGAACAAAGGTGCGGAGCTTGCCGAGACACACAACAAGAGGCTTATTCTCGCAGCCGAGCTACCCGAAGGGAAAAGGCTCGACTCAGGCTCTTTGAAAAATCTCTCCAGCACAGATCCCATCCATGCTGAGAAAAAATTTGAAGCACCATTTAACTTCATCCCGACGCATACGACGGTGCTTTATACCAACCATCTGCCCAAAGTCGGGACCATCGACAAAGGCACCTGGGACCGCCTGATCGTTATTCCTCTAAAGGCAAATTTCAGGGGTGCCAAGGGAGAAATTAAGAACTATGCCAAGGTGCTGTCCGAGCGATGCGGCGGAGCAATTCTCTCGTGGATGATTGCGGGAGCAAAAAGATACATCTCTTCCGGTTTCAAACTGGTACCACCAAAGTGCGTCCAAGATGCCATGAACGCTTATCGTGAAGAAAACGACTGGATCAGCCATTTCTTAAGTGATTGCTGTGAGGAAGAAAAAACAGCTACCCAAAAAGCGGGTGAGCTTTATGAGAAGTACCGTGAGCACTGTGATGAGATCGGTGAATACAAAAGAAGCTCTGCTGATTTTAAGCGAGTTCTGATAGCACAAGGTTTTACTTGGCAAAAAACCGCTGAAGGCAACATATGGATAGGGCTTCACCTGAAACAAAACGGTGTTCTTAATGGAGGACGATTCTAAATTCAAAAACACGAGAAAACCCAGTTATATCAATAAGTTTCGTGGTTTTATGGAAGGCAATGGAAGCCATTTATATCTATCGCACAAATAAAAATCAACTCATCTATATGTAGTGATGATTTTGAAAAATATAGATATGTTACGTGGCCTCCATCGCCCTCCATACCCATCCCTGATGAAGAGGAAAGCAAACCCGCTTTTTCTTGGAAAATCAACAGTTTAGGAGGAAATATCATGTGGATTAAAACTCAGAAAAACAATCAAATCGTTAATTCCGAAAATTTCGACCGGATCGGTTGTGGCAAGTTTGATGGTCAAATTGCAATCATTGCTTTGAGCCTTAAAAATAACGCACCAACAGGGATAACCAAAAACAAAGTAGAACTCGGCATATATGGAACAATGGATGAAGCCGCTGAGGTCTTAGATAGCCTTTGTGAACATTTACAAGATACTTGTTTCCTCATGCCACAAAGGAAAGAACAATGCAGGAACGAATAATCGAGCAGGCTATCGTTAAAGCCGCGAAAGCGAGAAGCGGGCTGGCATTAAAGTTCACCTCTCCCGGTTTTGCCGGAATGCCGGATCGGCTTTTGCTTCTTCCTAAAGGCCATATCGGCTTTGTGGAAGTAAAGGCTCCCGGCAAAAAGCCACGAGCTCTACAGCTGGCAAGGCACAGGCAACTAAGAAATTTAGGCTTTCAGGTTTTCGTCTTAGACAACAAAGAACAAATCGAGGAAATACTCATACAGATTGGAGGTGATGCCAGATGAAGTTCATAGCCCACGACTACCAGAAATACGCCATCCGCTATATTGAAGAGCACGATGTTTCTGCCGTCCTTTTGGATATGGGCTTAGGCAAGACGGTCATCAGCCTTAGTGCCATTCTTGACCTTCTCTTTGACCTCTTTGAGGCTCACCGCATTTTAATCGTAGCCCCACTTCGAGTCGCAAGAGAAACGTGGCCATCCGAGATCAAGAAATGGGATCACCTCTCCATGCTGACTTATGCGGTCGCCGTCGGAACGCCAACAGAGAGAAAAGCCGCGCTTCTTCAGAGCGCAGACATCACCATCATCAACCGGGAGAACCTCTCCTGGCTCATTGAAGAATCCGGACTTCCTTTTTCCTTTGACACGGTTGTGGTCGATGAACTCTCTTCTTTCAAGAATCATAAGGCCAAACGCTTCAAGGCTCTCATGAAAGTTCGTCCCACGATAAAACGCATCGTGGGACTCACGGGAACTCCAGCCTCCAATGGTCTTATGGATCTTTGGGCGGAGCTCAAGCTCCTCGATATGGGAAAACGGCTCGGACGCTTCATCTCTCACTACCGGGAGCGTTACTTTGTCCCGGACGCTCGAAACGGGCAGGTCATCTTTTCCTACAAGCCAAAGCCGGAAGCAGAGGCGGCCATCTATCGAGCAATATCAGATATCACCATTTCCATGAAGGCAAAAGACTTCCTGAAGATGCCCGAGCTTATCAGCGTCACGCACGAAGTCGAGATGACCGACTGTGAACACGCTGACTATGAGAAGCTGAAAAAGGAACTGGTGCTGTCAGTCAAAGAAGATGAAATCACGGCCGCCAATGCCGCCGTTCTCACCGGAAAGCTCACTCAGATGGCAAACGGTGCGATCTATGCCGATGATGGGAAAGTCGTTCATCTCCATGATCATAAGCTCGACGCTTTGGAAGACATGGTTGAAGCGGCAAACGGCAAGCCACTTCTTGTCGCCTATAACTTCAAGCACGACCTAACGCGTATCGAAGATAGGCTCAAGAAGCTCAAGGTGAACTACCGAAAGCTCGATAAGGCAGACTCCATCCAAGCATGGAATGAAGGCAAGGTCGCTGTCGGACTGATTCACCCCGCATCAGCAGGACACGGGCTTAACCTTCAAGCCGGTGGTTCAGCGCTTGTATGGTTTTCGCTTCCGTGGAGTTTGGAGCATTACAGCCAAACCAACGCAAGGCTCTGGCGGCAGGGACAGGAAGCCTCCATTGTGGTAATCAGCCATATCGTCTGCAAAAACACCATCGACGAGCGAATCCTTACTGTTTTGAAAAGCAAATACAAAACGCAGGCCGCCTTAATCGATGCGGTCAAGGCAACCTTAGGACAATCAAAGTAAATCTTAGACAATCAGAGTCAACCTCCGTCAATCCGAGGGAAACCATCACTTGTTTTCACGGAGGAATAAAAATGCTGACACCAAAAGAATATCTGCGCCAAGCCTACCGCCTTGACCAGAGAATTAATGCAAACATTGAGGAAGTCAAAAATCTGCGGGAGATGTCCGAAAGCGTCTCAGGACTTCGCTACCGGGAGGATCCCATTCAAACCACTCGTTCTATCGATGCACCATTTATCCGCGTGCTGGAAAAAGCGTGGGAGATCGAAGAACGCATTGCTGATGAGCTGTCGATACTTTATGACCTTAAAGAACAGATCAAAGATGCGATTGCAACGGTGAAAAATATCGACGAGAGACTCGTGCTTCAGTACCGCTACATGGACGGTATGACATGGGAAGCAATCGGCGAAACACTGCATGCTGACCGCACAACAGTCTGGAGATGGCATGGACGTGCCCTGCAGCACTTTAAGATGCCAAAATGTCCGATTGAGCTGGAATAATGCACGTTTTACAACACTTTGCAACAACATGCCACATGCCCTGACGTGGTAATATATAGTCAGGAAAAATATAAAACGAAAGCTCCAAAGGGAGAAATCCCCGAGGAGCTTTTTTCATGCCAAAAAGGAGGTGCGGATTGCCAAGAAAACCAAAAAAGCCGTGTTCTTATCCCAGCTGTCCGAATCTCACGGACGGCAGGTTCTGCGAGGAGCACCAAAAGAAATATAACCGTGACTACGAAAAATATAACCGCGATAAAAACGCAAAGCGAAAGTACGGTCATGCTTGGAAGCGCATCCGGGACCGCTACATTGCAGCGCACCCCTTGTGTGAGGAGTGCTTAAAAGAAGGACGTTATACCAAAGCAACAGAGGTGCATCACCGCACACCACTCTCTTGGGGAGGAACACACAGAGAAGATAACCTTGAAGCACTCTGTCATGAATGCCATTCAAGAATTACGGCACTTATGGGAGATCGTTGGCATAACAAAAAGCCGACGAAATACAAATAAAAAATTCTGTGACCCCGGGGGCGGGTCGAATCTCTACAGGGCTTCCGGCTGGGAACGGTGCGGCAGGGTCGTGTAAAGAACTTTTAATTCAAACGCCCTATTAAACCCAAAGATGATTTTTACGAACCGAAAGGAGGAATACCTCGTGGCAAAAGATGGAACCAACCGAGGCGGAAGACGCATCAAAGCGGGTCATAAGCCGGATGCACTTGCCGACAAAATCAGCAAAGGACAAAAAGCGACACACATTGAGTTCCCGCGTGCGGAATATCCGATCGCAGAACTCTACGGCGAAGACATGACAGACGGTGTGGAACTTGAAGGAGCGGATATGCCTGAGCCATCTTCCTACCTTTCTGCTCAACAAAGGGACGGGGAGCCTTTAGGCGCTGACCTAATCTATAAAGAGACGTGGGAGTGGCTTCAGGCACGCGGCTGCGAAAAGCTCATTAACCGCCGTCTTCTTGAAAGTTACTCGACAGCCTTTGCCCGCTTTATCCAGTGCGAGCTTGCTATCAGCAAATATGGGCTCTTAGGCAAACATCCAACGACCGGTGCTGCCATTGCCAGTCCGTTCGTGCAGCTCTCGCTCAACTTTCAGAAGCAGGCAAACCTTCTCTGGTATGAAATCTACGACATCATCAAGCAAAACTGCACGGAAGCCTTCGACGGCGATCCTCAGGATGACCTGATGGAGCGTCTGCTCCGAGAAAAGAAATGAGGTGAAGAAATGTTTGAAAAAGTAAATCCTGCACATCCCGATAAAGTTGCAGACCGCATCGCGGGAGCCATTGTTGACCTTGCTTATGCAAGCGAGACAAACCCCAAGATTGCCGTCGAAGTCCTGATCGGTCACGGCATCTGCCATATCATTGCGGAAACAAGCACGCTGATCTCAAAGGCAGACCTTGAAAAAACTGTGCGTCGTCTTGCCGGAAATGTAGCTGTAGATATTAAGCTCGTCCCACAAGACATACATTTGGTCAAAAACCAATGCTGGAAGCTGCGCTGCGGAGATAACGGCATCTTCTTAGGACTTCCCATCACAGAAGAAGAAAATAAACTCTCAGAAATTGCCAAAAGTATCTATGCCGCATATCCGACAGACGGCAAATACATCTTAGACGGAGAAAAACTTGTCATCTGCCAGTCTCATGTTGAAACGAAAAAGCTCCAAGCGGCCTATCCAAACGCCATCGTCAATCCTTTAGGCGACTGGACGGGCGGCACGGACGTGGATACCGGAGCGACCAACCGAAAACTCGGATCCGATATGGGATCTTCCGTCACCGGCGGTGGTCTTCACGGAAAAGATCTCTCCAAAGCCGATGTGACGCTTAATATTTACGCCCATCTTCTGGCACAGAAAAGCGGAAAACCGATTCATCTTTCCTGCGCCATCGGAGACGCGTTTGTTGACGGCAAGCCGTATGCCGAGCTGGTAGAAATTGCCCGAGACTACATTCGCGCAGTCGGAGGCTTTGAGAAATTTGCGGAATGGGGGCTGATTTAGATGGATACGACAAAATTTGCTCAAGTTCCAATCGATAAGCTCATTCCCTATGCGAGAAATGCCAGAACACACTCACCGGAGCAGATCGCACAGCTTCGCGCCTCGCTTCGAGAGTTCGGATTTATCTCACCGGCTGTGATTGACAACAAGTTCAACATCTTAGTCGGACACGGACGTATCGCGGCAGCCCGTGAGGAAGGCTACAAAACCGTCCCGTGTGTCTTTGCCGAAAACTTAACCGATGCGCAAAAGCGTGCCTACATCTTGGCAGACAACCGCTTAGCCTTAAATGCCGGCTGGGATGAGGAAATGCTCTCGGTAGAATTATCTGACCTATCCGGTGAAGCCTTTAACCTCTCCCTTTTAGGTTTTGATGACGAGGAACTCTCCGCTTTGATGGATATTTCCGAAGATGAAATCACCGAAGATGACTTTGATGTAGACGCAGAGCTTCAAAAGCCCGCCATCACCAAACACGGCGACATCTGGACGATCGGGAGGCACACCGTCATCTGCGGAGACTCAACCGATCCCAAGACATACAAGGCACTGCTCGGCGATACCAAGGTGAATCTCGTCTGCACGGACGCACCGTATTTTGTGAACCTCGAATCCGCGTCCGGAAAGATCAAAAACGATGATCTCACCGATAAAGAAGCTTACGACTTCCTCATGAAGGCTTTTACCTGTTTCAAAGAAGCAATGGCAAAAGACGCCTCGATCTATGAGTTTTATGCCACATCTAAATCTCGTATTTTTTACGATGCTTTTGATGATGCGGGCTTTAAGCTCGGAGCCGGCCTTATCTGGCGAAAAGAGCGGGCCCCTCTCATGCGTACCGATTGGAAGTTTAATTTTGAGCCGATCCTGTACGGCTGGCGAAAAGACGGAAAACACAAATGGTACGGTGACCAGAAGCAGAAAGCCTGCTTTGATTTTGACTCGGTGAAAAACTCCAAAACCGAAGGATTCGGGCATCCCTCTTCCAAGCCGGTGCCGCTGATCGCGCACCTCATCAAGCAGTCCACACAAACCAACGCTCTTGTTTTGGACGGCTTTTTAGGCAGCGCATCGACGCTCATCGCCTGCGAGGAGCTTGGCCGCATCTGCTATGGGATTGAGCTGGAACCGAAATACGTCGATGTGGCCTGTGCTCGTTATGCCGAGCTGAAAGGAACAACGGACGGCATCATCTGTCACAGAGACGGCAAAGACACCCCTTATGCCGACCTTCTGAAAGAACGGGAGGCAACTGATGAGTAACGTCTTAACGCTCGGCTCCCTCTTTTCCGGATCGGGAGGTTTTGAACTTGCCGGACTTACCGTCGGGATGAAACCGCTCTGGGCATCGGAAGTCGAGCCTTTTGCCATACGGGTGACATCCAAACGACTGCCTTTCGTGGCTCACATGGGAGATGTGCGAAACCTTGACGGAGCAAATTTGCCGCCTGTTGACATCATCACCTTCGGCAGTCCCTGTCAGGACTTATCCATCGCCGGAAAACGAAGCGGGATTGAAGGTTCCCGTTCGTCGCTTTTCTATGAGGCGATACGAATCATCAAAGAAATGAGGTGGAAAACCAATGGGAACTACCCAAAATACGCGCTCTGGGAAAATGTCCCGGGCGCTTTCTCCTCCCACAAAGGAGCGGACTTCGAAAAAGTCCTTGAAGCCTTCCTCTCCGTCAAAGGATATACGCTTGATGCGCCTCGACCTCAAAAGTGGCATGCCGCCGGAGAGATCGTGGCAGATCATTTTTCTCTCAGCTGGCGGGTACTTGATGCTCAGCACTTCGGAGTCCCCCAAAGACGCAAGAGAATCTTTCTTGTCGCAGATTTTGGAGACACAAGTGCCGGAAAAATATTATTTGAGTCCGAGAGCGTGCTTGGGGATCTTGAGGCGTGCCAAGACGAAAGGAAAAGACCTGCCGGAAATCCTAAGAGAGGCGCTTATGAAACAGGCAAGCTTGTTCTAAACGATCAGGGAGGATCGCGCATGGACATCTCAGAAGATGTCACGGGAACCCTGCGTGCACAGTCAAACCATCCTCCGCTGATCTTTGAAAACCACGGACAGGACGCAAGATACACAGGCCCCAATGATACGGCGCAGACCATCGTCTCCCGTTTCGGCACGGGCGGAAACAATCAGCCACTTGTGGTTGATCTGCCGTGCGCCTATTCGCTTTGCTCCAAGAAGAACAAGGCGATGTTTTCGGACATCAAAGACAACAGCCAGATAACCGAGACCTCCCGCACACTGGATACGAGAGGCTCCGATCCCGTCTGCAATCAAGGCGGCATGGCGGTTCTTTCCTATGGGCTTGACCGGGCTTCCTTTAATCAGGGGCAAAACGCCGCCTACGACTTTGCCGTGGAAAAAGAATGCCAGCCGACAATGGTTGCCAAAGGTCCGGGTGCCGTTGCCACCGAAAACGAGAGCGGCTATATCGTAAGGAGGCTCACTCCGACCGAGTGTGCCCGGCTTCAGGGCTTTCCGGACGGCTGGTGCGATGGTCTTGCAGAAGAAAATCCGAGCAAGGCTCAGTTTACCTTCTGGCGTGAGATTTTTGACCGCTACACCGATATAATGTCCATCCAGAGAAAAAGCGACAAGCAGATCAAAAAGTGGCTTAAAAATCCCTACTCGGACAGTGCCGCCTACAAGCTCTGGGGAAATGGCATCGCGCTTCCGTGCGCCATCTTCGTACTTGCCGCAATCAAAAAGAATAGTGGTATTTACCTGCAAAAATAACTTGCTATTCCTCCCGGTAAGAGTGATGTATAGACATACCAAGAAAACACCTGCAAAGGAGGATAAAGACATGGATTACCACTTCAATTTAACAGGCTCGGCAAGGCGGCCGCTGGTGAAAGCCTTGGAAGACTTCACAAAAGAGAAAGCCACCTGCACCAAAGCGCCGACCTTCTGCTACCACATTGGCGAGCACATCACACTGGACAATCATGGCGTGCTCAGCGTCAAAGACGCAGAGCAGGAAAACAGCATCCTGCTGACTTTATCGGAACACGGCTTTGTGCCGGAGGAACAGGAAAACATGGCGGTGACGATCTCGCTTCCAAGAAACAAATTCACCGATGAGAACCTCGAAAGGCTCTCCGAGATTCTTACGTCAAAAGAAAGCATCATCAAGCATGCACTTGGTACAGAAAGCGTCGCCTTTGAGGTGGACGAGGAAAAGATCAGCTTCCCGTGGTTTTCCGAGATGCCAAGTTCTGCAGAGCTTTCCGCCTATACCGCCTTCATCTCCCTTTTGGGCAAGGCGGCAAAGGAATCCAAGCGCATCACTGGCAAAGACCACGCAGTCGAAAACGAAAAATACTACTTTCGCTGTTTTCTTCTGCGCCTTGGGATGATCGGTGATTCCTACAAGGAAGCAAGGAAAATCCTGCTCAGCCATCTTCAAGGCTCCTCCGCTTTCAAGTACCAGAAGGAGGCAGAAAAATGAAAATGCCAACGAAAGAAACGCTGGAACTGCTGCGGATTACTTTTCCTAAAGGCTGCCGTGTGGAGCTTCTTCACATGGACGACGTACAGGCACCGCCTGCAGGAACACGCGGCACCGTCACAGGAGTCGATGATACCGGCTCCATCCTCGTGGATTGGGATAACGGCTCCGGTCTAAACGTCATCTTCGGGATTGATAAAATCAGGAGAATTCAGAAATGGACGAAAAAGTAAAAGAACAGATCCTTGCCATAAGGGACAGCGGTCTTACGAACATGTTTGATGTCAATACTGTGCAGCGGCTTGCCTTTGAGCGGGACTTCTACGAGCTGGTTTTATACCTTGAGGATCACCGGTCAGAATACGCGAAATTCATCCTGACCGGCGAGGCGTAAAGTACACAATTTAGGCCTCAAAACTTCCCGCAGGATTGTCACATATATTTCGAGAAATAACTTGCTATTACAGGCGCTTAGAGTGATATATGTACATACCAAAAGGAAAAACAACCACAAGGAGGAACCACCATGAAGTACACAATCGAAGCCATAGAAAACGCAAAGCCCGGAATGCGCTGGGAAGAGATCGGATGCCAGTGGACGCTGGGGCAGGCCTACCTTTACAGCAAGGAAGCCGGAAACGACCTGCCGAACTTCGCCGAGGTCATTTGGGACGACGACATCGAGACAATCCTCGCAGACTGCAGGAAGCTGGGAGTGAAGGAATTTACGATAAGCTCCACCTTCTCAAGCCTGATCCTCACCATCGCCAAGTTCAAGGAGCTCGGCTGCACGCTGGACGGGATCGTAAAGATCAAGGAACGCTACACCCACTTCGGCAGCGACGAGCACACGCTCATCCCGGCCTTCAAGATGACGGTAAAGGAGGCGTAAAGAGAATGACAATCAATGAAGCAATGAGAACCTTAAGACTTCCGAACCCGACCACACCGGAGGATCTGGAATGCCGCTGGAGCAAGACGCTGCGGTTCGGAGACAAAATCCTGATGGCAGGCTACTACTACAACGGAGTGAATAAGCCCTGCTACTTCGGAGCAACCTACGAGTTCCTGACAGACGACACCAGCTGCGAAGGAACCATCGGACTTCACTCGGTAAGCGAGGTCGAGTTCGAAGATGATGGCCACGCCATAGCATGGGCGATGAGCCACGCAGAATAAGAAAACCCTGAGAATGAATATTCCGGGAGACTGAGCCGAATGGCTCTTTCTCTCGTACTGATACCGGATCGCATGCCGAACACGTCGGCTGGCGGTCCTTTATTTTGCCCTGAAAGGAGGCGGCGCCCGTGCCAATGCGAAAACTGAAAAACTATAAGCCGACCAAGTTCATGGCAGAGACTTCTCACTATGACAGGAGAAAAGCCGACTATGCCGTCTCCTTTATCGAGTGCCTCTCGCACACCAAAGGGACCTGGGCGGGAAAGCCATTTGAGCTAATCGACTGGCAGGAACGCATCATAAGGGATCTCTTCGGCATCGTGAAGGAAAACGGCTACCGCCAGTTCAACACCGCTTACATCGAAATCCCCAAAAAGATGGGAAAATCCGAGCTTGCTGCAGCTGTAGCACTTCTTTTATGCTGCGGGGACGGTGAACAGCGAGCCGAAGTCTACGGATGCGCCTCCGACCGTCAGCAGGCATCGATTGTTTTTAACGTGGCAGAAGACATGGTGAAGATGTCGCCGGCTCTTGCCAAGCGCGTGAAGATTTTAGCCTCACAAAAGCGGCTCATCTATAAGCCGACCAACAGCTTCTATCAGGTACTCTCCTCTGAGGCCTATACCAAGCACGGCTTAAACATTCACGGCGTGGTCTACGACGAGCTTCACGCCGCTCCGGACAGAAGGCTTTTTGATGTCATGACCAAAGGCTCGGGCGATGCCCGCATGCAGCCGCTCTACTTTCTGATTACTACCGCAGGAACCGATACCCATTCCATCTGCTATGAGCAGCATCAAAAAGCACTGGATATCCTGCGCGGCAAAAAGCATGACCCAACCTTTTATCCCGTAATCTACGGTGCTAAAGAAAGCGATGACTGGTCAGATATTGAGGTTTGGAAGAAAGCCAATCCCTCCCTTGGCATCACGGTGGGACTGGATAAGGTGAAAGCCGCCTTCCTGCAGGCTAAAGAAAACCCTGCCGAGGAGAACCTGTTTCGTCAGCTTCGCCTGAACCAGTGGGTAAAGCAATCAATCCGCTGGATGCCGATGGACAAATGGGACGCCTGTGCCTTTGATGTGGATGAAAAGGCACTCGAAGGCAGAATCTGCTACGGAGGCCTTGACCTCTCATCCACCACCGACATCACCGCCTTTGTGCTGGTCTTTCCGCCTCGTGATGAAGACGAGAAATACACTATCCTTCCGTACTTTTGGATTCCCGAAGAAAATGCAGAACAAAGAGTGCGCCGTGACCATGTGCCCTATGACATCTGGATCAAAGAAGGTGCGATGCAGACTACGGAAGGAAACGTCATCCACTACGGATTTATCGAAAAATTCATCGAGCGCTTAGGCGAGCGTTTCAACATCCGGGAGATCGCCTTTGACCGCTGGGGAGCCGTTCAGATGGTGCAGAACTTAGAGAACATCGGCTTTACGGTCGTTCCTTTCGGTCAGGGCTTTGCTTCGATGTCGCCTCCCACCAAGGAACTGATGAACCTCGTGCTTTCCAAGCGCCTCGCACACGGCGGACAACCCGTCCTTCGCTGGATGATGGATAACATCTTCATCCGAACCGATCCTGCTGGAAATATCAAAATCGACAAAGCCAAATCCACCGAGAAAGTCGACGGTGCCGTTGCACTTGTAATGGCACTTGACCGAGCGATCCGCATGGGATGCGACACGAGCGAGTCAGTCTATGACAGCCGCGGCATTTTATTTTTGTAAAGGAGATTTTGCCTATGGGATTTTTACAGTCACTTTTTCATTCAAGAGATAAGCCGAAAGATCAAACCGCCGGCTCTGCCTTTCGCTTTTACTTCGGGCACACTACATCGGGAAAAGCGGTGACGGAGCGCTCTGCCATGCAGATTACTGCCGTCTATGCCTGTGTAAGAGTTTTAGCTGAGGCGGTCGCCGGTCTTCCGCTTCATCTCTTTCGCCTCAAAGGAAATGCCGGCAAAGAGAAAGCGACGGACAACTCCCTTTACTTTTTGCTGCACGATGAGCCGAATCCGGAGATGACCTCATTTATCTTCCGAGAAACCCTCATGTGCCATCTGCTCTTGTGGGGCAACGCCTACGCACAGATTATCCGAAACGGCAAAGGTGAAGTTGTCGCCCTATACCCGCTCATGGCCAACAAAATGACGGTTGACCGGGATGAAAATGGCACTCTTTACTATGAATATCAGGTCAGTAAAAGCGATGCTCCAACGCTTACAAACGGACGGGTAAGGCTTTCTCCTTCTGAGGTACTCCATATCCCGGGCCTCGGCTTTGACGGTCTTGTCGGCTACAGCCCGATTGCGATGGCAAAAAACGCTCTCGGCATGGCAATGGCCACCGAAGAATACGGTGCGGCATTCTTTAAAAACGGTGCCAACCCCTCCGGTATTTTGTCGATGCCAGGCGTGGTGAAAGACCCGGAAAAGATCCGACAGTCTTGGGAGCAGGGCTTTGGCGGATCGCAGAACTCCAACAAGGTCGCCATTTTGGAAGAAGGCATGACCTATACGCCGATTTCCATCTCACCAGAAGCCGCGCAGTTTCTTGAGACGCGTAAGTTTCAAATCGATGAGATTGCCCGCATCTTCCGCGTGCCGCCCCATATGATCGGCGACCTGGAACACGCGACCTTTTCCAATATCGAGCACCAGTCGCTGGAGTTTGTGACCTACACCTTGCGTCCGTGGCTCGTGCGCTTTGAGGAGTCCATGCAGCGTTCGCTTCTTTTGCCCGAACAAAAGAAAGACTATCTCATTCGCTTTAACGTGGACGGGATTTTGCGAGGCGATTATGAGAGCCGCATGCGAGGTTATGCCACCGGCATACAAAACGGCATCTTCTCGGTCAACGATGTGAGGCGCTTAGAAGATATGGATCTGCTCTCAAAAGAAGATGGCGGCGATTTGCATGTCTTAAACGGCAATGTCGTGAAGCTTGCCGATGCGGGATCGGCTTATACGAAAAACAAGGAGGATACCGATGAACCGACAGAAGAAATTTTGGAGATGGACGAAAAACAAAAGTCCCGATCTAAACGAAAATGAAACACGAACTTTATACCTGGACGGCGTGATTGCCGAGGAGAGCTGGTTTGACGATGAAGTCACACCGGCTCTTTTTAAATCCGAACTTGATGACGGCACAGGCAACATCACCGTCTGGATCAACTCACCGGGAGGCGACTGCTTTGCGGCCGCTCAGATCTATAACCTGCTTTTGAACTATCAAGGCAAGGTGACGGTCAAAATTGACGGTCTTGCGGCATCCGCCGCCTCGGTGATCGCGATGGCGGGAGATGAGATTCTCATGAGTCCTGTTTCCATGCTCATGATCCATAACCCATCCACCGTGGCCATCGGAGATACACAGGACATGCAGCGTGCCATCGGGATGTTATCCGAGGTCAAAGAATCCATCATCGGTGCCTACAAGCAAAAAAGCGGTCTTTCTCATGCAAAGCTCGCTTCACTCATGGATGAAGAGACCTGGATAAACGCAGAAAAGGCAGTAGAGCTGCACTTTGCCGACCGCATCACATCAAGGCAGGATCTCTATCCGCAAGGCGAGAATGAAGATCCTACAAATGGTGAAAGTGCCGTGCTAAACGGAAAAGAATCTGAAAGCCTCACGGAGACACCGATGCTCTTTTCACGCCGCAAGGTCGCAGCTGCCATCAACAAAAAGCTCTGTGACTATGCGGCGGCCTGTGAGGCAAAAACGCCTGTCCAAACGGCAGAACCGATTACCCACCGCTACAAAGTCAAGGACTTGGAAACACGCCTTGATCTTATCAAACACTTTATTTAAGGAGGACACCTACCATGACGATTACTGAACTTTTGAACAAACGTGCCAAGACCTGGGAGGCCGCAAAGGCTTTTCTGGAATCCCACCGAGACAAAGACGGACTGCTTAGCGCCGAAGACGGAGCGGCTTACGACAAGCTGGAAGCCGAGATCGCAGCCTACAGCACAGAAATTGAGCGCATGTGCCGTCAAAAGGGCATCGAAGACAAGATGAGCAAGCCGCTCGGTACGCCGCTTACGGCAAAACCGGCCGTGCTTTCCACAGAGACGGAAGAAAAGCACGGACGTGCCTCCTCTTCCTATGCCAAGGATATGCTCGTTGCCCTGCGAAGCGGCTTTAAGCGCGTCTCGAACATCTTGGAAGAAGGCAAAGACGAAAACGGCGGCTATCTGGTACCTGAAGAATGGGACAGCCGCCTCATTGACAAGCTGACCGAAGAAAATATCTTCCGAAGCCTCGCCACGACCATCACCACGTCCGGCGAACACAAGATCAATATCGCGGCTACCAAGCCTGCCGCGGCATGGATCGAGGAAGGTCAGGCCTTAAGTTTCGGTGAGGCGACCTTTGATCAGGTGGTGCTCGATGCCCATAAGCTTCATGTAGCGATCAAGGTTACCGAAGAACTGCTCTACGACAATGCTTTCAATTTAGAAAGCTACATCATCGACCAGTTCGGCAAAGCACTCGGTAACGCGGAAGAAGATGCCTTCTTAAACGGCGACGGCAAAAACAAGCCGCTTGGCATCTTTGCCGCAACCGGCGGAGGAGAGGTTTCCGTCACACTCACGGGTACCGCGCTTAAAACTGACGATATCCTGACGCTCATCTACTCTCTGAAGCGCCCATACCGCAAAAACGCCGCGTTTATCTTAAACGATGCGACACTTGCCGCCCTTCGAAAGCTCAAGGATAACAATCAGGCCTACATCTGGCAGCCGAGCTATCAAGCAGGAGAACCGGACCGTCTTTGCGGCTATCCGGTTAAGACCTCTGCCTTCTGCCCTGTTTTGGAGACGGGAAAAGCCGGCGTGGCTTTCGGAGATTTCTCCTATTACAACATCGGAGACCGCGGAACCAGAAGCTTTCAGGAACTTCGTGAGCTTTTTGCCGGAAACGGCATGGTGGGCTACGTTGCCAAAGAACGTGTGGACGGAAAACTGATCTTGCCCGAGGCCGTGCAGATTCTCAAAGCAGGTGCGTAAAAATAAACGTCTTAGCTATAAGGCGGCTCTCTTTATACGAGGGAGTCGCCTTTTCCTGGCAGGAAAGGAGGAAGCATGCTGAGCCTTGAAGACGTGAAAAACTATCTCCGCGTGGATTTTGACGACGATGACGCACTCATCGAGTCGCTCATACCCTCTGCCACCGAGCTGGTCAAAAACGTGGCACGAACCGACGACCTCTCTTCTTTTGAAAACGGGCGCATTGCCTTGCTTTTTACGGTGGCCTATCTCTACGAACACCGAGAAGAAGCCGATCACCATGCGCTCACCTTGACGCTTCGCGCTCTTCTTTTCGGAGAAAGGCAGGTGAGCTTCTGATATGGATATCGCTCTTCTCAATGTCACCGTCACCTTCCAAAAAAGAACCGTGGAAAGTGATGCCATCGGAAACCAAATCGAAACGTGGAAAGACGACTACACTTGTGCCGCCACCATCTCAGGAGAAGGCGGACGTGAGGTCTTTATCGCAGCTTCTGAAGTGGAGAAGGTGGACATGGCGGTGACGGTCAGGTGGTGTACGAAAACGGCAGCGATGAGCACGACAGACTTTCGCATCGTCTTTCAGGGCTGCGCCTACGACATCGAAAAAATTGACCACCTGTCTTTCAGGAAGCGAGCGATCAAGTTTTTCTGCGTAAAGGAGAGAACCTGATGAGCCGAAAAGTCAAAACCTCCGGCCTTGCCGATGCCGTGATGGAAGAACTCAACGCCTATGCCAAAACGACAACGGAAGGCATGAAGCAAGCCGTCACCAAAGCGGCAACGACCACCAAAAAAGAAATCAAGGCGCATGCGCCAAAAAAGCACGGCGACTATCAAAAAAGCTGGACGCAAAAGAAAACTTCCGAGTCCTCCCATGCCTTGCAGGTGACGGTCTACTCTCGTAACCGCTACCAGCTGGCACACCTCTTGGAACACGGCCACGCCAAACGGAACGGCGGCAGGACGAGGGCAATTCCTCATATCGCTCCCGCCGAAACAATCGGTGAAGAGCAGCTTATGAAAGAGATCGAAAGGATGATCAAAGATGGATGAAATCATAGAAATGTTGAAAGAGGTCGGACTTCCCTTTGCCTACGACCACTTCGAAGAAGGTCAGGCACCTGATCCGCCCTTTATCTGCTATGTAACGCCGGAGTCGCATAACTTTGCGGCAGACGGTCAGGTGTATTTTCCCGTAAACCGCTTTTATCTGGAGCTTTACACCGACAAAAAAGACCGTGCGCTCGAAAAAAGAATCGAAGACCTTCTTATCCGCCACGATCAGTTTTTCGACAAGGCCGAAGCCTATATCAACGCAGAAGCCCTCTACGAGGTTTCCTATTCATTTGAGCTGAAAGGATGATGAAACATGGAAAATAAAAACAACAAAGTCAAATACAACATTAAAAACGTCTATGCCGCCAAGATGGCAGAAACCGTCTCGAACGGCGTATCCACCTTTACGTATGAAACACCAAAACCCATCCCTGGCGCGGTTTCGCTGTCGCTTGACGCGGAAGGCGAATCTTCTCCCTTTTATGCCGACGGCATTGTCTACTTTAGAACCGTCACCAACAACGGCTACTCCGGTGACCTTGAGATCGCACTCATCCCAGAGTGGTTTCGCACCGAGATCCTGCAGGAGACCCTCGATGCCAAAGGCGTGCTGGTCGAAAACTCCAATACCGCAGAGTCCGTGAAGTTCGCTTTGCTTTTTGAGTTTGACGGCGACATCAAAGCGATCCGCCATGCCTTATATAACTGCACGGCCTCTCGTCCTTCCATCGAGTCGGAAACCAAAGAAGATACCATTGAGCCGGGAACGGAAACTCTGTCTCTTACCGCAGATCCAAGATCGGACGGCCTTGTCAAAGCCAAGACCGGAGATTCCACCGATGCTGCAACCTATGCGAACTGGTATAAGGCGGTCTACGTGCCGCAGGCAGGCACACCAGCAGGAGGAAAATAACCATGATTGAAAAGACCATTGACGTTTCGGGTGTACCCGTAAAGTTTCGCTCGTCTGCTGCTATCCCGCGCCTTTACCGAGCCAAGTTCGGACGGGATATTTTTAAAGACTTAGCCAAGCTCGAAAAAAGCTATCAGGGCAAGAAAGATAAGGACGGCGGCTTTCCCGTTGAAGACTTAGAGATTTTTGAAAACGTCGCCTACATCATGGCGCTGCATGCAGACAAAAGCGTGCCCGCTTCCATTGAAGAGTGGCTGGACGGCTTTGAGATGTTTTCCATCTATCAGGTACTTCCGGAAATCCTCTCCCTTTGGGGTGAGAACTTAAAAACGGAGGTTTCACCAAAAAAAGGCAAATGAGAAGCGAGCGGGAAATGACCACGCCGCTTCTCTTACTTCGCGCCTGTCAGATCGGCATTCCCATTGCGGACATGGATCTCATCTCCATCGGGCTTCTTTTAGACATGTGGACGGAAAAAGCAAACGACAGTGCAAGTTACAGGCGGCTTGCCACACAAGAAGATTTTGACCGCTTTTAGCACCCGATGAGGTGCTTTTTTATTGTTCAAGAAAGGAGGACGCATGGCCTCACGCATCAAAGGCATCACCGTGGAAATCGGCGGAGATACCACGGGACTGGATAAAGCCTTAAAACAAGTGAACTCCACCATCCGCACAACGCAGTCCTCCTTAAGAGATGTCAACCGCCTCTTAAAACTCGATCCGAAAAACACGGAGCTTTTGGCGCAAAAGCAAAAAATGCTGAAAAACGCCATCACAGCAACCAAAGAAAAGCTTGATACCTTAAAGACAGCCCAGGAACAAGCCAAGGCACAGCTGGAATCGGGAGACCTCGGCCAGGACAAATACGATGCACTGCAGCGTGAGATTGTCGAAACCGAACAAAAGCTTAAAGGCCTGCAGCAGGAAGCAATCAACACCAACGCAGTCTTTTCCAAGATGGATGCGGCAGGAGCCGCTTTCACCAAAGCGGGTGACGCTATTACGGGCGCGGGGCAAAAGATCATGCCGGTTTCTCTTGCCGTGGGAGGACTTGGCGCACTGGCGGTCAAGACCGCGGGTGACTTCGATGAAGCGATGTCGAAGGTCTCTGCAATATCCGGCGCTACCGGAGAGGACTTTCAGGTCCTGCGCGATAAAGCACGTGAGATGGGCGAAAAGACGAAGTTCTCCGCCACCGACGCGGCTAATGCCATGAACTACATGGCGATGGCCGGCTGGAAATCGAAAGACATGATCTCCGGTATTGACGGCATCATGAACCTTGCCGCCGCATCCGGAGAAGATTTAGCCCTCACTTCCGATATCGTGACCGATGCCTTAACCGCCTTTGGGCTTTCCGCGAAAGACTCCGGACACTTTGCCGATATCCTCGCCGCAGCGTCGTCCAATGCGAACACCAACGTCTCCATGATGGGTGAAACCTTTAAGTACTGCGCCCCGATTGCAGGCGCCTTGGGCTTTAGCGCTGAAGATACCGCAGAGGCCATCGGCCTTATGGCAAACTCCGGGATTAAATCCACACAGGCAGGCACCGCCCTTCGTACCGTCATGACCAACCTCAGCAAGGACTTCACCATTTCAGGAAAATCCATCGGTGAGGTCACAGTGGCCACGACCAATGCGGATGGTTCCATGCGCTCGCTTTCTGACATCTTAGGTGACTGCCGGGAGGCCTTCTCGGGACTTTCCGAGTCCGAAAAGGCACAGGCGGCAGAGTCATTAGTCGGAAAGCACGCCATGAGCGGCTTTCTCGCCCTCATGAACGCGGCCCCTGCCGACATCGAAAAGCTGTCGTCCGCCATCGACAACTGTGACGGCTCGGCAGAAAAGATGGCAGAAACCATGCAGGACAACCTTCCCGGACAGCTCACCATCTTAAAAAGTCAGCTGCAGGAACTTGCCATCTCCATCGGTGATGCCTTAATGCCTACGATCCGAAAACTCGTCACCTGGCTTCAAAACTTCGTTGACAAGTTAAACGGCATGGACGAAGGAACGCGTAACACCATCATCAAAATCGGACTTTTTATCGCCGCCTTGGGACCTGCGCTTATTGTGATCGGCAAGCTGACCTCATCGATCGGATCGCTTATCACGACCTTTTCAAGCGTAGGAAAAGCGGTCACCGGCTTCATGGTCAAGATGGGCGGCATGTCCGGTCTCATGAGCAAAATAGGAGCTGCCATCGGCGGCATCTCTGCTCCCGTGGTGGCAGTCGTTGCCATCATCGGCACACTGGTTGCCGCTTTTGTGCATCTGTGGAACACCTCAGAAGGTTTCAGGGATTCCATTATCGGCACGTGGAACAGCATCAAGGAGGCTTTTTCAAACTTCGCATCCGGTATCACCGAACGCATCAACGCCTTAGGTTTTGACTTTCAGTCCTTCGGCGAGCTGGTATCTGCCATTTGGAACGGTTTCACCGAGCTTTTGGCGCCGGTATTTGAGAACGCCTTTTCAGCAATTGCCGCGATTTTACAAGGAGCCCTCGACATCCTGACGGGCATCTTTGATATTTTCGCAGGGCTTTTTAGCGGCAACTGGAGTCAGCTGTGGAACGGCATCAATGAAGTCTTCTCCGGCATCTGGACGGCCATCTCCGGAATCTTCACGTCTGTCTGGGAAGCCATCAAAGGTGTGACGAACACCGTGCTCTCCTGGTTTGGCACGAACTGGAGCGAGGTTTGGACGGCGATCAAGACCTTCTTTGAGAACACCTGGAATGGGATCGTCTCCTTTTTCACCGGCATCTGGGAAGGAATCAAGTCTGTTGTCACGGGAGCTGTAAGTGCTGTGTCCAACACGGTCTCCTCGGTCTTCACGGCCATCAGCACCACGGCATCCAGTATCTGGAACGGCATCAAAAACATGATTTCCGGTGTGGTAGGTGGGATTAAGTCAACCGTCTCAAATGTGTTTAACGGCGTGAAGTCTACCGTGACAAACATCTTTAACGGAATCAAGAGCACGGCCACCTCCGTGTGGAACGGCATCAAGTCCGCTATCACCGCACCGATCGAAGCGGCTAAAAACACCATCAAAGGCATTATCGATAAGATCAAAGGCTTCTTCTCCGGCCTTCACATCGAGCTTCCGCATATCAAGCTGCCGCATTTTTCGATCTCCGGCGGCTTTTCCATCGTGCCGCCCAGAGTGCCGCACCTTTCCATTGACTGGTACAAGGAAGGCGGCATCATGACGAGACCGACGCTTTTCGGCATGAACGGAAGTGCCCTTATGGCGGGAGGCGAAGCGGGATCGGAGGCGATTTTGCCGCTCAAGTCTTTCTACGACAAGCTCGAAGGCATGCTTGCCGTCCGGGACACAACACTCATGGAAAAGTACCTCGCCATCATCGCCGGAAATTCGGAAAAAGACATCGTACTGGACTCCGGTGCGCTGGTCGGAGCACTCACACCAAAACTGGATGGAGCCTTGGGAAGACGCGCCGCTTACGTAGGAAGGAGGATGAAATGAACCAAAACATAGGCTTTGGAGCCACTCTAAACGGCAAACACACGTGGAAGAATTACGGGCTTGTCGTATCCAACACCGACGTGGTCGGTATGCCAAAGCCTAAAACACTCATCGTTGAGATTCCCGGATCATCCAAGCGCCTCGATCTCACAGAGGCTCTGACGGGGCGATGCGAATACGAAGGACGCACGCTCTCCTTTACGCTTGGCGGCATCGGAAAGATCGAAAGCTGGGCAGGAAGGCTCCGATCCTTCCTCAACGAAATACATGGAAAGCATGTCAAGGTCATCTTGGACTCCGAGCCGGAATACTACTTTGAAGGCCGAGCCGAAGTAAAAAACTTTGAGCGCACCCGCGCTTTGGGACAAATTGAGCTGGAGATTGCCTGCGATCCGTATAAATGGGAGCTTGCCGCAAGCGATGAGGATTGGCTTTGGGACTCGTTTAACTTTGAAAGCGGCATCATCCGAGACTATCGGGATGTGAGCGTAAGCTCTTATACCGACCTTCTTGTTCCCGGATCGCACGTTCCGATGGTGCCGACGTTTCATGTCAGAAACCACCAAGAAACCGAAGGCAGGAAAAACTACGTCTACTCCATCAAGCTGAGAAAGTCATGGACGCTTCATGCCGGCACAAATCGTTTCGCCGACCTTGTCATTCCTGAATCCGGCGACACGCTGCGCTTTTTTGGAACCTACACCGTCACCGTATCTGTGAGAGGAGGAAACCTTTAATGTACCAAGTGTTTTTAGATGAGCACGTGCTCTATATACCGGGCGATGATGAGGCTGTTCTTATTGATCCAGTGCTGGAGCTGGCGCTTGGAAAATCCGGCACATTTTCTGCCCGCGTACCGAAGATCAATCCGCTCTACGAAAAGCTCAAAGCGCTGGATTCCACCGTCCGTGTGGAGCGTGACGGTGTGGCACTCTTTTACGGCCGCATTTTATCGGTTGAGCGGGACTTTTACGGCACCAAGAGCATCACCTGCGAAGGAGAACTGGCCTTTCTTTTGGACTCCGTGCAGGAGCCTTCCGAATTTCATGACGTCTCGCCCCGCGCTTTTCTTGAGACGCTTATTGCCAAGCACAACAATCAGATGGCAAAAGACGGCGCGCACAATAAGCGCTTCACGGTCGGGCAGGTCACCGTTACCGACCCCAACGACTCGCTTTACCGCTACACCAACTGGGAGACCACCTTGGATGCCATCACCGACAAACTCGTCAAACGCTTGGGCGGCTTTCTTCGTGTGCGCCATGTGGGAGAGGTTCGCTATCTGGACTATCTTGCAGAATCCGATAACACCAACACACAGGTGATTGAGTTCGGAGAAAACCTCCTTGACTACACCGACACGCTTTTGGCAGAAGACATCGCTACCCGTGTGATTCCGCTTGGCAAAAGGCTTGAGACATCAAGCATTGCCGCGCTTGAGGAATACACCACCATCAAGAGCGTCAACAGCGGCAAGACTTACGTGGAGTCGGCTTCCGCCATTCAAAACTTCGGTATCGTCACCAAAACCGTGAGCTTCGAAAATGTCTCTGTACCTGCCAACTTAAAGAAGAAGGCGGAAAAATATCTTAAAGACAGCCAGTTTGCCGATGTCACCCTGACGCTCACCGCTGTCGATCTGCATCTTCTGCATGCCGATATGGAAGCGATGAAGATCGGAGATCGTATTCGTGTCATCTCGCCGCCTCACGGCATGGACAGGTTCTTTCCGCTGACGGAGCTTACGATCGCTTTGGATCACCCTGAATCCTCTACGGTGGTACTTGGAACCGAAGTGAAGGCAGGCCTTTCTGAGCGAAGCATCAGCGAGAAAAAAGAACTGGTCGAGCGCATTGAGCGGCTTCCCACACAGTCTGACACGCTTCGCCTTGCCAAGGATAACGCCACCGCTCTTATCACAGCAGCTACGACCGGACACGTCGTGACCCGCAAAAACGAGATTCTCATCATGGACACAGCGGATAAGAATACAGCCAAAAAGGTCTGGCGATGGAACGCAGGCGGCCTCGGCTATTCCAAGACCGGATACAACGGATATTACGGCACCGCCATCACGATGAACGGCGCGATTGTGGCCGACTACATCACGACCGGCACGCTAAATGCCGATCTGATTCGTGCCGGAACCTTAAAAGACAGAACCGGGAACATCAGCTGGAATATGAGCTCAGGAGCACTCCGTGCCAAAAGGCTCTCGGTGGATTCTCCGAACTTTAAGCTCACGACTTATGGGCACCTCACCGCCAAAGGAGCCGATATTGACGGCAGCATTGTCGCTGCCTCTGGGGACACCAAAGTCCGTGTGGGCTACGGCAAGCTCTCCATCTACTACCAGGACAAAGAACTGGGACTGGTCGGCGGAAACGGCTTTGCCGGCTCCAACACCATCGCAGGCCTCAACTTTGACCTCGAGCAAACCGGAGATTATATGACATGGGCGGCGCAGCCTGCGGGTGGCGGCAGCTATGAGATGGTTTGGACCTATGCCAGATCATCTTTCGGAAACTTCTCCGGCGGGATGTTAAATGCCGGATGTGACATCGACATGCACTACAACCGACTGAGAAATGTCAGCTGGCCTGACGGAGCCATTAACGGAGCCTTTCATTTTGTAAAGATCAATGCCATGAGCAGCGACGGTACGGTCGCCAGCTGGTCAAACGGATGCCGCATGCGGTTTAAAAATGGAATTTTGATTGAAGCAACATTTTAAACATGGAGGATACAGCAATGGAAGAACATGAACTGATCGAACAAAAGTCAAACGAAAAAGAAGCAACAAAGCCGGATGATACGGTCTTTCCAATCAAAGACGATGAGTGGCAGAAAGCCATCGAAATCATCTTAGGCACCGACAAGCACGAAGAAATCTCAGATAAGGATGCCTCTGAGCTCATTGCGGCTGCCCGCAATTTCAGAAAGATCATCGACTTCTTCGTGAAACTCTTCGGAGGTGCGCTATGAAAGAAAACGAACTGCCCCTCATCCTGCGCCTTGAAAAAGCGAGAAACGAACTGAGATACGCACTCAACCAAACTGCCGGAAAGTATGAGCTTCCCGGCTTTTTACTTGACCTCATCATAGAAGCCTTGCTCTCAGAAGAAAAAGGTCAGCGCATAGCCCTTATGAGCGAGCAGATCAGCGCAGCGGACGGGAAGGAGGAAAAAGAACATGGCCAACGTGAAGACCTATCTCAGTAAAATTTTATCGGCCGTCTACGGCAAAGACGTGCGCGGAGCCATCCACGACTCGATTGCCGCCATCAATCAGCAGGTTGAAACCACGACATCTGGCGAAGCTAACCGTGTTCAGGCGGAAAAAGAAAGAGCATCCGCTGAAACATCCCGCAAAAATGCTGAAACAGAAAGAACGAATGCCGAGGCATTACGGCAAAATGCAGAAAGTTCACGAAATGAAGATGAAAAAAAGCGCGAAAACTCTACCAATGAGTTGAAAAGCCGTATGAATGAAAAACTGAACACGGTCGACCAGAAGATCAGCGAAATGCAAAATCGAGTGCAAGAAGCTATTGACGCTGTTCCTAAATCTGTTCTCACACTTGATGCAACGCTTTCCAAAGAAGGCTATGCGGCGGATGCCAAAACAACGGGCGATGCGATCGCAGTACTAAGAAAAGGAAAAGAGCGAAAAATTTTTCCTCTGACAAGTAGCAATCCAGCTGTAGCATTCGAAAAAGAAAGTTATCTGATCGTTGAGGGGCCTTTCGCTACCCTTTATTTCACGGCTTCTATTCGCTCCCTTACAGATAATTCCTTCGGACCACTGTTGGCTTTATGCGTTTCACCAATTAAGCCTGCTTCTGCAATCGTTGGAACAGCATTTATCATGGAGGAGGAATATAGTCGTCCTCTTATCATGCTTGAAACAGGCGCTCTTTGCCTGATGATAAATCCTAACCAATCATCTGCCACTGCAACCAATGCACCTGCTCTTAAGGAGTTTGAGAATCTGAATACCCAGGACACCCCGGTTTCAGATAGGCCACCTAAGCCGGACCCAAACGGAACATATACACTAACAGGAAGTATAATCTATCTCGCCACAGAAACCCAAGAATAAGCACCTATCCACTATTTGTTCGCATAAAGCCGTACTGACGGTTTTTTCCATGTTCAAAATCAAAAGGAGGAATCTATTATGAAAGAATTCTGGAACACCTTGCAGCTTATCTTTGCTGCCATCGGAGGCTGGCTCGGCTATTACTTAGGAGGCTTTGACGGACTTCTCTATGCGCTGATCGCCTTTGTCATCTGCGATTACGTGACAGGCATTATGTGCGCAGTCTCCGACAAAAAGCTCTCAAGCGAAGTCGGCTTTAAAGGCATCGCCAAAAAAGTCGTGATCTTCATTCTGGTCGCCGTTGCCAACATCATCGACACTAACGTCATCACACAGGGCGCGATTCTTCGCACGGCCGTCATCTTCTTCTATCTCTCAAACGAAGGGCTGTCGCTTGTGGAAAACGCGACTCATCTGGGACTTCCTGTCCCGGACAAGCTCAAGGCAGTCTTGGCACAGCTTCATGACCGCGCAGAAAAGGAGGAAAAATAACTATGACTATAAAAGGAATTGATGTATCAACCTGGCAGGGATCGATTGATTTTAACCGTGTAAAACAAAGCGGGATCAACTTTGTCATTATTCGTGCAGGCTACGGCTCGGCACTTTCTCAAAAGGACAAGTGGTTTGAGACGAACTACGCCCGCGCCAAAGCGGCAGGTCTTCACGTGGGAGCCTATTGGTACTCCTATGCGGGAAGCGCCGCAGAGGCACGCGAAGAAGCACGTGTCTGCAAACAGGTGCTCTCCGGCAAGCAGTTTGACTATCCCATCTACTTTGATTTGGAAGAAAAGTCACAGCTTGCCCGCGGACGGGCTTTTTGCGACTCGCTCATTCGAGCCTTTTGCAATGAGATGGAAGCTGGCGGCTATTTTGCCGGATTCTACACATCGCTCTCAGCAGCAGTGAACAACGTTTCCGCTGATGTGAGAAACCGCTACGCCTTCTGGGTAGCGCAGTGGAACAGTCGCTGCACCTATCAGGGACAGTACGGTCTTTGGCAGTATTCCTCGAGCGGCTCGGTGCCGGGCATCGCAGGCAGATGCGATATGGATCTTGCCTATGTGGACTATCCCTCCATCATCAGGAAAGGCGGCTTTAACGGCTATGGCAAAGGCACAAGCTCCGCCCCCGCAAGAAAGTCTGTCGATACGCTGGCCCATGAAGTCATCGCAGGTGCTTGGGGAAACGGAGAGGACAGAGTAAATCGTCTTACCAAAACAGGCTACGACTACGACGCGGTGCAGGCACGCGTAAATGAGCTTTTAGGCATAAAGCCGAAAAAGTCCATCGACACACTTGCCCGAGAGGTCATCCGCGGCGACTGGGGAAACGGTAAGGACCGTGTAAACCGCCTGACGAAAGCAGGCTACGATTACGAAGCTGTACAAAAACGAGTAAACGAACTGCTCTAAGCTGAATGCATTGATATGCCCGCAAGGCGTGAGGAGAGATCTTCACTCCCTTGCGGGCTTTTTTATTTTGTCCGCTCAACTTCTTCAAAAACCTCCAGTGGAACAGTGGAAGGCAGAAAAAGATTCGTCCATAACGCCTTCGTCTCTTCAGGGAGTGTTAGAGGGACAACAAGACCTGCCCTCTGTCTGGAGGGATGATATGACAAATGATGAAAAACAAAGCATTTACAACATGAGACGAAACGGTGCAAGTTATGCCGTAATTGCTGCCATCTTAAATCTATCGAAAAGCACCGTGGCTTCCTTTTGCCAAAAAGAAGGCCTGAGAACAGGTTCCTCAAAAGCTTTAACAGCACTACGCTACTGCAAGTATTGCGGAAAGCCACTGCCCGTCAAGGAAAAAGGGAAAGAGCAAAAATTCTGCTCAGAGCACTGCCGGATGAGCTGGTGGAAAGAGCATCCGGAAGAGCTGAATAAAAAGGCAATCTATATATTCACCTGCCCATGCTGCGGAAAAACTTTCACTTCCTATGGCAATGCGCACAGAAAGTATTGCAGTCATGCTTGCTATATCCAAGACCGATTCGGAGGCTCTCATGAAGACTGAAGCCTTCGCATCCGAGCTTGCCTATGAAGTATCCCGCTCCATCCTCTTTTCTTTGCTCAAGCAAAACATCATCGATAAAGAGGAATTCATTCGTCTCGACTACGCACTCCTAAAGCGATACCATCCCGGCTTAGGTGCGTTATTTACTTGCTATTTCAGCTCTTTAGAGTGATGTATAGACACGGAAAGGAGACGATTCTATGGCTGAAATCATAAAAATCGAAGCAAAGAAATCACCGCTGCCAAACCGCAAAAAAGTCGCCGCCTATGCCCGTGTCTCTATGGAAACGCAAAGGCTGCACCACTCATTGGCGGCACAGATCAGTTTTTATTCTGATTTAATACAGAAGAACCCCGAGTGGGATTATGCCGGTGTCTATGCCGATGAAGGCATCAGCGGCACATCAGTGGAAAAACGTCCCGAGTTTATGCGCCTGATGAAAGACTGCAAGGCCGGAAAAATAGACCTCATCTTAACGAAATCCATCTCCCGATTCGCGCGTAATACGGTCGACCTCCTAAAAGTCGTAAGACAGTTAAAAGACCTCAACATCGAGGTCCGATTTGAAAAGGAAAAAATCAACTCACTTTCGGATGACGGTGAGCTGATGCTCACGCTCCTTGCCTCTTTCGCACAGGAAGAGACCATCAGCATCTCCAACAACGTTAAATGGACCATCCGAAAACGCATGTCCGAAGGAAACCCGAATATGCGAAATAACGTCTATGGCTACCGCTGGAAGGATGACACCCTGATTGTTGTTCCCGAAGAAGCAAAGATCGTGCGGCGCATCTTTCAAAACTTTCTTGATGGAAAATCCCGCCTTGAAACCGAGCGTGAATTTGCAGAGGAAGGAATTACAACCAGAAAGGGCAACCGCTGGACGGACTCCAATATTAAGGTTGTTCTGACCAATGTCACTTATACGGGAAATTTGCTCTGTCAAAAAGAGTTTGTCGAAGATCCCATTACCAAAAAGCGCAAGAAAAACCGCGGTGAGCTTCCTCAGTATTTTATCGCAAACACCCATGAAGCGATTATCGACAAGGAAACTTTCGACTATGTGCAAGAAGAGATGGCAAGAAGACGTGCACTGGGACCTCGGGCAAACAAGAGCCTGAACATCTACTGCTTTACCGGAAAAATCAAATGTGAGCTGTGCGGGAAAAGCTATATGCGAAACGTCCGAAACAACCGTGCCAAGCACTCCAATCTTGGGAATAAAGTCATCAGCTGGGTATGCGGTTCCAGCAAGAAAAAGTACAGTACATGCTCGGCAAAAGCCATTCCGGATCGAATCCTTAAAACTTGCTGTGCCAAAGTGCTCGGTCTTGAGGATTTTGATGATGCTGTTTTTAACGAGCAAATCGATAAAATCACGGTACCCAAACAAGGGGTTCTCATTTTCCATTTCAAAGACGGACACAGCGTCACCGAAACTTGGGAAAATAACGCCAAAAAAGAATCGTGGGATGATGCGGCGCGCAAACGCGCCTCAGAATATAGGCGCACTCATGCCATGAAACGCTCGGACGTCACCTGCTTTTCAACAAAAATCCGATGCGAACATTGCGGATGCAATTTTCGCGCACAAACACAAAACTGTTCAACATCTCCCAGCGGAAAACGCAGATACTGGCGATGCGCCGAGCATAACGGCTGTAACACCAGAGGACTCAGAGATGACCTCTTGCGCTCACTTACCGCAGAGGTCTTAGGTCTTGATGCATTCGATGACGCTAGTTTTCTTTCGAAGATCGACCATATAAGCGTCCTTAGCCGAGAAGACCTTATCTTTCATTTTTATGACGGAAAGGAAATTGCTCGCAAGCTGATCCAACCTACGCACGAAGGACACAAGTGGACAGAGGAACAGCATGCGAAATTTAAAGCATCCATCAAAGAATGCTACGCATCAGAGCGGCACAAACCGATACGAAAGGAGAAGCTATGGCCAAACAAGTAACCACGATACCCGCCAGCATCAAACCCTTCTCCAAAACACCGCTCACCACTTCGCGCAAACGCCGCGTGGCAGCCTATGCCCGCGTCTCAACGGACTCCGATGAGCAGTTTACCAGCTACGAGGCACAGGTAGACTACTACACAAATTACATTAAAGCCAGAAATGACTGGCAATTTGCGGGTGTCTACACCGACGAAGGGATCACCGGTACCAATACCAAAAAGCGAGAGGGCTTCAAACGCATGGTCAAAGATGCCCTTGACGGAAAAATAGATCTTATCGTCACCAAATCGGTCTCGCGTTTTGCCAGAAATACCGTGGACAGCTTAACCACCATCCGAAAGCTTAAAGAGCACGGCACCGAGTGCTTCTTTGAAAAAGAGAATATATGGACCTTTGACTCCAAAGGCGAGCTTTTGATTAGCATCATGAGCAGCCTTGCTCAGGAAGAATCTCGCTCAATATCCGAAAACTGCACCTGGGGACAAAGAAAGCGCTTTGCTGACGGCAAAGTGACCGTGCCCTTCAAACGTTTTTTAGGCTATGACCGCGGAAAAGACGGAAACCTCGTCGTCAATCCCAAACAGGCAAAAATCGTCAAACGCATCTATGCGATGTACCTGCAGGGAAAAACCTACCACCTCATTGCAAAGGCTCTGACCGAAGACGGTATCCCGTCACCTGCAGGAAAACCTCGCTGGAACCCAAGCAACATCAAATCCATCCTTACCAATGAAAAATATAAAGGCGATGCGCTCTTGCAAAAGTCGTTCACCACAAACTTTCTCACCAAAGAGCACAAGATAAACGAAGGCGAAATCCCGCAGTACTATGTGACGGGAAACCATGAAGCCATCATTGAACCGGAGGTGTGGGAACTCGTACAACGCGAGATGGAAAGACGCAAAAACGAAAAAGGAAGACACAGTGGCGTGAGACTTTTCTCCGGCAAGGTCTACTGTGGTGAATGCGGAACAAGGCTCGGTTCAAAAGTCTGGCATTCCAACGACAAATACAAGCAGGTCATCTGGCAATGCAACAGGCACTGCAAGACCAGAGCGAGTATCAAGCAAAGTACGAAGATCTGGCACGCTTCTACAATGAAAAAAAGGCGGCCTTAGCGAAGGTCGAAGGAAAGCTCAAAAAGATGCAGGCGACCATAGCCGATACCAAGTTCTGCCTGAAGCAGCTACAAAAACAAGACAGGCTTCTGCAAACATTCGACGAACAGAGCTACTGTGCTCTTGTAGATCACATCACGGTATTCAGCAAAGAAGATATCCGCATAACCTTCAGAAATGGCAGCGAGATTTGCTCTTAGCCGCCGTTATTTCATCATCTGCTCAAAATAAGAAATGAGCTTATGATATTCTGCCGTCTGTAAATCAAGTTTCTCATATCCATCTTGTTTGATCAGAAGGACCGTCCGGCAGACTTTCAGTAATAGTTCAATGTCATGCGTAATAATAAGTGTCGGGCGACCTTTGGCAAGTTCAAAGATAAGCTCGGCGATTTTATCCATGTGCATGTAATCCAAACCGCTGGTCGGCTCATCCAAAATAAGAATTTGCTTTTCACTCAAAAAAGCATTGGCGAGAGCCAGCCTTTGCTTTTGCCCGCCGGATAAGTTTTGCGGATGCTCGCTGCGTTTATTCCAAAGATCAATATGCTTAATGATCCAAGAGACCTCTGCCAAATAAGCATCGCTTATTTTTTTGCCGTTCGCGAGCGCCTCGTTTTCTACGGTATCAAAAAACAGCTGGTAGTCTACATCCTGCATCATGTAGTAGGCATTTTTCAGTCGTTCTCGCTGAGTTTTTCCCCATGAAATATCTTGCTTCTTGCCGGCAAGTCCGCAGAGAACACGACCTAAACTGCTTTTTCCGATACCATTTGTGCCGACAATCCCCATGATTTCATCGGAATGTAAGTCGAAGGATAAATTCGAGATGAGTTCTTTTTTGCCTACAGAGACATGAACATCCTTCGCAGAAAAAACACGCTCACCTGTCTTTGTCGTGTTGTGCGGAACAAGTGCGGAAAAATCTATCGCTCGAAGTCCCAAGTCTTTACAATCGGATGATTTTAGTTCGCCCGCATCAAATTCTTTGATAAAAGTTCCGTCTTTCATGACATAGAGCTTATCGTAGAGATCCTCCAAAAAATATAGTCGGTGTTCGGCGATGATGATGGTTCTGCCCGACGCTTTGAGCAATTTCAGGATGCCTTGCAAATCTCGGATACCTTCTTGATCAAGGGAAGCTGAAGGCTCATCAAAGAAAATAATCTTTGTGTCATAAACTAAGGTAGAGGCAATAGCTACCCGCTGTTTTTCTCCGCCGGAAAGTTCATTCAAATTTTTATCCATTAAGTGAGCAATGCTCATGTACTCAAAAGCTTTCTTCACCCGTTTTCTCAGTTCCGCCTGCGGCATGCCGAGGTTCTCTCCGACAAGGGCGACCTCATCTTCTGCCTTGCGGGTAAAGAATTGATCGGATGGATTTTGAAATACGTTGCCGATGACCTTAGCCAAGGTACCCGTCTTAAAATCATGCAGATTTTGATCCAATAATGTGACTTTGCCATCCAGTGTGCCTTCATACTGATCCGGTATGAGTCCGTTCATCACTCTGGTAAGCGTTGTTTTTCCGCAGCCGGAATTACCGGTGAGTACGACCAGTTTTCCCGGTGCGATCGCAAAATGAATAGCATGCAAAGATGACTTTTCTGCTCCTTGATAGGTGAAGCGCTCAATATTGACTTTCATGATGTCCATAGTGCAACTCCCAAAAGCGCCACGCCGGCAAACAGGCTGATGCCATCTGCGAATTTAAAGCGCATATCATAATAACTGGTTTTTTCTCCTTCATACTCGATACCTTTGGCAATAATTGAAGAGACAAGCGTTTCGCTGACATGCAGACACTTATATACCAAAGGAACAAAGTACAGCTCAAAAGTGCGGACGGGATGCAAAAGGGAAGCATGAAAGCCGCGGATTTTCATTCCGGCTTTAATTTCCTTAAGTCTAAGCAGTATTTCGTCAAGAAAGCGCAGCGCGGTAACAAGACCGACCGATAGACTTATGGGTAAATGCAACTGATGCATAGCCGTAAAAATTTTAGTCGAACTTGTCATGACCAGTGCACGACCAATATTCATGATCGGAAACAACTGAAGAATTAAAATAGCAAGTCCTAAAAAAGCTCCTGTTGTAAAACCTGACGAGATATGAGCCAGAAGCACTGCCACACCGAATATACCTGCATAAAAAACGAGATTTTTTATGCAGGTTCGAGCGGAACGAGACAGCAAGATTAAAAAGCTTGCCGCACAGGTGATTCCATATAACCATGGATTGCGAGTAAAGACCAAGAAGGTAAACAGGATCGTTAAGGCAAATAGCGTAAGCGGATGAAGATATCCCTCTTGGTCTTTTCTGCGGGAAAATGATCGGCTCATCTTATTTGAGCTTGCTCTGCTGAGTGCTTTTCTCAAAGAACTTATTGTTGATGAATGCTCCGAAAAATCCGGCTAACAAGCACAGCACAACATTAACGGCAACAGCTATCAAAATCACTTCATTTGTATAGGCGGCAACCATTTGTGCTGCTTGTTCTGGAGAAAAGGTAGATGACATGTATTTTACTAAACCTTCGACGCCTAAAATTTTTGTTAAAAGAATGCTGTGCATCGAATCGATAAACATGGCAACACTAAAAGCAATGGCGATGCGTTTGCTATTATCGTACTTTCCGATAATCAGCTCGCAGACAATCCCTGCAATCAGAGTAATCGGAATCATGATCCCATAACCTAAAATTGCATATACCAACCCAAGCACAGCCCAAAAGAGAAGCGCTGTGCCACGCTTTTGTACTTTTCGAGCCGCAATCACAAAGGTCGGTCCGATCACAAAAGCGGCAAACCCGGCTGAAATGTAGAGGGAAGCCATGCCTAAAAGTCCCGTCAGCATACTGATTCCAAAGGCTACAACACAGCCAATTACTGCCAATACGGCAATCTATACAACATTTTTTAGTTTCATCATAAAATTCCTTTCTGAACATTTAATTTTCGACAACATCAGGCACAATCATTTTTATGTCTAAGATGTTGTTGTTAGTTCCAAACTTTAATTTGCGAATCTCCAGCTTTCCGCCTTGCTTCTCGATTCGATAAGAGCTCGATAAAGACCTCCTTGCAGCATCAATTCATCATGTGTACCGCACTGCTCAATCCCTGCTTTGTTCAGTACCAAAATCCGGTTTGCATTACGGATCGTCTTCAAGCGGTGCGCGATCATGATGACGGTTTTGTTTTGAGTAAGGGCTTCAATGGCTGCTTTCAGCTTGTCTTCGTTTTCCGGATCAACATTTGCAGTAGCTTCATCAAAGATGATAATCGGTGCATCTTTCAGCATTGCTCTGGCAATGGAGATGCGCTGTTTTTCACCGCCGGAAAGACTTGTTCCACCTTCTCCGATCATGCTCTGATAGCCATCGGGCAAGGCGGAAATAAAGTCATGGCACTGGGCCTTTTTTGCCGCCGCAATCACATCATCGCGGCTGGCATTTGGGCATCCGAATTTAATGTTGTTTTCAATCGTATCGGCAAAAAGATAGACATCTTGGAAGACCATCGAAATATGATTCATGAGATTTTCAAGGGAGTAATCTTTTATGTTCTTTCCTCCAAGGCGAATCTCTCCTGAATTGACATCCCAAAAGCGAGAGATCAAATTGCAAAAAGTTGTTTTCCCTGAACCAGACGGCCCTACGATAGCCGTCATTGATCTTTCGGGGATATAGCAAGACACATTATTTAAGATTGGCTTTTCGCCATAGGCAAAGGAAACATTTTTAAATTCAATATCGTGTTGCTGAAGTGCATCATTGATATGACCTTCCGGCATATCTTGCATTTGATTGACGTAATCATAAGAATCCATCGCGTTGTCAATGGTTCTAAGCATGGCCATAGCACTACCAGAAGCCAATAAACTGTTAAAAATCACAAAACTGGCAACCAGCGTCATGATGGTATAGTCCAAAGAAAGCTCTCCCGAAAAGTAGCATGAAAGTGCTGTGGCAATCATAACCGAAATCGTGATCGCAATGATGATTTTCAGCAGTACCGTGTAAGGCGTAACGGCCTTTTCAAGGCTCAACGTCGATTTTTTTGTTTCTTCAAAACTTTGATCCAGCTTGTTGTTATTTTGTCCTCCCAAGTTATAGGACTTGATGATCTGCATACCTTGCAAGGTTGCCAGCACTTCTTTCGTGAGATCGTTTTGTACAACAGAAACTCGATCCGAACTCTTTTTAGATCTTTGCTGCATTAAAGCGGCCGCCGCCAAGAAAATCAAAGACCCAGCGATAGCAATGAGTGCAATTTTCCAATGCAGCATAAAAAGGGACAGGATAAATACCACGGTTACAAGCAGACCGCCGAATACCATAATAAAAAGTGTGGGCACCCAAGTTTCGAGACTGTCCAACTTTGTCGTCGCAATGGCCGTTAAATTTCCTAAGCTAAAATCATTGAAAAAGCCCATTGGCACTTTTTTGATTTTTTCTCCCATAGCGATACGTTTATTTGCGGCTGTAAAATAGCCGGCATGCGTTTGCTTAAGCATGGAATTTTTCTTAGAAATAATGATGCCCAGTAAGGAAAGCAATAAGAATGCGCTGCACATACCAATCGTCTGCCACGTAATTTCCTGCTTTATAATCGCCGCAATGACCAAATAGATGGCCATAAATTGAAAAACGTTAAAAATCGCGCCCAAAAAACTCCAGATCACAGAGGAGCGAATCATTCCTTGCTCACGCTCTGCAAATTTCCATAACTTCTTAAATGTATTAATCATTTTCTTCACCTCGCATGGCCGCACTCCACAATTCTTGGTAAACCGGAGAATCTTTTAATAGTTCATCGTGTGTTCCGTGATTTTCAACATATCCATCATGGATTACAAATATTTGATCCACATCTGCAATGGTTTTCAGTCGATGGGCGATAATAATGAGCGTTTTGCCTTTTACCAATGCGGCGATGGCATCTTGCAAAATAGCTTCATTTTCTGGATCGATATAGGAAGTGGCTTCATCCAAAATGACAATCGGTGCATCTTTGAGCATGGCGCGTGCAATAGAGATGCGTTGGCGCTCACCGCCGGAGAGATGCCCGCCACCTTCTCCGGCAACCGTTTCATAGCCTTGTGAGAGCTTCATAATGAAATCGTGGCAGCCCGATTTTTTAGCGATTTCTATAATTTCCTCATCCGTTGCATTTTTTTTGCCGATGCGAATATTATCTTTGATGGAAATATCAAACAAATAATTGTCTTGAGATACATAAGAAATAGCATCCGAAAGCTGTTCTAAAGGCATATCCTTGAGAGCTATGCCACCAATTGTTATGGTGCCACTATCGGTATCCCAAAATCCGGCGAGGAGCTTTGCAACGGTCGATTTCCCTGAGCCAGAATACCCGACGAGTGCATTGACACTACCTTCATTGATGTGCAGATTGACATCCTTGATAACCTGTTTGTTGTCATCGTAAGAGAAATTCACGTGATCGAAAGTGATGTCATAGCGTGAAATGTTTTGTGTACCGGTTGCGTGGGATAACTCTTTTGAGTTGAGAACTTTTTCAATCTCACCGGCAATGGTTTTGATGCGACCCATATCGTCCTCATAAGACATCACCTGCATGATATTTGAGATTGTGCCAAACGATAAAATAATCAACATCAAAAGATGAGCGCCGCTTAGGCTACCTTGCATACAGAAGAAAAGGCCAAACGGAATGATGGTTAAAATACCCATCGGTGCAAGCGACATGCTCACCGCATAATCGTTGTTGTTCAAGCCCATCCACTTGCAGTAATAATCTGCTTTGGCATAAACATTATCGCTGTATTTTTTATAGGATGTATCGCCTTGATTAAAAGACTTAATGACTTCGATGCCGTTGATATATTCCACAATCGAGTTGTTCATGTCTTGACCAATTTTGACTGCTTTGGGAAACATTTTAGGCATGCGCTTCATCGGGCCGGCCATAAAAAACATGCCGATCACAAGAGGAACCAGTGCCAAGAGCGAAACGCGCCAATCGAGAACAAACATGTAAACAAGAAGTAAAACCGGGCCAACAATATTAGCGGTCATTTCAGGAATCAGGTGAGCCAGGGTTGTCTCCATGCTGTCAACTTGATTCACGATGACATCTTTTAGCTTTCCTGTGCTTAAATTCAAAATGTTTCCTAACGGCATTTTGAAAAGTTTGTCCATGATATCTCGCCTGATTTCACACAAAGCACCATAGGTCGCCGTATGAGAAATCGTGGTGGAAATACCCATAAAAACTTCTTTTGCGCACAGCAGCGCGAGAATACTGAGGACTCCTTTAGTATAAAAAGCAAAATCTGCATTCCCTGCAATGAGGGCAATGATCATTTTGCTCAAGAGCACATAGGTAAAAAGTCCTGCCAGTACACCCAAAATGGCAAAAAGAACCGAGAAAAAGTAGCCGGTCTTATTTTTGGCGATGTACTTTTTCAATAAGTTCATATCAAAAAACCTCCTTAGTAAATGAATGAAATGCTGAAATTGATGGAAGATTTTAGAGTCCGGAAACTTCCGCTTACTGAGAAGTCGAACGAGTAAAATAACCTTCAAGCATGGATACCAAGTGCTGTCTGTTCTTTAGAAAATTTTCACGCGTATCTAAAATTTCACAGGATAACAAGCTTGCATTGATGAGATTCGTTACAAATTCATAGTCATCATCAGTAAGCAATCCGCAGTCGTACCCATTCATAAAATGCTTAAAGTAAGTAATCGAATCCCTCTTGAGTTTTTCATATAATGCGTTAAGCTGTTCATTTTTCTTAATCTCACCAAGAAACATGACATAGATAGGCGTAAAAGGATTATTCGCCAACATTTTATCGACGACAACTTCAGCCAAGATATGTGGTGAAAGCTTGTTCCCCATATGTTGAACCGTGTTTGTTACCGTCGCTTCACGCATCCTGCTTCCTCTGTCCATAATGTCGTAGAGGATTTCTGCCGTATTTTTGTAGTAGTAGTATAATCCGCCGGCTGATAAACCGGATTTTTCACGAACATCATCCATCGTCGTATTGTTAAAGCCCTTAGAAGAAAAGAGTGCCATAGCAGCCTTTTGAATGTCTTCTTTACGCATTTCCGGATCTAATCGTTCTCTGACCATCATTTTCCTCCCCTTACCGAGATTAATCTCGGTAAATAACAAGTTATCATAGACTAACTTGTTTGTCAAGAATTTTATGCGGTAATGGCAATTCGCCTAATGTTGCATAAAAAAGAACCCTGCCAGATAGAACAAGATTCTTGTAACGCGTAATGCTTCTTAGTTTAATTTTAGGATGAACATCGCTGTGAGCTTATTGATTTTCGTACCACATCTAAATTTTCGTACCCCTGAGTATGAGTTTCGTACCCTAAGCGGCTGTGCCGTTAAAATGTATCAAATATGGCGTTTTGTTCTCAAGGACATGGTCGTCTTTATCTACTTCGAGGATTCTGTACATGAAGTCAGTAATATGCTCAGGGGTGAAAACCTGGCCTTGCTCTGACTTCCCTTTGTACCGGTTGAACTCGTTGAAGAAGATCCCCATAACGTCTTCGCCGCGCCACTCGTTTGAATTTACGCACTCCGAAATCTCGACAACCCAATCTATGAAATCGTTGATTGCCCCCCTGGTTGTCGCTCGCATTCATCTTGATGTCTGAATACTCCTCAAGCAAGATGTCTATTTTCTCGTTTTGCTTGCGGTTGGATTGGAGAGATTTCGACAGTGTTGAGTGAATCGACGTATGAAATGTCGCATAACCCAAGTCCTTCAAGCGCTTCAGTCCGCCACCATATCGCTCGGCCACTAATGCGCATGCGGTAAAAATCATGCGATGATATAGGTTTTTGATACCAAACTGGAAATGAAGACAATGGTTGATGCGCGCTGTAAGCTCGTAAATCAGCTCTTTGTCGATACTGTCGGCATCGTAAAAAGCTAAGTAGTATTCAACGGGTTGCAGTTCGTCGGGTGTTTCGATTTCCTCTTCGCCTTTGAACGCGCGAACCTTCTCCCCGTTGTACAGGATTCCGACGACCTTTTCGTACCGGGACTCTACGATGTGGATATCCTCGATTATGTCGTCCACCCACTTCTGGCCGAGAGGAATTCGCGTTGCTTTGGTTTCCAGAATCATTGCAACTTCGGATTTGTTCTCCGGAAGCCACCAGCCGTCTGGCTTGCGCAATACATGAGGGAATCCGAGCTGATTGAATGTGGTCAGCTGACCAACTCCAGCTTTTACCGACTCCCTGTCGGTAAGACCGAGGACTGATCTAGCTAGATCGCGTACCGCATCCTCCGTCAGGTCCCTAGGCATTACGACCACCTTCTTTCGGCAGCCGCAATGGTAGGCGCGAAGTGCCTACTCTCTCTCTCTATCCGCGATATTGACCGATGCTGCAAGTTCCTTCGGCGCGACCTTCATTTCGAAGGGCAAGCCGCCCTCGCGAATCATCGCGCGGAGGAACATGTTCACCGCGCTGGACATAGACAGCCCGAGCTCATCGAGGATGGCAGTCGCCTCCTTCTTCACCTCAGGCTCTATCCTGATGGTCGTTGCGGGTATGTTTGACGGCATGGCGGCTCCTAACTATCGTGTATGCCACGGTGCTGTCATTCTAGCGGACTCCGCTGCCTATACGGCCCGATAGTCCATATACGGCGGCTGCACGTTGAACAAGTCGCGGATGCGAACAGCGCAGGTGCCTCCTGCGAGTTGGCGTGCGACCGTCGACTCCGCCACGCGGGAGCCTGCCGTCACGAAGGTGCAGCCCCAGCGGAACCAGTCGAGGTAGACGGCGAGGTGCTTGGTGGAAACGCCCTTGAAACGCGCCATGAACGTATCGAGGAGCGAGTGGACGGTGTTGATGCGTTTGATCGTGCCAGCCGACCGGCTCTTGGCGCTGTAGGACTCATGGGAAGCGACGTTGAGCTCGGCCAGCACGTCAACGTAGGCATGCGCCTTGTCGGTGGCGACGACCGCGCCGGAGCCGATTCTGCTGCGCAGGGCGTCCATGGCGCGCTTTTTCGAGAGGTAGCCGCACCCCGACACCTCGAAGAACACGGCATCGGTGTCGCTCATCCCCGTCATGACGCAGATCTGCTCGCGCGACAGCCCTCGCTTGTGGATCTCCTTGCCGCGGCGATGGGCTTTCCTCGGCATCCTGAAGGAGCCCTTGGTGCGATTGCCCTTGAACGACTCGGGGAAGTATGTCTCGTCAAGCTCGCACGCGCTTCCTTTCCCGACGTGGAACCCGGGCGAGTACGCCTTCAGGCACTCGATGAGCCTGTGGCGCATGGTGTAGGCGGTCTTGAGGCATACGCCGCAGCGGGCCGCGCATTCGCGGAGCGGAAGCGTCAGCACGAAGCACTCGGCATAGGCCATCCAGGTCTCGAGGGCCAGCTTGCTCGTGTTGAGGATTCGGTTGGTGGAGCCGGAGAACGTCCTGCTGTAATCGTGGCAGAGATACCGTTGCTCGCCGTTCTTGGACTTGCCCTTCTTCACGATGGCGACCGAACCGCAGCGGGGACAGCGCTCGACTTCATAGCCGTTGCCTGCAGCGTCGTCGAACATGGCGGCGCGGATGACGTCCTTGACGGATTCGATTGCACGGCGACGCTCGGACTGGCTGAGCGTCGCCGTGTTCTTCTTGAGGGTGATGACCAGATCTTCGGCGTTCATGATGCTCCAATGCCATAGTTTCTTTACTTATTAGATCACGGTGGCATCACCCATATGTCAATACTGGTCTAACAGAGCCAAAAATAATTACTCGTTGCGCAAACGTCACCCCAACTCAAAATAAGAAAAACACCTGCAAGTCGAGGCGCCACAACTTGCAGGTGTTTCAAAAATGCCACAACGCGAATCGAGCCAACCCACATAATTTGCGGCTACTTTCTGCAACGCAGCTCTTTGGACGCATTATATTCTCTTACCACCGCTCTCTGGTCCTGTTTTTCTATGTCTTTCTTGGCTATTCTGTTCGCCTGAAAAGAAAGAGCAATTGCAATAAGAGAAAAAGCCAACGAAATAATGGGGATGGCGCACGTAATTATTTCCATTCGGAACCTCTTTTCGCAAATCAGTTATATATAACCACCGTAGTTCCAGCATAGATGTTGTCGTGGATCCACTTCGCGCTTGAGTAGGCCATACGGATGCATCCATGCGACAAGCTCTGACCAAGCTCGCTTTCCGAAGCAAGAATAGAGTGGAAGAAGTACCCTTGCCAAATCTGCGTGCAATAAATCGCACGCGAATCCGTAGAGAGGGCATCTCGCTTAAAGCCCGTCGTCCTGTAAGTGCCAGTTATGGTCGGCGTAGCAGGTGCACCCGTCACGCAACTCCAGTAATACCACATAGACCAATTTCCAGCTGAGCCACGGAACACGCCAACCTTATGGGTAGAACGATCAACAGCAATAAGCCATTGGGTGCCGCTGCTTGTTCCGGTAATGCGATTAAGCATCACCTGCTTGTCGGAAGGCATGGGCGGAACGTAAGTGGTTTCTTCAAAAGAAAACTTTTGCTTCGCCGAACCATCTTTTGCGCCAAGCTGAATATTGGAGCCATTGACCGCCGACCCACCAGAAACTTCGATAACAAGGTTTCTATTTGCCATTGAAGCTAAAGAAAATGCACCTTCACCCTGATATTCGATAATCCATTTTTGGGCAGCGGTTCCATTCCATGAATACTGCTGGATGTTGGCACCCGCAAACGCCTTGCCGTCTTTTACGTCAAGAGCCTTGCCATTCGCAGCATTGATTACGCGATAGGTGCCATCCCCGTTTTGATAAACGTTCCATTTCTGAGCGCCCGTGTCATTCGATGCCCATGATTGGATGTTCGCGCCATCCGAAGACGACCCATCCGCAACATCGATAACCTGGCCATAATTCAAAGAAGAATGAAGTGCATAGGTTACGCCCCTCACCGGATCCGCCTCCTTAAGGAAGAAGCGCTGGGCATTGCTGCCATTGCTGCTATATACCTGGATATTGGCTCCATCAGTGGTTGAGGCATTCGAAACATCAAGAACGGTTCCCGTCCCTACGTTCTTCAGAATATAAGCACCAGCCTCAATAGAAGCAGGGGTCCATAGCTGATATTCCGAATTTTCGTCATAGGCTTTCTGACAAACGTTGTTTCCATTCACTGCCAGATATTTCCCCGACTTAATCGACTCAAAACGGTAGGTATTGCCCGCGTGCTCAGCTTTACTTACCTTCCATTTTTGGGCAAAAGTGCCATTCGAGGAGTACAGCTGCACGTTTGCCCCATCGGAGGTAGATCCATCCGCAACATCAAGGACCTTACCCTCGTTAAGAGCAGTTGCGAAGGAGTAAATACCTTCAGCAAGCAAATCGCTCTTCTCCACGAGATTGAACGAACTTGACGAGGTATTGCCAACTACCTTTTCGCCACTTGCCACAGAATTCAAATCTAAGGACAAGGAATTTGCGACGCATTTGAACGTATATGACCCATCCTCGCCTTTAACTACGCTGAATTTCTGAGCATCGTCATTACCGACAGACTCCTGCACTACTGGGACACCGGGAACAATGCTTCCGTTCTGCATTTCGATAGCCTTACCGGAATTGGCGGAAATGATGCGGTAGCACCCATCCTTGTATTCGAAACGGAACAACTGAGCAAGCGTTGAATTCGAGCTGTAGAGCTGAATTTTCGCGCCGTTGCTCCTAGAGCCATCGGCCACATCGAAACGAAGGCCCCCATTGGAAGTCGGAGCAATCTCGTACCAACCATCCAAATGAAGGTCCGCGCAGGGTTCAACCTTTTCATGTTCAACCGAAACCAGGCTGAAGCGCTGGGCGGCGGTGCCGTTGGAGGCGTAGAGCTGGAGCTTCGCGCCGTTGGAGGCGGACGCGTTGGCGACGTCGAGGGCCTGGGACTCGTCAAGGGCCGAGCGGATGGAGAGCCCGCCGGAGTCCCTCAGCACGGCCCACCTCTGGGCCATGGTGCCGTTGGAGCCCCACTGCTGCACGGCGGTGCCGTTCGAGCACTTGCCGTCCGTGGCGTCGAGCGCCTTGCCGGACTTGACGGAAACGATGGAGTAGAGGCCCGTCTCGTCGTCGTAGGTGAAGCGGAAGGCCTGGGCCTCGGTCATGTTGGAGTCCCAGATCTGCAGGCGCGCGCCGTTTGCCGTGGAACCGCCCGTCATGTCGAGGACCTTCCGCCCGCCCAGGCCGGAGGACACCACGTACACGCCGTCGGCGACGGTGCGCTCGTGCTTGGAGCCGTCGAGGACGAAGGACTGGGAGCCGGAGCCGTCGAGCTGCCAGCACTGGGCGTTGGAGCCGTCGGCCACGGTGCTGCCGGACAGGTCGAGGGCCAGGCCGTTGGCCTTGGAGACTATCGTGTAGGAGCCGTCAGCGTTAGCTCGCACCGCCCACTTCTGGGCGTCGGTTCCGTTGGCGTCCCACTGCTGCACGTTGGTGCCGGGCACGAGGTTGGCGTCGGCGACGTCGAGCACCTTGCCCGACTTGAGGTTCTGGATGGTGTAGAAGCCGTCGTCGCCGCAGGTGAGGCGGAACCTCTGCGCAGCAGTGCCGTTGGCGGCCCATGCCTGCACGTTGCCGCCGTTGGACACGGAGCCGCCGGCCACGTCGAGCACCTTGGACGGGTCGGCCTTGGAAGCCAGGGAGTACACGCCGTCGGCGACGGTGCGCCCGCCCTCGACCTTGGGCGAGGTGCTTATAAGGCTGAAACGCTGGGCGGCGGTGCCGTTCACCTTGTATAGGCAAACGCTCACTCCTTCATAAAATGAGCCACCAGTTACATCAAGACAATAGCCGGTATTTACTGCCGGTTTAACAATAAGCGCACCACCGCTCTCGGCAATTTGCCATAGCAGTGTCCTATCATCTACCGAATACTCCTTCTGAACAACAGCTTGGCTATATCGCCCATTTGAGCCAACCAAGCCCAAATAGCGGAAGCTCTGCATATTTTTGATTCTTACGTACCCACTGCTACTATCGCGCTCAATCGCAAACTTTTGTTCTTCGCCCATAGTCGAAGAGCAGATTTTCAGCGAAGTTTCAGATGCCGAGCCATCAGAGCCAACCTGGAGAACGCCCATTCCACCCAGCTCCGTTTTAAGCAAATATTGTCCGTCCGAAACCGAATTCGGTGCTTTATTAATTGAAGCGAAATTGTCTTCTATCGGATATATATTTGACTGAATGTAACGAAGACAGTCGGTTTTTTCGCTCTTGTACCGATTCTGCCAACCGGTCCAGTAGATAGATTGCTTGGGATAGCGCTTCGCAACGTTATTGACAACATAGTCGCAGAGGGTAGTTACAAAGGCTTCATCTGACATAGAGTCATTGATGCCGGAATTCTTAAAGAACCAATTTGCGCCATAATAATTGCCATTGTTGATATACGAGGCGCCGCCTCCTGCGCCAAACAGGTTGACCATACCCCAGCAAAGACCCTTGATGCAATCGGGGCGGTTGTCCAGGTTGATTCCAAATGCCTTAAGGCAACCACGGGCACCTAACGACCCGTTGTAGGAATCAATATAAGCCCAGCCATTCTGAAGGTTGGAAAACTCGGTAGGATTCGCCTTGTATGCAGCATGCCACGCAGCATTAAGGTCGTTACCCAATTGAGTGAAAGCGCCGTTAGAGCGGGTTGCGCCCGTCACATCCCACCCGTAGCGATCGCCAATAACCTTTAAAGCACTGTAAGTTGAAGGGTTGTAGTTATACGCAGCTTTCAGGAAGCTACCCAGGCCATACCTGTTGTCGAACTGGAAATAGCCCATGGCGTGATAGCCATCGCCCGAGCTAAGGCCTTGGTCGTAATTGCAGCTGCTCTCATATTTGCAGAAGTACAGCATTTCAGAGCTGAAGCTCATTGGCTGAAGGTTAGAGCCGTTAGCGTATGCTTCGATTTCGTTAGTGTCAGGCGGGTAAACATCCGTAACGTCGGAAGGATCATCAAGGCCATCAGCCCAAAATGCCAGCCTGCCATCACTATAATCGGGGGCAGACAACTCCTGCTCGTTGGCGAATTCATCACCGACGCCAAACCCAACATCTTCCCCGCCAGAGGCATAACCATTGAAATCCGTTTCGCTCTCGGGATCGGTAGGATCTGGCTTTGAGGCAACCCCGCCATCTGCAAATTCTGATTCGTTAGAATTCAATGCATCAGAGCTAAGCTCTGTTGAATTTGAACTTGAATCCGAAGGGTCCGCAAATGCCGAACAAGGAAGAAGACCCATAACTAGAGTGAAAGAGAAAAATATGCTTAGCAGATTTTTTCCAACAGCCATACGAATTGCCTTTCGTTAAACACGCGTTTTAAATATCATACAGAAGATGCACAAAAGGTCGGGCCCAGAGCGTCGAACGAAACATTATTATCTGAATGTGAGACAGCAGCAAGTATGAGAAGTAGAGCAAGAATAGCGTTCCCCCGCCGAAAGCAACCAAAGCAGAATTAAACCGCGTTCGAAGGCTAGCGCCTACTTCTCGTTAGCTCCGAGCCTCTCTTTGACTTCTGTAGTGGATATACCTTGAGTACGGTCAAGGTACACAACATCGCATAAGTCCCTTAAATCCTCGAACCGGGCATCCCCTGCCCAGTCACTGCCCATGCAAACCGTATCAACATGGTATTCGGCAACATCAGAGCGCTTCTGAGCCCAGTCATTTTCGGGAACGACCAAGTCAACGTAACGAATCGCTTCAAGCATTTCTTTACGCGTCTCATAAGGGTAAAAGCTCTTCTTGCCTTTGACAGCATTAAATTCATCAGTAGACAGGGCAACAATAAGATAATCACCCAGTTGCGAAGCGCGCTGCAGTAAGCGGATGTGGCCGTAGTGCAAGAGGTCAAATGTGCCATATGTCAAAACGCGCTTAAGCCCAGGTTTACGCTGGCCCAATTCGCCAACCGGCTCTATCGTCACCATGGCTTCACGTGTATTCTGATTGCTCATCTCGCCAATCCCATCTGCTACACTCTGCTAGTCGGACGCTTTGACAAGCAGCTCCTTGTCAAGATCGTTGAATCTGGATCTATCACCCACAAAACGCAATTGCTTTTTGTTGCCACCGATGTAGGTGATGCCATGAGCAACGCTATCAAGGTTCTGCGGATCTTCCAGCAAAACAAGAGATCCGCCCTTTGCCGCAAAGGGACCAACCGCAAGCGCGTCTTCTGGATGCCAGATGGAAACAACGAGAAACGAGTCGGCATCAGCATTTCGCTCAATCCAGTTATTGATCAACTCATTCGCATCGTACTGGTCTTTGCCCACAAAACGATGAACAACCGCAGAGCTGCTGACAATTGGAGCAATGCCTTCGTCGGGGAACGATTTGAAACCGCCGATGATAAGCGCCTCTTCTTTCTGCGACGCGGCCTCGCACACCTTTGACGAAATCGGCTCTTCAGCGAGCTTAACCAGAACTGGGCACTTTTTCGAATACAGATAGGGGGAAAGAGATGCCAAATCGCCCAAACAGCCATCGTAGGTTAAGGCGATACTTGCATCCCAAAGAGCATTCGCTTCGCCGTATTCGTAAATCTCCCAGGACAAGCTACAAGCATCTTTGCCTTCAAGCACGGTTATTTCAATCAATGGCAAAGCCACCTTTGCCTCTTCGCGAACGGCGCCCACATCCAACGTACCGCCATTCAGCACGTACACCGTCTGAGGATTGAGCCTGGTCAGCTCCTGCGCCGTAATATCGGGCACACTTTCGTTCTGTGTAAGGAGAATCGGTGCGTCCAATGCCCCCGCAAAACCATTCGCAATCAGCGGCACCATTTCATGCTCACCCGATGCAAGAATTACAGCCTTTGCGCCATCGGGGTAGCAACGGCTTGAAAGCTTCGCCGCAATGCCATAACGTGTGTCCGCTTCGATAGATTCGATGCCGCTCATGTCGGGCTTCTTCGGATCCTGCAAGGTTTCGAACACAATCTGCTCCGATTCCTTGCTGCCCACATGACCACCCAGCACACGATAGGTCTGGCACACTTCCTTTGCCGTGCCCGCCATGCGCAGATGGCCCTTTTCAATCCATACCGCCTTGTTGCACAAGCGCTCGATCTGGTCGTTGTTGTGCGAAACGATAAGCACCGTCACACCATGTTCCTTGATCAACTTCGTAATGCGGTCTTCGCACTTCTTCTGGAACATGAAGTCGCCCACGGAAAGCACTTCGTCCACGATCAAAATCTCGGGCACGATAACCGTGGCAATAGCAAAGGCAATGCGCGCCACCATGCCGGAAGAATAGTTCTTCATGGGCATGTCCAGGAACTTTTCCACCTCGGCGAATTCAACGATATCGTCAAAATTTTCTTCAATGAACTGCTTCGAATAGCCCAGCAGCGCACCGTTCAAGTAGATGTTTTCGCGCGCGGTAAGCTCCATGTCGAAACCAGCGCCCAGTTCAATGAGCGGGGCGATATTTCCACTAACCGTACATGATCCTTTGCTGGGCTCCAATACGCCGGCAATAATCTTCAGAATGGTGGATTTGCCGGAACCGTTCGTCCCCAGAATACCGAACACGTCGCCCTGCTTCACTTCGAAGGAAACGTCGTCAAGTGCACGGAATTCCTTAAAGCGCAATTCGCGCTTAGCGGCGGCGATTACGTATTCTTTGATGCTGTTCAGCTGTTCGCTTGCCATGTTGAAGATCATGGACACATGGTCCACTTTGATCATGGTTTTCTTTGATGAATCGTCCGCAAGCTCGGATTCGATTTCCAGAACGCTGGTGTTCACGTTTTCGGGCATGGTTGTTCCTTAAACGTAGAGAATGAACTTCTTTTCGGTCTTCTTGAAAATAAGCAGACCGATGGCGAATGCAGCTACCGCCATGCCCAGGCACAGGAGGTTTTCCTGCAAGCCGGGCACCGTGCCGCTCAGGATAAGGTCACGGAAGTAGCTAACGTAGTGATACATAGGGTTGTACTGCATAAGCGGTGCCGCCCAATCGGGCAGGATTTCTACGGGATAGAACAGCGGCGTGGCGTACGTCCATGCGGTGATAACGACGCCCCACAGGTGGCACACGTCGCGGAAGAACACCGAAAGGGCGGAAAGCGCCATACCCACGCCCGCGCTGAATAGCACCACGTATAGGAGCAGCAGCGGCAGGGCAAGCAGGCTAACGTGCGGCATAACCTGGAAGAAGATCATTACCGCGGCTACCGCGATGAGTGAAATGCAGAAGTTCACCAGCTGGAACAGCACTTTTTCAAGCGGGAATATGAGCTTTTCGATGCGAATCTTCTTGATAAGCGAAGAAGATTCGATGATTGAATTCATGGCGCCCGAAGTGGAATCGGCCATGAGGGCGAACATGACGTTGCCCAAGATTACGTACAGCGGGTAGTTTTCAATGCTGAACTTGAAAAACGTGCTGAACACAACGGAAAGCACGATCATCATGAGCAAAGGGTTCAGGACCGACCACAAAACGCCCAGGGCGCTGCGACGGTACTTAAGCTTGAAGTCCCTGGATACAAGGGATGTTATGGTGAACCAATTCCTTCTGGCATTAGCGCTTGAGAGCATATTTGGCATTAATGCAGTTCCTTATCGTTTAGTGGCTGCGCACGTTTTTTGCTGTTAGCTGGCGACTGGCGGCATAGAGCCACCGCCTCGGCCTGCAGCCTTACCAGCAGATTCAAAACTCGCACGGCAACCAAGAATAATCACGATTTTTCATTGTAAAGGGTATTGGCGTGCGCTTGCCAGCCTGCACGGTTTTTGCGGAAAATAGGAATAGGGCTCAGTCCTGCGTCACTGACCCTATCCTGCCACCCTAAAGCAGCAGCTCGGCAATAAAAGATAATATATAATTTTGAACACATCGAGCGCATCGCGAAAACGCAGGACACCAGCGAGGTACCATGCCAGCAACGAAGACTCCGCTAAGATTCCCCGGCGGGAAAACAAAACTTTACAAGTATGTCACAAAATCGATGTGGGAGCAATCGCCAAAATGCACCACCTATATAGAGCCTTTCGCAGGTGGCGCAGGCATCGCAATGAAGCTTCTTCTGGGAAAAGAAGTCGAGCATATCATAATCAATGATATCGACAGGTCCATTTACTCAATATGGAAGCTAATCCTCTCCGATAATGACGAATTAGCTTCCTTTATACAGAGCGTTCCATTGACAATTGACGAATGGAGAAAGCAAAAGGAAATCGTGACCCATCAAACTGATTACGATGACTGCGAACTCGGACTCGCCTCCTTCTTCATGAACCGAACCAATGTGTCTGGAATCATTTCGGGGGGACCTATCGGCGGTACTCGCCAGAACAGCAAATACAAAATCGATGCCCGCTTCAACAGGGACGGACTACTTAGAAAGATTAACGAGATAAAAAAAGAAAAGTCTCGAGTTCGGTTGTACAACATGGATGCAGCGAAACTCATAGAGACAGTTATCAAAAAAATAGATGCTTCATCATCATTTGTTTACTTTGATCCACCATATGTAAACAAAGGTCCTCTTCTTTATGAAAATTCCTACAAAAAAGAAGACCATGAAAACCTTGCCACGCAAATACAAAAGCTCAACAGGCCATGGCTAGTCACATATGACGACTGCGAGTTCATTAGGAACCTGTACAGGAACCAAACAATTGAGCAGATAGAAATTTCTTACAGCGCAGGAAAGACAAGAAAAGGCTCAGAGGTGGCAATTAAACGTCACAAGGAATAGTAACCGACATGAAGAAAATCCATTTCAATACCTATAAAAAGCTCAAGAATATCGACATATCGCTATCTCTGGGAATCAACGCGATCGCAGGAGGAAACGGAACCTGCAAGACTTCCATACTGCATGTGCTCGGAAACTCATATCAACAGGTTAAAAGCACAGATTCTAGGCTGGAAAATTCCGACTGCCTTAAGGTGATTAACGCAATAAACTATTCCGTCAACCCAAAAATCGAGTCCCTGACAAGAGGAGATAAGGCGAAAAATGACCCTGCGCCGGGAGAAAAAGGGGCTTTCTACACAGCAACTTATAATGATGGGACGAGCCTCTCGTTTCGGAAGCACGATTCCAGGGCTGGGCTAAAAGCAAAATCTAGGTATTCAATCAAGCCCACATACAAAAGCGGAGCAAAAGAGTCTCTGCCTGCAGCACCTATTATTTACCTTGGGCTCTCACGACTAGTTCCCTTTGGGGAATTTCTCGATGACGACAAGATCAGCAAACAGAAAGTTTCCCTTCCTCAAAAGCATCTGAGCGCAATTGCAGACAATTTCAGGAAAATGACGAACATAGAAACAGTCTCTCTCAAACCGCAAAATATGGGCTCCATTAAGAAAAGAGCGGACTTCACCACCTCCACCGAAGGGGTAGACTCAAATACCATTTCGGCAGGCCAGGATAACTTGCTTATCATTTTAACAGCCCTCGAATCGCTTGCTTACTATCATGAATCGCTTAAAAGCGACGAGGTCTCCGAGTCTCTCCTTCTCATTGACGAAATAGAAGCAACACTACATCCTGCATTCCAAATTGAACTCGCACGCATTTTCGAAGAATATTTCGACAAGTATGGCATACAGGTCGTATTCACAACGCATAGCTTAACCCTGTTGGAATATTTGATAAAAAGCAGACAATCCGTCATCTATCTAATGGACAATATAGTCGATGTACTACAGATGGAATCACCTGACATGCTCAAAATTAACATGCATCTTAAGCAAATTTCTCATAAAGATATATACATTGACAAAATTGTCCCCATCTTTTCCGAAGACGAAGAAGCAAGATTTGTCTTTAGGATCCTCGCCGATCAACTCGCAAGAAACAGCACAGGGATGAGGCAAGCCCTGAGCATTTTTCACCTAGTTAAGTGCAGCATGGGATCAGACAACCTTCGACTCCTATTCGGAGACGATGCTATGCGCCAATCTACGATATCCGCAATTTGCCTATTGGACGGAGACCAAACAGAAGACCCGAGCAAAAATATCGTGGCGCTACCCGGTAAAAATAGCCCCGAAAAATTCATCTTTGACTACGGGATCGATCTAGTTAACCGCGATGATTCTTTCTGGAGGGAAGACACTGTCATCAACTCTGGTTACTCAAAGCCTTATTTTCTCTCTAAAATCAAGGAACCATATTCTAGCCTCTTAAAGGAAGCTGAAAACAAAGCAGCCGAGGGGCTGGAGAAGGATGGCTACGTCAGAAAACAATTAAAGAGCCTTTTCAACGACAATAAAGAACTTATGAAGTTGATACTTATCCGATGGGCGAACGATGATGAAAACCGAGCTGAACTGACACATTTTTACCATAGTTTGCACAGTATGTTTCTCAAAGTCTCGAAATGGCATGGGGTCCCAAACGAGCTTTGGCCAAAAACAGAACAAATCTCATGGACATAGAAGCGGCAAGCCAATAGAGGAGAACGACCAAGGTGTTCATAGAAATACTTCTTCAAGCAATTGTTGCAGCGGCTGGAACATCGGCCCTCATCGTCTACCTGCTCCAAAAGAGAAGTGTCAGAAGAAATGCCGCCTTTCTTATTGTCGAACAAATAGACAATTTGAAGCACGATATCGCCAACATATCAACATATGTGTCCAAAAACAAAGCCCTCGATGGGGTGGCGTTCTACGAGTCAATCCCCTTATTCGGGAAAGACCAATGGCAAAACAATAAACATCTTTTCATTTCCTCACTTGACCGAGAAAGCATCCGGTCTATTGACAAGTTTTATTCACTGGCCCATATCATTAACAAACAGCAGGATCTTATAACCAACCTACAAAACAACCACTTTTTTCTTGTCCAAAAATCATTTGCCGATGTCGAATCCAGTATCGTTCTCGGGCTTGCCCTAAGCATGCCAGCCGATTCAAGGGCTGGTCTTGGCTCTCATGCACCATTGGCACAACAGCTCTTTTCAGAACGAAAAGCTATGGTGGAAAGCATAATCGGGAACGGGCAGCTCACGAGCTATACCCCAGTCCAAGCAGTAGAAACGCTCGATAAAGCGCTTAGAGAAATATCTCTGCTTGAGGTTCAAGGTTGTCTGGGTTACCGCAAGCTTAACAAAATAGCCAAACGCAAATAAAAACAGGACATCTACTCAATGCAAATTTATCGCACCGCCTTCCTGCAAACCGTCGTTCTGCCGCCGTTCTCCTTAACAAGCCGGCCTTCTTCCACCATCTTCGCCAAATGGCGTCGCACGGTTCTTTCGCCAACTGAAGCCACCTCGGCGGACACTTCGGATGCAGAGATCTTGCCGTATTTCTTCAGCAAGTCGCAAACCACAGCCTCGATTTCTTCGGAGCCCTTTCTTCCCTTATGCACTGGAGCCTTTTCAGAAGGAGCATCAGCCACCGAAAGAGGCACGGGAACAAACGCCTCGAAGAAATCGCCATCTTCCATCTCGGGAACCCGCCCCGAATAAAGCTGAGAGAACTTATACAAATTCCGAACGCCACTTCCAAGCTCTTCGGAACGACCCATCTGGGTGAAGAAATTGGCAATTATCGGGTTCTTGGGAGTTGGATCCAAATTGCCGGGGGTTACCGAACCTGCATACAGGGCGCGGCTTGCATTGTGGGTGTGAATGCCATCTGCATCAATAACGATTCTTGCAATATGGGGACTCGTGTATTCGCGGTGAATAAGGCTGTTCACCACAAGCTCGCGAACAATAACGTCTCGAACACTTATACGATTGCCTTCTTCATCGAGCGCAAACACATCGGGCATCCACTTTTTGCAAAAAGAGGAAATCTCCCCATATGCCTCCACCAAGTTGCTCTTGCAAACAAGCCGATCATCGTATCGGTCGGTATCGGCACGGCGAAGAATGACATCCGTGCGGTACACGGGGGCAACATCCAGGATGGTTTCTTTCTTCCCAATGAGCATAATAGCCGCAAGGTTGAATCCGTATTCGCCTGTCGCGGGATCCCGGGACCAGAGTCTCGAAGCCCTAAGCAGCTCTTCGTCGTCAAGGGAAAGCCAAGGGTGGTTTTCGCGTGCGGCCCGTATTTCGCGCCTTACTCCGCTCAAGGCTCCTAAGTCAAGATCTTCTTCTGTCACCCAGGGATAAACGGTTTTCTCGGTATAGAAATTTTGTTTTCGGATAATCATTGCCGCACGTTGCGCATCGGCTTTCACCTTTACGTCAACATCGGCTGCCCTGTCATACACGGTGCCTTTAAAGGAATAGAGCGATGGGCCCATGGGAACCCATACTCTGATAACGATTTTTCCGTTACCAGCATCAAGCTTTTCAAACTCAAGCGCCGGTGGAACATTAAGCAGCCTAGGATATAAATGCGATCTGTATCGTTCCTTCAAACGAGCATGCCAGAGAGCCTAATCCCTTAGAGCGCAACGCAACAACAAAGGGAAGACGGCAGACACTGCAAACTCAGCCGCGCACTTCAAGCTTGATTTTGCCTCGACAAACAATTTTTCTGGCAAGCCTGCACCTAGCAGCGGATAAAAGCCACACGCCCCGCAACAAGGAAATGACCCGCAAAAGAGAAAGGTGCTGAAAGGCTATTATTGGACTGCAAAGCGCGACAAAAGTACATATTCAATAAAAAAGGATGAAAATGACCCTTTACGAATGTTCAAGTTTAATAGTTTCAGCATTGGCGTTAGCTCTTTCCCTGCTTATCCCCTTTTGCCAATTCATCCATAGAAAGTCCCAGAAGGCAAAATTGGAAATTATCCCTTTCGATGGGTACCCATTAACGCTCTACTTCGACAAAGCCGGGTCGACTCTCGATTTCAAATTTTCCTTATCATGCTCAAAGCAAGACTGCGTTATTCGCTCAATGGAAGCACGCATCTGGAGTTATCCGGGACCGACAACTGCTTTTGACTGGGATACGCTAAATCCAATCAATCTAAGCTGGGCAAATGCAGGGATGCAGCAAATCAAAATGGCTACCGCAGAGCTAGTTCATCCTCTTTTGCTTAAAAGAGATTCTCTGACCCCTCTTAACGTTCACTTCGCAAGGGAAGACGATTCCTGGAGCAAGCTGTTCGAGGGGCGTGATGAAAAGCCTCCCTGCATTCCAGAGCCTCTTCTCTCCGAGCAAATCGCAAACGAGCTTTTGTGGAACGAAGGAGATTTCATTTTAACGATTGCGGTATTTTATGACACAGACAAAGAAATCTCGGCCACCTTCAGATTCTCAGTCAACGCAAGCCATGCAGAGAAGCTGCGAAACAACAGCTTCATGATTGCATCGAACGACACGGCAGCCAAATTCCCAAACCCTTATTTCGCAATGCTCAAAATCAACAACCAATAAATGGTCGAACGGCCTGATCTGGGAGCATACTCGAAAAAGATTATGGCCGCATCCACAACCCAAGCAAGCACCGCTTCATCCAGCGCCATCAAAAAGTTCGCACTAGTCAAAACAACCATAAGCAAATTAAAGAGACCATAAACGAAATAAGCCATACAAAAAATATTGCAACAATATCCCAAACAAATGAGCGAGCCTTCTTTTCTTTATAAAGATAAACGAGCAAAAACGGAATCATCGCGCCCACCAGTGTCCCCATAGAGCCAACAAGAGAAGCCGATGCTGGATTTAAGGCCTGAGCTACCCAAGCCCCTGAAATCAAAAGAAGGTTAACGACAGCAGCCAAAAACGGACGCTTTGACATTTCAACAAAAATAGAACCGCTATAACAATTGGGAGCGTTCACGCCATTCAAAAGCCCTTCCATCCGAGAACATTGAAAAGAATAAACCCTTATCCAAAAGAACCATCTGACACCTGAATCTGATTCATACCTCAGCTTTGTTTTATTCACATCTCTTACAAGTAGCTTGTCGATTTTCTTTATATACCGCTTTAAAGGTTCGGCAACGGGCAAAACATAGACCGCAAATTCATGGTCAGGCAGTCCAAGCTCCTTGTATAACCCCATAAGCCGAAACTGAAATTGATGAAGCTTGACCAGGGCAGCGCGAGACCGAATCCCTAGCGATCCCTGACAATCTTCAAGAACCGAATAAAGCTCATCACTTAGCTCCCTTAACCCAACGCTTCCGCACAAAAGAGCAATCGTTGGATTCTTCAAAGACAAACCAAGGCTATCCATCTCGATTGGCTTCAAAGTACTTATATCCTCTATCTCAACCGACTTTTCCAAAGACCGCTTAATCATCCGCATCGCCTTTATGCGTTCTCGCGACAACTCGGCAGCGATTCTCCTTTTTTCTGTAAAAGCAATTTCTATCAATTTCGAAACGCTTAAAAATAGAGCCGTTACCAAAGAAGTAACTACCGAAATAACCCACGGTTCACTCAATAACTCGTTCATTTTTCCCTTCCAAAATCAGCCAATTGCCACAATTTGCAAAATCTTGTCTTTGTAATCTCTGTCGGATAGAAAAGAGCATTTACGCACTGTCCATCTTCCTCAAATCCAATGAATAAAACCTCCGACTGCCCTTGTGCACCTCTCGTAAAAAGCCCAGCTCTTTGATGCGCTTGCGCTTCTTGGACATGGTGGGCTCGGACATCTTGGACACTGCACACAGCTCCTCAGTGACCATACCGCTTTCTGAGAACAATGCGGCCTGGGCCAGGATAAATGCTACGCGCCACAGGCCCGCATCCTCTTCCTCCGCTGCGATTGCGCGATTTACCGCATCAACAGCGTCTGCTAAGTCGCTCCGCTTTTCTTGCAGCAAGTCCAACATGCTTCTCCATGGCATCTACGACTAACTCAGAAAACAAGATAACAAATGGCGTTAAATCACCCCTGTTCAGCGATGCGCACACAGCGAAAAACTCTTGTAATACTTTTCGATTCTTTCCTTTACCGAATACGACAAGAGATACCCGACAATCGGGCTGAAGCTATGCGAGAGTACATAATGCTGATAAACCAGTTAGTACGCCCATTTCCGTCATAGAATGGATGGATGCGAGCAAGCACGAACGAGACACCGAACGCACACCAAAACCGGAAGTTAAACGTGGTTCAATATGGACAAAGCCCGATCCATAAGCTCGATAATCCCTGCTTCAGGCTCAACACCATGGCAGATGGGCCTTTGCGCAGCATCGATAACGCTCACAGGGCTCGTGCGAAAAAATTGCCCATCGGAAACATGATTTGGGTCGCCGGCCACCACTTCATCAAGTACCAGCTCGTATCGCCGCAATAGACCAAAAAATTGCCTGATTTTTGTCTATTGGCTCGAAATCGGCTGATTGACCAAAATTCTTTGGTCAATTTTGGTCTATTTCAATGATATGAAAGCGTCAAGGACGACACCTTCTGGCGGCAATCAGCCCGCTAAGCGACACCCATTCGATAATGTCACGACAGTTTGGCGACATTGTCGCATGGGTGCCGTCACTGCCATGGCTACCGCTACGAACAATCCAACAGCCCCACTGATTCCACTTTCGCTCTGACATCCTCAGCAACATCGCGCGCCCATGATTGCTTAAGGCCCGCCTTCATCCCTACGGCCAGCAAATCGGCAAGCTCTATCCCCTTGCCTTTGCCGTTCACTGTAGTAGCGCGTTCTCCATATGTACCAGGGTTTTGAGTCAGATCATACGCCGGCGATAGGGACCACTTCCCCGCTGTCTCGTTATACAAAAATGAGAAGTTCTTCGCATGGTCATCCCTGTTTCCAATGAAAACGTTAAAGCACATCAGCCGATAAAGCTGATCAATATCGCACGCCGAGTCAGTCAACAAAGATGTCAGCCGCATAAGCAGTTCGTATTCCAGATTTGGAACCCTATGAGACGATTCCAGCAACGCGCCAGCTGAAGCCATATGAACTTTCCGGGAGGGGTCTGTGCCAACACGATCAAACCGCTTAACCCCAAAGTATCCCGAACACCGTTTTGAGGGGAACAAGCGAGTTTCAGGAACGTCCAGGCCGCACCGCTTAGCAAGCTGGGCAATACAATATTCCTGCTCGCCAATGTTCTCTGTATCAAATGAAGAAGGGAATTTAACTATCCACTCTTCGCCGTCAACCTCCGTAAGCACTTTGGGTCGCGCACCGCCAGACGAACCACCCAGAGCAAGCAGTTCGTCAAAATCATCCGACTCATTTGTCGCAAGAAGGCGAGCACACTCTTCCGCAATCACGTCGAAATCCAACCCACCGAACGAAGCAGCAATTGCGGTCTCTGGCTCATATTCCAACGCGCCCATGCCGCTTGCTCCAACGAATGATAAACGGGCAAGAAAACCAACCTCACGCGGGTTCAGCCCGTGTTTAGCCAGCGCTCTGTCAACCAAGAGCTTCCCCCACCCATCGGGCAAGCTATCGTCGAAAATGCCAAAAACACCGTCGAACGGGCGCCACCGCGCAATAAAAACCCGTTTCTCCAAGGGCAGGCTGAACGGACTTATGCTGAATCCGCTGGCAAGCCACCCATCAGCATATTCGAACGCCATCAGACCCTCGGGAGTCGATGCAATGGTGCCAACTGTTTCTCCATGGAAGGAAACACGAACTCTGTCAATTTCAGGAACTTGCACAAGCTACCTCTTCCGCTTGCTTTCCGCGATCACATCTTCGATGGAAGCGTACTGCTTCTGCGCGAATAAACCAGTGAAATCCTCTTCGCAATGAAGAGCGAAAGCAATGTTTACCAACGATGCAAGTGAGATTTGGTGTAGACGCTCGAATCTTTTAATTGAGCCCAGGCTTACACCTGATTTTTCGGCAAGCTGCGCCTGCGTAAGCCCCTGCTCTTTGCGACGAGCCACTACACGATAAGCAATATCGGCCAGGACTTCGCCTGGAAGCTGATGTTCAAGAATGTTTATCATAGTTAATATATTAGCTAGTTATCAGTTAATATCGCAATTTAATTAATATATTAGCCGCAATTACAAGCCACAGCAACATCCCCAAATGCGACACTAATGCAACAATGGCGCATTAGTGTCGTCCAAGAGAGCGGGGCGTCTGCATCCCACTTCACGGAAATTGCCTGGGTACATAGGGGCAAAGGCCACGTTCCGACTTTCTGGACATCTTTGCCTTTGTCCAGAAAATGTCCAGATTATGTCCGGATTAGTGTCCAGAAAAGAAAAACCAGTAATCCCCGTTGTGTATAAAATAATTCCCCTTGAATCTTCAAATCAAATGCAACACTTCTGAGCAATGGACCCCGTACGGCGTCCGGTAGCCTAGGCGTTTGCGCGGCCTGCGGTTGAGCTTATCGTACACCTCCTGCACGCGCTTCTCGCTCACGCGCGCCAGCGACTCGCCCTTCGGGAAGTACTCCCGCAGGAGGCTGTTGGTGTTCTCGTTCGTGCCGCGCTGCCAAGGGTGGTGGGGCAGCGCGAAGTAGAACTCGACTCCGATCTCGTCCGTGACCCGGGCATGGTCGGCGAACTCCTTGCCGCGGTCGAGCTTGACGGATCCGAGCGGCTGGCCTTCGAGGGCCCTCGGCATCTTGTCCCGGATGCACTTGGCGGTCTTACGGCGGCACTTCCCGCCGACGAAGAAGCCGTCTTTGCGGTCGACGAGCGTCAGCAGGCAGGCGCCTCCGGCTTTGCCGGCAACCGTGTCGCCCTCCCAATGCCCGGGCTCGCCGCGCTCGTCGGCGGCCGCCGGCCGCTCCGAAATCTCGTGCGACACCTTGATTTTGCCACGCCGCTCCGACGGGCCGCGGCGGCGCTTGCCGCGATGGCGCAGCCTTCTCTTCGCCTTGCGCCCGCCGATGCAGCCGTCGAAGAGACCACCGCTTATGCCGCGGTAGATGGTCGTGTCGCTGACGGGGCTTCCGCCCAACTCGAGCGCGAGCCTGCCCTCTATCTGCTCAGGAGACCACTGCTCTTTCAGGAACTTGTCCCTGACCAGCGAGAACACGTGCTCGTCGTCGAGCACGCGCCGCCTGCGGCACGCCTTCCTCCGCTCGGCGTAGCACCGCTGCGCGGTCGAGGCGCGGTGGAACCGCTCGCACGAGTTGCGCTTGAGCTCGCGCGACACCGTCGACTTGCTGCGCCCGATGGCGCGGGATATCTCGCAGACGCCCCTCCCGTCGCGTCGCATCAGCATGATGCCCTCGCGCTCATGCAGCGTAAGATGGACTTGGTGGCCCATGGCTCCCTCTTCCGTATGATGTTCTAGGCAAACACCATTCTACCGAGGGCCGTGGGCCGCTGCTCGTCGTAGCTTGTTGCGTTTAGAGTGAAGATTCAAATACTAAATGGCACTTTACGCAATTAGTTTGTACAAACTACTAAATAATTCGTACTAATAATTTAGTATTTAGTACGAATTGAGTGCTAATTCGTGATCTGGATTGCTAATTAAAGGGTAGTTTATACAAAATGCCACCAAGAATTACAAATTAGCGTTTCTGGAACTGTCAATTTGCAACCATACAAGAACAAAAATAGGTGGGAATATGGGGACAGGTCCCGTTTTCCCAGTTTCTTAAGAGGGCCTTACTTGCGATAGATTCCGCAAGTGAGGCCCTTCCTTTGTGCGTAAATTTCCAAAACTGGGAAAACGGGACCTGTCCCCATATTCCCACCTATTTTCCCGCGGCTTTCAGTGCTGCTTTGGGACCTGCCACCAGCAGATAGTACAAGCCCTTGCGCAGCGGCGTGGGATTGTTGGGGAAGAACTGCTCAAAGCGCTTTGGGTGCTCCATCAAATAGCGCAGGTTCGCGTTCTGATAGTCGCTGAACAGCGAGCGATCATACGCGCCGCCCCTGAACCCGGCACGCAAATCCTCATGCATCTTAACCACAAATTCACGACGCTGCTCCGGCGCCAAGCGCGCAAAGTTCCACATATAGCTGTCATAACGCAGCCTGAACAGGACTTTTCTCAAATCATCGCAATCAGGATCGTTCTTGATGAAGCGCTCTGCCATGTCAAATTCTTTGCACACGCACATGACTTTTTGCGCGTCGTTCACAGAAGACGCCTCGTTGTCTTGGCGGTAATGCAGAATGGCCTCTTCGGACATAACAACCTTCTGCGCGGTTACCCACACTTTGAACTGAAAGCCCAGATCCTGGAAGCTCGCACCCGCCGTTTCAAGGAAACGCACACCCTTTTCAACCAGCATTTCGCGACGATACAGCGCCGACCAAATGGAGGGAATGCAGTAGAACACTTCGCGAAGGTCGCGCGGGTTGAAGGGGGCATCCGTCATAGGGGGTTTGCACACGCTTATAAGCTGGTTGCGCTCTTTGGGCGTACTCCAATAGAACCAATAGTTGGCCTTAGCCACATCGACAGGAGCGTCGGCACCTGCGTCCTTCACCAGGCCATACAGCAGCTCCAGCGCATTCGGCTCGAAGAAATCGTCGGGCTCCAAAATGCCGATGTACTCGCCACGCGCGGTGTCGATGCCCAAATTCATTGACGCGCCGTAACCAGAATTTTCCTTATCAATCAGGCGAAAACGCTGGTCTTTTTCCATATAACGCTTGATGATGTCCAGAGAACCATCGGTACTGCCATCGTTGATGCACAGTGCTTCGAAGTCGGTGAACGTCTGAGCAATCAGCGAATCAAGCGCCTGCTCCAAATACTGCTCGGAATTGCAAATGGGCACCAGCACCGAAATAGCAGGCGCAGACCCTTCAGGTGCAGGGCTGATTTTCGCACTCGCACGCGCTGCATTCGCACGCGCCTGTTGCTGAGAAATCTGGTTCTTGCCCTTTTTCTCGGTCTTCGCGGCAGCGTTTCCGCCACCAGCGCTCTTCGCGTTATTCTTCTTAGCCATTCCCTGCCCCTCTCAAATCAATTAGGTAAAAGTATACCGTTCATACAAGAAGCAACCACAGAGCATATTTCAGCTGCCGCGAATCACGTCAAGCAGTCCGCAGGCCTGCGCGTCCCCGACAGCCGCGAATTACGTCGGACGTCCTTGGCTGCCGCGCCCTCACGAGCGTCGCAATCGCGCTGAGCATCCCCAGGCTTCATACGTCCACGGGCGCCGAGAATCGCGCTGGGCGCTCCACGCCTCCGCCAACCCAAGCGTTCAACGACACGCACGGACATTCGCCGCCCCGCCCATCGCACCACGAACTTCACAGCAAAGCTTCAACACTTAATTAATTCCTCGCAAACGAGGTGCTTTCCTCGAGCGCATGGCATAGAATCGATCTAATGTAAAACGCGTTCATAAAACAGCGCCAGCAGAGCGCAGCATTATTCGCTTCAACGCGTTATTGAAGCCCGCCGCCAACAAGGAGGTTCTTATGAAACTTGGATTCATCGGATGCGGAAATATGGCCAAAGCCATGATCAAGGGAATTATCGCTAGCGGTGCTGTTGCGCCTGGTGAAATCTATGGTTCCAATGTCACGCCGGAGCACGCCGCTGCCGTAGCCGAAGAATTCGGCATTAACACTGGCACTAACAACATCACCGTCGCCGAAAACGCCGACATCTTGTTCCTTTCCGTAAAGCCCTACCAGTACGAGGCCGTTATTGCCGAAATCCGTGGAGCAATGCGCCCCGAGCAGACTGTTGTCACTATCGCCCCCGGTAAGACCATCGCCTGGCTGGAAGAACACTTCGGCGCGCCCGTCCGCATCGTACGCACTGCGCCGAACACACCCGCACACGTGCTGGCAGGCATTACCGCCTACTGCCCCAACAGCTTGGCAACCGCTGAAGACGTCGCCGCCGTCGAATGCCTGCTTGCCAGCTTCGGCACCACCGTTGAACTGGAAGAATCGCAGCTCGATGCCGCAAGTGCCATCGGCGGCAGCTCACCCGCCTATGTATATATGTTCATCGAGGCCTTAGCAGACGCAGGTGTGGCCGAAGGCCTGAAGCGCCCGCAGGCTTACCAGCTTGCCGCGCAGGGCGTACTGGGTGCTGCAAAACTCGTGCTCGAATCCGGCAAGCATCCTGGCCAGCTGAAGGACGAGGTGTGCTCGCCTTCCGGATCCACCATCCGCGGCCTTGAGGTTCTGGAAAAAGGCGCATTCCGCGGCACCGTTATCGATGCACTGCGTACCACCATCGAAAAGGCACGCGCTCTGTAACGCAAACGGGCGCGGTTGGGTGCCTGCGGTGCCGATGCGCTGCGGCAAGCAGCGATTGGCGGAATCCAGAGCAAAACAATTCGACATCAAGGGCATTAGGGGCAGAGCAGCGGAACTGTTTCTGATTGACGGACATCGATTAAGCCCGAAGGGAATATGCATGGTCCCTCTGCGCTGATTCTTCAGAAGGACCATGCCGACGCACAATTCGAACGTCTCTGACCAAAAAATAGCCGCACTTGCTTACGCAATCGCCGCGAATCATCACCCCCCCCCCGCAAACGAGCCCTCGCTGCATGCGCCAGGGCGCACACCGCACCTACGCCCGCCCGCACAACACCGAACAAAGACGAAGCCCCAAACCAGTGACAGCAGAGCGCGACATTTACCCGCCAGAATTCAACGTAAACGTACCTAAAATCCTACATAATTCCTTATTTTTTTAACAATGTACCCAGGGGGTACATTACTATGGGCTTATCTATCCCAGTTCAAAGGACAAACAGAAAGGCAAGGTGGGATCGCATGGCAAAAGCGTCAGCGAAGAGTAAAACGCTTTCCACTGCGGTAGCACTTGCAATGGCTGCTTCGCTGAGCGTTCCTTTCACGGCATATGCCGATGAAGATGCGAACGCTTCGTAAGAGGCAACCCAGCAAGAGGAAACGACAGCGGCAAACGACGGATCCGTAACCAACAACGAAGAAACTGCAACAGTTAAGGCAACCGGCGAAACTGAGGCAGACGCGAAAGACGCAATTGCGCTGCATTCCAACGAATCCGCGCAGGCAGTGGCCGAGGTTGACGGCGTGAAGTACGCAAGCATCGCAGCGGCAATCGCAGCCATCGATGCTGAGGGCACCGTTACCCTCCTGGGTGATGTAGCAGAGGACGTCACCATCCCTGAAGGCAAGACCATCACGCTCGACCTAAACGGCAAGAAGCTCACCAACAAGGCAAGTCACACCATCACCAACAATGGAACGCTCACGGTAACGGACTCCATTGGCGGCGGCGTGGTTGACAACATCACCCATGCAAAGGCTGCTCTCTCCAACGCAGTAGGCGCAACGGCCACGCTTGAGGGTGGCACGTTCATGCGCAGCAAGGAAGCCGGCAAGGACGGCAACAACAGTGGCGGCAACAGCTACTACACCATTGAAAACTATGGCTCCATGAGCTTCGGTTCTGGTGCATCGGTGGAAAACGCTGGTCACTTCTCCAGCATGATCCGCAACGGCGGCAAGAACACCGCTGAAAGTCCCGCTGAAATGACCATCAATGGCGGCACGTTCAGCGGCGGTATCAACACCATCAAGAATGACGATTACGGCAACCTCACCATCAACGATGGCGACTTCGACAACACGTCCCAGTACGTAATCATGAACTGGAGCAAGGCCACCATCAATAACGGCACGTTCAAGACCTCCAGCAAAGCCACCTCTGCTGTTCTGTTCAATTCTTCGTACGGCAATGACCCCGCTGACACCGGAAGTCTGGAAGTAAACGGCGGCACGTTCACCACCAATTCCGCCGCCCAGCCCGTGCTGACGAACTACTACGACGCCAACAACACGGCAACGTCCACGGTGATAAACAACGGCATCTTCAACGGGGATTTGGTAAACGAGTCCGAGCATAAGGGCCCGCTTTCTGTTTCCGGTGGTACGTTCACGGATCCGGCAGTCGCAAAGCACCTCAAGAGCGGCAAGGCAGTTTTGTTCAACGACGGCAAATATGCTGTCGGTAACAAGGACGCCGTGAAGGGCGATGCGACCTATTCCGTAACCAATACCGACGGAACGGTTGTTTACTTCACCGATGCTCAGGCTGCAAACGACTATGCTAAGGAATCGGGCGCTCAGGCTCCTGTGGTTTTGAAGGTTACCGTTAACTTCGATTCCAACCAGGGCACAGCAGTCGACTCTCAGCTTGTTGCCGTTGGTGACAAAGTGGCAAAGCCGGCAGATCCTACCAAGAAAGGCTATACCTTCTCGGGATGGTTCACTGACCAGGACTGCACCAATGCCTATGACTTCGATGCTCCTGTAAACGGCACACAACCCGAGTTCACCCTGTATGCCGGCTGGAAGGCAGCGGCTCCTACCGTTCAGCCCGGTGCTGGCGACAGCGGCAACAACTCCTCTGCCAATGCGAACGTAAACGTCAACACCGTTAACGACAACGGCGACAATGCCGCAAGCGAAGCAAAGGCGACTACCGTGAAGACGGGTGACAACCTTGCTCTTATTGGTGGCGCAATTGCCCTGATTGCCGTTGCGGCTGCTGCCGTTGCAGGATTTGCACTGCGTCGCAGGAAGATGAACTAGTTTTTTGCTCACTGCGTTTCACTGACCGTAAGGCAATACGGCGGTAACGCGTACGGCAAAGGGTCGGGTCTGAGGAAATCTCGGACCCGACCCTTTTGTTTTGCTTTGGGACAATGGGGACGGGTACTGTTTTCTCGCGCATCCTTTCGCATTGGCCTTTTGAGCCCTGGAGAAATCCAGGGCTTTTTGCTTACCCGTCTAACAAGCAGAGCCCTGCTTGCGACCAATTACGCGAACAGGGCTCTGCTTTTGTGCGTGTTGCCAAACAAAAAAGGGCGGTCGCTTTTGCGAACGCCCTTAGTAAAGCTGGGAATTTGGTATCAGTCCCTATATTCCCACTTACGCCATGAATTTGTAGACGGCTTGGGTGTAGGCCACCGGGTCGTCGATAGGCAGACCCTCAGTGATCAGCGCCTGATCGTACAGAATCGTGGCGTACAGGTGCACCTTTTCGGTATCGCCGTCCTCGAACGCCTTCTGCACTGCCTTGAATACGGGATGCTCGGCGTTCAGTTCGAGCACTCGGTCGCTCTTTACGTGCTCGCCGTCGGGACCCTGCGCCAAGATCTTTTCCATTTCCAGCGTGATGGGACCTTCTGCGGTTACGCATGAAGGGGTATCGGTCAGGCGTGCGGAAACGGCAACGCGCTTAACCTTGCCATCGAGTGCCTTCTGCATTTCGGCGAACAGGCCCTCGTTTTCCTTCGTAATGGCCTCAGCTGCGCTCTTTTCGTCCTCGGTTTCAAGGCCCAGGTCACCGCCGGCGACATTCTTGAATTGCTTTTCGTTGTATTCGCTCATCGACATGAAGCAGAACTCGTCAACATCCTGCGGGCACAGCAGCACATCGAAGCCCTTGTTCAGCACCGTGTTCACGATGGGGCGCTTCGCCAAACGGTCGATGGCTTCGCCTGTTGCGAAGAAGATCGACTTCTGGTCCTCCGGCATGGCCTCCACGTACTCGGCCAGCGTCACCATCTTCTGCTGCTTGGCGGAGTAGAACAGCAGCAAGTCAGCCAGCACATCCTTCTTCATGCCGTAGCTGGTGTAGATGCCGTACTCCAGGTTGCGGCCAAAGCCCTTGAAGAACTTTTCGTAACCGTCGCGGTCATTCTTCAGGAACTTCTCCAGTTCGCTCTTGATCTTCTTTTCGAGTTTGCTGGCAATAGCGCGCAGTTGGCTGTTCTGCTGAAGCGTTTCGCGCGAGATGTTCAGCGAAAGGTCCTGCGAGTCCACCACGCCCTTCACGAAGCTGAAGTAGTCGGGCAGCAGATCGCCGCACTTTTCCATGATCAGCACATTCGAGCTGTACAGTGCCAGACCCTTTTCGTAGTCCTTGTTGTAGAAGTCGTACGGCGGGCGCTTGGGGATGAACAGCAGCGCATCGTAGGTCAGCGCGCCTTCCGCGTGCACGGAAACGGTGCGGGCTGGGTCCTCGAAATCGTGGAAGTCGGTCTTGTAGAAGGTGGCGTATTCCTCGTCGGTTACCTCGGATTTGCGGCGCTTCCAGATGGGGATCATCGAGTTGATGGTCTTAACCTCGCGCACCGTTTCGAACTCGGGCTTGTAGTCGTCGCCGGCATCTTCGGGCTTGGGCAGGGGCTTGCGCTCCTCCATTTCCATGTGGATGGGGTAGCGCACGTAGTTGCTGTACTGCTTGATGAGGGCCTGGAGCTCATACTGGTCTAGGAATACGTCGTACTCTTCTTCGTCGGCGTTGTCCTTCAGGTGCAGGGTGATGCTGGTGCCGTGGTCGGCGCCCAGTGCGGCGGCCTCCTCAGCGGTGGCGGGCTCGATGGTGTAGCCCTCAACGCCGTCGGATTTCCAGGTGAACGCCTCGGCCTCGCCGTATGCGCGGGAGGTTACGGTAACTTCCTTGGCAACCATGAACGAAGAATAGAAGCCCACGCCGAACTGGCCGATGATGTCCACATCTTCGCCCTGCTTTTCGGCGTTTTCAGTCTTGAACTCAAGGCTGCCGGAATGGGCGATGGTACCCAGGTTGGTTTCGAGCTCGTCGCGCGTCATGCCGATGCCGGTATCGGAAACGGTGATGGTGCGTGCGTCCTTGTCGAAGGCAACATCGATGGAAAGGTCGTCCTTCGAAACGGCGATAGAGGTATCAGTAAGGCTCTTGAAGTAGAGCTTGTCCACCGCGTCGGATGCGTTGGAAATAAGCTCGCGCAGGAAGATTTCCTTGTTCGTGTAGATGGAGTTGATCATCAGATCGAGGAGCTTTTTGCTCTCAGTTTGGAACTGCTTCATTCAGATCCTTCCTTCTTTGGGCGAATGGCACGCGCCACACGGCACAGACGCGGCAACACCCTATTTATATTGTGGGCAAACGCAAATTAGCACTCCCGCAAGAGGAGTGCTAATAAGAATTCTAGTATGGGAACTGCACCTGTCAAGGAAGGCGAAGGCCGCCCGCCCGTTTGTAACGCGGCTGTTGCCTTTCGGGCGGTTTACGGCGAACGGGCGCGGGCGATGGTAGTGCGCAGCGCGTCAATCACCGTGCCGCGGAACGCGCCCTTTTCCAGAACCACAACTCCGCGAATGGTGGAACCGAAAGGCAAGCACACCTCGTCCTTCAACTGGTCAGGATGCTTGCCCGATTCCAGCACCAGCTTCGCAGAACCCAAAGCCGCCTGCGCGGCAATCTGCTGGGCCTGCGGGCGCTTCAGCCCTTCGGCCACGCCGGCGTCGCGGCCTTCGCCTATTACCAGCGAAAATAGCAGCAGCCCTAAGCGTTTTAGGCGCTATTCCTTCTCTTCGCCTTCTGCCGTCTCGGGCTCCTCCTCGAAGCGGACATCAATCTTGTCGATACGCAGGCCGTCCATCACACGAGCCATCATCGTGATTTTCGTGCCCTCGTGATGCAGCTCGTACGAATCGCCCTCGGCAGGGATCTTGTCCAGCAGGTCGAGCATCAAGCCACCCGCGGTCTCGTAGTCGAACACGGGCACGGGCTCAAATCCAATGAACTCAACGAACTGGTCAACCGGCAACGAGCCGTCAACCAAGTAATGATGCTCGCCCACCTTCAGGATTTCGTCCTGATCATCGTGCAGATACTCGTCTTCCATGCGGCCGATAATCTGCTCGACCACATCGGTCATGGTAACGATGCCGGACGTGCCGCCATGCTCGTCAACCACCACGGCGATTTTCGTGTGCTTAGCCTGCAGCACCTGCAAAAGCTTCGCGATGGAAATGCTCTCCGGCACCGCCTGAATCGAGCGGATTTTCAGGTCCTTCATCGTGGAGCCCTCAGGCAACAAGTAGGCATCCTTGATGTGCACGAAGCCCACGATGTTGTCCTTGTCCTCGCGGAACACGGGGTAACGCGTGAATTTGTTCTTCCCCATGAAGTCGAGGTTCGTCGCAAGGTCATCGTCGTAGTCGATGGCCAGCACCTCGGTGCGGGGCGTCATGATAGCCTTCGCGTCCTTATCGTCCAGGTCGAAAATGTTGTCCAGATACTGGTACTGATCCTGCTCGATAGATCCGCTCTCAGCGCTTTCTTCAAGCAGCAGCTTAATTTCTTCCTCGGAATAAGCCTCAGTTTCATTCTTGGCATCGTGGCCGGTCAAGCGCATAACGCCATTGGTGGTAGCGTTAAACAGCCACATGATGGGATAAGTAATGCGATAGAACGCATGAAGCGGACCCGCTGTGTGCAGCGCGTAGGTTTCCGTCTTCAGGATAGCCATGCTCTTAGGGATGAGCTCGCCGGCCACCACATGCAGCGTGGTCATGATGAAGTAGCCAATACCCACCGAAATAACGGTGACAGCTGTGTCGGGCAAGCCAAAGAACACGAAGATCGGGTGAAGCAGCGCGGCAAACGCGGGCTCGCCCAGCCAGCCCAACGCCAGCGAAGCCAGCGTAATACCAAGCTGGCAAGCCGAAAGGTACTCGTTAACGTTGTCGGCCATTTCGAGCGCACGCTTGGCGCCCTTCTTGCCTTCTTCCACTAAAATCTCAATCTGCGATTTGCGTACGCGCACCAAGGAAAACTCAGCGATAACGAAAAAAGCGTTCATCAGCAGGAACAGGACCACCAATATCAAACTTAACCAAATAGGCATCTATGTACAAAACTCCTTGCGTAAGCGGGTGAGAAGCGGCATCGCCATCTCTCACTGCGGGGACGAGAAACGGATCGGCCGTTTCTCATTGCGGGAACAGAATCGGAAAAGAGGGCCAGCCTGCTTTTCCGCTAAAGGGGAATCGGTGCGCTTTGCACCCTTTCCGAGAAAACCGAAATTACACGGCCATCTCCCCCTTTGGGAAGGGCATAAGGCGCGTTACGTCCGCCAACAAGGAAAGGCGCTTGCGCACGTCCAGGCATAAACCACGCGCAAGGAAGAGCTGCAACGCTGTTTGCGCTGCAGCATCTGAATACAGAAACGCAGCCTTTTCTTCACACGAAGACAAAGACCGCGCGGGACCAAAAAGAGAATCATTGCATTGTGCGGTGCGTTTTCGGGTCGAGCAACATCGACCGCCGCCGTCGGAGTCGTTCACGACAGCTTCATCTCCTATTCTGATGGCCGCCGCCATCGTTGGTCCCACAACCCGTTTTGCGTAAACAGGCACGATATCTTTCAGAATAGTACCGCGGAACAACGGCAATTCAACGAAACACCATCACAGCGCCATGTTTTCTGCGGTAAACGACACAATCCCGCCGCTTCGGCCGTAATGTGGACGGGGCGATGAAGCCGCGGGCGAGAAGAGGCTGCACGCAGGCGGTGAGGTAGCCCACCGCCGATGCCGTCGCTTCGCCCGCAACACAGACGCGGCAACGGAGCCGTGGGTGTCACCCTCATGCGAAGCGCCAACCAATTCAACAACGCGCGCCGCCTCGGAACGAACGCACAAGGCAAAGACGGCGCGTGGAAGCCGAGAGGCAAACCCAACGACGCGAAGCGAATGCGCTTACCTCGCGTAGGGCGGCGCAGAATGCACGCACCTCACACGGGAGGGCAACGAGCACGTCTCACGCGAGAGCAGGCGCAGCAACAGGAGCATCGTGCGCGTGAGCGGGGATAGCTCAAAGCTGCATGAGATGAACCCGCGAAAGCGCTGCGCCGCCTCGCACAAAGCGAGCCGCATGCGCTGCGCCGGCACCCCTCGCCTCGCCCGCAACTCCCAAACGAAACGCCCAGGAATGGCAAGATTCGCGCCTCATGCATGATTCGAGGAGTCCGCGCAGCGAAAAGCGCCCCTTCCTGGCAAGATCTTCGCGCGGTGTATTCCCAAACGGCTGTTTGCGGGGCATTTCGGATGCATGGCGCGCATATCTTGCCAAAGCCAGCTCATTTCGGATGCATGGCGCGCGAATCTTGCCGCGAACTGGCGATTTTCCCGTCCGAAGCCCCCTCGGAGATGCATGAGACGAAAAAATTGCCACGGATAGACACTCGGGAACGCACCGCGCAAGAATATTGCCACTGCCAGTCAGGCCAAGAACGCATTACGGCGCAGTCCTGCCACCGTCGAATGCCGAAGAGCGCATCTCGCAAGCATTTTGCCATCGTCGAGCGCCTGGGAACGCACCGTGGCATAATCTTGCCGTGGCAGGCAGCCCGAAAATGCACCGCGGCAACACCTTGCCACGGCAGCCTCCTTCAAGAATGCTTCTCGACGACATATTGCCAAGAAGGCCCTCGACTGCCCGAGCTTGCTGCAAAATCGCAGTGGTGCCACGGAGTCGAAAGACGCCACCAGAACGAAGCGTCGGCCAATTCAACACCGCATGCTGACACGTCCAAGAAACCATGAAAATATTTTGGTACCTTCCGCCAAGAAACGGCGCTGAAAACGTGCTCGCGTAGTATGGCGAACATGAGCAAAAAAGATACTTACATCAACGACACGGACGGGCGCGATAACGGCACCGGGCCATCCGGACATGGCAGCGCAGCATCATCGGAACACGACGGCAACGAACCGTCCCAACGTGGCGACGCCGACTCATTGAAGCATGGCAACGCCGAACTGTCCGATCACGACAGCGCAGCCTCGCCGGAGCGCGACAACACCGCTTCGTCAGAGCATGGCGATACCGCCTCGCCGGAACGCGACAACGTCACTTCGCTGAAACACGGCGACACCTCCTCATCGAAACGCGGCAATGCCGCCTCGCCCGAACATGACAACGAGGCAGCAGAGCAGCGCGACGGTGTCGGCGACGTCTCATCGGAACGCGAGAACGCCGCCATCGCCGACAAAGAAGCAGCAAGCCGCTCCAATCACGCAGAAGAGGCACCGCTCGATGAGCGCAGCGCCGCTCACGCAGCGGAGGCGGCATCCGACAAGCACCATGCCGCCCACGCAGCAAAGGCAACGCCCATCGAGCACCGCACCTCCCGTGCAACAGAGACAGCATCCGCATACCTCAAAAAGGCCGGAAATTTCCTCGGCCTGCACAAAAAGGCTTCCGCCATCGCTGCAGCCGTTGCGCTGTGCGCCGTAGTAGGCATCGGCGCAGCCGTGGCTTCGAGCAGCCGGCCCGCCCCTAACGGCATGCTCCTAAGCAGCAGCTTTGTGAACTACGCAGCAAACGCCGTTGCAACTACCACGAATACTGCCGCAGAAGAAGCGGCAGCGGGACTCGTCGCTCAACGTCTCACGCCCAACGCGCTCAACAGCGTCGATTCCTTCGCCACCGCCCCTGGCACGTTTTCCCTGATAGAAGGCGAAGATTCCACACCGCTTTCCGAAGAGCAGCAAGAATCCCTTACAGCAGCCACCCAAAACATCGAAGGCGGCTACACCGTTGGCTTCACGCTCATCAATTTGAACACCGGCAAGGGCATCGCTTACAACCTCGACTCGCGCGTTTACGGCGCCAGCTCGTTCAAGGGTCCCTACGCCGCCTTCCTGTGCCAACATCTGGGCGACAACGACGCTTCCTATCCATCCGGCAGTGAAGCGGCAGGCTCCGGCGTTTCGTCGTCCATATATTCCCTGATGCAACCCATGATCCTCTACTCGGACAACAGCGCATTCAGCAGCCTGCGCAACACTTACGACAGCGCAGGATTCGCCGAATGGCTCAATTCGTGCGGCGTGGATTCCGAGATCATGCACGACACGCACTTCCCACGCTACTCCACGCGCGAATCCACCCTGCTATGGCTGCGCACGTACCAGTACCTCAAAACCAATACTCCCACCGCGCAGAACCTAGCATCGCTCTACGAGCAGACGAACGTGTCGTTCATTCGCTCTGGGGTGAGCGGCGATGACAAAGTCGAAGCCGTGCTCAACAAAGCAGGCTGGTGCGCAGGCAGCGAACGTTTCACCGGTCTGTGCGATGCGGGGCTCATCAAGTGCACCGACGGCACCACCTACCTTATGAGCACTATGACCAATTCGCCGGACGGCGGCCTGTACACCGTTCGCTTGGCGAACCTGGCATCCGCTCTTTTTGAGTGTCGCGACGTGCTGGAATAGCACCTAGCAAACAGGCGGATGCAAAGCAGGAACTGCAGGGCAAAAGTCGCTTAGCGGTGTAATTTTCCTGCCTCTTTCGCCCGCCGTGGAACGTAAAAGTTACAATGAACAATGCTGCGCAAATGCGCGTTGAGTGCATTGGGGCGAAACTACGCCACGCAAGGAAAGTCCTTGGCATGTCTGCGCGGCGGGCAACGCAGGAAAATCGCTTTCGCACGATCCCTGCGCAACAGCCGCTCGCCTTTGCACGTGCCGATGCCGCTCCCGCAAAGGCGGCGCAGCACAAATGCGCATCGATTGCGCCGCGCCTCAAAGGAGGCCTCGCACAACCGATACTGCACCAGCATCGAACAGCACAGTGCCCCCTAAAGGGAACCGCACTGCCTGCGAATAACAAACCCCGAACGAAAGGATTGCCGTGGTGGAACTTGCTCGCGAACTTAACCGTCATTCCGCTTCGGCAACCCACGAGCAAACGCATCTTGCCGAACATCCAGGACAGCTGGTGTGGATTTTCATGGGCATGTCCGTCGTTGGCCTTATGGGTGAAACGCTACAGCACCTTGTGGCGTTCGGCGAATTGGAAAGCCGTGCCGGCTTCATCTGGGGTCCGTTTTCGCCCATCTACGGGCTGGCGGCAGTTCTGCTAACCATGCTGCTCGAACCCCTGCAGGACAAAGGGGTTCCACTGCTTTTGACGGTAAGCGCCGTCGTGGGCGGCAGCCTTGAGTACTTCGCCAGCTGGGCCATGGAAACATTCTGGGGTGTTGTGGCATGGAGCTATCTGAACATCCCCCTCAATTTTGACGGGCGCACCGACGTTTTCCACTGCCTGATCTGGGGCACCATTGGCGTGCTGTGGGTAAAGGTTGGCCTGCAATTATGCCAACGCATCTTCAACCATGTAAACACCGCCGGCGCCCCGTACCGTGCGGCAACGGCAGCGCTTTCCATCTTCATGGCGCTCGACATTGCCATGACCATCATCGTTTTGCTGCGCGCCGATGCCCGCACCGATGGCATTCCGCCGCAGAATCCCATCGAACAATTCTGCGATACCGCCTATCCCACCGACATGCTGCAGAAGCGCTTCCACAACATGGGCGGCCTCGGCATATAAGCGAAAATATAGGGGCGGATCCCGTTTTCCCAGCTAGTTATAACGAAAAAAGAAGCCTCGCCTGCGACGAAGTGAACTGCACCCCAAAATGCAGAAGACCCCTATAGTTGGACAAACAATGTTCTGCTTTTCCTATAGGGGTCTTCTGCAGAAATGGGAGGCGGTTCAAAACTCGCGGGCGAGACCCTGTTTTTGTGCGCCGTAGCGTAAGTGGGAATCTGATACCCGTCCCTATTTTCCCACCCTAAAACGCTTGGTCCACTATGAAGCGATAGCCAGGGTACGGCACCTTGCCGAAGCGTCCGTGGTAGTCGGAGCCGCCCGTGCAAAACAGGCTGTAACGCGCAGCAAACTCTTCGCACAGCTGCGTATCGCGATAGTCGTGATCGGGATGATACTTCTCGATGCCAACAAGCCCCGCATCAACGAGCGCAGGCAACGCCTCGTAATTGTCGAACTGGCCGGGATGCGCCAAAACTGGCAACCCGCCGTCAGCCGCAATAGCAGCCACGGCATCGCACATGTCAACGTACTCGATATCGCGCTGCGCAATACCGCCGCCCTTGAACAGTGTCTTGTACAGGAATTGATACTCTGCGCTGCTGAAATCGGCATCGGTCAATGCAGCCATCAGATGCTGCTTGTAGAACCCCGTCGACTGTCCAGCCAGCTGCGCCGCATATTCAACGTCCACATCGTAGCCAGCGTCAAGCAGCTGCCGCATCTGCCACGCCGTATTCGCGGTGCGGCGCTCCAAGGTATCCGAGCACAAATCGCACACCGCCGGGGCATCGGCGGGCATGCCCAATCCCACAAGATGCACGCGCCGCTTTGCAGTCGAGTCCCACGCACTGATCTCTACACCGCACACAACCGAGAATCCATGCTCTGCCGCCTGTTGCCGAATAGCATCAAGCCCGACAGTGGTGTCGTGGTTCGTTACCGCCAGATGGGTAACCCCCCGCACGCGTGCCTTCCCCATCAGCTCCAAAAACGAATCCGACCCATCGGAAAGCGTTGTATGCGCATGCAGATCGGCACGAAATTCCCTCCCAGGCTGTACCCCCAGCAAATCCCACAGCGGCTCCTGCCGAAATGCCTGCGCGGTACGCTCTTTGGTGCCCTGCCATTCGCTCATTGAACTATCTCTCCCTTTTGCATATTGAACTCATGGTCGCACAGGCCCTCCATAAACTCGAGGTCATGGAAAATCCCCAACATCGTGGTCCCCTGCGCCTTCAATCGCTCTATTAACTCGCGCACTTTCACCTTCGACGCCGCATCCAGCGAAGCAGTAGGCTCGTCAAGCAGCAGCAAACGAGGCTGCTTGATCATGGCGGCAGCAATATTCAAGCGAAGCTTTTCGCCACCAGAAAACGTACGCGGATACAGCAGCCACAGCGATTCATCGATGTCAAAATGGCGTAGCATGCGCTCGGTTTCCCACATTGCCTTTTCCTCCTCATCGGCACCGAAGGTTTCCAGGGCGCTCTTCAATACGATGTCGTAGGCGGTTTGGCGCGGCAGGGCATTCAGAAACTGCGAAACATAGCCCATTTCGTATTTGCGCAGGTAGATCATCTGACGCTCGCTCGCCTGGCACAAATCAAGCGCTCCAAACGATTCCGAGTTGTACCAAATGGCGCCCGACTCCGGCAAATTGGTGCGGTAGATGCAACGCAGGATGGTCGATTTGCCCGATCCGCTGCGCCCCGTAATGCCCACGAATTCGCCCGGCATAAGCGAAAGGCTGATGTGCTGGCACCCCAAGATATGACGCCCCGCGCGATGCATCACGAACGACTTGGAAAGATCGTCGATCTTCAAAAGCTCTTCCATAGCAGCCTCTCCTAGCGATCGTAACCATGAGGCTGATCGGGATAGTGCGAACGATATACCGAATTGCCGCCCACGAAAGCGCGCGTGATAACCGGCGTGGTGATACGCGCATCAGGCGTGCATCCAATTTCGCGAACCAACAGAATATCCGCTCGCTTGCCAACTGTAAGCGTGCCGACTTCGGAATAGATGCCCACCGCCTTAGCGGGATTTGCCGTAACCAACGCAAACGCTTCAGAAAGGGACATAGCACATTCACGATGCAAAATGAACACCGCATCAATAAGAGCTGCCGGATAGTAGTCGCTGCACAGCATGGTAATCACGCCCCGCGCTACGCCCTCACGCGCCGAAAGGTTGCCCGAATGGCTGTGCCCCATCATCACGTTCGGGGCTCCCGCCAAGGTAAACATACCTCGCTCATGCGCATCGCGCGCTATTTCCATGTCGACGGGAAACTCGGAAATCGACGCGCCCAATGCGCCCATGTAATCGAGCTTCTCCTTCGAATCATCGTCATGAGAAGCAAGCGAAACTCCCTGCTCGTGAGCAAGTTCGGCAAGCTCGCTTAGCTGCTCGGAACCAATCTTGTCGGCCGCCTGCTGCTCCATCACGATAGCAGCGACCTCTTCATCGGAAATACCGTCACGGTACCCTTTGATGGTGTCGCTGAATACCAGCAAATCCCGATACTGACCCTGACCCGGCGTATGATCCATAAACGAGATCAAGTCGACTTTGCCATCCTGCAGGTAGTTGTACACCTCATCCACGCGGTCGACCGAATCAAGCTCTAGGCGCAAATGGAAACGATGGCGAATAAGATGGTCATGCTCTTCGCTTTCGCGCATAGAGAAAATGCTTTCGGCAAGCTTCCTCACATTCTCGAAATTTCGAATGGGCTTGTGGTCGAAAATCTTAGCTCCGTATACCGAAAGAGAGTGATAGATCGTGGTCACACCATGAGATACCAGCTCACGGTCCACCTTATACAGCGAAGTGGGTAGGTCCATAACAACGTTCGGTCGCGGCGATGCCACCGACTCGATGTAATCGGAGTGAACATCGATCATGCCTGGAACCACATAGGCGCCACGCGCATCCACCACAGGGAAACCAGTTTCCCTGTCAACCACCATGCCCGACGTGTTCTCGTCAAGCTGCGCGTCAACCGTGCGAGCATTGGCAAGCGTCGGCGCAATGCGCGCAATGGTTCCGTTTTCAACGACGATGTCGTGGTTGGGCAGAATCGCATCTTCGGTAACCACATTACCTCCGCGAATCACAAGCGAATTTGCTTCCATAAATGCATTTCTCCTTGCATTGGGTTATCAATCTATGCGGCGCTCGTAAAAGCGCCACCGGGCGAAGAGGCCCATTTACAGCAGCGAATACACCAGCTGCTGAGTGTAGGAATGCTGAGGGTCTTCCAAAACCTGATCGGTAAGACCGTGCTCCACAACTTGCCCATTCAGCATCACGAACGTGCGATCGGCTAGCATGCGAATAACTCCCAAATCGTGGCTTACCACCAGCATGCTTACACCGAAATCGCGTTTGATCTGCAGAATCAGATCAAGAACGCTGGCCTGCACGGAAAGATCGAGACCCGTGGTAACTTCATCCAAAAGCAACACGGGCGGGTTGTTCGAAAGCGCCTTGGCAATCTGAACGCGCTGCTGCATGCCGCCGGAAAACGTTGCCGGCGCATCCCCCGCACGCGAAAGGGGGATGTTCACCTTCCCTAAAAGTTCATTGCCGCGAGCACGCATCGACTCCACGCTGCGATTGCCAGCGGCAATCATCTGCTCAGCAATGTTCGAAAGGGAGGAGAAGTTCATGCGCAAGCCCAAATACGGATTCTGGTACACCATGCCCAGCACCGTGTTGCGCACCTTGCGCTTCTGCTGCGAGGAAAGCTCAAGCAAATTCGCCTCGCCGCCATCATAGGCAACAGCACGCACTGTGCCCGCAGTGGCAACCTGGTCGAAGTACAGGCACTGCATAAAAGTGGATTTGCCGCTGCCCGACTCACCCACGATCCCCACAATTTCACCGGGATACAAATCCAGGCTCACATCGCGAACCGCATGCACCGTCTTGCACTTTGGGCATATGTTGCGCTCCAACTCGCCACCGCCCAAGCAATAGTCGCAGCCTTCACCAAAGCGCTTCGACACATGGCGCACCTGCAAAAAGGGCTCTTCATCCATAACGGGCACCTTATTCATTGCGCCCCTCCTCTCGCCTTTGCTGGCAGTACGCCGTGTCGTTGCACTGGTAATATGTTTCGCCCGTTTCCTCGTCCACCAATTCGTCCAGGTACACATCGGTGGCACCGCACAGGCGACAGCTCTCCCCCTCAAAGCTCTCTACCGCAAAGGGGTAATCTTCGAAATCGAGCGGATGAACATGGGTAAAAGGCGGGACGGCATAGATCTTCTTTTCACGACCCGCACCCAAAAGCGTCAGGTTCTGAGCCATGTTAAGCCTCATCGTGTCGAAGCGGGGAATGGGCGAAGGGGCCATTACATAGCGCCCTTCCACCAAACACGGGTGGTCTGCGTTGGTGACGGTATGCCCATAGCGCACGATCTGGTCAAACAGCCCCAGCCACGCCCCGGTGTAGTCTGCCTCGGAATGAAGCACGCGCGTTTTTGCCTCGCTTGGCTCGAAATTTCGCAGGGGCTCGGGCATCGGAACCTGCAGAACAAGTATCTGATCTGCCGAAAGCGGCTGTTCCGGGATGCGATGGCGGGATTGGACAAGGGTTGCATGCTGCGTTTTCTCGGTGACCTCAACATCAGTGGTTTCGACCACGAGCTTCTTTATGTTCACCGCATTCACGCTGTCATCGGCGCCTTGATCGATCACCTTCAGCACGTCGCCCTGACCAATAAGCGCCAACGTTATCTGCAAGCCGCCCGTGCCCCAACCTCGGCCAATAGGCATTTCGCGCGAAGCGAAGGGAATCTGATGGCCCGGAATGGAAACACCCTTGATAATGGCGCGGCGAATCTCGCGCTTCGACGCCTCATCGAAAAAGGCAAAGTTATAGAGCTGGCACATTACTGCCCATCCCCCTTCACGGTTGAGCGCACACTGGAAAGCTTTGATTGGAACGTTACGTAGTGCGGCAACTTCAAATGAGAAACGAAGCCGGTAGCCTCAACGCCGTCCACGTGGTATAAAACGAATTCCTCGTCCTGCGTTGGGTAGCGCTTGTCGCCCTGTTCAAGGCAGAAATCAAGAACGCTCATCGCAATTGCCTTCGTCTCTTGACGCCCCATCACCATGCCGTACCCCACCTTGAAGCCCATCTGCGACTTACCTTCCCTGGAGCGATCCACCGCAAACACGCTTTCCACTTCCGTCACAGGAATGTTGCCCAGGTAGTAGGCGTCGTCTTCGCTGGCATCATCAGCCAAAGGGTGGTCTACCAGCACTTCAACCGAACCGCAGCGCAATTCTCCCACCGTAGGGTGCGAAGGGCCAAAGCCCCTAATGGCCGCATACCCTAAGGTAGTTACGCCCTGGGTCATGCCGCGGGCCAACGTCTGCAAACGCGCAGACCGTGGCGCAGGAAACACCAGCGGCTCCATGGTCACGTCAACAGGAGCCTCGTTGTTTTCGGCGCATTCATCGATCAAGCCTTCTTCGCGCAGATAGCCCAGCACCTTCGGCTTATGCTTCAGCTTCGCCGCAGCAGCACGATGTTCCTCGCGCTCCTCTTCGCTGAGCGCCGCCCATTCCGCATCCAGCTCATCGTCGTAAGCACGGCGCACCTTCGCCGCATCTTCGTCGGTCTCGTGCTCCAAATCGAAGCGAATCAAGCGGTGGGAATAATCGCGCGTTGCCCCCAGCAGCTGACCTCCAAGAACATCCTTGAAAGCCGCCGAGATACGACGCTCAACCGCCATGTTTTCGCCCTTGATCTCGCGCGAGACATACGGGCGTTCAAGCGTCGAGCGAAACGCGCGCAGCAGAAACACCGCCTCTTCGGGCGAGCCCTGTGCCTGCTTCAATGCCACTGCAGCAAGGCGAGGCGCGTAGAGAGAGGCTTCGCCCATCACCTGTTCCACAAGACCGGGAAACGCATCTTCCACCGCGTCGGCAGAAACGCCATCCGAGCCTTCAACGCGCTCGCGCTCAAGGAGCTTAAGGCTTTCTTCGATGGCAAGGCCGCCGCCACGTACTGCAACGTACCCCATTACGCCACCTCCCCTTTTCTTCCGCCCAAGCAGGTGAACGTATTTTCGATGCGGGTGGTACGAGGAAGCGCCGCCACGTTGCCCTCGCCGTCAACAAGCAAGATCTCGATGCCGCAGGGGTACTCATCGGCCCGCTCCGCGCGAGCATGCGCCCATTCCGCTTGGCTTACATACAGTTCGGCGGTCTTTTCGATGCCAGGCCCCGAAAGCTCAAAGCACGTTAAGTCCTTGGCGGGAGCTGTGGAGATGGAATCGACCAGCAAAACAACCGTGGCGCCCCTTTCCGGTTCCTCAAGCGTGCCCGGCTTTGCCTGGGCAATCGCTTCAGCATGAACCGCGTCGCTTGCCACGGGGGCCAACACGAAATCGGCCCCTTGCGCGTGAGCCTGCTTTGCGTGGGTTTGCACGGTCAGCCAACGAGCAACATCCTGCGATGCGGGCCCAGCCGAGCAAAAGGTCACCGCCTGATCAACAAAAAGGCGCACCGCTGTTTCAAAACAGCCCGGCACTGGCGCAGTCTCGCCGCTTTTCGGAAAAGCATCAACCTGCCCAACGGTGCCAGGGCGAGCAAAGACTTCCAGCACCTGCCGAAACGCGCGCTGGGCCACATGGGTTTCTATATTATTCGCAATCATCCTTAAACTTCCATCGTCGAAAAATCCACCTGGGTACGGAGCAACGCCTCCGCGCGCTTTTGCTCCGCTTCAGCCAAACGCTGCCGCTCTTCCTCGAGCATCTCTTCCCAAGCCAGCAGTAAAATCTCGTTGCCGCCTACGGCATACACCGCATCGACAATCGCCAAATCACGGGCTTTCTTGCGGTCCTCTCCCAGCACCATGCCGTAGCCATGGGCGCCACCGATGCGAACTGTGCACGAGGTCATAAGCGCTTCGCCCAGATAAAACAGGCTGCACTGAGCTCCCTCGCGCACCTTCAGCATCACCAGCTCCTCTGTGGGTTCCCTCACCATCGCAACGGCATAAAGCTGTTCCGCTTCGCACGCCATACGGGAAAGGACCTTGCGACTGCCTTCCACCAAAATGCGTGTACGTTCTTTTCTGTTCATCTTTTCTCCTAGTTCTGCACGATGAAGCGCTTGCGCAATTGAGTCGAAAGAAGCTCCAGCGCAACGGCAACCGCGAAGCAGAAGTACACGATTAGGCCCACTTCATGGATGTCGTAATAGAAGCTGCCCGCCAAAAATAGCTGATAGCCGATGCCACCCGCGCCCGCAACGGCGCCCACGGCAACAGCGTTGACGAAGTTGATTTCGAAGCGAATGAATGTCCAGGAAAGAATCTCAGACAGCTTTTCGGGTACAACAGCGGAAAACACCACCTGCCACCATGAAGCGCCCGAGGCGCGCAGGGCTTCCACCACGCCGGGGTCAACCTCTTCGAAACTTTCTGAATAAGCCTTAGTCAGGTACGCAATGCCGTGGAACAAGAGGCCCGCCACCGCTGCTTCGGGGCCTAGCCCGATAGCAACCGTGAAGATAAGCACCCATAAGATGGTGGGAACGGCGCGGAACAGCGACATAACCGCCTTGATGGCGTTCGAAGCCACGCGGTTCGACAGGTTCATGGCCGCGCAAAGTCCCAAAACGAAAGCGATAACCGCACCCAGCACCGTGGTGAGCGTTGCAAGAGCTAATGAAACGAAGAGGCCGTCCACTAAATCGGGAAGGGTGAAATGCCCGCCGAGTCCTGGCTGCGTAAGCATGGTTGCAGAGTCGCCCAGAGCATTTGACGTTGCCTCCAAAAGAGGTGTGTCGCCGTAATCCATCAGCACGAAGGTCAACACCGTTACCGCTGCCAGTAAGCCCAGCGTTGCCCCAAGCACCGCATTCGACTTGTTCATGCAGCGCGTCTTAATCTTGCCGGTTCGCGAAACGCGCGCTCCGGCGCAAGCCGCGCCTTCACAAGCCTTGCCCTGATGATCTACAGGCTGGTAAGCTGCGCCTTCTTTAGCAAACTGACTCATAGGATGCGCCTCCTTACATAGTTGGAAACGCTTTCGCAGCAGATAACAACCACCACGATCAGCAGAATCACCAAGCCCGCCACGTCATAGCGGAAGCTCTTGTAAAACAGGTTGAACACGAACCCGATGCCCGTACCGGTAAGGATGCCCACCAGAGTGGCGTCACGAATGTTGGTCTCCACCATGTACAGCATCCAGCTCACTACTGAAGTGACCGAAAGGGGAATTACTCCCTGCGCCACAACCTGCAAATAGCTCGCGCCCGTGGCCCGAAGCGCCTCGATGGTACCCGAGCTTATTTCGTCGATGCTTTCCAAAAAGCAACGGGTCAGGTAACCGAAGCTGCCTAGGAACAGCGCCAGAAAGCCGGTGAACTCGCTTTGATGGAACGAGAACAAAAGGATAAAAGCCCAGGCAACAACGGGAATGTTACGGAACAGCGATGCGATACCGCGCGCCAAAACCTGCGCCACGCCGCCGAGTCCCACCGAACGCGACCCAAGCACCGCAACCACATAGGCAAGCAGCGCCGCCGTGGTGCTGGCAGCAATCGAGTCGAGCACCGTGGAAAGAAGCGCAGGCATAATCTGCGGCAATTTTTCAAGTGATGCGGCACTTGGCAAGAAGTTCACCGCCATCCAGGCAAGACCACCAGGGATATCGGCTGCCGTCTCCATAAAGTCGAAATCGACATACGCACCGGAAAGCGCGTTGATGGCAAGAAAGCCCGCCACCAACCCCACAATGCACAGCGTTCGCTTCCGAAAGAACCAACGAGCGGTATAGGCCTCCGCTGCCGCCCTGGTTTCATTGCCGGCGAAAACCGCCGAGCGGCCTTCGTCGGAGGCTGTTGCCTTCGCAAACTTGATGGTCATGCGCCCACCTCAACATGAGGAGCGTCGTCAGTCCGCAACTGCGGCTTGCCAGTATGCGCCCGTGCAACGGGCTTCGCCTCTCCAGCAGCTGCAGCATTGACGCGGGTAACGGCATTTGCCTCTTCAGCCATCTCGGCATTCGCTCGCGTGACAGCCTTTGCCTCTTCGATCACCGCAGCCACGGCCGCCCGATCGAGCTCGGCGGCATCTACCACAGCTGCACCTTGCCTTTCTGCGCCGGTTCCTCGCCCCGCCGCGCCCGCGGCCGCCTCGAGTGCTCCGCCAGCACTTCTCGCACCCGCGCCAGCCGCTCCGGCGACAGGCATGCAAGCGCCCGCCACTCGTGAGCCTCTCGCATCCGCGCCCTTCGCACCTGTGCTCTCTCCCTCCACGCCATGCGCACCCTCGTGTACGTACGACGTGCCGTAGATGTCGGAAATGGTTTTCGCATCCAGTTCGTCAGGCGTACCGTCAAACACCTTGACGCCCCCCTTCAGCGCAACGATGCGGTCGGAATACTCGATGGCATAGTCGACCTGATGCAGATTCACCAGGCAAGCAACGCCCAGCTCATCGGAAACCCAACGAAGCATTTCCATCGTCACGCGTGAAGACTTCGGATCGAGGCTCGCAATAGGCTCGTCGCACAGCATCAAGAGCGGGTCCTGCACCAACGCGCGTGCAATGCCCACTCGTTGCTGCTGGCCACCGGAAAGCTGGTCGGCGCGCTGATACACAAATTCGGCAAGGCCCATTTTGTCCAACAGCTCGAATGCACTGCGCTTGTCTTCTTCGCTGTATAGACCGAAGATACCGCGGAAGTTCGACAGGTACCCCAAACGCCCCTGCAAAACGTTTTCGATTGCGGTGGCTCGATGTACCAAGTTGTAGTGCTGAAAAATCATCCCGATATCGCGACGGGCTTCGCGCATCTGACGCTTGTTCATGCAGGTGATCTCGCGCCCGTCAAATTCGATACTTCCCTCCGAAGCATCGATAAGGCGATTGATGCAGCGTAAGAATGTGGATTTGCCTGCTCCCGAAGGCCCGATAACCGTGACGAATTCGCCACGACCAAGGGAAAGCGACACATCGTGTAGCGCTTTCCCCTTGCCGTCGTAGCTTTTCGTCAGGTGCTCAACGGTCAGCAGTTCCTGACGTTGCTCCATGCTTTATGCACCAAGCTCGCGAATTGGGTTGTACCATGCATCATCGCAGGCAACGAAGCAGGTCTTATCGGAGTCCTTGTCAAAGATCGCTTTGGCGTTCTCGTCGTCGGGATCGGCAAAGATTTCCTTATTGGATGCGGTTTCAGCAGAGCAGAATGCCTCGGTGATCTTCTTCTGCTCATCATCGGAAAGCTTATCGGTGTTGTAGCAGAACGGTGCGTTCAGCACAGGAGTGATGCCGATGATGGTGAATTCCTTGCCACGAACCGAGTCAAATGGTGCAACTGCATCATCCTTTACCTTGTATACGGCGCCGGGAGCATTTGCGCTGCCAGATACCAGGTCGAGGTACATGTCTACGTCAACGTCGTCGAATGCAGCAGCATCAGACTGACCAGAAAGCAGGTTTACCACAGAGCCCTGGTGGGAATCGCCGAACATTACCTTGCTGAAGAACGTGCCGTCCTGCAGAAGGTCGTCGGAATACTCAACACCGCACTTCTTCATAATGGCACTAGAGGGGACCTTGAAACCCGAAGTGGACGTTGCGGATACGAACGAGAACTTCTTGCCCTTCAGGCTGTCCAGGGAATAGCCGTCGCCGTCCTTGTAGTTGTCGGCCTGGTCAACGGGGACGCAAATGCGGCTGTAGTAGCAAGCGCCGTCGAGCGTTCCGTTTTCATCGCTGTTAGTGAAAGCAGCCTGAACAGCGCCGTTCTTTGAATTTGCCTGGACGTAGCCCTCAGCGCCAAGCAGCGCCATCTGAGCAGAACCGGAAGAAATCGCCTCGATGGCTACGTTGTAATCGGTGGTAGTCATCAGCTCAACGTCGCGGCCGGTTGCTTCCTTGATCACATCGCCGATAGCCTCGCGAGACTGGGTAAGGTCGGCAGACGAATTATCAGGCAGCCAAACCATCGTGATGGGGTCGCTCGACTCCTTTTGATTGCTCTGTGATGAGCACCCCGTAGCGAACAGCAAAGCGCTTGCGGCCATCACCAAAGCCAAAAGCACCATTCCAACGCGCTTTGCGTTCCAAGCTTTTTGTTCCATTCGGTTCTTCCTCTTTCCTCTTCTTCTTTCGAACCAGCCCGTCGCCTATGAGTACGCGTAGACGACGGGCACGGCGCTAGTATTGCGCCATCGAAGAGGAAATCTGGAGCTGAAAATCGAGTTCTCAAACCGTTTTAACGTCAGCGCTGCAAATGAAAAATTCACCTGAACCGTTGTTAATTCAGAAGTTACACCCGAACGCGTTTTTAACGTTTTGGATACTGTGAAAATAGGGACAGGTACCGAATTCCCACCAAACAAGCAGTGCCCCGCTTGCGACGAAACTCGCGAGCGCGGCACTGCTTTTACGCGCTATGGCATAAGTGGTAGCCCTGCATCTGTCCCTATTTTCCCGTCCTACTCGTAGAAGTCGGCGGCATCCTCGAGCAGCTCGATGATGTTGATGCCTTGCGGGCACATATCCTCGCAGGCACCGCATTGAATACAGGCAGAAGCGCGACCGTCGCGGGTTTGCCAGGCGTACTGACTCTTCGCAAATTCGCGATTCTCGGTCATCTTTTCCAAATTCAGCAAACCCAAGGCTTCGGGAATATTCACGCCAGCGGGGCAGTCTTTCACGCAATAGCGACAGTTGGTACAAGGGATCAACCCCACGCTCTTCAGAGCATCAACCGCATCGCCCAGCGCCTTTTCTTCGAAGGCGGATAAGGGTTCGTTCGCCTTCCATTCGCGCACGTTTTCCTGAATCTGCTCCAACGTCGATACGCCCGAGAGCACACTGATAACGTTGGGCAGGTTGTAGCAGAATCGATATGCCCACGAAACCGCGCTCTTGTCGGGGTCGGCCGCTTTCAGCACGCTTGCGCCACGTTCCGGCAAGTCCGCCAAGCGACCACCGCGAGCGGGTTCCATAATCACCACGGGTACACCGTGCTTTTGCGCAACTTCCATGCATTTGCGCGATTCCACCACAGGATCTTCCCAGTCGAGGTAATTCACCTGCAACTGGACAAAATCCATATCGGGATGATCGGCGAGCAACTTGTCCAACGTTTCGGCGTTGTCATGCATCGAGAAACCCAAGTGCTTGATAACACCTTCGGCTTTCTTCTGCGCGGCCCATTCCCACATTCCGTACTCATCGAATTTCGCCGTGCGCGCACCGCCCATGTTATGCAGCAGGTAGAAATCGATGTAGTCAGTGCCCAGGCGTTTGAGCGAAGTATCCAAACATGCTTTAGCGTCTTCTGCGGTAGGCTGAGCCCAAGCCAAGCACTTGGTTGCAATGGTGAACGAATCGCGCGGATAGCGCTCCACCAGCGCCTTGCGCATAGCAACTTCTGATTCGCCTTCGTGGTAGACATAGGCAGTATCAAAGTACGTGCCGCCAGCCTCTATGAACGCATCGACCATCTTCTTCAAGTGCTCGATGTCGATGCTCTTCTGATCTTTGGGGTCAGTAAGGGGCAAACGCATGCAGCCAAAACCCAACTTAGGGGTATCCAAAAGATTGCTCATAGGGGGGTGTTCCTATAGTTCTGTCAAGGGAGATTCGCCCTTTCGATGGGCGTTT